>Ga0307515_10010955_pt1 | contig 17285 bp, 9 predicted proteins | sample 17_EM_MG_FD_194513 | JGI IMG/M metagenome (GOLD analysis project Ga0307515, IMG submission 194513) | Populus trichocarpa ectomycorrhiza microbial communities from riparian zone in the Pacific Northwest, United States - 17_EM | ecosystem: Host-associated > Plants > Roots > Unclassified | place...
ACAATAAAACTTTTACAAAAAGACCAAGAAAAAAACTAGAAATCAAAAGAATAATGACTAAGTACTAAGTTAGAAAAAATAATATATGACTAATTGGAATTGAAAAACTAAATAAAAATTAAATTAAACTTTTACAAAAGGAAAAAGAAAAAATTAGAAATTAAAAGAATAAGAATTAAAGTTGAAACATCAATAACAAATAGAATCAACTTGTAATTTTTAGGGGAGGAGATAGAGAAAAAAGAAGAAGGGTTCGCCAGTAACAAACCGCCTAACCTCTACCGACACGTGCCGCACTAAAAGAAAGAAGATATGTTAACATTTTCAACAACATGACAAAATGATATATATTTTTTTATCACGGAAGGCTCCACACACCCTGCCTATAAAGAGCCTTTCATGCGCTGACAATTTGTTAAATTTAAATATTAATCAATTAATTTAAAAAGATCAAATTGCCTTTCATGGTTTTGGACCTATGTAAAAAGACGGCAAAATCCCTGGATTAATTGCTTATTTTTTCTTGATTCAAAGAGTAAATATATTTTTTTATTGTATTTAAAAAAACAAAAAAGTCTTAAATGCTCCTTGTAAACAACATTGATTTTTTTTCTTTTACTTGGAGGATAATAAAATTATTTTACTATTCCTAAAAATAGATAAAAAACACATATACCCTGATAACCGGCCATAAAAAAAAAAAAAAAAAACTATCCCCAGTTCATAAGCCTTTGGTTTTTCTTTGAAAAACAATAAATAAATAAATTACAATATCGCAATCAATAGTAAAATATATCTGGGTGGGTGTCCATTGCTTTTTTAAAGTGTTTTAGAGTTGTTTTTTTTTTTTTAATTTTAATTATCATGACAATCGTGTCAGATAAATGAAATTATTTAAGCTTTTCTCATCCAGTAGTCCAATGTCAAAGTTTGATTTTTAATTTTGCTAGCCAATATCTGCAGCTTCCTTGCCAAGCAAATCATGATAAGTCAGCAGTATTTAAGTTACAAAACCATCATCTTGACTGGTGTCTACCATTGAATATTTTTCATCTCTCTCTCTCTCTCTAAGGTTGGAGCAAAATTGAGGGGCGACCATGGATTTGGGAGAGGTTAATCACCAAAGGATAAAAACAAATGGTATATGGTTGCATGTAGTAGAGAAAGGGTCAGGACCCCTAGTGCTTCTGCTTCATGGGTTCCCAGAATTCTGGTATTCATGGCGTCACCAGATCACTTTCTTGGCCAACCATGGATACCATGCAGTTGCTCCTGATCTGAGAGGCTATGGTGACTCTGACTCTCCTCTCAGCCCCAACTCCTACTCTGTCTTGCATCTTGCTGGTGATCTAGTAGGCCTTCTTGACTATTTTGGTGAACAACAGGTCCTCTCTAACTCTGTTCTTTAATATTATTAACACGTGAAAATATGTGTTTTTGAATGGATTAAAAGTAGATTATGACTGATTTAGTTTTGATATTTGAGAAGGCTTTTGTGGTTGGACATGACTGGGGAGCTGTTATTGGTTGGCATCTAAGCCTATTCAGGCCTGACAGACTCAAGGGACTAATAGCCATTTCTGTCCCATACTTTCCAAGAGATCCTGTTGCTAAACCTATCGAATTTTTTAGAGGAAATTTTGGAGATGAGTTTTACATTTCTCAATTCCAGGTACCTTTCTAGGTCTATATTCACATAATTTCTTTTACAACATTTGTTTTGCATGTCTCGAGTCTCTGAACTTATAGTACTGGTGCTATGGGGGACAGGAACCAGGAAGAGCAGAAAGGGCTTTTGCAAGATATGATTACTTGACAGTAATGAAGAAGTTTTTGATGATAAATAAGACTGATCCGTTGATAGCTCCTTCGGGCATGGAGATCATTGATTACTTGCAAACACCTGCAGTGTTGCCACCATGGATTACTGAGGAGGAACTGCAGGTCTATGCAGACAAGTTCGAAGAATCTGGCTTCACTGGTCCTCTCAACTACTACCGTGCTATGGACCTGTAAGTGCAAATACTCTCACCATTTTATCCTTCCTGATTAGTTTACATGGTTTGAAGGTCTGATTATTTTGTCTCCTTTTCTTTCACTCTGCCAATGAGGCTGTAGTGCTGTTTTGGCCATATGTTTTTTTTTTTTTATGATTTCTCTTGTTATGTTTCTTTAAAACGCCAACAGGAACTGGGAGCTTTCTGCACCTTGGCAAGGAGCAAAGGTTACTGTTCCTACAAAGTACATCGTTGGTGACAAAGAGATAGGTTTTGACACTTATGGTACAAGGGAATATGTGCAAGGAGACACTTTCAAAGGCTTGGTGCCTGACCTTGAAGTTGTTATTTTAGAGGGCGGCCACCATTTTATCCACGAAGAGAGAGCCCATGAAGTCTCTCAAGAAATTCTTACATTCCTTCAAAAGTTTTCTGTGGATTAGTAATTTGATGTCATGCCCAAAATGGAGTGTATTAGAATAAAATGAACAATAGATTGCAATAAACTCGTGTGGAAAGTAATTACCGTAGTTTTTTTTTTTGACAACAAATCTGGTTTCTGGCTTTCAAGAGTTAATGAAATTTTAAGTTGAAGGCTGACCTCAACCAGTAACAGTCTTCCTAACAGGGTTCCAGAAGAGGCTTAACATGGAATGAATGCCGACAACTATGGTTGGTCACTGTATAATTTGCGTGCTTTGGAAAGAATGGGGAAACAACTTCTTCAAACTTCGATAATATTTTCCCCGTTATTTTTTTTTGTAGCAGCTCATTACAACGTCGTTTGTGCCAATTTTTTTCTTTGATGGCATTGTCAAAAATTCTACTAAAAGAGTGAAGAAAATACAAACAAGAAAAATCTCAGTCGCTTGTTCTTCCCAGTTTTAGCAACTTCAGGACGTTTTCATAGACAATAAATGTTATCGAAGAAGCAGGAACGTTTTTCAGAAGGTTTGGTGTTATGCCCTTGTAAAAACCTCGGAAACCTTCAAACCTGCATGCCCCAAAAAGCAAATTAAATTATCAGAAATAAACGAGTAGATGGCAGTAAAGGAGACATTTATCATCAAAGTAACATCGTAATCAACGCAACAAGGTTGTCCTTTAGCTGTGATGCGTTCATAGAATGATAACATTTCAATCTCTTTTAGCATTTAAAAGACTAATCACATAGTAGAATTTGAGATGATCCTCGTTTCACCAATAAATGGAGAAAGATGTTCACTGGTTCCTTTTTTCACGCATGAAAATGTCAGTCGACAGATATGTAATATGCCTGGTGCAGATCCCTATAAAGCATGCAGGGGATCGAGCATAACGCTTTAGAAAGCTATTTTGTTTAAAACAGTTATTCTCCCCTTGGTACAAGGGGAAGAGGTCATGAGTGCAAGCCAGGGAATGATGGGGTGAGATTATGGTTTAAGAGGTAGCCAAGTGGGTGAAGAAAGGTTATTCTCACCGAGCAGTTGCCTTCATGACATGCCAACTATCCATATATCTTGGAATTCCTTCCATACTGGGCCGTTGCTGCATAGGAGAGAAAACACAACTCCGGTCACAAATAGAGAGTATAAAGTATACCAAGCTATGCAGCATCCCAAGGAACAACTCGGTTCCTCCAGGTGGGGGGAGAGTTTTGTCCCTGGGCCATAAGCCTTGTGACAGCATTGTCTCTTTCTTATTAGGATTAAGGACACTGCAATAGTTTGGAAACCATTTATGCAAACACCATGGGATTAACAGCAGGTATACCTGTAGTCGGGACCGAATAACCTGAAAAAATAGTACCCCAACCATGTCAAATGCAATGATCGACCAACAGGTTAACAGTCATGTATAAGCTTCACATCGCTTACAAGAATGCCTACCTGAAATGGATATGTCAGAATAATGGCAGCGATTTTAGAAGAACCCCCAAGGACAGCGTAATCAACTGAATTCTGTGCAAAAAGAGAACGTTTAAGATGTTCAAGGGAGAAAATAAGAACTGCTATGAGAGCTGAACTTCAAAACCTATTTTGGACAGCCACGTGTTTGCAGAAATGAGACAGAAGAGGGAAACAAGTGCAAGCAACACCACTAAAGTTGCTATGGTTATATATGTGTACGTCTTTATGAACTTATAAAGCTCTGATATTATTACTCCTTTCCAAAAAGAGGACTAAGCGTTGACATATAAAACATATAACACTAGTTGAAAGACCAAAAAAATGAACTTCAACCTACACCCCCCCCACCCCCCCACCCTTTCCTCTGAGCGCTCCCAAAATTAAATTTACCAATAAACTCCAATACATACCAACAGATCAGTATCAGCACTTTTACAATCTTCTTTTCTTTGTTTGGCTTTATAGTCAACAATAACTTTACGAAGTTCCTCATAAGCTGTGAACTGGACAGCACCATGAGAAACCTGCTGAAGTAAAACAAATACCTAATCATGAAAATGAAGAATAAGGAAACTACAATATTATTTTAACATAGCTGAAACAAGAAATAATATGCACATGCATGTAAGTTCCTCAGCAAGTAGTAATTATGTCTCTCAGCTCATTTCAGACCTCGATCCTGCAGCATCAACTGTCAACTACAAGCTGAAAGACATCCTTTTATTTCAGTAAGTTGAGAGACATCTTTCCCTGTTTGTATCAGCATATTAGATTATTAATCATCCACACAGATTTTTAACTTATGTTACATAAAAAATAAAGAATTTTTTCATTTATCAATCAACTCAACGAAGTCTCATTCCAAACTAATTGGAATCAGTTAAATTGCATCAGACATTAGCTTAAGAAAATCTTTAAATGACATAATAACTCATAAATATGGATCAGAGGCTGTTCAGCAGCTATATGCAGTAATGCAACATAACTAGATCACAGCTATCACCAGAACGGATATTCAGATGCATTTGATAGATATCAGGAGGTTCCTTCATAAAGCAACATGTCATTGATTCAATAGGATAATAACAGAGAAAAGCATCAAATTTTAATGACCATATATGGGGAAAAAGTATCAATTCATTTAACAAAACCTGTACACCTCAACCATGCATCTAATTGACAATCCAACAGACAGTGAGAAAGGCATTCAATCAAGATAAACCCAGTAACTACCAGAAAAAGACTGGGAACAATTCCTTTATACAGTGCTCTCCATCCTTCCTCTCTCATAATTGTTTTCAAGGCATCTGTAATTTAACGACACACACAACAAAAATGCGTCAGAAACAATCATGATGAAGGAGTACTAAAACACAAACATCAAAGGATATCTCAGAGAGCACATTAATAGCAAGTTAATGAAAGGTGCCGAGCAGACCATAAAACCCAGAATATCTCCGAGTTTGGTGAAGAGGATTCTGAAGCTGCAATCTTGTCTTTACAAGCCAGATAGGATTTGTACAAAAGCAAACCTGAGAAAGGAAAAGGATGCAATTGTCAATATGCAAGACTCTTGTTCAACAAAGAAATGAACCAGCATATCTTCACTAAAGCAATTAGAAACAAGAAGCCAACTTCCAGTGAATAGATGTCTTGAGAAACCAGCCTCCTAAATGCACTAAATACAGAAAAGTATCAACAATTCAATTAAGAAGTTGTTCCAGAGCACCTCTTTTGATTATGCTATTGACACTAATTGTCACTTCTTACCACTGCATATTTGTTGATGATTTTTTCAAACAAAAGGGATGTCTGGGTTAATTACCAGTTAACAGTAGCCTTTAGTTTCATCCTCTCAGGAACATTTCTGCATAAATTGTATGGTTCTTATTGCTTACATGCCAACAATGGGAGTTCCTTATGTTCTTTTGCTTAATTCTAGCTTGCAAAATCTATTTCAGATATAGCATGGACCATATGAATTTCTTCAAAATAATATCACTGAAGATTCAAATACTCACCAAAGCTCCAGCTTCTGCAGCAGATGCAAGATGAAGACCAGGGCTCAGCTTCTCATCCCTGTTTTTAGAATACCTTTGTTTGGCTCTACTATAACTACAAATAGAAAGAGAAAAAACACCTTCAAGTCATCTATATGATAGACAAAAATTAAAACATAACAAGAATAAATGCATCATGATGGAAGAACCCTTTAGGGTTTACCGATAATGCACCGTCTGTGAAGCAGATAAGTATCACTAAGAAGTCTTTTTATGGAAGTCCTAAAATCTAAAAATTAAAAACCACGAAGAAAACAAACAATATTAATCGATATGAAAGAATCCTTTCAATGTTAGAAAAGGCATGTTAAAAACCATCCAAAGCACTACCTGGTATCGGTTGGTGAAAGCAAGGACAAATTACATACTAGCACACAATCAAAAGCTATCAAACTCGAGACTTACAAGAAAAAATACAAACCCCAGGAAACAGTTGAGCCAAGAACTGCAGGAAAGAAGCCTGCATAAAGCCCTTTTAATCCCTGCCAACACAAAGGCATCATTATGTTAGCAAAAATTCGATCACACAATAAGGCATCGAACAGAAAGAAACTTTAAAAATTTGCTCCCCAAACTTAATCACAATCTATTACTTTTATTTATCAAACTCGCATAAAGACCTTCTAAATTAAAATGGGTTCCTTCAAAATTGAATTTTAATTCTTAACAATTTAGCTTCTCCATATTTTACACCCCATTTGATTTCTCAAAACAACATCATTATCATACATATACACTATTAATCATTTCCATAGCTGATCCCACACTCTTTCGAAATAACCAAAGAGGACTAAACGCCAACAACTTTATAATCAAGCAGCAATTTTTCTTCTACCCCAACAAATAATATCCCCCAAACACACTTTTCAACACGCAAAATCAATCCAGAAGCGAGACAAACAACAAAGAAATATTAAAAAAATAAAATAAAGAACAGATACCCAATAGAGTAGGTGATTACCTCTAAGCGAGCAATGTTTAAAATAGCATGTGCAGTGTTCTTGTAAGTTGGGAGATTGACGACACGACCATCGTCAACTATTTAGAAACATTCATTGTTTTTTCACTGTTATCAGTATCTTTCAAATGTTAAGACAATAAAAGGAACAAGAATTTGATTCATTGAATGAAGAGGAGTAACCTACCTTGAAATCTAGTACGTACGACATCAAGAGGGTGCACGGCGGCGACTGTGGCGAAGCCTGCGACGGCACCGGCTGTGGCATTTTCCCATTGCCATTTTGAGTCTGACATTACGAGACTGGATGTTGGACTGCGTTGGCAGAAAGAAACTTGAAAGAGAAAAAAAAAAAAAAAAAGAGAACCAACGACTTGTCGTATGGGTTAATTTGTTCAAAGAAAGTCCGCGGGAGGATGGGTATGGCTTGTATAGTTAGGGATTATGTTTGACCCGACTTGAAGCCTAAAGCATGGATCTAACCTGTTAAGTAAATATTTTTTTTTGAAAAAAAGTGTGCTTTTAATTTTTTTTAAGAAAATCAACTCTGATTTTGAGTCAACTGACTCTAAATTATCTTTCTACACTTGATCTAGGTTAGACGGCAAGTCGGTTAAATTTCAAATTAATCTCTCAAATCAAACCAAGTTTAATAATAATACATTTATATATATAATATATGATATTTAATCCAATATTTTTTTATATATATTTCTAAATTTTCTCAAACATATTCATAATTATTAAAGGAAAATATTGCTTTATATACTTCAAAGTATAACTTAAAAATGCATCCGATTTCTCATAAATTCTTCATGAATAATTTAATACAACTTCAAACAAACAGAATATTTTCAATATTGTGTTTCGTATTTAAATGTTATAATATCAAACAAAAATAATATAAATTACATGGAAAAATGATGAATGTTAACCAAGAAAAATGTTAATTAAATATTCTTATCATGTATATTATTTGAATTAGTTTGCAGCTTTCATATATTTCAGCTAGTTTTATTAAATTTTAATAATTAATTTAAGAATAAGCATTTGAATTTGAATTAATAATAAAATACATATATCAAAATCTAATTCTAAAAACATACATAAAAGACATCTTCAATTTTCTACATTAATATATCCACATATCTGTATTATATAGAATCCATGAAGCTGATTGACAGGTCCCTTGTAAGCTGTAACAGTTCTTTGCAGGTTTCAGGATTCATTGTTTTGTCTGCTCTAAGTAAGTTGTGCAATGTCGTTTGAAAGGTGATAGTGTTTAAAGAAAATTTATGCTGTGTTTTTTTTTCTAAATTTGGTTTCTAAAAAATTATTTTCTAAACTTTCTTATAATTGTTTGTCATTAGAAAAGTTAGTCAACAAAAAACACTTTCCAATCAAAGAAAAATTTAGCTTGATTTTCAGGAAAGTGTTTTCCTTTTATATTTGGGCGGAAAACACTTTTTGAAAGTTGTGAAAAATTTAGAAATGTCATATTATTTGTTGATTATATCAAATTTGGTCCTCAAACTTTTGATTGCTATATATATTTTGTTTTGAATATTTGTTTTTTAATTTCATCATTTAGAATTTAATTTTTATATTAATTTTGGTTCTTATTTTTATAATTGTTATTTGCTTTTCCTTTATCATTTTTTACTTGAAATTTTTTATCTATCAAATTTGGTTCCCATTCTTTTGATTGTTACTTATTTTATTTGAAATAATATATGAAATGTTAATTGTTATTATTTTAATTTCTTCATCTTTCAATTTTTTTTTATTTTTTAGATTTAATCTTGATTATTTTGATTATTATTTATTTTATTTGAGATAATTTATGAAATTATATTTTTTTCAATTTCATTTACATTCAACTTTTTAATTTGTAAGATTTGTTCCTCATTATTTTAATAAACTTGAAAAAAATAAAACATTGATAAGTTATTTTCCAGCTCATTTTCCATGACATAACCAAATACTGGAAAATATTTCCCAACTTATTTTCTATTACATTATCAAACATCAGAAAATAATTCACTTTCCTGGAATTTACTTTCCCGGAATTCACTTTCCAAAAGGAAACTACTTTCCACAAATAAACGGGGCTTTAACACTACATAATAATCAAGTTGGGCAAAGGAATGGTGAGGAAATTTGATTTCAAGTATCCATATTCCCCCAGCTTCGTAATGCTGGTGATTGTGTCATCTTGCAACTTTGATGATATAAAATCACCATTGCATATTCTTTCATGGACTAAAATGTTACTATATAACATGCCATCATACCCAAGATAGTATAGTTGTTAAACCTAATCTAGTCTAGATCTACAAGTTGAAATCTAGAATAAAAAATACATAAGAACCTGATAAAACTTGTTCTAATCAAGTTCTAAAGGATGTGCTGAAAAGCTTTCATTAAATTCAAATTTCACTTTGATATTGTCTGGTCCAGCGTATGCCACAAAACCCTAGGCGATGAGCTACTGAAAGGCCGACAAAGAACCTGCACATCTATTCCATAGGGCCAGACAAGGTTTTATTGCTAATTCGCAAGTCATTCCATGAAATTGTTTAATTTTTACTGAAACCATTTTTAAGGCCTAGCTCAACGTATACTTGGCCTTTCTTGTTACTGCTACAGTTGACTGATAACACAATAAGTACCACCAAAAGCCATATAAATATGACCCTTTATCTCCAATATTCCTTTTATTTCCAATGCTGCAAGTTAAAAATGTTTCTGGGATTGCATCAATCCCATAGCCATAAGAATGCTGCAAGGTACAATCCATTGAGTCCTTTGCGAATCTATCATCAAAAACCGATTCTACAACTGGTGTGGCATTTGTCAGGAAATTAAGGGCAGTTACAATTGACAAAAATAAGCTAATTTGAGCTTAGGCTGGCTGCTTCAAGTGGAGACGAACAATTAACTTTTTAACAAAGAATGTTCTGTATAATGATGAAACCATTAATTCAATCATCTGCCAGCAAATCCGACATGATACATCAGCATCAACTGCTCTTAATTTCAATGAAACTTGCCAGTGCAGCCTTCCACTTTTAGCTCTTTTAACATTTATCCTCGGAGAAAGCCTAAGCAACAACAAAAGCTAATTATTATAAGGTGTTGGAATCTAATAGGATGTTGACCCAAAATGAAAAATGAAGTGATGCATCCATAAAATTAAAATAGTAACAGCGATACGCAGAACAACAACGCATAGCAAATAATTAACCCAGTGAAACTAGCTGTGGCATTAAATTGTCCTCTCTTATCTGCTAATGCAAAAAACACAAGCACAGTTCCATGCAAGCAACATATGGGATTTGGAAAATAGAGATTCTACGGTGAGAATGCTAGCTATTACTACATAGATATTACATATCTTTGGTCCTCGGTCCTCTCATAAAGGTGTTGTGGAACAATACATGTATATGTGAGAGGTAATTGTAATAGTAAGTGCAAGTTGTATGGGTTATATTTTCATGAATGGATTAAACATATTGGTTTAAACAAAGTTAAAGATTTGTGAATTGTGATTATACGGTGATATGTGCCTGCTCGTGAGGTTTGCTAAGGGAATTTCCACTTGATCTGTGCCAACAAAAAAACTACATCTCCAGCTCTCCACATACCAATCAACTCAAATGCTACTCAACAAACAACCATTAGGTTAGGAACAGTAGAATAAAAAGTAAAACCCTGCCCCATCATCTTGCGTTGCATATCTTATCTTATAAATTCTACAAAGCAAGATTCATCAACATAACCCAACAATCAAAAGCAATGCAGCTACACACTCCTACATGCCTAGTCCAAACAAAAAAGTACACAATTTGCATACGACTTCATTAACCTAACCTTTCTTGTCCAAAAACTAAATCTTTTGAAAACTAACATTGCTAAAAAACCAACCAAATCCACAAAGAAAAGAAATATAACAAACTGACTCATCATTCGATTATAACTTTTGATCCTACTTTCTGTGTTTTCTCAATAAACATAATGGACATAAACACACTATGCATGCACACAAGTGAGACAACATTCAAAAATAGGAAAACAGAGAGCAACCTAAGGCATGCTAGCCAGCCATAACCATGTTGCATTTATGTTGCAGACATTCTGTCCATTGAGTTTTAACTGATACTTCAAGTAGTCTCACACTCCCACTTACATTTTTGTGCTATTAGATTCAATATTTGTATATGGTCAACATTCTCGACTTGTGGTTATCAACTATCAAGATACATATATCCCCAAAATCCCTAACTGTTGGAACCAATTTCTGCTAACAATGGCACTGTTCTCACTTGGAATCGTTCCACCCTCTCTACCCAAAAAACCTATCTCAGTTTCCAGATAAAAGTTCTTAATCTACTTGATATCAGTCGTTTTCAAATTATTCAATGTAAGAGTAGCGATTGAAACATGCTGATCTAAAAACTACTCTGCATGATTTAATCTCTCTCCAAGAAAATGAAAAACTGATGAAGTTCACGTCTCCATGTAACAAGCAGAACAGACAACTTTATGAAACACCTGCTTATAGGCACATTAACCCAAACGAAAGAAAAAGCGAATCAATTTCAGATTCAATTTTACAAACAAAACCCTTTGCCTAAACTCTAAGTTCCTGAAAAGAAACTCAAATTTACCAAAAAAAAACAAGAAAAAAAAGACTCACATTCTTTATTCCATTGTAACTTTAGCCCCAACTCCCTTCATTTTCTCAATAATCTTTTCAGCTTCATCTTTAGTAACTCCTTTTTTCAACAAAGTTGGTGCCTTTTCCACTAAATCTTTAGCTTCCTTCAATCCCAAATCAGTAAAACCTCTAACTTCCTTAATAACTTTAATCTTCACTGCCGCATCAAACCCTTCTAATTTCACATCAAACACTGTCTTCTCCACCTTCTCTTCCGCCTTCGCCGCTGCTGCCCCACCACCACCACCGCCCTTCATCCCCGCTCCCATACTGAACCCCATTCCTGGCATCATCACCGCCATCACTGGCATTTCCTTGATCTCCAATTTAGTACGCAAAACCTCAGTTAAATCAGATACCTCCAGAAGGGTTAATTTTGAGAGTTTATCCACAATTGAGGAGACCCTATCAGTTGATGGCGGTGGTTCTTGAGGAGATGGAGTTGATTCTTGAGAGGGAGATGTGAATCGGCGAGTGAAACTTGAGGATGTGAGAGTGAAACGAGGGGTTATTTTAAGTTTTAGGGTTTTGTGGATTTGAGAAATGAAGTGTAAAGATCTCATCTTTAGGGTTTATGGGTTATGGGTTTTGCCTGTTCTTTGAAATTACAGGGATTATAGGAGCATTTTTGGGAAATGAAGGAGGTTAGTGTCGTTTTCCTTCCTTTGAAGCTGAGAAAGAGAAACTGCGGTAACTGTAAAATCCAGGCATAAACCCTACAACTGCTATCAAACAGGCTTTGCTGTTTGGTGCACTAATGGGCTGAACCAGGCATAGCCTCTAATGTTGGTAGATCATTGATATTGAGGACCTTTAGTCCACGGGTTAAACAAATTAATAATAATAAAAAAAGATAATAATAACGTTGATTTTTTTTTTTAAAAAAAATGAATGATTTTTTTATTGAGTTTTATTTGGATTAACTTATTTTTTTAACTGGGATAATACTAGATCAATTTTTTATATATAAAATCTAACCTGAATTATATATTAAATTAAACAAATTTTGAGTTAACCTATAACTTAGAACATGAATTATAATAATATTATCATACACCCTTCTTTTTGTTACATTTTTAGTGATGTTGGAATGATTTACATAATTAAAATTTGATTAGCTAATTATGAATCCAGTAACTAATTTGAAAGGAAAGATATACTATACTGAAATTGTCAAGTAATAAATTGATTATAATGAGAAGTAATATTGAAAACCATAATATAAATCAAGGGCACTTGTATAGCTAACCATGTATATTATCTACATAATTTTAAAAAATCAATATTCATTTCATTTCAGAAAACAGTGTAATTACTTATAAATATAAAAAGAAACCATTTTGAAAAACTTTATGATGTGTTAAAATACTCATTTTGAGATATAATTCCAAAGGCATAGTATAATTTTCCCTTGCAATTTAATTTTTATCATAATAAAGCTCCCCTAAGATTTTCTGCTTGAAATGATGCCGATTTTTTTCTGGTCAAAAGAAGAAAAGCTTGACAATTAGCATTTTCATGGAGGTTATAGATAAATACAACGGTCAAAAAGACTTGATCTTTACAGCACTTGCTTAAAATCACATTCGACACACATCCATTTTTCTCTCTTCTTCTTTGGTTTTTAGCCTAGAAAGGCTAAGCAGAAGTCATTGGTTGCTTGCGGTCTTCACTTTTGAAATTGCATGCAACGTAAACAGTAGAGTAGTTAATGTTCTGAAACACATCCAGCGCTCAAGAAACTTAAACACATTGTCATACGATGTTCCTGTTTCTTCTTGTTCATAAGCTCTAAAAATGGCAAGACAAGAAAAAAGGAGCTAGAAGCTATGCTGAAATGGGAAATAGGAGGCGAAGTACCAGGCTGCAACAGAAGCTAATGGACGCAGAGACCTCCTCCATATCTAGAGCTCCTAACCATGAGGTGACTCTTGTCACTATGATTAGTTTAATTTCGATAGAGGAAATATAAAATTAAATTTTGTGTTAGCATGGCCTCAGATAGGTTTCATCGACATTGCAGAAATGAGTTCTAGATTATTTATTTTTTTCTAATTATTATCTATTCTGTTGAAGAAGAACCTAGAGAGGAGGGAGATTCTTTACAGTAACCATTGTTTTGGGAAATCCATATGGGAGGAGAATATGAATTTAAAGCTCCAAAGAGTTTATTCAAAATAATATTATTTTGATTAAAAAAAAATTACTAGAAAGGCGTCGTCGTTTTTAATTCACCTTGTGAACCCACAGCTCAAGTTCTGATAAGCTAGACCCCAAGCCGATAACTAATGTCTGAATAAAGGCCTAGTGATCCCAAACACTATTATTAATAAATTAAATGTGAATATTCAAGTAGGCTTAAAAAAGTGAAAGCACTCATGTAATGTGAATTACTGTTTCAAATTTTAGTTGGCATATGCTTGTGTTATATGTTCTTGCTATTTAGCTTGATGGGAAGAAGACATGAAAAGTAAAAGGAAATTTCCTCAAACTGCAGCTGAAATTTCCAGGAAGTTCTGGAGCTATGATCACTGGACACGAGGCAGGGTCTTGAAAACCCTGCTAGATGCCTGAGAGCACCATCATATTTCCATTCCTCGTCGATCAAGTTGAGCATTTCCACTATATTTTGCATCTTTATTGGCATTGACTATTCGCAATAGGCAAATGAAAAATCACAGAAGATCTCACACTTGTTTGTTGAACCTTTTCTACTATTGCTATTATGAGTTACGTGCATAAAATTTGTGGATTTGACTACTTACTGCCCATAGACTTGGCAAATTGCTCAAAGAAAGGCTCACGATAACGGGTTTTAAAAGAGGAGAAACGGGTTTTGCAATTTGGTGAGATTACACAGTTCGAAATTGAAAACGCAGGGGCCCTTGTCACTGATTTTGAAAGAGCAGGTCTGAAAGTTGATTGGCTCAAGCAAAGGTTGGTTGCAGACGAGGGAAGTGATTAAACAACCTACGTCCTTGAAGGAGGCAAGGGATAGAACTAATCAAGTTATCAATGAGAAGAAGAGAAAGCTGGAAGAATATGAAGCTCTTATGGTGGTACTTCATGTAAGGATGGCAGTGTATCAAGAAAAACTGGCAATGCTTCAAGAAAACGTGAATTTAACAAAGAAGGAACTGCATGCAGCTGAAAGGATAAAAGAAACGATCTCAAATGCAAAGGCAAAAGTGATATACTATACAACATTCAACATTAAATGAGCTCCTCTGAGTTTACACCATCTCTATAATTTGAACTATAGTATAACAAAAAAAGTCATTCAGTTCAAATCATCTTGTGACAAATTTGAAGTCTTGCTATTTTGGTTTCGTTCATTTTATCGATACAATGAAGCGTTCAGGCAAACAAACTGCGATGCCCTGTTCTTTTGGTTAACTATATCGTATGGTCTTGCATATTCTCATCGCTGAAAAGTTTAGATGCACTTTACTTGTAATGTCAATGTGTTTTTTGAATTATAGCTGGCATATGCTGTGCTGTTTGGCTTGATTGGGTAGAAGAGATGAAAGTACAAGGGCTTGAGATGCAATGGAAATCATCCACATGTTCCATTTATTAAAAAAAAAAAATATGAAGCATGGAGTTAGCATTTTGAAACAGCAAATCAAGATTGTTGCTTGGACAACTGCTTGATCAGCAGTATTGTTTTTGCCTCTTTGTATTTCTATTTCTTGAGATTGCGGAGGGCATAAGGCAGGGTCTTAAAACACCCCTCTAGAAGCCTGAGATCCTTATAATCTTGCTGTTCCTAATGTTACAAGTTGAGCAACAGAATAACAATAGCATGTATGATGGCCTTGACTGTCACAGAAATGGACAGCTTCGTTGTTTACTGATCCTTTTCTGGGATTAGCATTTATGCATTTTATGTATAAGTTTTGAAGACTGCAGCCCATTGACAAAAGATTGCAAGAACTTTTACATGCCAATTCTGTTATTTCTGATGAAGATGAACCATTGAGAGCAAATTGGTGAAGGGAGGACCCCTCCCTCTAAATGTCATCAGCTAAAAATAAAAGTAAGCAGATGGGTTTTAAGTGATTGTTATTCATGAAAGTATACTTTAAGCAGCCAAAACAAAGTGGAAACATGAAATTTATGTTTGAAAGAACTAAAGAAAGACGAGACCGTAGAACAGGAAACAGACACGATGAATTTTAACACAAGATATTTAAAGCATAGATCTAACTAGGCACTGCGATTCAAGCATTAATCTTCCTGCAACTCTTTCTAATCTCTCCCCTGGAACCTGTCAACGGAGAGATATTTCCCATCTTAACCATGGACTTGGCAAATTGCTCAAAGAAAAGCTCATTGTTCTCGGCATATTTCTTGACCAATTCCATCGATGCTTCATTCTTTGTCAGGAGAACTTGGTCAGAGCTCAGCAGTCCCTTTGAAGCCAATATGTTGTTGAAGTAGCTGTTGTCGAACTTTCTTGGACTTACAAAGTCCAAGAAAAACAGGTTCTGGTCACCTCCTGATCTGGGGCACCTAGTGCGCAACTGGGCAGCAAATGATTGTTGAAGAGTGGAATCAGGCTGCCCATTTCCTGACTGGTTGTACAGCCTCTGCCTGAAGCTGGTGCACCGAGCATTTCCAATTGTGTGGCTCCCTGAACAAATTTTTTCGAAACTTAAGGACCTTATTAATAGTTTGCTGAAGCTCAAAGAAGGGCATTGGTTGAGTTAATTTACCAGATAGTGCTACAAGATCAACAACATCAAGGCCTTGTAACTTGAACTTGGTAAGAATTGTTTGAAATGTGTTGTTTGGAGCAGGAATATTGTTGTTAGAACCACTCAAACTTGCACCTCTAGAGTCCCTTCTTCCCAATGGAACTTCCCAGCTAGGACCTCCAGCCTGTGTGTGCATTAACAAATTGTGGTTAGCTCTGGAGTTTTCGTTAACAAAAAGTATTACAAGACTAATTCTTATGTAACACTTACAATAACAGTAGAATCTCTTGCAGCCAAAGCCATGATATCAGCACAGGAAACAGTTTTAGGACACTCCTTTTCTAGTGCAGATTTAATCTCGTCGATCACTTCAAATCCTCGAACTGAGTTTCTGTTTGGATTTGAACTCTTCTCAGTTATTATGCTTCCACTGCTGTCTAGCAATATTGATGCATCGCAGCCCTGCAATTTTAACAACAGTTTAAATTATAGTAGTCATGATGGTAGAAGAGCTAGTGATGAGCAGAGTTACATATAGTAAGTAATCAGTTATAGACCTTGACAAAACAGTCATGAAAATGGAGCCTAAGTAATGAGGCTGCCATGCGAGCTTCTTTAGCAACTGCCTTGGCTACAATGGAGTTTACTATTTCTTGAGCTTTCGGGCATGACCTATCGTAAAACTGTGGGTAGAGGTAGCCACCACTTGTCTTGCCACAAAAGCAAAGAGGGGCAAAGGCAAGGAGAGCAAGAGCAAGAACTAAGACAATGCTAATAGACTGAGCCATTACTGCTTCAATCTTTTTAGACTATCACTTCCAAAACCAAGACTTCTTCACAGGAATGCTGAGGAATATGAAGAAGAATCAAGTTTCAAAAGTTGCTGTGATGAGAGAACTTTAGATGGTCTCACGGTATTTATAGAAGGAACCTTATGAAAAGCCTTGAGAAATAGGGGGGG
>Ga0307515_10010956_pt1 | contig 17284 bp, 16 predicted proteins | sample 17_EM_MG_FD_194513 | JGI IMG/M metagenome (GOLD analysis project Ga0307515, IMG submission 194513) | Populus trichocarpa ectomycorrhiza microbial communities from riparian zone in the Pacific Northwest, United States - 17_EM | ecosystem: Host-associated > Plants > Roots > Unclassified | place...
GCGCCGGCCGACTTCTTGTACCAGTCGTAGATGCGGCCCACGAAGGGCGAGATCAGCTGCACCTTGGCTTCACCACAGGCCACGGCCTGGGCGAAAGCGAACAGCAGCGTCAGATTGCAGCGGATGCCTTCGCGCTCCAGCTCGGCGGCGGCCTGGATGCCTTCCCATGTGGACGCCAGCTTGATCAGCACGCGCTCGCGCGCGATGCCGGCGGCTTCGTACAGGCCGATGATGCGGCGGGCACGGGCCAGGCTGGCGGCCTTGTCGAAGCTCAGGCGTGCATCGACCTCGGTGGACACGCGACCCGGCACGACCTTGAGAATCTCCAACCCGAAGCGCACCAGGACGTGATCGACGATCTCGTCCAACGGCTTTTCGCGGTGGACGGCGACTGTTTCCTTCAGCAGCGGTGCGTAGTCGGGCGACTGCACGGCCTTCAGGATCAACGAGGGATTGGTCGTCGCGTCGCGCGGCGCAAACTGCGCCAGCTGCAGAAAGTTACCGGTATCGGCAACGACGGTGGTGAGGGCTTTGAGCTGGTCGAGTTGGTTCATGGCATTCGTTCCGGATTGACCCGGGGAAGAAACTGCTGCATAGTATTTCACGAAACTTAGTTACACAACGGTTAGCGCCATCCTGGTTCCACATAGGGAGACGCTGGCTTGGAGACTCCGCAGATGTCCTTCGATCTCGTGTTCTTTGGCGGTACCGGCGACCTGACGTGGCGCAAGCTGATGCCCGCGCTCTTCCAGGCCTTCCGGCACGGCAAGCTGCCCGAGGGCGGTCGAATTCTCGCCGTCGCGCGTGACGAACAGACGGACGAACGCTACCGCGAATGGTTGAAGGAGCGCTTCCGCGAGGTGGACGGCGCCAAGCGCCCGACCGACGAGGAGTTCGAGAAGTTCGGCGCATTGATCCACTACCGCCGCATGGACCTGTCGCAGCCCGATCACTACCAGGGGCTGAAGGACTGGCTGGACGCGCGCAATGCCGACACGGTCGTCCTCTACCTGGCGACCAGCCCGCATCTGTTCACCGGCATCTGCCAGCAGCTCGGTGCCGTCGGCCTGAACCACGGCAAGGTGCGCGTGGTGCTGGAAAAGCCTCTGGGCCACGACTTGGCCAGCGCGCAGGAGATCAACCGCGCGGTGCGCAGCGTCTTTGCCGAAAGCCAGGCGTTCCGCATCGACCACTACCTCGGCAAGCCCTCGGTGCAGAACCTGATGGCGCTGCGCTTCGGCAATGCGCTGTTCGAGCCGCTGTGGCGCCGCGAGAGCATCGCCAACATCCAGATCACGCTGGCCGAGCGCCTGGGCGTGGGCACGCGCGGCGCCTTCTACGACGGCACCGGCGCGCTGCGCGACATGATCCAGAACCATGCGCTGCAGCTGCTGACGATGATCGCGATGGAGCCGCCGTCCAGCAACGACGCCGACGCCATCCGCGACGAGAAGCTCAAGGTGCTGCGCTCGCTCAAGCCCTTCACGGCCGAGAGCGTGGCCCGCGACGTCGTGCGCGGCCAGTACCGCGCCGGCAGCATCGAGGGCAAGCCCGTACCGGGCTATCTGGAAGAGGTCAAGGTGCCGCCGGACAGCCAGTGCGAAACCTTCGTCGCGCTGCGCACCGAGGTCAACAACTGGCGCTGGGCCGGCGTGCCCTTCTACCTGCGCACCGGCAAGCGCCTGGCCGAGCGCGACGCACAGATCGTCGTCAACTTCCGCCAGGTGCCGCACAAGATCTTCCCCGGCGGCAGCCAGCCCAACCGCCTCGTCATCAAGCTGCAGCCCGAGGACGGCCTGGAGCTGCAGCTGCTAGCCCAGAAGGGCGCCAGCCACGGCGAGCAGCTGACGCCGGTGTCGCTGGACCTGGACTTCGACAAGGCCTTTGCGACGCAACGCGTCGGCGCCTATGAGCGCCTGCTGCTGGACGCCATCGCCGGCCGCCTGAACCTGTTCGTGCGCAGCGACGAGCAGGAGCAGGCCTGGCGCTGGGTCGAGCCCATCCTGGACGCGTGGGAGGCCGACACGAGCGGCCCGCGGCCCTATTCCTGCGGTTCCTGGGGCCCTGCGGCCGCCAGCGCGCTGGTTGCGCGTGACGGTTTCCACTGGGCTGAAGAGCAATGAGCATCCTCGAACGAGTGAAGGCGGCGCTGCCGGCCTTGCCGCCGGCCGAACAACGGGTGGCCAAGCTGCTGCTGCTGGACGCACGCAGCTTTGCCAGCCTGCCGGTCAGCGAGCTGGCCGACCGGTCTCACGTGTCCAAGCCGACGGTGGTGCGCTTCTGCCGCAGCGTCGGCTATGACGGCCTCGCCGACTTCAAGCTGAAGCTGGCCGGCAGCGTCAACGAGGGCGTGCCTTTCGTGCACCGCGCCGTGGATGAGGACGACAAGCCGCAGGACATCATCGTCAAGGTGGTGGACAACGCCGTCGCCGCCCTGCTGCACTACCGCAACGACGCCGCCAGCCACGCTTTCGAGCGCGCCATCGAGGCACTGGCCGACTCTGCCCGCCACAACCGGCGCATCGAGTTCTACGGTGTCGGCAATTCGGGCATCGTCGCCCAGGACGCCCAGCACAAGTTCTTCCGCCTCGGCGTGAACACGGTCGCCACCAGCGACGGCCATGTCCAGCTGATGAGCGCGACGATGCTGAGCGCCGGTGACTGCGCCGTCATCATCAGCAACTCCGGCCGCAGCCGCGACCTGCTGGATGCCGCCGAAATCGCGCGCAAGAAAGGCGCGACCATCATCATCATCACGGCCAGCGCCTCGCCGCTGGCGCAGTTGGCCCTGGGCCCCAGCCAGATCCTGCTGGCGGTGGACCACCCCGAGGACTTCGACCGTTACAGCCCGATGGTGTCGCGGCTGCTGCACCTCATTGCGGTGGACATCCTGACGACGGGTGTCGCGCTGAAGCTGGGCCAGCAGCTGCGGCCCATGCTGCAGGAAATCAAGAAGAATCTGCGCGCGAAACGTTACGCCGGTTAACTGGACAGCCCGTCGCCCGGTCTCGCGCCGCTGAACGCAGGCGTGCCCAGCCGGTCCCCCGAGGGACTGCGATGCTCGCCGCATCGAGCGGCGAGCACATCGCCAGACGGGCCGGCTTGGGGCGGCCCGGCGCTCGCCCCGCAAGCCTCAGGCGCCTTGGACGTTCGCCGGCCAGAGCAGCTCGGCCACGCCGTAGACACGGGCCAGTTCGCGCAGTTTGTCGGGCGCGTTGTCGAGCTTCAGCGTCGCGCCTTGCTCGGTGCATTGGCGCCCGGCGGACAGCAGCAGGCTGAGAGCCGAGGAGTCGAAATCAGTCAGCTCGGCCGCCGACAGCCGCACCTCACGACCGGCCGCAGCCAGTACCTGGGCGGCCTCGGCGCGCAGGGCAGGCGACATCTGCGCCCAGGCGGCGCGGGCGCCATCGGTGCGCAGCCGCGAGGGCAGCTTCAAACCGCTCAAGATCAGCTCTTGGCAGCCGGTGCGCCGGCCTTGGCGTTCTTTTCGGCCAGGCTCTTGATCAGGCCGTCGATGCCGTTGGCGCCGATCTCCTGGGCAAAGCTGTTGCGGTACTGGTCGGCCAGCCAGATGCCGAGCACATTGACGTCGTAGATCTTCCAGACGGCGCCGCTCTTCTCCAGGCGATAGTCAAGCTGGATGGCGTCGCCCTTGCCGCGGATCTCGGTGCGCACGACGACGTCGGTATCGGTTGGTTGGCCACGGAACGGCTTGAGGCCGATCTGCTGGTCCTTCACCTGCGTCAGCGCACCAGAATAGGTGCGCACGAGCAGCGTCTTGAACTCGGCTTGCAGCTTGGCCTGCTGGTCGGGCGTGGCCTGGCGCCAGAAGCGGCCGACGGCGGACGCCGTCATGCGCTGGAAGTTGACGTGGGGCATCACCTTGGCGTCGACCAGGGCGATGATCTTGTTGACGTTGCCGGCCTGAATGTCCTTGTCGGCCTTGACGGCTTCGATGGTCTCCACCGACAGCTGGCGGATCAAAAGGTCGGGCGCACTGCCATCGGCAGCGTGTGCGGCATGTACAAGGCCGAGGCCGAGAGTGGCCACGGTCAGCAGGCGGCGCAGGGAAGTCAGCAAAGTCATGGTGTCGCTTTCTCTGAACGGGACCGTCGCTCAACGCGCCAGCCCCCGGTTTGGTTCACCGCGAGGCAGCAGATGCCGGCTCGGCGGGTTTTTTCACGGTGGGCTCGGAGGCTGCAGGTCCCGGTGCCGACGCAGCGGATGCGGCCGCCTCGGGTGCCGAAGCGGCGCCGTTGGCGGGCACCAGCACCTCGACCTCATCGTCATCGTCAAAGCTGCCGCGGCGCTGCAGATAGGCGTCGCGGTAGAAGGTGTACTTGTCCAGCGCGATGCCTTCCAGCATGGTGCCGGCGCGCAGGAAGTTGGCGCGCGTATTGACCAGGCTCAGCGTCGTGATGGCGACCTTCTTGCTGCCGTCGTCGAAGACAACGCCCGGCGAGGCCTGCCAGTCGACCGGCAAGGCCAGCGAGTCGCGCACCGACGAGGGGCCGAACAGCGGCCAGACGATGTAAGCGCCCGTGCCCATGCCCCAGTGGCCCAACGTCTTGCCGAAGTCCTGGCTGTTCTTCTCCAGTCCCGCTTCGGTGGCGATGTCGAGCACGCCGGCAAGGCCGAGCGTGGAGTTGACGGCAAAGCGCATGCCCTGCTCGACACCGGCCTTGAAACGCCCCTGCAGCATCAGGTTGACCGTCGACCAGGCGTCGCCGATGTTGCCAAAGAAGTTGTCAATGCCGGTGCGGATGGGCGAGGGCACGATCTCGGAATAGGCGGTCGCGACGGGTTTCAGCACGTTCGCATCCAGCTTCTCGTTGAAGGCGAAGACCTTGCGGTTCCACTCCTCCCAGGGGTCCAGGCGCTGACCCTTGGAGCCCATCACTTTGTCCAAAGCCTTGTCGATGCGGGTACCGACGCCCTTGACGGTCTGGCAGCCCACCAGACTCGTCACTAGGAGCAACAGCGCAAACCAGCGGATCAGTTGACTCACGGCTTGCCTCCCGAGGCTGCGGCCGGCGTGGCGGCACTGCCCATGTCGGAGGCCTTGCTGTTGATGAACTGGCCGATCAGGTTCTCCAGCACGACGGCGCTCTGCGTCTGCTTGATGAGGTCGCCGCTGGCGAGGTTCTTCTCGTCGGCACCCGGCTCCAGGCCGATGTACTGCTCGCCGAGCAGGCCGGAGGTCAGGATCTTGGCCGAGCTGTCCTTGGGGAAGGCGGTGTTCTTGTTCAGATTGATGACCACCTTGGCCTGAAAGGTCTTGTCGTCGAAGCTGATCGTCTCGACCCGGCCGACGACGACGCCGGCACTCTTGACCGCGGCATTGGGCTTGAGGCCGCCGATGTTGTCGAAGCGCGCCGACACCTGGTAGGTGGCGTCGAAATTGAGGCTGAGCAGATTGCCGGCCTTCAGCGCGAGGAAGAGCAGCGCCGCGCCGCCGAGCAGCACGAAGAGCCCCACCCAGGCGTCATGTCGAGAGGCTTGCATGTGGTGTCCCTGACTCCAATCAAATCGAAAACATCATCGCGGTCAGCATGAAGTCCAACGCCAGCACGGCGAGGGACGACAGCACGACGGTGCGCGTGGTGGCTGCCGACACGCCTTCCGGCGTGGGCCGGCAGGTATAGCCCTGCAGCAGCGAAACAAAGGTGACGGTCACACCGAACACCAGGCTCTTGACGACCCCGTTGCCGATGTCCTTGAACACATCAACGCCGCCTTGCATCTGCGACCAGAAGGCGCCGGCGTCGATGCCGATCAACGGCACCGCCACCAGCCAGCCGCCGATGATGCCGAGCGCCGAGAAGACTGCCGCAAGTAAGGGCATGGCAATGAAACCACCCCAGAAGCGCGGCGCGAGGACGCGCTGCACGGGGTCGACGGCCATCATCTCCATGGCGGTCAGTTGCTCGCCGGCCTTCATCAGGCCGATCTCGGCCGTCAGCGATGTGCCGGCCCGGCCGGCGAACAGCAGCGCCGTGACAACGGGGCCCAGCTCGCGCACGAGGCTCAGGGCGACCAGCAGGCCGACCGCCTCCGCCGAGCCGTAGCGCTGTAGCGTGTAGTAGCCCTGAAGCGCCAGCACGAAGCCGACGAAGAGGCCCGACACACCGATGATGGACAGCGACTTGTTGCCCAGGTGGAAAACCTGCTCGCGCACCAGGACGAAGCGCGCCAACGCCTTGGGCGAGCGGCCCATCAGGCTGAAGAACAGCCGGGCGGACGCGCCGACATCGGTCAGCGTCAGGCGCACGCCGGCGCCGATGCGGGCGGCGAAGGCCATCATGACGTCATCCCGAAGTCTTCGGCCACGGAGTTGGCTGGCTGGTGGAAACGCACCGGTCCATCCGCCTCTGCGCCGACGAACTGACGCACGAGGGGGTCGTCGCTGTGTCGCAACTCGTCCGGCGTGCCCTGGGCGACGACGCGACCGTTGGCGACCATGGCCACCTCGTCGGCGATGCCGAAGGTCTCGTGCAGGTCGTGCGAGACGATGATGCTGGTGAGGCCGAGCGCATCGTTCAGATCACGGATCAGGCGCGCGGCGACACCCAAGGAAATCGGGTCCAGGCCGGCGAAGGGCTCGTCGTACAGAACAAGGTCGGGGTCCAGCGCGATCGCCCGCGCCAGCGCCACGCGGCGCGCCATGCCGCCGGAAATCTCGCTGGGCAGCAGGTCGCGCGCACCGCGCAAGCCGACGGCGTTGAGCTTCATCAGCACAAGGTCGCGGATCATGGCCTCGGTCAGGTCGGTGTGCTCGCGCAGCGGGAAGGCCACGTTCTCGAACACGCTGAGGTCGGTGAACAACGCGCCGAACTGGAACAGCATGCCCATGCGCCGACGCACGGCGTAGAGGCCGGCCAGGTCCAGCGGCGCCAGGTCCTGGCCGTCGAACAGCACCTCGCCCGAGATCGGGCGCAACTGCCGGCCCAGCAGGCGCAGCACGGTGGTCTTGCCGCCGCCCGAGGTGCCGATCAGCGCCAGGATCTTGCCCCGCGTGAGCTTGAGATTGACGCCATCCAGGATCACGCGGTCGCCATAGCCGACGCTGACGTTGCGCAGTTCGATCAGGGGAGCGGTGGTCAAGGGATTCACGCGGGCGGGCCGAAACCTGCGGACAGAAAGGGCGCCATGATAGGGGAAACACCGAGTACCGCTGGGCAGGCCCTGAATGCGTCCAAAAAGATGCCGACAAGCCACCCAGGTGCCGCCCGATGTGGCTGTTACGCCTGCTTGCCTGCGTCAACCCCGTGGACGACTGCCGCGGGCGGTCAAAGCGTGTGCCAGTTCACGAATCGCGAGCCTCCTGCGACCGGCGTTGATCGCGCCGCGACGAGCGGTAGGCTGCAATCAGGGGTCGACACCAAAATAGCTGCAACCGCCATGAACGACGCCGCCATGCCCCGCCAACACCGATCCACTCCCGCCAAGGGCTTCACGCTCGTCGAGCTGATGATCACCGTGGCCATCATCTCCATCCTGGCAGCAGTGGCAGTGCCGCAGTACACCAGCTACGTCACGCGCGGCCGCATCCCGGATGCGACGAACATGCTGGCCACCCGGGCGGTGCAGGCCGAGCAGTACTTCCAGGACAACCGCACCTACGCCAACACAGGCACCGCGAACAACCCCGGCTGCGTCAGCGACAGCTCGGGCAAGAGCTTCAACTTCAGCTGCTCCTCGGCTACCGCGACGGGCTTTGTCATCCAGGCCGTCGGCAAGGGCACGATGGCCGGCTTCACGTACACGATCAATCAAGCGAACGTCAAGACGTCCACGGTACCGACGGGCTGGACCGGCTCGTCCACCTGCTGGGTCATCAAGAAGGACGGCTCGTGCTGAGCCTGCGGCGTCACCGGGGCGTGAGCCTGATCGAGGGGCTGGTGGCCCTGGTCATTGGCGGCATTCTGCTCGCCATGGCCCTGCCCAGCTTCTCCGCCTGGATCACCGGCACGCGCATCCGCGCGACGACCGAAGGCCTGCTGGCCGGGCTTCAACTCGCCAAGAGCGAGGCGACGACGCGCAACACGCAGGTGCGCTTCCAGCTCACCACATCGCTGGATGCCACCTGCCGCCGCACCACGACCAGCGCCAACTGGGTCGTTGACGTCGTCGACGCCAACGCCGCGGCGGACTCAGTCGAAGGCCAGTGCAACGCGGCGCCGAGCGACACCGTGGCGCCCAGCATCCTGCAGCTGCGTGCGGCGACGGAGACCGGCAGCGGCGCGCTTGTGAATGCCGGCGCCGACCAGATCATCTTCAACGGCCTGGGCCGTCAGGCCCCGGTCGTGGTGGGCGGGGCGACGAATGCCGTCACCATCGACGTCACGCCTATCACCGCCAGCGGCCGCTGCCTGAGCGCTGGCGGCAAGATCACCTGCCTGCGCATCGTCGTCTCGCCCGCGGGCCAGGTGCGCATGTGCAATCCCAGCGCCGCCACCGGCGACCAGCAAGCATGCTGAGCCACCCCCGCCCCCGCCGCGCGCAGTCCGGCGTCATGCTGCTGGAAGTGCTGATCGCGCTGCTGATCTTCTCGCTCGGCGTGCTCGGCCTCGTCGGCCTGCAGGCCAGCGCCGTGAAGCAGTCCGGCCAGGCCAAGTACCGCGCCGACGCGACGCTGCTGGCCAATGAGCTGATTGGGCAGATGTGGCTCAACGGCCGCACGTTTGCAGTCCTGCAGACCGGTTTCAGCAGCGCCGGTGCCGGCGGTGCCCAGTACAACGCCTGGAAAGCCCGCGTCGCCACCGCACTGCCCGGGGCCGACGCCAATCCCCCGACAGTCGCCCTGGCGGCCATTGCCGCGCTGCCCGTGCTCATCGCCGGCGTCGAGGTGCCTTCCGCAGAGCCGCCCAGCACTCGCGTGACCATCACCATGCGCTGGAAAGCACCGGGCGAACCGGCAGCCGACCCCCCTCACAGCTTCGTGCTGGTCAACGAGATCAAGTGATGCGCAGCCTCGCTTTCATCCCATCGCGCAGGGCCGCCGGCTTCAGCCTCGTGGAGCTGATGGTCGGCATCGTCGTCGCCATGGCGGCGGTGGTCGTCGTCATGCAGGTCTTCAAGGTGACGGAAGGCCAGCGCCGCAACACCACGGGCGGCGACGACGCCGCGACCACCGGTGCCATCGCGGTGAGCCTGCTGCAGCGCGATCTGCGCCAGGCGGGACAGGGCTTCCTGAACCCGCAGATGCTTGACTGCCAGCTGAACCTGGGCAACGGCCGCAGCGTGGGCGAACTGGTACCGGTGCACATCAACCCGACCACCATCCCCGAAGGCGACGACAACACCGATGTGCTGCTGATCAACTACGGCTCGGGCTGGGGCGCCCCGGAGGGCGGCCTGATCGTTTCCCAGCCGGGGCCAGCGCAATACAACACCGGGGCGCCCCAGGCCTATCAGGTTGGCGACCGCCTCATCGCAACCCCCGCCATCCGCACGACGCCGTGCGCGCTCACCCTGACCGGCCTGGCCGCAGCCCCTGCGGGCAACACCGTCACAGTGGGCCTGGGCATCGCGGGCGCCTCCGGCGGCATGCTGTTCAACCTGGGGCGCACGCCACGCTTCGTCGCCTATGCCGTGCGTTCGGGCCGCTTGACCGCCTGCGACTTCTTCGTCCAGAACTGCACCAATGCCGCACCGGATAACTGGACGGAGATCGCAGACAACATCGTCAGCCTGCGGGCCGAGTACGCGATCGACAACTCCCCGACGCGGACCCTAGTCGCCAGCACCTATGGCCAGGCACCGCCCACGGCGATGTTCGGTGCAACATGCGCTTGGTCTCGTGTCATCGGCGTGCGGCTGGTCCTCGTGGCCCGCAGCCGCCAGTCGGAAACCAGCGATGTGGCGGCCCCCGCGCCGAGGTGGACGTCCAGCGCCTCCACGCCCATCACGCTTGAGGACGGCTGGGAGCGCTTTCGCTACAAGACCTTTGAAACCACGGTGCCGCTGCGCAACGTGCCGGGCTCTTTCACGGGATGCAGTCCATGAGACCCTTCCATCGTCATCAACGTGGCCTCGTGCTGGTCCTGGCCCTGGTCGTGCTGGCGGCCATGTCGCTGGCCGCCGTCGGCCTCATGCGCGGCGTGCTCGGCAGCAATCGCGTCGCCGGCAACCTGGCCTACCAGCAGGCCGCCGTGCAGGCAGCCGACGTGGGCGGGGAGACGGCCATCGCATGGCTGGAGCAGATGGACAGGGAAAAGCTGGCCGGCAGTACGGCGGCTTCCCCCCCCGTCGATGCCAACCGGCTTTACAACAACCTTCTTAAGACTGCGGGCTCACGATTCAACTACGTGGCCACACGAGCCGACCCCGGCGTGAACCAGACCTGGGAAGGCTTCTGGCAGACGCTGGTGGGCGCCGGGCAGGTCAACGATCTGCCTGCGGATGCCACAGGCAACCGGGTCTCTTTTGTTATCCATCGGCTGTGCGCGTTTTCGGGCGCGCCCAAGGACGCGGTCTGCGAGACATCGCCGGTGATGTCTTCGTGCGATGGCTGCAGCCATGGCCCCGAGGAGCAACTCAATGGCTTGGGACAGGTCTATTACCGCATCACCGTGCGAGTCCAGGGCCCGCGCAACGCCACCAGTTTCATTCAGGTCATGGCCGCGATCTGAGCGTCCCCCACTGACGAGGTCATCATGAAGTTCAGTTCGCTCCGCCCTTTCATCGCGCTGGTCACAGGATTCTGCGCCCTTGGCCTGAGCCAGCCTGGCACGGCCGCCGTCACGGACATCTCGCAGTCGCCGCTCATCGTCGCCTCGCCCGACGCCGTCAAGGCCAATCTGCTGTTCATCCTCGACGACTCAGGGTCGATGAACTTCGACTACCTGCCCGACCACGTCAACGACGCGATGTGCCGTAGCACGGGAGCCACATCGACCAACAGTGGCAACTTCGGCAATGCATGCTGCATCGGCGGCAGTGATAGCGCGGCATGCTGGCTCAATGCCGCGCCGTTCGGCACGGCCCGCGGCCAGCCGCCTTTCCTGGCCGCTGCCTTCAACGGCGTGGCCTACGACCCGGCCATCCACTACAAGACGCCAGTCAAGGCCGACGGCAGCAACTGGGCGAGCCAGACCCGCTCGGCGACCACCGGCTGGACCTCGGTCAAGAACGATGCCTACAACGTTCAGAACACCGGCAGCATCGACCTGACCACGCAGTACCCCGACACCGCCTGGTGCGTGGATGCCACCCTCACCGACTGCCTGCGCAACGACAACTACGTGCTGCCCGGCACCGTGGGCGGCAAGGCCTACACGACTTATTTCGCCACGGTCGCCTCGGGCAGCGGCTCGGTCGCCACAGGCGCGCCGGACAACGCGACGACAGCCGCGCGCTCGTTCGGGCCGCACTACTACTCCATCGTCGCGGCCGAGTACTGCAACAACGTCAACCTGCGCGACTGCCAGGCCTCGTCGAGCGGCGCCTACACCATCCCCGCGCCGCTGCGCTGGTGCAAGAGCGACGCGGATTCGCGGGCTTCGACGCCGGCCATCGCCGCCTGCCAGGCAACCCGCAACGGCACCTTCTCCTTCGCCCGCTTCCCGACCAAGTTCTTCTCGGCCGGGTCGGTCGGGTCTGCCGAGGTGCGGGCCAAGACGACCTTCTCCATCACCGGCAGTACGAGCTGTGCCATCCAGCTGACTGCAGTGACCGTCAGCGGCGTCAACCTGCTCAATGCCAGCACGGCGTCGAGCAACAACCGCAACACCATCGGCACGCAGATCGCGGCGCAGATCAACGCCAAGACCGCCTCGACGGGCTATTCGGCCACCACGACCAACAGCGGGCGCACCGTCACCATCACCGCGCCGGCCGGCCTCAACACGACCGCCACGGTCGCTTTCACGCGTACCCCGACGAACTGCACCTTCCCGCTGGATGTGGCCAGCCCCGCCTTCAGCGGCTACGCAGCCGCAGTGGTGCCGACACCGGGCAGCTACACGGGCCGCTTCCAGCGTGTCGACATCGTGTCCACGCGCACCAGCTACCCCAAGGCCGCGACCCGCGTCGACTGCACCGCCTCGGCGGGCGTCTGCTCCTATGACGAGGAGATGACGAACTTCGCGAATTGGTGGACCTACTACCACACACGCATGCAGTCGATGAAGTCGTCGGCCGGCCTGGCTTTCGGCGCCATCGGCAACAACCGGCGCGTCGGCTATCTCAGCATCAACAACAGCACGACCAAGGACTACCTGAACCTCAACACCTTCGAGGACGTGGCGTCCACCAGCTACACCCAGAAGACAAGCTGGTTCGCCAAGCTCGTGGCAGCCAAGCCCAACAATTCGACGCCGCTGCGCGCCGCGCTGTCGACCGCCGGCAAGCTCTTTGCCGGGAAGCTGAACAACACCTCGCTCAACGGTTCCACCGTGAAGGACCCGATCCAGTACTCCTGCCAACGCAACTTCACCATCCTGTCCACCGACGGCTTCTGGAATGAGACGACGACGCCGACCAAGCCGGACGGCACCGAGATCGGCGACCAGGACGGCGCGCTGGAACGACCGCGATACGACGGCACGGCCACAGCCAACACCTTGGCTGACGTCGCGGCCTACTACGCAACCACCGACCTGCGTACGGGCGCGACGGGCAGTGCGGCCTGCCTCAGCGGCAGCGGCACCAGTGCCGACGTCTGCGGCAACACCACCAACACAGCCATCAAGCCAGACGAAGTGCAGAGCATGAAGACCTTCACGCTGGGCCTTGGCGCTTCCGGCTACATGCAGTTCTCGCCCAACTACCTGACGGACGTCAGCGGCGACTTCTACTCGGTCAAGGAAGGCGTGACGCCCAATTCGGCGGCAGGCATCTGCACCTGGCAGACCAGCGGCAGCTGCAATTGGCCGACGCCGGTGAGCAACACGCTGACCACCATCGACGACCTCTGGCACGCGGCCGTGAACGGCGGCGGCACCTACTTCAGCGCCTCCAACCCGACGTCGCTCTACACAGGACTGGCCAGCGCCATCAAGGCGCTGGACGGCCAGACCGGTGCCGCTGCGGCCGCCTCGGTCAGCAACCCCAATGTGGCGACGGGCGACAACAAGGTCTTCGTGTCGAACTTCATCTCGGCGGAATGGTCCGGCGAAGTGCGCAGCCTGGAGATGAACATCGAGACCGGCGCCATCAACCTGGACGCGCCCAACTGGTCCGCCCGTGAGCAACTCGACGTCAACACCGCACGCACGATCTACATGCGCGGCGGCTCCGACGACAGCAAGCTCAAGCCGTTCGACTGGGCCAACATGACCTCGGCCGAGAAGGCCTACTTCAACCTGCCCAACCTGACGACGAGCGGGCGCGCGCTGAGCCAGTTCTGCTCCTTTGGCCCCTACTGCGTGAGCGGCGACCTCACGGACCCAAGCAAGTATTTCCGCCAGCGCACCCATGTGCTGGGCGACATCATCAGTTCGGAGGCGGCCTATGTCTCCAAGCCGCGTCTGGCCTATGTGGACACAGGCTATGGCGCCTACAAGGCCACTGCCGCCACCCGCACCGGCATGATCTATGTCGCCTCCAATGACGGTATGGTGCACGCGTTCAACGCCGAGACCGGCGCCGAGGCCTGGGCCTTCGTGCCGACCTCCGTGCTGCCCAACCTCTACAAGCTGGCCGACAAGCAGTACGCCACCCAACACCAGTACTTCGTCGATGGCTCGCCCGTGTCCCGCGACATCTATGTCAACGGCGAATGGCGGACCTTGCTGGTCGGCGGCCAAGGTGCCGGTGGTCGCAGCTACTACGCGCTCGACGTGACCGACCCCACGGCTCCCAAGTCGCTTTGGGAGTTCACCGACAACAACCTCGGCCTCACCTTTGGCAAGCCCGAGATCGGCAAGCTCAAGGATGGCACCTGGGTGGTGATGTTCGGCTCGGGCTACAACAACGTCTCGCCGGGCGACGGTGTCGGCCGGCTCTACGTCGTCAACGCCGGCACGGGCGCGCTGATTCGCAGCATCTCCACCGGCGCCGGCAACACCACCACGCCGTCGGGCCTGGCGCACGTCACCGCCTGGGTGGATGACAGCAAGGTCGACAACACCAAGCAGCGCGTCTATGCCGGCGACAACCTCGGCAACGTCTGGCGCTTCGACATCAACAACGTTCTTGGGGCTGCAGGCTATGACGCCCAGCGCATCGCCACGCTCAAGTCCAGCACCGGTGTGCCTCAACCTGTCACGTCGCGGCCGGAGCTGGGTCTGGTGGGCGAATACACGATGGTCTTCGTCGGCACGGGTCGCTACCTCGGCCAGACCGACCTGAGCGACAGCAGTTCGCAAAGCATCTACGGCATCAAGGACAAGTTGGACACCACTGACATCGGCGATCCGCGCAGCGCGGGCAACAGCTTCGTCGAACAGGTGCTGACTGCAGGCACCTGCCCATCAGGCCTGACCGCCTGCCGCCCAGGCCAGGTGATCCGCACCAACAATGCGCCCAAGGCTGTCAATCTCGCGGTGAACGGCGGCTGGTTCGTCGACCTGCCTCAGAGCCGTGAGCGAGTCAACACGGATCCGCAACTGGTCCTGGGCACCTTGATCGTCACGTCCAACGTGGTCGATGCCGGCAACATCTGCACCGCAGATGGCACCAGCTGGATCAACTATTTCGACTATCGCAGCGGCGCGCCGGTCACCAGCAATCTGGCGAGCGTGTCCATGGGTGATGCCTCCACGCGCATGACGGTGACCCGCCTGATCAACGGCGACATCATCGGCACCGTCCTCGGCGCAGGTGGCGGCGTCAAGCAGGCGAGACCCGACATCGCCGGGCAAAGCGACAAGACCCGCCGCGTCTCCTGGCGCGACCTCCTGCAGCAGTGAACGGGTGGTGAACGCGGCGAGATCCATGGCGGCATGCGTCGCCCTCGCGGTGGGTGGGCATGTCGTCTTCCTTGTGCGGGGGGCGCCGGATGCGGGGCATCAGCCGCACGAGGCCGCAACGGCGCTGACCGTGCGGCTTCAAGCGGCCGAAGAACCCGCCAAGAGAGTGCCTCAACCCGAGGCTGACGAACCCGCTGTGGCTGCGGCGCTCCTCTCGCAGGCGCCCGCGGCGACGCCGGCCGAGACGCCAGCGCTGTCTATGAGCAATGAACCGGCGCCCTCGTTCGACGGCGGCCCGCCCGGCATCGACTTTCCCGATGCGCCCCTGCCCGAGGGCGGGGCCGATGTCCGCGCCTTCCTCGTGCTGGACAACCAGGGCGCGGCTCAATCCGTCATCACGGCCGCCGCGCCCGGCTTGCCGGCAGGCTTTCAGAGGCTGACCGAGCTGGGACTCAAGCAGGCCAGGCTCCACGCCGGCCAAGGCGCGCAGTACTGCCTGCTCGTGCGCTTCGAACCAGAAGCCTCTTCTGCCAAGCTGGCCTGGCTACCTGGCGCCGCAAAGGACGCAGCCCGCTGCCTCGCGGGCGCCCTCCCGGCGCCGCGCGAGATCGTTGCGCCTGCGCCTTAGCGCGGCAGGCTGCTCACGCCCATCAGGTACTCATCCACCGCCTTGGCGGCCTGGCGGCCTTCGCGGATGGCCCAGACGACCAGGCTCTGGCCGCGGCGGATGTCACCGGCGGCGAAGACCTTATCGACATTGGTCTTGTAGGCGTTCACGCCCTCGGTCGACGCCTTGCCGTTGCCGCGTGCGTCCTTGTCAACGCCGAAGGCTTCTAGCACGGTGGCGACCGGGGACACGAAGCCCATGGCCAGCAGGGCCAGGTCGGCTTTGAGGATCTGCTCACTGCCTTCGACCTCGACCATCTTGCCGCCCTGCCATTGCAGGCGCACGGTCTTGACGCCGGTGAGCTTGCCCTTCTCGCCGAGGAATTCCTTGGTGGCGATGGCGAACTCGCGCTCGCAGCCCTCTTCGTGGCTGGACGAGGTGCGCAGCTTGATCGGCCAGTAGGGCCAGGTCATCGGGCGGTCTTCCACGTCGGGCGGCTGGGGCAGCAGCTCGAACTGGGTGACGCTCTTGGCGCCGTGGCGGTTGCTGGTGCCGACGCAGTCAGAGCCGGTGTCACCGCCGCCGATAACGATGACGTGTTTGCCTTCGGCGCGCAGCTGGTTCTTCAGCTTGTCGCCGGCGTTGATCTTGTTCTGCTGGGGCAGGAACTCCATCGCGAAGTGCACGCCGGCCAGGTCACGGCCCGGCACGGGTAGGTCACGCGACTGCTCAGCACCGCCGGTCAGCACGATGGCGTCGAACTGCGCCTTCAGGTCGTCGGCACTGATCGTTTCCTTGGCCCAGTTGGTGACCTTGGAGCCTTCAGGCAGTGAAGCGACCATCACGCTGGTGCGGAACTCGACGCCCTCGGCCTTCATCTGCTCGACGCGGCGGTCGATGTGGGACTTCTCCATCTTGAAGTCCGGGATGCCGTAGCGCAGCAGGCCGCCGACGCGATCGTTCTTCTCGAAGACAGTGACGCTATGGCCGACGCGCGCCAGCTGCTGGGCAGCAGCCAGGCCGGCCGGGCCGGCGCCGACGACGGCGACCTTCTTGCCGGTCTTGGCCTTGGGCGGTTGGGCAGTGACCCAGCCCTCGGCCCAGGCGCGGTCGATGATGGCGTGCTCGATGGACTTGATGCCCACCGCGTCATCATTGACGTTCAGCGTGCAGGCCGCCTCGCAGGGTGCGGGGCAGATGCGGCCGGTGAACTCGGGGAAGTTGTTGGTGCTGTGCAGAACGGTGATGGCGTTCTTCCAGTCCTCCGGCCGGCCCTTGTAGACGAGGTCGTTGAAGTCGGGAATGACGTTGTTGACCGGGCAGCCGCTGTTGCAGAACGGCGTGCCGCAGTCCATGCAGCGCGCGCCCTGCTGCTTGGCCTGATCGACGTTCAGGCCGATGACGAATTCCTTGTAGTTCTTCAGACGAACCGGCGCGGGCTCGTAGCCCTCTTCCAGACGTTCGTACTCCATGAAGCCGGTGACTTTTCCCACGCTTCTTCTCCTTAGACCTTGGCCGCAGCAGGCGCCTTGGCCTGAGCGATAGTGGTGGCGGCTTGCTTGGCGGCGTTCAGCTCGCCTAAAGCGCGGCGGTATTCGTTCGGGAACACCTTGATGAACTTGGTGCGCGCCTCGGCCCAGTGGTCGAGGATGTCGCGCGCACGTTGGCTGCCGGTCCAGCGGTGGTGGTCTTCCAGCAGCTTGCGCAGGATGGCCTCGTCGGTCTGGGCCTCGCGGTCCACGCCGTCGACCCCCTTGGTGCGGTGCCAGATGGCCTTGTCGACGCCGGCCTCCTGCTCCTGCGCGGTCATCAGCTTTTCGAG
>Ga0307515_10010957_pt1 | contig 17282 bp, 7 predicted proteins | sample 17_EM_MG_FD_194513 | JGI IMG/M metagenome (GOLD analysis project Ga0307515, IMG submission 194513) | Populus trichocarpa ectomycorrhiza microbial communities from riparian zone in the Pacific Northwest, United States - 17_EM | ecosystem: Host-associated > Plants > Roots > Unclassified | place...
TGAGATTAAGGTGTTTTAGGGTGAATATTTGAAAGGAAAACAAGAAAATGAAGGTATTTTGGTGAGAAATAAAGGTTGAAAAAAGAGTTAGACTGAGAAAGTGTCAACAAGCAAAGAAGAGATGATGAGCTTAGAAAGAACTTGGAAAATTACTTGGAATCCTTGTGATTTAAAGGTAAGATATTACGTTTTTAAGCTTTAATGGGTTTTGAATAGGTTTATATATATGTGTTAATTATGGAAGTTTAACTTTAGGGTTTGATGATATAATGCATTGTTGTTGCTAAATTCATATTGGAATATGTTATTTGAAGTGTTTGATGTTTGGGTTAAGACTAGAAGGAAAAAAAAACATGGAATTGTTCCATGTAAGTTTGACCAAGAAGGGTTGGAAGGGTTGTAAAGGTTGGGCTTACTAATTTGATTTGTTATATGTTTAAATGTGTATTTTAGTTACATTGTAATGGGTTTTCATGATGGAAATTGAAAGACAACCCATGGTTGTCCCTGGAGGCCATTTGGCCAAAAACACATTTTTAAGGGAGGAATCGAAATTGATATTGGGACTCTTGTGTAATAGATATCTATATGTGTAAACAAATGGATTTGAAATGAAATGTGAAACAAAAAGGTTAAAAGGAACATATGGTTCCTTTAAGAGTAGTTTCAGTCATGTATGAAAAATGGGTTTCTATATGGGTTAGTGCCCATAATTGTTGTTGAAACTAGGACTAGAACATGCTATAATGATTTTTTTAATGAAAAGAATGAATGTATATGCTTGGGAAATGAAATTTTATTTTTCAATTGAAAATACATGATAAAAAGAAGAAGAAATATAATAGTCGTATTATGTGAAAATGTGTTGATGATGAATGTCATATTGTGATATGACATGTGTAAGAAGGGTTTGGTCAAATGGGTTGAACTACTATAGAAAAAGGGTAAGTTTAGGTGAGAAATATAGTTAAAATTGAGTATCTGAATGTTAATTTATGTATTTGAATGCATGGTTATGCATTATGCATTATTGTGTGGATAAATAAACATAACTTGATTAAATGATAGGGTTGGATTTTTATGAATGATAAGAATATTTGGAAAGTATGGATGAGTATTGAATCCTATGAATTTACCTTGTTGTTGATTTGTAAACATGTATTAAATGAGAACTAGGATATGGTTTTTAGGTTAATTTGATATGTTCATGATGGTTTGAAAATCTTGTTAGCACAGAGAAGAGCACTAAGATAACATGCTAATGGAGTAGAACTTACATACGTTATAAATAGGTGCTTGACACCTTACACTACTTTTAAATTTAATGATTTTAATTACTTTAGTTTTTTTGATTTTTGAACAAATGGTTCTAGGATAAATGAAAATAAATAATAATAATAATAATAATAATAATAATAATAATAATAATAATAATAATAAAAGATTAAAAAAATATTTGGCACCATTATTTGATGGCAGAGATATTGGCATAGTCGTTTGATGGCTGGGATGAATTTTTCAATTCGCCATGAGGTGGGGACTATTGTAATAGTGTTACTGATGACTAGGCTTGATTTAGTTGTTGACCTTAATTGATAGGTTAAATTTCTTGAAAGAATAGTGTTACTGATGATCAAGATTGATTCAGTTGTTTACCTTAATTGATAGGTTAAAATTCTTGAGGGAATATGAATAAGGAAATACATATTGATAAGTTACTTATCTACTGAGTGATTGTCTTTAAGGTTATATATTTATACTAGTGTGTATTTGATTTTAGGATCTTTGTAGTCTAAATAGGAGCAGTAGTTTGTTTATTTTGTATTTCTTCTAGACTTAGGTAATGAACATGTAAATATGCTATATTTTGAAATTCTCCTTTTTGGTCGAGTAAAGTATAATTTAAAACAAAACTTACATGTATTTTGGATAATTGTATTTTATATTTTGTTGGGTATGTAAATTTAACTTGTTAGTTGTTTAGTGATTATGTTTTAAAGATTGAAATGTATGATTGAATGTCAATAATGCATACTTAGATAATATTGTGATTGGTATGTATTAATTTGTCAACATCAGTTTTCCATTCAAATTCAATAGCCAAAGTGGTTTTATTTTGTGATCCAGAGTTGAAAAGTAAATAGTATAATCACCAATCTCAACTGCATTAACCTTTTTTTCTTAATCTTCTAAAATTAAAACAAATAAAACTCATGCAAATTGAGGCTGCTTGCTGCTCCTTTCCTTTTACCTTTTGCTTCTAATCTTGTAAAATGAGTCAAAATCTCTCTCTTTTGTCTCCTTTTATTCCCTTTAAGGTTATAATGGTTCCTCTCATCTTCTCTCTCTCTTGCATTTTCTCACCTTTTTTTCTTGTTTTCTCTCCTCACCCCTCTCTTGTTTTTCTTGGGTAGAAAAAAAGAAAGAAAGAGAAGGTAGAATATGGAAAAACCAAAAACATCCTTTCAAAACCATTTAACCATCCAAAAGCCTAAAGGTAAAAAATGTAATTATAATATTTAAATTCACAGTGTTATGAGTCTATAGTCACACTAATTTCATCACACCATTTAGGCCCAGTTTGTTTATGAAATTAGATTTTTTTTTTAATTTTACTTCCCTTTAACTTTTTCATCTATTAGAATTGGTCTTTATTTTTTTAATATACTTTAAAAAAAATCAAAATCTTAATAAGTTATTTTCCATATCATTTTTCATGGTATAATCAAACACTTGAAATTATTTTTTAATTCATTTTCCATGACACTACTAAACATTAGAAAATAATCCACTTTTGAGAAATCTACTTTTTATATAAACCACTTTCTAAAAAGAAACTAATTTTTAGCAAATAATTAAGGCCTAGTTTTTTGTTAATTAATAATAATAATAATAATTAGCTTCATCAAGTCCAAAAAAAAAAACATTATACAAAACTTTAAATATTAGGGGTAAAACAGTGTGCATAACCAAATGCTTGAAATTATTTTCCAACTCATTTTTAATGATACTGTCAAATATTAAAAAATAATCTACTTTTAAGGAATCTATTTTCCATATAAACCACTTTCTAAAAAAAACTATTTTTCAACAAATAATCAGGGCCTAGTTTTTTTTTTTTGTTAATTAATAATAATAATAATAATAATAATAATAATATTTAGCTTCATCAAGTCCATAAAACATTAACACTATACAAAATTCTAAGTGTTATGGGTAAAATAGTATGCAAGCACACACACTGTTCACCTTCTCACATTTTACTGTGGACTCACTATTTAATATTTTTTATTTTAGTCCTCAAATTTTTTTTGTGCAATTGCATTATTTTTTGCCCAAATTAAAGGATAACTTAATCAAATTTGTTGACTAAGTACAAAATTGAAAGACAGAGAACCAAAGTAGAAAAACCATCACATATAAGGGATGGTTTCAAATTTCTAACATAAATTTTACTTCATCTTCAAACTTTAAAGATTATACCTATTAAGTCCCTCAATATTTTTGCAATTCTATTTTGGTATAAAAAACATTTTTTGTTATTTTTTAGTCTCTGATTTAAGAAAGGAGAGAGAGAGAGAGAGATCATTAGATTCTGTCAATAGAGAGAGAAAATCAGCATTGATACCAATTCCAACCACCAAAATGATCGATCTTAGTGTCAACAGGTTCTATTTGGTGAGAAGAGTTTCACTTAAGTGTTTTTTACCTTGAAATTGCCTAAGAATCATATCTAAACTTGAGAAGATTTTTGGTTTTCAAGTTAATTTTTGGTTTTTGTGTGTGTTTTTTTTGTGATTTTTTAAGATCATTTATGGCCTTATCAAGGTGTTTAGGCTCTTTTCCAAGTGTTTTTGGTATAAAAAAAAATAGGTTTTTGGATCAAAAAAATATAGACCTTATATTTTTTGCTGTAATAGTGGTTGAAATCTGGGGAAAACTAGACAAAATATCATGTGATTTTTTTTAAAATGAGATTAGAGCATACATCCCAATTTCATTTTAACAAAAATAAGGCCCGCGATAGGGCTCTTTCTAAATGTATCAGGCCTAACAACGCCTGATCTATTTTTTTTGTATTTGTTTCTTTTTAAAAAACTCATGCTTCTTTTTATTTATGTTTTTTAAATATTTTTTAATTTATATTTAAATTAATACAATTTCTCTCTATTTTTTTTATTTTTTTGCATTTAGCCTTTTTTTAATAGTGGTTGGTTTTTTAATTATTTTTATGTATTTATTTTTTAAAGAGATTATTCTAATTTATCTATAATGTTTTATGTTTTATATAATTAAAATTTATTTAAAAAGAAAGATTTGTTTTTGAATATGATTTCTAATAAGTAAATCCTTGCGATAGTTTTTTTCTTTGATTTTAATCAATCAATTTTATGTGTATTTATTTTTACTATCATTTAATTAAATAAAAAATTTATTTTAATAAATAAAGTCATTAAATACAATCGAGTATATAACCCGTATTATGAGATTAAATATCTTGATTTATATCTATCTCTCCACCTTTTTAGATATATATTTAATTATCGTTAATGACTTTATTTATTTAATTTTTGGCATATATAATTCTTGATTTATTTAATTAGACATATAAATAATATTTTTAATTTATACTTAATATTTTTCATATAAAAAACAAAAATGAAACACACTTTGTTTTTAGCTTCATTATCTTTGTAAAATCTGACAACCCATAAAAGGAGCTTCAAATATATGATTTTGAATAAGATAGTATTGGTTTTTACAATGAAATTGTATTTTTAAAAAAATAAAATTTTTTATTTTAAATTAATGTTTTTAGTAATTTTATATTATTTTAGTATGTTAATTTTTAATATATTTTTAAATAAATCAACGGCGGTTAGAAACGTTATCTAAATGGCATCAACTATTGTCACAAAGAGTCTATTGGGTTATCGATTGATTCTCTCCTCTGTCTCTATATTTCCCACGTAACCCCACAAATCTTTACTTCTCTCTTCACTGTAAGTGACCATCTGTTGTTTATGCATCTGAGTTTTGCTTAAATCTTTGATTGTTTATCTGGGTGTCTGCTCCTCCTCCTCCTTCTTCTTTCCTTTTTTCTGCTTTTGACTTGAAGGTCTTGTGTTTGAATTGTTGATTGACTCTAGCTAATGGGGCCTCAATTTAATGATGAGAAGTAGGCTTTTTGAACCGTATGTCAGCAGTTTTATATTTGGTTTGGACAAAGTTTGTGACTTTATTGTGATAATTAGTTTGAATTACTTGTGTTGATTTTGATTGGTGAATCAAGTTGAGAAAACTTCAATCTATGTTCTTGAATATATGAATTGATTTTAAGTTTAAAGTGTGCTAAAGTTCAAGCACTGGCATCAACTATAGTTGTATAATTCTTTTAGTTTTCTAAACACCGTATTTTTTCGACAATTTGTCTGCTTTGTAAAGGTTTAAATGAATTGATGAACTCTGCTGTTCTGAAAAGAATTGAACTTCGTTATTGTCATGGGATTCTTTGCCAGTTAGGTGTTTTCTGTTATGTAATTGTTTGTGCACTTAGTAAAAGTATTTAGCTTTATATATTTTGTTTCTTGTATTTGCTTTGTTGCTCATTACTCCGAACATGTTGTCTCAGCTTTGATTTGTGTTTCTTTTGTTTCACTTTACTTTCAGGGGAGATTATTTCATCCAAGAGCTGACCCCTTTCATACATCATACCAGACATCTCAGTGGATTCCTCGTGTTATGGCTTCATCAGTAGTTGGGACAAGACCTAATTTCTCGACACAATCCTTATCTATGAATGAACCTGTTGTTTCTGTTGACTGGCTCCATGCGAACCTTAGGGAACCTAACCTGAAGGTACCTGCTATTTCCTTTCTATAGAATGGCTTCTGATCAAACTTTCAAGAAGCAGGTCATGTATTTCCATTTCAACAGAAGAATTATTTTCTCATTTCAATTGCTCTTGCTTATGTAAGAGCACTTCTTTCAGCCAAAAAGATGTGCGGACTTGTATTTTATGCCTTTGGTAATGTTATTTGTTTTGTGGAAGGAGTGCCAAAAAATAGTCCGTTGTCTTCTCTTTTTGAGATCTTATGGTTAAAACTCCACAGTTTTGCTAAATCAGCAAACAGTTGTTGCTGCTATTTTCCGAAGAAGAATAAAAGCACTGTATGAGCTTACTTCATTGTTCTTAAGTTTTTGTAGATAGGAATTACTCCTTGGATGCCTGGATCAATAAATTTACGTACTTGTCAAAAGAAAACGCACCTTTCATCTGGTTATGCGATATTGCAAATTGATACACTTATCAGTCTATGGTTTCGTTATGGAATGTTTTTATGGTTGTCCAATTCATATGAAACTGGTTTAATTTGATATTTTACACCCTAAACATGGCCCTCATCATTCTGTCATACACTGCTATCCACAGGTGTTGGATGCATCCTGGTACATGCCTGATGAGCAGAGGAATCCAATTCAAGAATATCAGGTGTGATGAGTATGATTTGACCTTTTCATTGACAATCTTGGATAGTTAATTTTAGATTAAAATTTCTTAACAATATTTTTGATGTTGCACTGAAAATGCACTTGTAATCTTCTTTCAGCCTTTATCATAGAAATATTGTTTCTAAATTATTCTCCTTAATTTGTGATTCACCATGGTCTTTTAAAATTTTCTGCTCTCACAGGTTGCTCACATTCCTGGTGCCCTTTTTTTTGATATAGATGGAATAGTAGATCGAACTATAAATGTAAGATTCTTTCCCTGTATTATTTGTTACAGATATTTATAGGTTTGAGCCTAAAATTGCTAATGCCTTTTTTTCTTTTCTTCTTTTACCCATTTTCTTTTGGAATCATCTTTACAAATGCATTGTATTATGTCCATATACAAGAACTACTCACTTTATAGACCATCATACTGGAAGTAACTGGAATCAACCACTTTACAACTGAAGGATTCTATGATATCCCACGGTTTATTATTTTAATTGTCTATTTTATCCCTTTTCTTATAATGTAAGGACAATGACTTGTATCAGTTGCCACACATGTTGCCATCGGAGGAAGCTTTTGCTGCTGCAGCTTCTGCTCTTGGTATTGAGAATAAAGATGGAATAGTTGTTTACGATGGGAAGGGGATCTTTAGTGCTGCTCGTGTTTGGTGGTAAGTTGTGGGACTGATAATATGCTCTTTAGTGGAATCTATGCTTATGGTTATTTGTTTGTACTTACATACTTTGTTAAAATGAGAAGGATGTTTCTAGTCTTTGGGCATAGTAAAGTCTGGGTGTTAGATGGAGGTCTTCCAAGATGGCGTGCTTCAGGGTATGATGTTGAATCTAGTGCTTCTAGTGATGCTATTTTGAAAGCTAGTGCTGCTAGTGAGGCAATAGAGAAAGTATATCAGGGCCAGACAGTAAGTTCATTCCTCACTTATATTCATGTGTGCATATGAATTATCTTTGTAATAAATAATATTATGCTAAAAACCTTCAGTGAACAAGGTATATTCAAATTGCTGCATAGTTTTGACATCCCTTTATTTTGGCTTTTCTTAGCCAGAAAACTGGGATTATTGAGATATTCTGTAACGAACAAACATGAATAGAGATAAATGTGTCAGCATTCATGACTGCATATGCTTGCTATGTCCTTTGTAATCTACTTGTAACTTAGAATTGATAGTATATATGCTATCTTCTAATTTTCAATCATGTTACAACCAGTTCCAAATCATGTTGTTTATATGGCAGGTAGGACCAATCACATTTCAAGCAAAGTTTCAGCCATGTCTTGTCTGGACACTTGAGCAGGTTGGTTGCTCTTTTCAGCTGTTGCATTCCAGCAGTGTTGTCAAAGGTGAAAGGTGCTAAAAGGCACCAATTCTGTAAGATGCCTAATGTGCTAGGCGCTCGCCTGAATGAACCAAGACGATATGCTATAGATTAAAAAAACTATGTGTGATATTATATTATATAAATCTAAAATATATATCTTCCCAATTAAGATTAAATCATTAGAAAATCGAAAGAAAATATGAAATACCATAACATCTACATAAAGATATATTTTTCACTCTTAAAACAAAATAAGATAATTTAAAGTAGTAAGTAGCCAAACAGATTAAAAAGCAAACTTAAATATCATCATCATTATTCATTAATCTTCAAAAACATCTTCATCAATGCTTTCTTGTTATGCACTTGTGTTGTTGTTCTCTGACTCTGTTCAACGCAAAGTATGGCTGTTGTTTTTCCTCAAGTGTCCTTCCTTGAATGTATGTCTCCCACTTTAATGATTTTTTATTCTTTTTGTTACTCTAATGTTTGCTTTTTACAAAAATACCCCTAAGTTGTTTCATGTGGTAAATTGAAAAACGGACAAATAGGTCAAAACATAAATCAGTTTAAAAAAAGAAAAATCCAACATAAGAAGAAGTATTTCAATTAGGCGCTCGCTTTAAAGCTTGGCGTCCTCTCACAAGGTGCTTGCCTTCATTGAAATTCATCGCTTGAGGCTAATAAAGGTGCTTTGGCCCTACCTTGCCAGGAGCGCCTAGGCTAGCTCCTCAGTGCCTCTTGACAATAGTGCATTCCAATGACAAAACTATATTCTTTTTATCACCTGTAGGTGGCCTTATATGCAATGAGTGTGCATTTTATGTAAATGGTTGGCTATAATCACGTAGCTAAGGCATTGATAATTTGACTTAACATCTACACTTGAGTGCTGAACCAAAGTCTTAGAGTGATTAATATTTGTTTTAGTTTTGTAAGCACATCTAAGAATGCCTTGGATAAAACTTATTTCATGCATGGCTTGTGGACAAAATTGATTTAATGTACTATGAACCATTCTGACCATATGCTGGTAACATGATCACCTGAGGCATTGCTCACGAATTTGTTGTGGCTTATATAGGATTTGTTTGGTTTATGCATATTGAGGAATCAAACAATGAATTATGTGCTAACATGTAGTCGCCATTTGTTTGCAGTAATATAGACATGTATTAGCTTGACATCAGGCATAAAAAATCATAATGGGGTTCCCTTGGATAAGTTTTGACATACATTCTGCCATTCCTTCAAGTAAAAGGCTGACAAATATGTGCATATTTAAGCTGCGTGTCTTGTTTGATGTGACTCTCGATATGCTTTTAGTTTCAGTAATTGTCTACCATGTCAGCGATCCTCAAAACAGGTTATCTGCTTCACATATATCACACATTATATGGTTTAATCTGCACTATGTTCTTTCTCTGGGGCGTTTTTTCAGATTAAACAAAATATTGAAGACAAGACTCATCAACACATAGATGCACGTTCAAAGGGCAGGTAATCATAGCGATGTGCTTTAATTGTATTAATGATGTAATGGGATTGCAATGTCATCTTAGTAGGATAATTATGCTTAGTCTTTGTAGTGCTATATGACTACCCTTTGTGTGATATTGAATGAATGTGTTTGAGGTTAGCTATTTTCTTAGTTAACAGATTGGTGGATAGTATAGAAAGCTAAAAATCATTAGTTTTAATTAATTAACACAAAAGTGTATGATAAGGTTTCAAGCAGGATTCTAAGTGCCATCTTGTTAGTTAGCAGGATATCAATTTTCTTACACAAGAATCTCTGTTATATAATTGGATCTGGTGATTCATATCAGTTTATGTAGTCAAACAGCCATCAAAACCATCATACTCTTTGTAAGTCTCTCCTATTCAGACGCCCCCTTCCGTTGAATCTGCTAACTTTATTCGAATCATCATCTAACTAAATTTGACCAAGTTTATGTTCTCTACTTCTACTCAAAACATCAAGTTATATTCAACTCTTCTTATCAATGTGATCCAGGACTGTGTATTGAAGACATTAATGCGATCAAGGATATATGCTCTTCTTGCAGGTTTGATGGTACTGCACCAGAACCTCGAAAGGGAATAAAAAGTGGGCATGTGCCTGGCAGCAAGTGCATTCCATTTCCGCAGGTTTAGATTGACTTTCCAGTGCTGATAATCTAATGATTATTTTTGAAGCTCACAGGTGTTCTCTATGTTTCCCCTTTTCTTCATTAGTGTGTTTGTTTTTCTGCAGATGTTAGATGCTTCACAGACACTCTTACCAGCAGATGAGCTTAAAAAACGGTTTGATCAAGAAGGTAAGAACCTTGATCTGTTCCAGGTTTATGTTTCTCGGTGCATGCCTAAAAGCATCAATTCCACAAACCATAACCATAAATGTTTGCATTGCTTTGCATAACATTTAGATGGAATCCATATCTCAGAATTTGAAATGGGGTATGTTTGGTCTCATGCATGCTATTTTTTTTTTTTTTGTTATATTCCTCTTTTTCTGCGAGAAATGAATGGTTCTTGTTAGGTTTTAGGAAAAACATGATCAAAGAAAAGAAAACATAATTGTTTTTGTTATATGATTTTTGCCCATATAATTTGGATGTGATGAAGAATTACAATTTAGTTGTCACCATTTGAGCTTTGCTAGCTGCTCATCATCTTTCATTATTTGCTCACTAGATTATATACTTTTGGTATCTGCTCAAGCTGTAGTGGATCTGACACCTGTATTTTTATACAGGCATCTCTCTGGAAAGTCCTGTTGTTGCTTCATGCGGGACTGGTGTAACTGCTTGTGTTCTTGTTCTGGTATTTATTCTTCTCTTCCCAAGTATAACTGATACATCTTGGCATACTTCATGAAGTTCTTTTTCACTACGTTATGTCAGAACAATTCTTCCTAATGAGTTGAGTACCATGAAGCTTAGATGCTATATTCTTAGTTTTTCAGTCCAGGGTAAAATGATTGTCTAAAAAACTGATCTTGTTGAAGAGCTAATGACTCCGGCTTTTATGTTTTTCAGGGTCTCCATCGACTTGGAAAGCCGGATGTTGCGGTCTATGATGGATCTTGGACCGAATGGGCAGACCGAGGGTGCTACTCCTGTTGACACTTGTTCATAAATCATATTTAATGTGATGCACACAGGAGCTTGGCAGCATGCATGGCACGAAGTTTGCCTGGTTGAATACTCAGACAGGGATAAAATAAAGGGTTGGATATCAGATTACATGCTCTCTTTTTTCCCGTCAATTTTTATGTGTTATTTTGCATTTTCATGCTCCGAAAACATGGGCAACAAAATAAGAAAAGGCTTTTGACTGATAAATTGATTATAACGTTCTCATTCACCATACATAGAATGAATGACGACTCCACTCTTTCTTTTATGATGCCTTTTCCTTTTCCGGTGCCTTTACCTTTAGGCTGTCTCCGGTGACTGTGAGCAATGACCAGATCTTTTCAAAGATTTGGAAGAAGCCGATAGCCAGATGTTCAAGACGTGCTTTTGTTTCGTGTCTTTGGACGTAAATATTCAGGCAGTGTATGTATTTGCAGTTGGATTGTGTTTTTTTGTAAATTTTGAATTTTTTTTTTTTTTGTGTTTTTTAACTTTTTAAAAATAAATTTTTAAAAATAAAATAAAAATATTATTTTATAAAACTTGTGATATAGGCCACTTGATCGAAGCATCTAATCTAAAAAAATCAATGATGAAATTTTAAAAAAAAAATCAAAAGAACAAATATTAATTGAAAGAATGGGGATAGTATTTTTTAAAAAAGAAAATGAGAATATATAATTATAAATTGAAGGGCTAAATTGAAAAGAAAAATCAATTTTATAAAAAAAAATTAATGAAGAAACCATAAAAAGAATGATTATCAAATTTTTAAAAATATAAAAATTAAAAATTTTGATTAGAGGATGAAATTGAGAATAATTAAAAGTTTACAAAAGAAGTAAAAAAATCAAGATCAAATTTGAAAAAAAAAATAGATTTAAGGATGAAATTAAAAAATTTACAAAAAAAATTACAAATCAAAAAAATAATGACTAATACTCAAATATACTCAACTAGAACTACTCTAAGATTTTAAATGCTAAACATGAATTTATTTTAAATGTCAAATATGAATTTCGAGAGATGAAAGGTGAATTTATTTTAAATGTCAAATATGAATTTCGAGAGATGAAAGGGAAAGAGGGAAAATAAAACAGCTCCTCACATGTTTTTAACTTTTTAATTACATTATCAACAATAAAGTACAACTCCTCAATCAACCATTCTAAAAAAAAACCAAAAAAAAAAACTATATAGCTAATTAGATTAATAATGTCAGCTTTCATAACAAGAAAACATTAAAAATTAATTCACATAATTGAACTGAATTACTCTAGCTAATTCATTTGTTAGTAACCTATTCCATTTAAAAAATTCTTAATGACAACATTAGTAAATTCAACAGTAGGGTAGATGATTTGTCACGGATCACAATGCATGGTTAATTCTTGGAGGATAACATTATCCATTCCTAATTTGAATTTAACAATTTATTTTTCTACAAATTTATTAAAACTTAATGGAATAAAAAACATCACCATTTCTCTGTAATATCTTATTAATATGTAGAATATCTTATCTACTAATTTATTCAAATCTAAATAGAACAACGTACTAACGTCGGCATGATCTCTAGTATATCTTAAAAAACACAACACTATCACTTTAAAATGTATCAAGATATGTTTTTCACTCGGAAATGTATCAAGATAATATTTTTTTTATTTTTAAAAAATTATTTTTGACATCAGCGTATTAAAATGATCTAAAAACACCAAAAAAATATCAATTTGAAGCAAAGAAAAAAAATAAAAAAAATCAATTTTTTCAAAAATATTTTAAAACATAAAAATAAACATACCTTAGTGCCATGAGATTTCTTGCCCTTGTACATGTAGATCGAAAAAGAAGAAGGGAGAAAAGAGGCATACTTGATTTGAATAGCAAAAAAAATAAAATTCTTCAAAGAAAGAAGGACTATATATGTATGTAGCAGGTTCCATATTTAGCATGTGGGTAATTAAACGTGGTCAACCACGAAAAGAAAAATATTAAAACCCACGGCAAAAAATGGATTCCTCGATCCCAACAACAATCACATGGTGTGATTTTGGTCTTAAAGGTGGCCATTATTTCTCCGAGGATCGAGATCTTGAGAAATGAAGAATAAAATATACCAGCATGGCTCATGATCAGCCCTACATGAGAGCCCGTCGTAGATTTTTCACAAGATCCTTCAATGTCATGGAGAAATCCACGTCCATCTGCAAGAGGGATAAAGGGCCTGGTGAAATTCGGATATATGATCATCTAATTATAAAAACTCTGTTTATTATGATAAAAAAAAATTATCTCAATTCTGGATGTTAGAAATGATTTTATATCACTCAATGATTTCCAAACTTAACAAGGTATATATATTTCCAAAAAACTGTATTAGAATTTTCTATCAGCTTAATTGCTTCTTTCACTGAATTATAGCGCACAGTGTTCTATTGAAAAATAGGATGGTTTAAAATTTAATTAATTTATTGCGAAAATTAATACCGAGAAAGAGTTCGTAACATATGAAAAAAACAACTCGGAAATCAGATAAGAAATGAAGGTGCAAGTGACACACTCACACGCACAAAAAAAAACATGTAAACAACTTGAAACAGTCAGCTTAAGAGCTAATTGCTCTCTTAGATGAGATCAAGAAAGAGGTTTTATTATAGTGACTAACAGAAGAAAAGAAATCATACGTGATTCAAATTCTTGACGTACCTGAGCAACAATAGTTACATCAAGGGTGTAGTTTCCGAAGGGCATGACTATGCTGTTGATCACTTTCAGGTGAAGCTTTTCCATTTCGGTCAGTATTTTCATTAGGCATCCTTTCTGATTCTCACAGAGGATCCTGATGAGGACATCCTCATCTGAAACTGTTATTTCGATTTCAGGAAGTGGGTAGTCGCGGCAGCCACCTGCAGAGTTTTCATCGGTTGAAGATGAAGAATCATCAGCAATACAAACCAGAGACTTCTTGACAAAAACAACTGATTCCATAGTTTTCTTGGCAGCTTGTTCCTCGAGTGTCTTCACACGTTCTTGAAGATACTTCAGGTACTTAATTGCGTCTCCAAGAACAGATGCCTTGTCCATCTGTCAATAGCCAATCGAATGTTGGTAAGCAAAACACCATGTCCAGAAAAAAATTGTCCACATTTCTACATCATAAGGGAAGTTTTATCGAATAAATTATTTTAACAGTTTCACTAGAAAATCAAAGAGACTTGATATAAATTATTCTTTTGGTTTTTATCAGTTGATCAGTTTTTCAATATGGTATCTTTGAATCCTATCCACCCAATTCTCTAACGATCACACCAACAGTTTAAGCTTTTGGATAGTGGCCTTTGACAAATTTTATAGTTTCCACATCTACAATCAAGTGGATTAATATGAGAAGATTAATTAATTACCATAACAAAAAAAAATATCATAACTTGAATCCCATATTGAAGCTTGCAAGTAAAACATTAAGAATCCCATAATTCAGCTCACGAACCAAAGAGAAAGCGAGTCATAATAAGTTATATTTACGCATATGATTTACACTAGTGAAGACGTGTAAAGAAAAACCTGATTCCTTCTACCCGAATAGGAATTTTGTTGGTACCTTCTTTAGGCCGGGAACAACAGCTGAAAGTGCTATGAATCTCTGGCTGAGCTTTTCCCGGCGATTTCGTTCCTCTATTGCATGTGAAGGAGACTTGCTCGTTGCAGCAATCTTTTTGGTACCGGCTTTCCTAAAATATGTTGCACCATCTTCGTAATTTGTACTTCCAAAGAACTGCAGAGAAGTTGCTGGAGGAGAACTAGAATTATCAAAAGATATAATGTGAGACGAGGAAGAAGGCGAAGCCTGTTGAGAAGTTTTTGGCTGTTTTGCTGGCCTCTGATCAATGCTGACTTGAGAGGAAATAGAGGGTGCACAGGTAATGTTTTGTGGGGTTTGATGATTGAAAGTTTGGTCATTCATTGAAAAACACTTTGAAGGAAAAGTCTGAAAATTAAACTCATCAATTGAGTAATCTAGAGGGTTCGTATCGTAACGATCATGGCCAAAAGCTGAATATTCCTCCATTCCCTGTGAGAAAAGAAAAGGGCCAGATATCTCTAAAAATTAGCAATCCCGTATTACAATCTCCATAACAGAAATATATTCTTCATTAATTCTATAATATTGCAAATAGACCACTTACCATTTCATCAGATAACCATGTTGCTGGAGAGGTTTCCATTAAGCAACTTTGGTATTGTTTCCTTAACGATTGACAGCAAGAACCCTGAAAGGATTAAACAGGCATAAATTTCGTGAGTTGTACAGTATTTGCTTATAAGAGTACAGGAGAAACAGAAGAAAAGAAAAGAAAAGGGCAAAAACTCTCTGGGTTAGCTAGCGAAGCGATAAAACAAGTAGGAGAAAAAAAGACACTGAACCCATTTCTTTTTGATTTTGAAGAATATATAAACGAATAAGGAAAAAAATCTGAACTGTCGAGTACTCCATGAAAGTAAAGAGGCAAGAATCATGTAACCTAAAAGAAAAAAGTTTCCTTTTCTTCCCAAGTACTGATGTTTAGCCAGAGAAAAAATCAGTGATTATAACATATATATGATATCTCGAAGAAAATTGCAATTGCAAATTTTAGAGAGGAAGAATAAAGACCTGAAGAGGCTTTTCCCTTTCCAAACAAGCCAATGATGGAGGAAAACAATTCAGTCAGTTTTATAACAGGGAGAGGAAAAATCAGGAAGGAGCTTACATTACGCGTTTCATATTAAAATATTGGTACTTGCACGTGCTAAAATGATCGGTAGTACTGTTCATCAGTTGACATCACTTCCATGTAAGCGATCATGGGCATAGGTTTCATGTTTTGTCTTTGCTTAATCAAGCTGTCGTTTTATTTGCTTTACTGATTTCTATGTTGATGATGAGATATTGACTGTCATGATTACAGCTGCATATGTATATAATAATTATTTTTTAAAAAATAATTTTTTAAAAATAAAAATTATTTCTGATATTAGTACATTAAAATAATATGATAATATCAAAAAAAATTAATTTGAAATAAAAAAATATAAAATAATTAATTTTTTTAAAAACACTTTTGAAATGCAAAATCAAACACGCCTTATAATATTGATTGTTTTCTAAAATGTATTTTGCTTGAAAACATATCGGAATAATATTTATTTATTATTTTTTAAAATTTATTTTTGACATTAATACTTCAAAATAATATGAAAATACAAAGAAAAAAATAATTTGAAGCAAAGAAAAAAATAAAATAAAAATAAAAACTCAATTTTTTCAAAAAAAGTTTTTGAAATACAAAAGTTTTTTTTTTTTGGTAATATAAAAGAAGTTTATTGTTTGTTTTTACCCCAGGCCAGTGTGTAAACGAGAACATGCTTCATCTTCTTCTTTTTTTTTACTTCTCGTAAGATTCAAATCCTTTTTGTGGTGCAGGTGGAGACATTGTTTAAACCTGAACACGAGATTTTGCAAACGTGAGGACAACAAATGTTGCCCTTCGTCTTTGTAAACATGTGCATAAAAAGTCTTGTTTTTTCTGGGAACATTTTTTTTGTCTTCCAGCAGAGGTTTCTTAGCAGAAGCATGAAATGGTGGAGCACTAGCATATGGGGAATCGGGATCCTGGGATGATCAGACAGCACAGCTTAACTTAATTTCCAATTTGTAGGGAGGAGCCCACAGAAATGGATGCTCAAACATGGGTCCACTTTCACGCGGTTCACTCTTTTTTTTTCCTCTCCCAGAGAGGGGTCTTCTAATTAATTAGTATAATATTGTTTTTTTTTTACTATCAGCTTGCATATACCTCGACTAATTCTATGAGCCCTGAAGTTAACAATCATGTAAGTCTCTAGTGGCCCTGAGATTTATGGGACTCAAACGGGTAATCTCTGTAGAAAAAACTCAGAATCTGACCAGTTAAGTTATATCTCAAATAATTATTTTTTTAATTTATAAAGGATGGTGTTAGGTGTTAATCTCTTAATATAAACAAATCAGAGTATTTTAAAGAAACAATGTTGCCCCAGGAAAAAAAAAACAGAGAGGATTAGGGAAAGAATGAATATGTTAAGATTTGGTTTTGTGCCTCTTTTTTTTCTTTATCAAAATCATTAGCTATTTCCTGATAATAATAATAATAATAATAATAATAATAATAAAAGCAATAGGGTGGTTTCAGAAGGTGTATTAGTTAACTTGAAAATTTATTAAAATAATTTTTTTATATTTTTAAAATATTATTTTTATCATTGTCTTAAA
>Ga0307515_10010958_pt1 | contig 17281 bp, 13 predicted proteins | sample 17_EM_MG_FD_194513 | JGI IMG/M metagenome (GOLD analysis project Ga0307515, IMG submission 194513) | Populus trichocarpa ectomycorrhiza microbial communities from riparian zone in the Pacific Northwest, United States - 17_EM | ecosystem: Host-associated > Plants > Roots > Unclassified | place...
TCTCCGTGAATGCGCCCGGCCACTACGTCAATACCCTGGTCGTCCAGGGTGTGGCGTCGCTCGACGAGGCCATCGGGCAGGTCCGGGAGCTGACCTGGCGCTCGATCGGAAACGGCGGTATCGGACATGATGACATGCCGAGCACGACCTGGCACAACATCGCGGAGCGCGCGCCTCCGTCGAGCTGCCCGATGAAGAAGTTTCCCAGCTACATCCCGCCGAACTTCTCTCGAGAGTATTACTCGGGCCTCTATCATACCGATGTGCTGATCCCGACCACCGTCACCCTGGACGATGGACTGATCACGCGGATCGACGAGGACGCGATGGAGGTGTGGCGGTGGAATGTCCTGTTCTACGTCACGCTCGACGAGTTCGAGACCGGACACCCGTACTACGGCGAGTTCGTCGGGCATCGGGTCCCCGAGGAGGCCAAGTATCACAATCCGTTCGCGCCCCGGTTCGCGGCGAACAGCCCGATGGAGGATTCTCCGCCATGACCACGTCGAATCGCCTCAAGGGCGCCGTGGCAGCGACGCTGGCCACGATCTGCTGGGGCACGGCGATCGTGATGAGCAAGGGCGCGCTCGAGGTGATGCCATCGGGCGCGCTGCTCGTCATGCAGCTGGTCGCGAGCACCGTGGTCGTGTGGGCGGTCCTCCTGATCCGCCGCACCCCACGCTTGCCATGGCGAGCCAGCGTGCGGATCGGGTTGCTCGGCTGGCTCGAGCCTGGGTTCGCGTACTTCTTCTCGCTCGCCGGGCTTGCGTCCACCGGCGCGGGCGTCGCGTCCCTGATCCAGGCGACCGAGGCATTCATGATCCTCGGGTTGACCTCCGTCCTGCTGCGGCAACGGCTTCGGCAGAGCGCGGTGCTCCTCGGGCTCACCGCGCTGGCCGGTGTCGTCATCGCGAGCGACATCGGGCTGGGTGGCAGCGGACAGCACCAGTCGATCTCGGGAATCCTGCTCGTCTTGCTCGGGACATTCTCCGCGGCGCTGTATGTCACGCTGTCGAGCCGGCTGGTGGACGATCACGATCCGCTGGCCATGGTCGGGATCCAGCAGGTGTTTGCCCTGGTGCTCGCGGTCGGCCTGGGGTACGGCGAGCTGCGCGCGCTGGACCCGAGCACGCTCTCCACGAAGGCCATCACACTGATCGCCACGTCGGGCGTGCTGCAGTACTCGCTGGCGTTCTGGTTCTACCTGGTGGCCATGCGCCACATGTCCGCCAAGGCGGCCGGCATGTTCTTGAACCTGATCCCGATCCTGGCGCTGATCGAGGCCTACCTGTTCCTGGGGGAGACGCTGAGATCCGGTCAGTGGGCCGGCGTCGTCCTCGTCCTGGGCTCGATCTGGGTGTTCGCCCGCGTCGACACCGGCAGTCACGACCATTGATCGCGCCGCCGCCCGGGCGAACGGCGCTCGCTTGCTACCATCCGGTCTCGAGCACGTACGCGAGGGTATCGACGAAGAAGTCGGCGCTGTCGAGCGTGAAGCACAGCGGGGGCTTGATCTTGAGCACATTGTCGAACTCGCCCGTGGGCTGGACGATGACGCCGAGCTCGCGCATGCGCTCGCACAGCGCGTACGCTTCCTCGGTGGCCGGCTCCCAGGTCTGCCGGTCGCGAACCAGCTCGAGCCCGAGGTAGAGCCCGAGGCCATGCACGGCCCCGCACAGTGAGAACCGCTCGGTCAGCGGTTCGAGCCGCCGGCGCAGGTGGGCACCGACGACGCGCGCGTTGTCCTGCAGGCGCTCGTCGCGCAGCGTCTCGAGCACCGCGAGCCCGATCTCGCAGCTGACCGGACCGCCGCCCACCGACGAGAACCACGGCGCGTCGCGGCCGAACGCATCGGCGATGCCACGGCGCGTGATCACGGCCGCGACCGGGTGGCCGTTCCCCGTCGCCTTGCCGATCGTGACGACGTCCGGGATCACGCCCTGGAGCTCGAACGCCCAGAACGCCTCGCCCAGCCGCGCGTAGCCGACCTGGATCTCGTCGGCGATGCACAGCCCGCCGGCCTCGCGCACGGCGGCGTAGACCTCGCGGAGGTAGTCGGCGGGGAGCGCCACGCCGCCGGCGTTGCCGAGCAGCGGCTCGCAGATCAGGCCGGCGATGCGGACACCCCGGGCGGCGAGCCCGCGGATGTGCTCGGTCGCCGCTGCGACGTGGCGCCCGACCTCGCGGCCGCGAAACCGGCCGCGATAGGCCGAAGGCGCCTCGAGCGTGTGGATCCACGGCGGGCGCGTCGCGGCGGCACCGGGATGCTCGGACGGCGAGGTCGACACCTCGTCGGTCGCCTGCGTCCAGCCGTGATAGCCGCCCGCGATGCACACGACGTCGTGCCGGGCGGTGGCATGGCGGATCAGCCGCAGCGCCAGATCGTTGGCCTCGCTGCCCGAGCTGACGAGGAACACCACGTCGAGGCCGTCGGGCGCCAGCGCCGCGAGTCGCTCGGCGAAGCGCGGCATCGCGCCGTACAGGAAGCGCGAGTTCGTGTTCAGCAGCCGCAGCTGACGCGAGGCGGCGGCGTCGACCGCTGGATGGCTGTGGCCGAGGATCGCGACGTTGTTGACCATGTCGATGTAGGCGCGGCCCGAGGTGTCATAGAGGTAGTGTCGGAACCCGCGCTCGATCTGCGGCGGCTGCTCGTAGTAGAGGATCTGCGGGCTCGCGACGTGGCGCCCGCGGAGCGCCAGCGCATCGACCGGATCGACGGGCGTCGCCGCGAGGCCCAGCAGCGGCGCGGGATCCGGACACAGCGCGAGCCACGCCGGTGCGAGCGAGGCCGGCGCCAGGCCGGGCAGCGCCCCGAGTTGCTCGACGCACAGCTGGACGTGCAGGTGCGCCGGCAGCCGCGCATCCCCCGCGGGCGCCGCGACCACGGCGATGACGTCACCGGCGGCGATCGCGCCGCGGGCCCGCGGCTCGATGCCGGCGAGCCGCAGATCGAACTCCGCGCTTCGCAGTACCAGCTCACCGTCGCGCGCGGCGACGATCTCGCCGTCCCATGGCGCGCGGATCTCGGTGCCGGCCGGGACGAAGACGTCTCTCCCGAGGTGAACGCTCGCCGGCTCGCTGCGGGTGTGCGGGCGCGCGGACGGCAACCGCGGTTCTCCGTACCTGCCGATCGCGGTGCCGGGCACCTGCGCGAGGTGCCGGGCGACGCCGGCCGCGTGCTCCCAGGCGCCCGGCGAGAATGCCGCGGTGGTCGACAGATCGACCTCGATCGCGTCGCCGTGCTCGACGAGCGCCATCGTGCGCGGCACCGCAACCCTTGGCGCCGGCGCCAGGCCGCACGCCGCGCGCACCGCTGCGTGCGCGAGCGCGAACGGGACCGGCGCCACGGCTTCGAGGATCGCCCAGTCCGAGTGCCGCGCCGCGCTCACGTACGGGTTCCCCGGCTCGACCGCGGCCTGCTGCTCGGTCGCGACCGCACACGACGCCGCGCGGGCCGCGACGCATGGCCACAGCGCGGCGAGCTCGTGCTCGCCGAGCGGCATGACGCGGTGGAAGGCACCGACCACGCTGGCCGCGAGCTGCACCGCCCGCGCGGGGTCGTGATGCAGGAACGACGAGCACAGGATCGCGGGCTCCGCGACCAGCCAGGATCGTGTGGCGTCGCCCAGATCGATCAGCCCGCGCGGACGTAGTCGGCCCGCGCGATCGCGTGTCGCGACGACGTTGACGTCGGTCACGTCACCGTGGATGACCTGGACGCGCAGCGCGGGGAGCCGTGGTGCGAGCGCGCGCTCGGCGCTGTCGATCACCTCGCAGGCGAGCCGCCGGCGCCGGTCGTCCGTGACGCGCGGGGCGAACGCATCGACGGCGGCTCGCGCATGCCGGAGGTCCCACGGCAGCACGCGGTCGGCGCCGGGATGATCAAAGCTCGCCAGCGCAGCCGCCGTGTGTCCCGCAAGCGCTCCGAGCTCGCGAACCACGATCGGCGCGAAGTACCGCACGTCTCCGAAGGTCTCGCCCTCGAGGTAGGTGAGCAGCCGGACGCGGTAGCGCTGTCCATCGAGCTCGGCCTCGGCGACGTCGTTGCCGTCCCGCGCGGCCCGCGGCACCGGCACCGAGAACGGCAGCCCAGCGCGGGCCAGGTGTCGCATGACGGCGTTCTGCATCTCGAGCTCGGCCCGCGAGAACGCCGCGTTGGCGATCTTCAGGACGAAGCGCTCGCGGCCGTCGTCGAGCAGGAAGTTCTGATCCTGGTGACTGCCCAGCGGGCGCACCCGGACCGTGATCCCGAACAGTCGAGCGGCGAGCTCGGCCGCCTGCACCGAGGTGAGAGTCGGCGTGTGAAGCTCGCGGTCCGCGAACGGGTTCCGCGTCGTCATGACAGCGCAGGCGCGATCGAGGCGGCTCCTCCGTCGAGCACAACCGAGGATGGATCTCCGTGGTCACGCACGCTCGTCCTCGACGTCGACCGCCAGGTTCACCGTCAGCCCGAGCGAGCGCAGCTTGGTCCGGATCGTCTGGCGCGAGATTCCAAGGACCCGCGCCGCCTCGCGCTGGTTTCCACCGGTGTGCTCCAGGGCGCGCATCAGCAGCAGCTTGTCGACCTGGCGATGGGTCTCGGCGTAGACGTCGTTGGTGTCGTGCGTCATCTGCGCGCGGATGAACGCGTCCAGATCGGGCAGCGCGCCGCTGGGGCCGCTCGTCGCCTCGGTCCGGAGCTCCGGCAGGAACGCCGGAAGCAACACCGTGCCGCTCGCCCGCAGCAGCGCTTGCTTGATCACGCTCTGCAGCTCGCGGATGTTGCCCGGCCACGAGTACGCGCGGAGCCGATCCAGCGTCTCGGGCGCGATCTCGCGGATGTTGCGGTGCAGCGTCCGCCCGAACCGCGACACGTAGTGACGTACGAGCTGCTCGAGATCCGTCCCGCGCTCGCGCAGCGGTGGCAGATGGATCGTGAACACGCTGAGCCGGTAGTAGAGATCGGAGCGGAACTTGTCCTCGGCCGACCACGCGCGGAGGTCGCGATGGGTGGACGCCAGCACGCGCACGTTGCTGTGCAGGGTCTCGGCCCCGCCGACCCGCTCGAACGTCTGCTCCTGCAGCAGGCGGAGGATCTTGGCCTGGAGCTGCAGCGGCATGTCGCCGATCTCGTCGAGCAGGATCGTGCCGCCGCTGTACTGCTCGAACTTGCCGATCCGCCGCCGATCGGCGCCGGTGAACGCGCCCTTCTCGTGGCCGAACAGCTCGCTCTCGATCAGGTGCTCCGGGATCGCGGCGCAGTTGAGCGCGAAGAACGGCGCCTGCGCACGCGCGCCGTGCTGATAGATCGCTCGCGCGACGAGCTCCTTGCCGGTGCCGCTCTCGCCGGTGATCAGCACCGTCACGTCCTGCGCGGCGACGCGGCCGATCGCCTTGTAGATCTCGAGCATCGGCGGATCGCCTCCGAAGATCGCGCCGTCGACGTCGCTCTCGACCTCCGCGGACGCCGAGTCGGCGAGCCGCACCGGCGATCGCATCCGCCGCGCGACCTCGAGCGCTTCGTCGACGACATGCTGGAGTTGCTCGAGATCGAGCGGCTTGTGGAGGTAGTCGAAGGCGCCCTGCTTCATCGCCTCGATCGCGGTGTCCGCGGTCTTGGCCGTCGTCACGAAGATGACCGGGATACGCGCGTCGATCTCGCGGATCGCCTCGAACACGGCCAGCCCCGAGACGTCGGGCAGCCGCAGGTCGAGCAGGATCACATCCGGCGCGCTGGCGCGCACGCTTGCGATGCCGTCCGACCCGGTATCTGCAACCTGAACGTCGTAGCCGGGGCGCGGAAACGCCGCCCGCACCTGCTCGTGGATCAGGCCGGCGTCATCATCGATCAGCAACACCCGATCCATGTTCCTGTCACGCGCCGCCCGACTCGGGCAGCCTCCGGGCTCGGAGTTTGGCACGCTCGGCGCCTTGCGTGAACCGGGCCAGGCGCAAGTCCGGTCGACGCATCCGGACGAGGTCGACGCGGCTCGGTTGCTTTACATGGTGGTAAACGTTTGGCCACGTCCGGCGCCGCGGTGCCCCGGTACCGGGCTACGGCCGCACCGGGAGCGGACCACGCCTTGCACAGCACCGTGGCGTGAACGAGACAGCGGCCGGGGAGCCGGCCGTCGCCCGCAGTGTAGTGTTGCGACGAATCGCGATCGAGGGACGGCCATGACCATGGATGCCACTGAGCGCGCCGAGCTGGAGCAGCTGCGGCTCGCGACCCGTCTGTCCGGCCTCTACACCTGGAGCTTCGAGCCAGGCTCCGGCGCCGTGACGTGCGCGAAGGCGAGGTTCACCGGCGCGAAGCAGGCGTTCGGGTACGAGGACGCGGAGATCCCCTCGGAGCTCGGCGCGACGCTCGAGCTGATCGTCGCGCCCGGAGACCGGGCACGCGTCGTCACCGAGCTGCAGGCCCACCTGGACGGCGACGCCGATCGCTACGAGTCCGAGTATCGCGTCCGCCACAAGGACGGCTCGGTGCGCTGGACCCTCACGCGCGGCGTCGTGATCCGCGACGACAGCGGCCGGCCGCTCCGGTTCACCGGCAGCGGCGTTGACATCACGCCCATCAAGCAGGCGCAGGCGCGCATGCAGCTGGCGATACGCGGCTCCGATGTCGCCGTGTTCGATGGAGATTTCCCCGGCGGGGATGCCGCCGCCTCGACGTGGACGCACTTCAACATGTGGGAGCCGATGGGCATCGATCCCGCGACCGCGCCCACCGACCTCGAGCGCGTCGCCGCGATGATCATCCACCCCGATGACCTCGGTTCCGTGCTCGCGCACTTCAACGAGGCCATCCAGGCGAAGTCATCGGATCTCTACATCGAGCACCGCGTCGCGCGTCACGACGGTTCGGTGCGCTGGTGGCTCACGCGCGGGACGTTCGTGTTCGACGAGGCGGGGACGCTCGCGAGGCTGCTCGGCACGTCGACGGACATCACCAAGCAGAAGCAGATCGAAGGCGAGCTGCAGCGCGCGCGCGAAGCGGCCGAGTCGGCCAACCGCGCCAAGGACGAGTTCCTCGCCAACGTGAGCCACGAGATTCGCACGCCGATGAACGCGATCCTCGGCATGACCGAGCTCGCGCTCGACTCCGCGCCGAGCGAGCACCAGCGCCAGCTGCTCTCGACGGTGCGCTCGGCGGCGAAGAACCTCCTGACGATCATCAACGACCTGCTCGATTTCTCGAAGATCGCGTCGGGCAAGCTCACGCTCGATCGCGCCGACTTCTCGCTGCGCGCCGCCATCGGCGACACGCTGCGAGCGCTCGCGGTGCGCGCGCACCGCAAGGGGCTCGAGTTGCTGTGCCGCGTGCGGTCGGATGTGCCCGACGCGCTCGAGGGCGATGCCGGTCGCCTGCGCCAGGTGCTGATGAACCTGGTCGGCAACGCGATCAAGTTCACGCCGCAAGGCGAGGTCGAGGTCGACGTCGAGGTCGAGCCGTCGTCGGGTCCATCGGTGTTGCTGATCGTCACCGTCCGCGACACCGGCATCGGCATCGCGCGGGACAAGCAGACGACGATCTTCCGCGCGTTCGAGCAGGAGGACTCGTCGACGACGCGCAAGTACGGCGGCACCGGTCTGGGCCTCACGATCTCCGCGCAGCTGGCCAGCCTGATGGACGGCGACATCACCGTCCAGAGCGCGCCGGGGTGCGGCAGCACGTTCCGGTTCACCGCGCGGTTCGCGCGCTCGGCGCGCCCCGATTCGACGACGGTCTCGCCCGAACGGCTCGCCAACCTGCGCGTGCTCGTGGTCGACGACAACGAGACCAACCGGCAGATCCTCGTCGAGTGGTTGACGAGCTGGCGCATGCAGCCGAGGGCGGCGAGCGACGCCACGCAAGCGCTGGCCGCGCTGGCGAGCGCGCACTCCGCCCGGGCACCGTTCTCCCTGGTGCTGCTCGACGCCCGCATGCCCGAGATCGACGGTGTCGCGCTCGCCGGAGAGATCCGCCGGCGCTGGGGGGCCGGCGCGCCGCGGCTGATCCTGTTGTCCTCCGACGACAACGCGGAGCTCTCGGCGCTCGCGCGCGACAACGGCGTGCTCGCGCACCTGCTCAAGCCCGTCCAGCAGTCGGAGCTGCTCGAGGCGATCTGGGCGGTGATGAACCTGGAGCCCACGGTGCCCGCCTCGGCCGGACCCGCGGGAGGCCAGCCCGAGCGCGCGCGGCCGCTGCGCGTCCTGGTCGCCGAGGACAACGAGCTCAACGTCACGCTGTTGCAGGAGCTCCTGGGCCAGCGCGGGCACCTCGCGCAGTTCGCGCGCGACGGTCGCGTGGCGCTCGAGCTCGCGCTGCAGGGCGAGTTCGATCTGATGCTGCTCGATCTTCACATGCCGGAGCTCGACGGATTCGAGGTCGTGCAGGCGATCCGCGACCGCGAGCGCGGCACGAACCAGCACCTGCGGATCATCGCCCTGACGGCACGCTCGTCGGCGCGCGATCGCGATCGCTGCCTCGCCGCCGGGATGGACGAGTTCCTGTCCAAGCCGATCGAGGCCGCGGCCCTGTGGGCGACGATCGCGCGACTGGTGGCCGAGTGGCCGCTCGTGGCGCCATCGCCGCGCGGTGTCGAGCCGGGGCTGCTCGACGCGCGCGCGGTGCTCCGTGCGTGTGGAGGGCAGGCCGCCATCCTGGAGAAGCTGCGCGTCGTGTTCCGGCGGAGCCTGCCGGGGCAGATGTCGCGTGCTCGCGCGGCGCTGGCGAGCGGCAATCTCCATGACCTGCGCGAAGCCGCTCATCAACTCGTGGGAACGGTCGGTGCGTTCTCGACCGTCACGGCCGGCATCGCGTCGACGCTCGAGGACGCAGCGATCCGGGAGGAGCGCGGAAGCTGCGCGGCGCTCGTGGAGCGGCTCGGTTCGCTGTGCGATGCGCTGCTCGATGCAACCGAGACACTGTCGCTCGATTCGCTGTCGTTGTAGCCGCGGCGCAGCCCGTGCACGCGCTCCGGTCGTGACCACAAGCAGACGACTCCTCGGCGGCACCGTCGGGCTGGGGCTGGCCATCGCCGCCGCGCTCGGCATCAGCGGCCGCAACGGCCTCGGCGGTCCGCGATCGGGAGTTCGAGATCGAGCTCCTCGATCCCGGCGCCGAGGTGTTCTCGTTCACGTTTGGCTGACCGCTGGCGGTCGTGGCCCACGGGTCGCTGGCAAAGACTTTGGCCACGACCTCCAATGAATGAGCACTCGCGCCGCGTCCGTACCGCTGTTCCCGCGAAACATCGGCTGTTTTACCTGGCCCGAAATTTGATGTTGCCACTGAGCATGTCGCACGAATCCTCATCATCCGCGTGGCGCGGCCTGCTCGCCACAATCCTGCTCGCCGCTTGCGGCAGCGCCCAGACCGCTCGAAAGGACACCCCCATGGCCGTCACCGTGATCGAGTCCGACACCGGAACGCCCACATCGGACATCATTCGCCCGTTCCGTATTGCGATTCCGGAGGCGGTGCTCGTCGATCTCCGGCGGCGCCTCACCGAGACGCGATGGCCCGACAAGGAAACCGTCGTCGATCAGTCGCAGGGTCCGCAGCTGGCCATGGTGCGGGAGCTGGTCCAGCACTGGGGCAGCGGCTACGACTGGCGCAAGGTGGAAGCGAGGCTGAATGCCTTGCCGCAATTCATCACCACCATCGACGGGGTGGACATTCACTTCATCCACGTGCGGTCTCGCAGCAAGAATGCGCTCCCCGTGATCATCACCCACGGTTGGCCGGGCTCCGTGATCGAGCAGCTGAAGATCATCGGGCCGCTCACCGATCCGACCGCGCACGGCGGCAGCGCCGCGGACGCGTTCGACGTCGTCATTCCGTCGGTGCCGGGCTACGGCTTCTCCGGCAAGCCAACCGGCACCGGCTGGGGATCCGAGCGTATCGCGCGCGCATGGTCGGAGGTGATGAAGCGCCTCGGGTACTCCCGCTACGTCGCCCAGGGCGGCGACTGGGGCGCCGGGATCTCGAACGCGCTGGCGCGCCAGGCGCCGCCGGGGCTGCTCGGCATTCACCTCAGCTTTCCTGCGACGGTACCGCCCGAGGTGGCCGCGGCGCTCGGCGGCGGCGGGCCCGCGCCGGCGGGGCTCTCCGACCAGGAACGCTCGGTGTTCGAAGCGCTGAAGGCGTACGCCAAGCAAGGGAACTCCGGCTACCTCGCGATGATGACCGCGCGGCCGCAGGCTGTCGGGTATGGCCTGACCGATTCTCCGGCCGGTCTCGCGGGGTGGCTCCTCGTGCATCCGGGTTTCGCCCACTGGGGGTTCGGTGAAGATCCCGGAAAGTCTCCGACGAAGGACGACGTGCTGGACGACATCACGTTGTACTGGCTGACCAACAGCGCGGCGTCGTCGGCGCGGCTGTACTGGGAGAACGCCGGACGAGGCCTGACCAGCGCGGCCGCGCAGCAGACTGCCGAGATCTCGCTGCCGGTGGCCATCACGGTATTCCCGGAGGAAGTCTATCTCCCTCCGGAGAGCTGGGCCCGGCGGGCCTATCGCAACCTCATCTATTTTCACCAGGTCGACAAGGGCGGCCACTTCGCGGCCTGGGAGCAGCCCGAGCTGTTCGCGGGCGAGCTCCGCGCCGCGTTTCGATCCCTCCGCTGACCCAGAAGGAGTTTCCATATGAAGACCTTGATCATCGGTGCAGCAATGATGTTCATCGGAAGCGGTTGCGTGCCGGACGTCGCGGAGGCTCAGCCGCAGGCCCGGCAGCCGGGAATCAAACGAACCGACCTGCAGCGGGGCGATCTCAGCGCTCCCGGACGCGAGGTGGTTCAGGTGCGCGTCGACTTCGACCCGGGATATGCCTTCCCGAAGCACACGCATCCGGGCGAGGAGATCATCTACGTCATCGAAGGCACGCTGGAGTATCAGATCGAAGGCAAGCCCCCGGCGACGTACAAGGCCGGCGACGTCCTTCTCGTCCCGGCCGGAACGATCCACTCGGCCAGGAACGTCGGCAAGACCAACGGGGCCGAGCTGGCCACGTACATCGTCGAGAAAGGCAAGCCGCTTCTCACCCTGGCCAAGGCCCCGTGACCGCGCACGATGACATCGACCGCACGCGCCGCCGGTTTCTCGGTGCGGCGGCGAGCACGGTCGCGGCCGCCTCCCTGGGACTCCTGGGCTGCGGAACCTCACGCAAGTCACCTCCACCACCGCGAGGGAGCACGATGTCGTTCGGACCCATACAGCAGATCAAGGCCGGCGTTCTCGATGTCGGCTACCTCGACGCGGGCCCGACGGACGGTCCGGTCGTGATCCTCCTGCACGGCTGGCCGTACGACATCCACAGCTACGTCGACGTCGTGCCTCGGCTCGTCGCGGCCGGCTACCGGACGATCGTCCCGTATGTCCGCGGCTTCGGATCGACGCGCTTCCTCTCGGACGAGACGATGCGCAACGGCCAGCAGGCCGCGGTGGCCTCGGACACCCTCGCCCTGATGGACGCGCTCGGGATCGAGAAGGCGATCCTCGCGGGCTTCGACTGGGGCGCCCGGACGGCCGGGGTCATGGCCGCGCTGTGGCCGCAGCGCTGCAAGGCGCTGGTGTCGGTCAGCGGCTACATCATCGTCAACCTCGAGGCGAACCGGAAGCCGCTGCCGCCGGTCGCCGAGTATGGCTGGTGGTACCAGTACTACTTCGCGACCGAGCGCGGCCGCCTCGGCTACACCGCGAACCGGCACGACTTCAACAAGCTGATCTGGAAGCTCGCCTCGCCGAAGTGGAGCTTCGACGATGCGACGTTCGAACGCACCGCCGCGGCGTTCGATAACCCCGATCACGTCGCGATCGTGATCCACAACTATCGCTGGCGGCAGAGCCTCGCCGACGGCGACCCGCGGTTCGACAGCCTCGAAGCCAAGCTGTCGCAACGGCCGGTCATCTCGGTTCCGGCGATCACGATCGCGAGTGACTTCGATGGTCCGCTCGCCGATGGCAAGGCGTACGCGGATCGGTTCTCGGGTCCGTACGCGCACCGCGTCCTGTCGGGGATCGGCCACAACGTCCCGCAGGAGGCGCCCGAGGCGTTCGCGAAGGCGGTGCTCGACGTCGTGCGATGACCATCCGGCGCGGCTACGCGGTGCGCCGCTTGAACCGGAGCTGCACGTCGCCCGCGGGCCGCGCGGTCGCGCCGAGGTGCACGCGCGGAGGCGTCGCGGCGACGGGCGCGAGCTCGTAGCGCTGGAGGATCCGCGCGAGGATGATCTGGCCCTCGAGCAGCGCGACGTCCTTGCCGAGACACTGGCGATGTCCGGTGCCGAACGGCATCCACGCGAGCGGGTGACGGCCGCCGGCGCGCAGTGCCATGAACCGCCCCGGATCGAAGCGATCCGGGTGGTCCCACACGTCAGGGTGGCGGTGAATGACATGGACCACCGGCGCGACGATGGCACCGGCAGGGATGGCGAAGCCATCGATCTCGTCGTCCACGAGCGCCTGGCGTGGCAAGAAGAACACCGGTGGATGGAGGCGCAGCGCCTCCCGGACGACGGCGAGGGTGACGCCGAGCCTGGGTAGATCGGCGAGCCCCGGTTCGCGCTCGCCGAGGACCTCGAGGATCTCGGCTCGGGCCGCGCGCGCGTGCTCCGGGTGGCGGGCGAGGAGGTCGATCGCGAAGGTGAGCATCGAGGCGACCGTCTCGTACCCGGCCAGAAACATGGCGACGACCTCGTCGCGGAGCTGGGCATCGCTCATGGCTGCGCCGGTCTCCGCGTCGACCGACTCGATGAGCCCGGTGATCAGGTCCATCCCGTCGCCGCGCTGCCGTCGGCGCTGTTCCACGAGGCGAAAGATGTGGCGATCGATGGTGCGGATCGCCGCCAGGTAGCGCCTGCGGCCGGGCACCGGCAGCCAGGGCGGCAGCGACCTGAACAGCATCCCGCGCAGGATGAAGTCGAACGCGTGGCCGACCTCGCGGCCGATCTCGTCCGCGTCGCACGGGTCGAGATCGGCGCCGAAGATCACGCGCACGATCGCCTGCATCGCGACGCGGCTCAGCTCGGACGCGAGGTTCACGGGCCCGCCCGCGTCGGCGAGCGCGTCCCAGCTCGCCATGCTGTCACGCACGGCGCGCGCCAGCTGATCGATCATGACCGAGATGCGCTCGCGGTGGAACTGCGGCTGGATCATGCGGCGCTGCCGCCGCCAGAGCTCGCCCTCGCTCACCGGCAGGCCCTCGCCGACGAGCGCCCGGATCAGGTCCCAGAACGGGCCGCTCTTGCCATAGCGCGCGTGGTGATCCCGGTAGACGTGCTGCGCGTGCCGCGGGTGGTTGAGCAGGATCATGCGGGTGGCCCCGAGATCGAGCGAGTACACGTCACCGTGGATGGCCCTCTGCTGGAGCAGGAAATCGAGCGGGCTCCGCAGCGCGGACGACAGCGAGCCGAGGACGGCGCGCACGCCCACGACCGGCGGAGCTCGACCAGGTGCGGTGGTGCGGCTGCGCGCCGAGTGAGCGGGGGCGGTGACCTGGGAGGTTGCGTCGAGCATGGCGCCCTCGTTCACGCGGCGCACGCCATCGCGTCGCCGAGCTCGAGAAACGGGGAGTCGGGCGCGCGATAGCGCTGGCTCGCCAGCGAGAACTCGACGTTGCCGCGCATCCAGTCCTTCATGCCGGTGAGGTACGCGTCGACCTCGTCGGCGATCGCGGGCTCGAAGCTCGGGAGGTCTTGCTCCAGCTCCAGGAACCGCTGCACGTCACGGTTGACCATCGCCACGATCTCGAACACCGCCTCCTCGAGGCTGGCCGACTCGTTGTGCATGATGACGCGGACGAGGTTGCAGGGCGTGCCGCTCCACAGGACCTCCTTCTGGTACGAGAACAGATCATTGACGTACGCGGTGTGGCGCACGGTCAGCCGCCGCATCTCGACGATCGACGGATGCTCGAGGATCTCGCGAGGGAGGCGGAGCCCGGCGGCGACCTCGATCATGTCGATGGCGGGGAATACCGCCGAGTCGTGCATCCGGATCGCCAGGTAGTCGCTGGTCGACGGCACGCGGTCCTGCGCCCAGTGCTCGGCGGTGCGCAGCGAGCCCTCGTACAGGTAGGCCTGGACGTTCCGGAGGAAGCGCGGCATCCACCCCGCCGGACACGACGCTTCGAGCCGCCGCCGGAGATAGACGGTGAAGCGCGCGAACGACGTCGGGCTCGGCGGGAGGCGCCCGGTGGCGAGCGTCTCGAACGAGCGATCCATGATCTGGCGCACGCCGAGCGGGTTCCGGCCGACCTCGGGATGATCGTCGTACTGGTCGTCGAGGAAGAACAGCCACTGGCTGAACGTCCCCGCGACGAGCAGGCGATCCAGCGACGCATAGGGATAGACGCAGGGGTCGAGCACGACGATGCCCTGGAAGCGCCTCGCGCCACGGTCGTTGGGATCGTCGGTGATGAGGCCGACCCCGAGGAGCAGGTCCGCCGCGGCGCGAGCATAGCGGCGCGCGAACGGGCTGCTTCGCGCGGGCCAGGGGAGCAGAAGCCTGGAGAACACAGGCGTCGACAGCTGAGGGTGCGATCCGTGGCTCATGTTGATACCTCCGCGAGATGCGAGAGTGGTAGTGGCTGACTCACGCCCCCAGGAGCAAGGACGTTGCCAGGCGCAGCGTCCAGCCGATCCGCGCGACAACACCACGAACTCCTTGGGCCTTCGGGCCTTGGCTCCGACGGCATGGAGCGTGCCCTGCTACAACCGTGGCACCTCGCTGTGGCACCTCGTAGCAGGCAGGTGGTCGTGGAGACCCCGACCCAGCTGCGCGTCGAGCCCCTGTTCCGGCTACCGCCATCGAAAGCTGCGTAGTGCAGCACCAAACGAAAGCAGGCCCCAGGCAGCCATGGATCACCAAGCCGGCCAACGCCACCATCTGGCACAGACTGGCACAGACTGGCACAGAGCTCCGTGTTCGGTGCGAAATTCAGTCAATCGCGATCGTCGAGATCAGTCGATCGCGATCGCCGGAAACGATCGATGGCGAATCGCGTTGTTGCCGAAAGGTGAACAGCGAAGCTCGCGCCGCGAAGCTCAGCAGGGTTATCGAGACACACATCCTCGAACGGTGGATCCTGTGTCATCGACAAGGTCACGATGATCACCGCGTGGGTGGCGAAGCAGCGCGATCACGGTGCCACAGGCCGACGAGGGCGAACGTCACCATCACCGGCAGTCCCTACGCGCGCAGGAAGCTGACGAGCCGACTGCTCTTCTTGGCCGCGACATTCCGCTGTTGTTTCGCGACGGCTGGGGCGAGTTGGTGCGCAGGCTCGTCGAGCGCGACGTCCGCCGCGTGATCCGGGGGCACCCTCGAGGCCACGTCGCGTGGATATCGGGTCGATGTAAGGTTGTCTGCATTACGTACCCGGATCGTCATGATGGCTGCCCTGAATGCCAGGACATCTCGGGATTGGACGACAGGTCCCCCGGACCGGCGGATCCTGGAGCATCACGCAAGACTCATTGGTCGTGCGTGGGGTTACGCATCTCGCGCGCGCCAGCGAAGGACCGCCGCACCGATCCGGAGCGAGTGCCGATGACACAGCGGACATAGGCAGCAATGCAGTATGTCCAGGCCATGCATCATCTTGCAGCAAGTCTCTTGGTTCGTTTTCAGTTGACTTTCAAAACCGCTATCTGCTAATCGCGTTACACACGTCATCATCCGTGACTTCCGCCAAGGGCCCGCACATGAACAAGTCGATCGAGTCGGGATCGGAAAGTGGTCGCGAGAGATCGACAGAATCGCATCGACGTGATCTGCGTTTGCCGTGGACACCGAGCGGCTCCCCCTCCGATACCCTTCGGCCGGTGGGAAGCGACGCCTCGACGATGAGCCGACCGCGATTCGTTGTGTTGCCGATGAGGTTCATGACCACCTCGTACGAGCGGACTGAACCAACGGGGCTGCAGCCCAGGAGCTTTCTGCGAAAGGAGTCTCGTGCAAATGACTGGTAGTCTCCACGCCGAAGGGCGCCAACAGTACGAGCGCGATGGCGTTGCGTTTCCCTTCACGATCCTCGACCCCGCGGAGGTCGCCAGGTTCAAGCAGACGTTCGAGGAAGTCGAGCCGCGGCTCGTGGCCGCCGGGGGGAATCCACCGCACAAGCAGTGCCACCTGTGTTTCCGCTGGGCGTACGATCTGGCGACGCACCCCGCCATACTCGATCTCGTCGAGGACCTGATCGGTCCCGATATACTCATCCACAACACCACCATATTCGCCAAACCGCCTCGCAATCCGGCGTTCGTCTCCTGGCATCAGGATGCCTATTACTTCCAGGAGGACGCGTCCAAGGTGGTGGCGGCCTGGATCGCGCTGACGCCGAGCACCTCGGAGAGCGGGTGTATGCGCGCGCTCGCAGGTTCGCACAAGCGAGGGCGTGTGCCACACGTGTTCCGCTCGCGCCCCCACAACATGATCAACGTCGGCGCCGGCGGGCTGCATGTGGACATCGAGGTCGATGAGGCCGATGCGGTCGACGTCGCACTCCAGCCGGGCCAGATATCGCTGCACCACGGCAACGTCGTCCACTCCTCCAAACCGAACAACTCGGACGGATGGCGCATCGGGTTTGCGGTCCGTTACATCACTCCAGACGTTCGGATGAACGCCCCTCATTACGCGCTTGTGCTGGCGCGGGGGCAGGATCCCCACGGCCACTACAAGCTGCTCCAGCAGGTCCCGGCGGCGGACATCGAGAGCGGCATCGCAGCTCACGTCGCGTATCGCGCGTGGCACAGCACCGCGTTCGCGAGCGCGCCCGTCGGCGAACCAGAGCCGCGCGCAGAACACCCGGAAAACCTCAGTGATCGAGCGACCGCTCCCGGCCGGCGGCGGGCATGAACCGCTGCCTTTCGCTGCCGTCGTTGCAAATGGCGGATATTGCCTATAGAAAGGTCAGCGTCCGCTCGGTTGCAGCCCCGACGCGCGTGATGATGGCATGACTTCGTGGCGCTGCAAACCGCGGATGGAACACAAGTGGATCGAGGAAACGATGCTCTACACGTCCACATCGCGGAGCCAGGTCGCGTGCGGAACAATGTTTCACGACTTCGCCTGCAGCGGCACTTGTCCTGTGTCCGTGAGCGACCCGATGATTCAATGGTGGATGCCTCAGCCGCTCTGCGCATCTCGTTGAGGGCCTCTCCATCGATGCGTCGGGGGACTACATCTGCGGCGTTGGGGATCGCGCTGCTCCTGATTGCGACGACTGTACGCGCGCAATCGAACGAAGCGACGCAGCCGGTGACCGCGGAGGCCCGGCCCTGGGCGCGAGGCGTGTCCGAGGCCGAGCAAGCGA
>Ga0307515_10010959_pt1 | contig 17281 bp, 13 predicted proteins | sample 17_EM_MG_FD_194513 | JGI IMG/M metagenome (GOLD analysis project Ga0307515, IMG submission 194513) | Populus trichocarpa ectomycorrhiza microbial communities from riparian zone in the Pacific Northwest, United States - 17_EM | ecosystem: Host-associated > Plants > Roots > Unclassified | place...
AAGCGTCGTAAAGACTTCACTAAAGAATTTTTTGTGCATCTTTACACCGTAGCACAATCCTACCATGACAATCCAAGTGAGCAAAATGGTGAGTATGTGCTCTCACTTTTTTAATGATGTATTTCTTGTTCTTTTTTTTTGTGCGAACACTTTTGTTCCTATTGGGTTGTGCTGGGGTGACCAGATATCAAGTCTAACTAATAGCAGGATTCGAATTTGTACAATAGTGCTATGAATTTCCTGTCGTAGAAAAAAAAATAAAAGATGATACTGTTATCCATATACACTTACCTTTATTTTGTTAAAAGATTGATTCACCTCCACAACAGTGGTATATGAGCTTGTGCTGATAGCTTTCAGATTTCCCAATCACCTTATCCGCTTAACTTGTTCACTGAGATTCTCAGACAAGCATACTCTGTCATAGTTTTGCTAAGTCCATAATGGGATCAGGCCTCTTTCAGTTACACGAGTAAACATGCCTAGGCCAATGGCTAACCTTGTTACTGATTTTAACAATCAGTGCAGAATTTTTACAGATTATTTTCTTTGCTTTTGTCTGTCATTTTATTCAAGTATATCTGGGTTCTGCACCAATGATTGGGCTAATCCTTTGTTTTCCATAGATTTCTTGTTGAAACCTTAGCATGAATGGAAAACCTGCCATTAGGATTGAACTGAAACTACATTTTTCTTCCTATTTCGTCTTTGATATTGTGTGATACTCATTATATTTTCTTGTTTACATATGAAGCCTTGGCAAAGCTTGGAAATGACTGTGTGGCTACTGTACAAGCTTATGATTGTGCAACAGAAAACATGGAAGCATTGAATGCTGCAGAGCTGAAGCTCCAAGACATCATCAATTCTCCTTCCTTGGATGCAGCTTGCAAGAAGATAGATGATTTGGCTGAAAAAAATCAATTTGATTCAGCATTGGTCCTGATGATCACAAAAGCATGGTCAGCCGCTAAAGAGTCCAACATGACGAAAGATGAGGTAAAGTGACTTTTGGCCTCAAACAATTCCTCTCTTCCCTATGAGAGATAGTGGGACAAAAGCATGGTCAGGAGTGCAGTCATGTTACCACACTTAATCCCATGGATCACATGAGATAGTCCAGCAGGAATCATTACAAGAAGCAACAATGTTTGTTACTTTCATGTTGTTTCCCCCTTAAAAGGGGAGTGGAAGCTGTGATCGTTTACTTGTCCTATGCTACTTTCATTCTGAATCCACCTATCAGCCCTTAAAAAAGAATTATCAGTTTCTCATTTTGTTTCGTTGTGTTAGATTGCCGCTCTAGTGTAGATCATCTGTTGCTCTGAATTGCAGGTCAAGGATATACTGTATCATCTGTACAAGACAGCTATAGGTAATCTTCAGAGGAATGTGCCTAAGGACATTAGAATTCTAAAATATCTTCTTACAGTTGAGGATCCTGAAGAACGGTTGTGTGCCTTAAACGATGCATTTACCCCAGGAGAAGAACTTGAAGGGAAGGATGTGGACTCCCTATACACGTATGTATATGAATTGTGGTTGCTCTATGCTGAATGTGCATGAATGTATTAACTCATTGTGAGATCCTTTGGCCTAAACATCCTTAGTCAAGGTTTCAAGCATTTCCTTGGCTGTTTTTTTTACGCCTGATTGAAGATTATTTTTACAACTCATAAGGATAAAATGATGGATCTATCAATAGGTAGATTGCCCTGTTGGATGATTAGGTGCTTCCTACATGATTTTGTGATGGAAGCAGAAATATTTTGCCCTAGCTTCCTAGGATCCGTTTGGTATGATTTTTGCAAATTGATTTGAGTTCGAAGTTAAAAGTCATTTTTCATAAGTCATGCCAAATGGACTCTTAATGTACATGTACTTAACTCTTTTTCTTTTTATATATATAACTTCAGTACTTTTGAACTGCTGCTACTGTAGGACCCCTGAAAAACTACACACCTGGATCAAAGCTATGGTGGATGCTTACCATTTAAGTCAAGATGGCACACTCATGAGGGAGGCCAGAGATCTGATGAACCCAAAGATCATAAAAAAGATGGAGGAATTGAAGAAGTTAGTTGAAGACCATTTCATGTGATGAAGAGTTGAGGGGTACATTCCGGTAGCAATTATATATATTCCCCGGTCCGGATTCTTGAAAGTCTTTCTACGTGATTGTGGACATGAAAGTGAACCGACCTTTTGTACAAGGAAGTGAACCTTGATTAGCGTTGTCAAGCACCCCATATAGCATGGTTGTTGAAACACAATAGCTCTTAGGACAGTTGTAAACCACTTTCTAAATATTTTTCATGTTAATTTATTATTAGAAATTAGCCACTTGGTTTTGAAAGAAATTTTTAATTTTATCTTTTAAAATTTAATTTAATTTAATTTTTATATCAATTTTCATCTTTATTTTTTTCTTTATTATTTATTTGTCTTTTAATTTTTTTAATTGATTTTTTTTATTTAAGATTTGGTTTTATTTTTTTAATTATTATATATTTTTATTTGAAATAATTTATAAATTAGTTTTTTTTTTAATTTCATTATTTTTTAATTTTTTTATCTGTTGGATATTGTTATGAAATTGAATTTTATTTTTCAATTTTATCTTTTAACTTTCTTATATATCAGTTTTGATTATTATTTTTTTAATAAACTTGAAAAAACTAAAAACACTAATAAGTGATTTTTCTATTTATTTTTCATGGTATAGCACAACACAATAAAATATATTTCAACTTATTTTTTATAATATTATCGCACACAACAAAAAATTTCACTTTTTAGAAATATACTCTATGAAAACCACTTTCTATTAAAAAAAACAAGGCTTTATAATCGAATATGCTCTTTTTTCTTTAGAACAAATAGCATTCACGAAGTCTATTGCTTTGAAGATAAGATACGTGGGAGACGGGAGTTCTGTATGTTGAACATGTTACAGGGGTTACGAATTTTCTAAGCGGGATTCATTTGCTATGTATTATCTGCCTTGTTTCTGGGATGCTTGAGAACTCGAAGTTCCCTTCTTGGTTTGTTTTACTTGCAAGTAGGGATTTATCTTCCTCTTTTTCTCTCTTTCCCTTTTCAATTTAATTTATTTACACATATGGGTATAATTTTTTAACAGGGAAAATTAATTCAGTAGGCTTAGATTCCTTAGCCTAAATATACACAGGGCCTTGAAGCCCGTTAAGGGTACATACAGCCAGCCCAGTTAGAGACCACTAAGCATGCCCAAGGCAGAACTAAACTGTCCAAAGCAGGTCAGCAGATGAGAGGCACGTGGTACATTCTCGACCGTAGAATCCGACGGAATCTCGGCAAAATAATTCCATGTCTCCAGCTTGGAAAACCTCAGGGGTGTCTATGTAATTCAGCTAAAACTTCTTTTCAAAACATAACTACGCTGCCGCTAATAAAGCAATATCACGAGTCCAAAAGGGGCCCAAACCCAAAATTTGAAGCAATCTTGTAAGAAGAAACTGAAAATTGCAGGGGCCAGCGTGTGAAGGACGGACACCCACAGCAAGATTAACCAAAACTCTTTAAGGACTAATAATCCCACAAATTCACGGAAACCAACCGTATATAAGCCCTGGCTCTGAATTTGACGATGATAACTTGCCGTTAACGATTGGACTCCGCCACCTCCACTTCCGGTACGATTTCTCACTTGAAAAAAAGTTTTTAATAAATATGGAGTATACGTTACTAGGTTTGAATTGAACTTGTTTTTTAGTCTAAACTGAAATAGCGATTGAAGGGAGAAGCGCGCGATTTTGTTTCGGTTGATAGTATGTTGTGGAATTTAACTGTTTTGCCTCCCAATTCTAGGGCTTGTTTTTTATTTTTTATTTTATTTTTTTATTTAGGTTGTTGGTCAGGGTTTGGCGAATTGCAATTTATTGATGAGAAAGCAAAACGATGAACAAAAAATCAAGTTGCTGTGCCATCTGTGAGAATTCGAATCGCGCCTCCATTTGTCCAATTTGTGTCAATTACAGGTACTTTCTGTTAGATTAAGTGATTTCCACGGTTAGCTTATTGTTTTGTAAAGTATTAGGTCTCTTCTATGCTAAATTTGTTGTTTGCTTATGCAGATTGAATGAATATGGCACTTTGTTGAAATCCTTGAATAGTCGCCGCGATTCCTTGTACTCCAAATTAAGTGTTGTGCTTATCGCAAAGGTTTTGGTTTTATCCCTTTTAGGATGAATCTTTATGTTTTTATTGAACTTGTTTTGAATAATTTTATAATCCACCTGATACATACCAGGGGAAGGCAGATGATCAATTCAATTGGAGAGTACAACAAAATGAGAAGCTTGCAAGTTCGAGAGAGAAGCTACATCGTAATAAGGAACAACTTGCTCAAGGTTGGCACAGGGAATATCTCATTGCTGTTTGTGTACCTTAGATTTAAGATTAACTCATTGTAACAACTCATTAGGTTATATGACACTTTCACAGGGAAGGCTAAGGTCGAGAAGCTGTCTCAAGATTTAAAGAAAAAAAATGGAATGCTTGAATCAGCTCGCAATGTGGTATTAGTTTTCTCCTGTTTCCTTTCTTTCCCCATTTAATTCTTATTCTTCATGTTACAAGTTATTCATTACAAAACATGCATGTTTTCCTGTTAGAAGTGATAAGATGTCTTATGCTAGTTTGTTGTTTTGCAGTTGGAAAAAAATCGTATGGAACAACTGGAGAAGTTCTATCCCAATCTTATTTGCACTCAGAGTTTAGGGCATGTGAGAACTACTACCCAGTTCCTTTTGAACATAAAATCAAACTATGTGTATTTTCAGACGTGCATGTTTTAAATTTTTGGCTTGATTTTTTTATTTCTGGAGTTTTATAAACCTGTTTTATTTGTTGTGTTTTTGTTTGCTTCATATGTTAAGCAGCAAGATATTTGATGCTTTAAGATGTTGTCTTTGCTGCAGATGGCTATTACTTCTGAACTACTTCATAAGCAGTCTGTGGTCATAAAGCAGATATGTAAATTGTTCCCTCAACGCCGGGTAAGCACTTAAAAAACAAACACATTTCGATACCTGCAAGTGACTGAAAAGTGTGACTATTATGTTTACTCAGTTGCCATCTGGCTCTTTTGGTAAATTTCGTGATTGGGGTCTCTTTCATGACATGTCATTTAGATATAGACTTTTGGTATGATTTTTCATGTTATTTCAAACACACAACTTCAGATTTTGGGATTTGAGCTGCCCATAATCTTAGTAAACTATCTTGCACTGTTATGAACTAGGTGTGAGCCTAAAAATCAAAGCCTACATATTTTCAATTATCTAAGAATAGTGCTTGCGTGCAACTAGTGTGTGTGTGTGAGAGAGAGAGAGAGAGATGGTATCTGCTTGTGATAATTTAGAATTTAATGGTAGGAATTGGAGGACTTCTATTCTGACTTGTTGTAGAATTTCAGGACAAGGTCAGTTGTTTGTTGTGCTGGTACATAGAGTTTCTCAAACTAGTCTTTGTTATAATTGCTGAGTGGGTGTGTGTCTGCATTCACATGCATGCCATTAAAGTGTTTTTTGATATTCTTAACTTTACTTTTGTATGGCAATCATCATGACCCATCCTATATTGTTTAGGTGAATGTAGATGGGGAGAGGAACTTTAGTGGTCAATATGATCAAATCTGTAATGCACGCTTACCAAGAGGACTCGATCCCCACTCTGTTTCATCTGAAGAGCTTGCTGCCTCCTTGGGGTAATTTCCCCCCTTTCTTTGTGGTTATGTTATCATGTCATTTTGGATCATGTGAAAATTTCTTTGATGTACTCTTTTGGTGTAATACTTTATGAACTCTCTCAGGTTCTGTTATCTGTCATTGCTTAGAACTCCCTTGGAATTTCACATGCCGTTACTAATCATTAATCTCCATGGTTGGAAAACAGATACATGGTGCAGCTTCTAAATCTAGTGGCTCATAACTTGGCTGCCCCTACACTTCATAATGCAGGTTTTGCGGTAAGCATGCTGTGTGTCTATGAGATGGTAGAATTTTCTCCAAGGACCCCCCCTCCCCTTTTCTGAATCTACATCTGTTTTCTTAGTTATACCGGTACCTATGCTCAGCATCTTTAAGGGGATTTTAGCAAAAAGTATAGCTGTCAAGAGCTCTTGTTATTTGGACACACGATGAACGATATAGCATTAGGTCTTCTTAGGATTATTCCCAAGTTTCTTGAATGTAGCTATAACAGACCTGGTGGGCCATAATTCAAATGGTAAATGGATAGTTTTTGGAATGCATATGTATATATTTATCTAGATCACATATTTTTCAAGAGTAAATTTCACAAACCCTACTCCTTTGATGGTGGTTTGTTAAATTCACCATTTTTCAAACGATACTTTTTGAAGTGAGCCTTATATTAGTTTTGAAGTTTGGATAATTGCAGCTTTCTGATATACTGGCAAACTGTATAGCATATTATTTAGAATCCTGTTTTTCTTCTTATTATTTTTCTAGCTTTGGTTGATGAATTTTGCAACTTGCTATATATGTATGCTAACAAAATATTCATGCTTCCTCTTACAGCCGCAAATGATTATTTGTTATTTTGAATTTCGAGGGCTCTTCCTGTATGTTAATACTTATTTGCTTTGTTGATGGAATTGTGGAAAACATTTTATTACTGGATTTTTTTTATGTTCTCTATTTAAAAGTCAAATCATTTTCAAGAAGGTTGCTTAAAGTTGAGATACAATTTGGTGAATGCTATTGGTAATTTGATATTGTTGTTGTGGACTTCATTTGTATGGCTGTTGAATTCATTCTAATTCTTCCTCAGGGCTCTTGCTCTCGAATTTGGCAGCGAGATTCTTATTGGAATGCATGTCCTTCTTCTAGAAGGTATTTTGACTGGAAGAGTTTGTGTTTTTGAATTTCAGTGGCTAAGTTCGAGTTATTACTCCTTTCAGAACTAAACATTTTGTGTGCTTGCAGTAATGAATATCCCCTCTTTATACCTCGCCAGAATTATTGCTCTACTAGTTCTGAAAATTCATGGACTGATAAAAGCTCGAGTAATTTTGGTGTTGCTTCAATGGAATCAGAGAGAAGGCCCCACCTAGATTCCACAAGAAGTAATAGCTTCAATTATTCATCCGTGTCTCCACATTCTGTTGAAACACACAAGGACTTGCAAAAGGGGGTTTCACTTCTCAAAAAAAGTGTGGCATGTGTAACAGCATATTGTTATAACTTGTTATGTTTAGATGTTCCTTCTGATACGTCTACCTTCGAAGCATTTGCAAAATTATTGTCCACACTATCTTCATCCAAGGAAGTTCGGTCTGTATTTAACTTGAAAATGGCTTGTTCAAGGTATATATCCTCAGCATTTCATTAATTCTACTTTATTATATGTGAAATTGTAGAACACCTTCAGTGTCAGAATTTTTATCACGATGACAATGCATGTTTGTTTTCATCTGTCTTCTTTTCGATCCTCATTCAGTTTTGTTTATCATGCTTGACATTTTACTTTTGAGTTTCAGGTCATGCAAGCAAGTGCAAAAGTTGAACAAATCTGTGTGGAATGTAAATTCTGCCATCTCATCAAGTGCACTATTGGAGAGTGCACATGCATTGCAACTGATGGTATATCCTTTAACTTTGTTTTTTAAAATGTTTGAAAGTTTTAGCTGATAATTCTAATCTTTATGTTCTGGATTTCCTTTTCCATAATTTTCTCCTCCTTTTTCCCACCTTTCTTTTCTCGATAGTGTTCAAAATAGAATTTAGTCGTTATTTTGTAATGCTTTAAGATTTAGACTTTTTTAATGACACCACAGAAGTTGGTGTTAACAAGGGCAGGCCAAAATAAAACCAGTCAATATCGTCATTGGCATCTTACATGTACAGGTCCTATATAACTGGACCTTCATTGGAGCGGCCTTCTTGCTTGCTTAGAAGTATTTAGTCATGCTTTTATTTAGTTTTATTTTGGGATCTGTCTAGAGAGATGGAACAGATAGTGACAGCAGTTGGTCACTTATTAGGTAGGTTTTGGATTTATTTAGGATTTTAACTGCTTGGTGCTGGTTTTAAAAGAGCAATTTTGTGGCCGTAATGAAATTAAGTTCATTGTTTTCACTGCCATCTCTGTGCTTGCAAGTTTTCAGTGGGTTTCATATTTTTGTTTGACTGGCAGAAAAACACTAGTGATAATAACCTTCCAAATTCGGCGGCAAGTTTTCTTTTTGCCACTGGGATATCTGATGGGAAGAATGAGAGCTTTATCGATGGATGGGATCTGGTCGAACACCCCACCTTTCCTCCCCCGCCATCACAAGTTGAGGATATTGAGCATTGGACTCGAGCCATGTTTATAGATGCCACAAAGAAATGATCTATCTGGTGGTGCAACAACCTTCAAACTTTTAGTAAGTTATCAATAGGCAAATGCCTTGCACTTTTAATAATTGTTGGTACTTGTAAATGGGACAGCCATGCCAAGCACTAAATTGGAAACATGTAAATAGGTAGCATTGGTTTAATTTTGTGACATGGAGAGGAACTTCTATATGGTGCTTTTTTTCTTTTTTTGCTAAGAATAGACTTTTTCAGTGATCTTGTAATTGATTATCTTACTCCCTATGCTAGTATTCATATATGCACAATGCAAATCTGCACACTTGGGCAGGTCTTTGAAGTCACATGCACTTGATAAAGTCAAATTCTTCATCTCTAGATTAGCAGTTGTAATTCTTCTATGTTGAAGTGCAATCGCTGTGTACGGGTATAGCAACTGGAGTGCTGAAACTGCTTATTGTAATTTTTTTGTAACTTGTATATCACTGTTGTTAGGTTCATGTTGCCTGATGGCGGGTTTAAAGTGACAATTTTTCAAGTGATAGTTTTCTTTTTGGCTGTCTTTTGCTGGAACTTTAATGTCAGTTACAGTGATTTTCGCTATTTGCTCTCAACGCTGGTTTCTATAACTTATTTCAACAGACCTTTCTTGTATATCCTTTTCAATTATAAAGCAAATATATTGTATTGGGGCAGCTAAATCGAAATTGTGGTTTCAATACTTGACTTGAAAGCATGACTGAATGTATGTGCATGTATATTTCAGTTGTAGGAAGTCGGAATATTGTATTATCATGCTTCCCTGGCCATCTTATTCAGAAGTTAATTTTTGTTTTCATTTTTCAAATTGATAGGTGTGAGAAGGAGACGGGTCATCGAGAGACAGGCTTTATCGAGTTGTAAAGTTTAACATGGTTGGCCTTCGTGTTTCTTTTTATTGTAAATACAAAAGGATAGATGTTGTGTACATATACTGGTATATATATGTTGGGATATTCATCTACTTCATCCTCTCGTTTTGGAGTCCATATGCCTGGTTCTTGATTTTAATCGTAAAGATGAAAAATATAAAATGCAACCTTTTATGTGAAATGAACAGTGAAAACGGAAACCACAGGCGACCAGCCTCGTATTCTCTTTCTCGTGTGAGGGGCACAATTTCAACTTCTGTATATGAACTGCTTGCAAGTAACAAGTAGTGACCTCGCCTTCGTTTCTGTATTGAACTGTTCGATGCAGATAAAAAGACAAGCCTTGTGTACTTTCTCATGGATGCATTGATTTTCAAACATCCAGTTGAAAGGATAGCAAGATTACGTTCCCTAGTTCAGTTGAGAAAATGAACGCATAGTGGATGAAACTGTTCTGTTGCATCCAATATCTTTTAAAAAAAAAAACACATAAAAAACCATGATTTAAAAAAAAAGAAAAAAAAGAGGCCAAACGCCGTTGAACCTGGCCTATTTCGGGAAAAAAAAGTTCAAGAAATAAAATTAAAAAAATTGAATTTTTTTTATTGAAAAGAGTGAGAGAGTGAACAATGCATTCTCTATAATATATTGGGTCAAGGGTTGGTGGCAGGTGAATCGAGTATGAAAGACACATGCTCATTTGAATGACATGGTGTCTCACTGTCTTGAGGTGTGTTGGGCCACCAAAGCATCGAAAGCCCAAATCGAGGTATATCCTTGAAAGTATTAGACCATCAAGTCTCTCCCGAGCCTAACAAGAAGTGCAGATCTTAGAGATTGGGCTATTAAGGTGCCTCCAGGCTCGAATCATGACTCCTGGTTGTACGAGCCTGTGGAGTGATAAATGTTGGAATCCACAACAATATTTAGGCTTTAATTCATATTAAATCAAAACATGTGAGAGCTTTGAATCATGAAAGAATTTATTTTCCATCACATAATCCAATATTCGAGTCATGATCGATAAAAATAAAATATTATTTCTTATCAATCAAATCTACTAGCCCTAATTTATATTCTCTTGTGTTTAGATGATAACTCTCGTAGCAAATATTTGATTCAGAAAAAAATATATATATATTTTTTTTTTTCTTAATGACATGATAGCTCTGTCGTGTTGGGTTTTTTTTAGGGTTCTTCACATATAACAAATCCTGGTATATCAGTGTGACAGTGCTGTAACAGTAGTCTCCACTAACATATATAAATCCAGCTGTTCAATCTCAAAGAAGATAAATTGGCTGGCTCCTAGAAGAACCTAGCAATAAAAAACGTCAAAGCTGGTACTTCCATCAATGGATGGATGAACTGAGTTGCTCTTGATTAAAAGAATTGCATGGACAAGTATTAACACTGGCTAGAATGAAGCTGAGCTGGTTCGCCGTAGCTGGAATCGTGGCACGGGAGCTTGATCAGACGATAAGAATATGATCTCCAATTCCTGCCAAACCAATCAAGTTAGCCTATATATAGCTCTAATTGGCCACTTTCGAAATCTTTTAGCTTAATCGAAATGAATTTTCGTCAGTCAGTTCTCAATGCCAAAGTTTGTATACGCAATATTTCTTCTTCTTCTTTTCCTTTTTTTTTTAAAAAAAAAACAATGATAAAATTAAGACCTTTAATTCGTATCTCCATTGCCATGTTTTTTTCCGGCATAGGCACGTACCGGTATCTAGTGGAAAATAGAATTGGCATTAAGAAGAGGAAATGGTGTGTGCGTGCGCGCGAGTGTGCATGCATGCTTGGTCATCATACAAGAGTGTGAAAGTCGCACCTTTTCCTTCTTGAGCCTGTTATTTGTTTTTCTTGAATGAAACACTGCATGCTCCAACTGGCTGGTATAAGCCTATAATCATCGAAACCAGCTATTAGTATTCAATAAGGAAGTACTCTTCTGTGAAAGAGAAACATCAAAGCCAATAATTAAGCTCAATGCGAAATATTTGAAATAATGACCTGTTTCTTTGCTCTTGACCTTGCTGCCGACTCTCGATTCTTGATCATCCTATTCTGCCTCCTCTCAATAGTCTTCTTCATCATCTCATCTGTATAACGACACTGCTTTTCAGCAGCCACCCGAGAATCTGAAGATGTTGCTGACATTGCTGACACTGGCATAGGCATAGGCAGTCGGTTATCCGAGTATCCAACATCCACAACAGGGTTCTGATCAGAAACAGCTTCAAACATATGAAAATTTGAATCCAACAATGTCATCTGTTGCTGCTGCTGCTGCTGCACAGAAGCCATCTGAAATGGTAACAAATCTGTCTGCTGTGACCCCACAACCATTGGATCAACCTCCATAATTGGTTGATGACTAAATACTTCATTTTGATTTCCTTTGTTGATTACACCCGCGCGAACTAGAAAATCCTCAAGTGTAGTTTCGCCAAGTTGTTGCCGAACTATTTGGTTATCGAAGACGTTTACATGTTCTTCGTTGGCAATTTCCTTCCACATATCATCGATAGTTTTCCTACTTGATGTTCCGTTAAGATTATAATTCCCAAGAAAGAGGAAAGTGGACGAGGAAGAAGACGAAGACGAAGACGAAGACGAAGACGAAGGAGGATTTTGCAACAGCTGATCACTCTCTTCAACGGATATCACATTTCTTAGCTCATCAACATTCACAGCATTCAAAGGCTTCCTTACATTTCCGATCTGATCATTCACCTCATCAAATGTGAGATTGTACAAGGACTCCTGTCCAGGCAGAGATGGGAATTGTGGCCCCTGGGCTCCAATATTTGATGGCACCAAAGGTCTATTATTATCCATGCACCAAACACTAGCCTTGGATAAGCTATATTCACCTAAGAATTGTGAGGTTAAGAAAAGTTTCCACTAATTAACCAAATACCGTATCTAATAAGTCGATCAGATCAGATTAAGTTGAATGTCAGCAGAAAAGAAGGCAGTACCTTCATTATTGAAAGTAAAACATGATGAGACTAGTTACGGAAAGGAACATGATTTACTACTTCATACAGTAGTGATAGCTTACAAAGAACAACGTTGAAGAGTGGCTGACATTGTGAAGAATGGAATAGCGAGGCAGGTTGATCAGGAGCACATGGGGGAGTGGGGGGATATGGAGGCCCCAGGAAGATCGAAGAACCAGTTAGAAAAGAAATGATTTGTTGAGTGAGGTTCCTATTATTAGATTATTAATTATTATAACAGAGAGGGTGAGATCCTAGAGTAGTCATCTCAACCAACAGCAAGAGCTGATTCTCATGCATGTTTAGTGGGATTTAGAGATGAAATTCAGGAACCAATACCCAATGAGAAATGGCCAAACCTCATTGCTTTCACACTCTCCCTCTCCTATTCTTTTGGGTGTAAGACATGGTATAATGTAACTGTTTGTATTACATCCAAGGAGGGAAACGATTTTGGACTCTTATCTCCAGCATAATAATATTGACTCGTCCTTGTGACATTACTGTATGAGTGTCAGTCTTGCTGGTAAGTGGTAACATCAGCCAATGAGACATTTACGTAAGCCTCCTGCAGATAGTAATTACTTGAAGGACTATTTATCCCGAAAAAATCTTAAGTTTTAACATGTCCTTTGAAAAAGAAAAAAAATGAGTTAAAAATCGTAAGAATTTAACTGCTGATTAAAAATTATGACATTGATTTTCATCGTTATGGTTCCATCATCATAGATATTCGTTCTCTCCTTTCAAGGGAATAAAAAGTTCAGCTTCAGCGTACTCTAAGAGAAGGCAATTGTTGTGCAGATTTTCTTGCCAAATTAGATGCTAAAGATCAGACAGAGCTTTATATTTGGGATGATCCCCTGCAGGGTTATCCTCTACTATATGAACATTTATTTCTGCAGAGGTTCTTAGTTTTTACTTTTTATTTTCCTTGTACCAAAAACAAATACTATAAATAGCTAGCGAGTTCAGCTCGACTAACCAAAAAACTGCCAGATTATTGTGCCGATACCAAGAGCTCGGGACAGCCGAGTCCAGTGACCACTTGGGCCCTTCAATATTGTCGAAGTGATCGAGGATAAAGAAAGCTCAACCTCTAATCATAACACAGAATTGGTGGCCCGGATAAAGTTCTACCAAATGTTTTAGTTGGGTCTACAGTTAGATTTATCCTCGGCCACTAACTCTTTTGAAGGTGTTGTTAGCAAATGGCATATTGGGCCGAAGTGGCTATCATTCAGCATCCGAGCAAGCTCCAAATCTAATGAGATGTGTTGGACTTTCAATGCCCATGCTTGAAAATAAATGGCCAGTAGGCTAGTGGGAGTTGGGACCTAGACTGGGAGGATGGTCTGGGACAATGTCACCACCACCTGGCCGGGAATGGGTGCTTTTCTTGTCCCTTTAGACACCAAAGGCCTAACCAGGCGGTGGAAAGTGAGAGTAAAATTTCAGCTGGTGACAATGATGCCTCTGAATCTGGGAGGGCAATTACCTCCTTGGTCTTTAATTTGCTAGCCAGTCCACAGTCTTCTCACGAGACCGATCCATCTCTTACAAAAGATTTTGAGATTGTGAATGTATGACTGAGTTCTAGTTATCTTTAGACAAAACCATCACGCACCTTGCACGTGAGAATATTCCCTAATTTGCCACTTGAGAGGTGCACTTTAGACTTTAAAAGGTTTAGGCAACATAAACCACACACACAGATGCGAACAAAAGCTTTCCACCTTCCACTGGTTCATAATGTTTCCTTCTCCTCGGCCACCAAATTTAGCATAGATCTCGTTCCATGGAATTAGACTATTTAGACGGGATATACCTTAAAGACACGGGGACTCAGTCAACAGTTATACTTCATTTGAAGCATTATTTTATTCAGATATTTTTCTAAAAACTATTAAGGGGTGTTTAGATATATATTAGGAACAATATGGGAATTTATTAAAAATCTTAGAGAACAATACGGTTCTTCTTCCTCTTCTTTTATCCGGCGGGCATTTTCATGATACAGTAAAGATTTTCTCATATCAGTATTTACTTTCTCCCTTATCCGTGAATAAAGCAAAGCTCTGTCACGTCTCCGTGTGATGTTTGAATTCTGAGAAGATGGCCGAAAATGTCGCTTCTCCTTGTGAGAAGGTTCCTTGTTGCTTCCACATGCTATATATTTGCATGCAGTAAGTACGGAACCAGAAGGATTACTAACATTTGTTGGTGTTAGTATTTAGCTTGTCTGAGATTGTAGGAGTGATAAGTTTTTTTTAAAAAAATAATTATTTTTTATATTAATATATTAAAATAATTTAAAAATATAAAAGAATTATTTTCAATAAAAAAAAATTAAAATTTTTAAAAACACGAAGCAAACATCCCTTAATTAAAAAGGATTTCAGCGTGCCGAAGAGTTGAAGGACGTTCCTTCGGCGCCAGTCCCTTCGGCAAAAAGGGGCTGGGATGATGTTTCTTGAGTGGTGAGTAAACGGAATATGTTTCAGACGCGAGCAAACATTTAATAAATCACACGAGTTAATTCCAATTTTAGACTGACAATCCTGAGACAACGAAATCTCAAATTACCTTGCCATTGATCAGTTTATCTCATCTAGGTTAGGATGTCGTCAAGATCCAAATAATACAGGTTATGTTCATATCGAAGAAGAGTTTTTTAGGGTTTATCATTAATCTCGATACTTTTGCATGCATGAGCCAATTATAGCCACACCCTGTCAGTGCTATATTATTAACTAAAACAGATGGCCAAATCATTGTTGAGGGATTCGATGGAGAGCTACTCATATATATGGCGTCGTGGATTGCACTGTTCTAACAACGCATTTTTTTCATTTTGACTACTAAGAGATTTCATCCTTTAAAATTACAATACTATTGTTTTTTTCTTCATTTATTTCAATAATATATTATCACGCATGTTCTAAGTTCTTAAGGAAATTCAGCAATGGATTGGATTCTGGCTCTTCAAGATAAATATTCAATTGGAGTTGAAAATACAAATTGAAAGAAAAAGGACATGATTTGAGAAAAAAAAAAAAACAAAGATACATGCCCCATTTCAATCTTGGTATGGGAACTTCAATTTGATCCCTAAGATTTCATGTCCTTGTTATTTTGACATTAATTTTACATTTCGATACCATACTTTGTTTTATATATATTTTAGTCCATAGAGAAGAGTCGCTAGAAAATCTAGAGAAGAGAAACAAATACTCGAATGGTCACATTTTGATCATCAAAAAGTAGATCTTTGTGTCAATAAAATTCGTCTTCTCAAGAGAAGTTTAATGGGTGTGATGTTTTTCTATGACTATGTTGGAAATAGTATATCTAGGCTTGTTAGTTTCTTTATTCATTTAGTTTTTATTTTTTGGACTGGTTTAGAGGTGTTTTGAGGTTATGAATGGGTTTGTCGAGGTTCATATGATGTTTTAGGTGAAAAACAAACTAATAATTGATTTTTTTTAGAGTGTACGACTCTTGAATAAAAACAAACCATATTAGGCTTAGTTGGAGCTTTTAATGATATTCCAAGTGATTGGGCATGACCTTTTTTTTTTAGTAATATTTATAAAGACAAAAATCATTTATTAATTATTAGAAACAATAATTAGTCTTTAAAAATAAATAAATGAAAACGTATAAAATAAAAACGATAGCCGCATTTGCATGTGCATAATTTTTCATTTTTATTTGAAAAATAATTAGCTTTTGGTTTTATTATTTAATCAATTCATATATATATATAACATTTTTTTTCTCTATTAAAAAAAATAAGACACGTGAAAATGCGTCCATAACTCAATCATTCTCTTCTAGTACAGTATTAGAAATCAACTTGAAACCCTACCTTGTGCGGATAGAAAGCTGATGGGGATATTTTACTTGGACTATTGAGCAGAATAGCACTTTGGGGGTGTTGTACTGTTTGTAAAGCTTCTGTCAATATTAGAGAAACCAATACGTGCGGGAAAAGAAAGCAGGAAAAGAAAAGGCAGTGGAAAAGGAAAAGAAAAGCGAAGTGCAGATTTGTCCAAAACAAAATACCTTTTGCAAATTGTGCTCAAAGAAGATTCATGTTACTATTATTTAAGTTATCTCATGCGTTGGAGATTTGATGATCAACTACCACTTAAGCTCCTTGCATGAGTGATGGGAGAGTTAGGAAAGGCGATGCAAAAAGAAAGGGTGAAGCTACCATTGATATATAATAAAGCAAAAGTGAACTCCTCGTGGTGACCTAATTTGGGCAGTGGTGGGTGTCTTTACTCTTTATAACACCCATTAGATTCTACACCTACTCCCTTTGACGTGATTTGTGTTTGTGCAGAGTTTTAAATCATAACCTTTCCGCAACCCTTTTTGGTTAACTACATTATTGGTTCATTAATTCGGTACTGAGATAATCCCCGAGTAGCGTGATCGATCTGGGAAAAAGAAAAAATATTAATCACTCTGATTTCCCATCCTAAATATCTCAAAAGAAATGAACTTTTTATCGGATTAATTAATATCTTAATCATGTTAGATAACCTGCGGTGTCTGTTGAATGGTGGGCATCCGGTGGTGATCATGCAGCCAGATAATCAAGTAGTTTATGCTAACCCACTTGCCAAATAATTTCTCCTTTCTTTTGTTCGTTTGTTTTCTTCCTCTTCTTTATAAACACTAATGATAAGCCGCGTCAGCTTGCTCTTCCTTGTTCAAGTTGCCTATTTAGGTCTGATTTGATGGTACGGTGAAATGGCCGGGGTTAAAAATTGTGTTTTGTTTTAATTTTAGTTTAAAAATATTTGATTAATTAATACATATTATGATTTCATAGAAATCCCATTAAAAATTTATAGTTCTTTTTTAAATTGCAATTATAAAAATTATTATAGTACCGAAAGTGTACTTAATTAATACCCTAGTGATCAGCTTTTTTGAGCCCGAGCAAATGGTTGCTTGTCTGCGTAAATATATATATATATAT
>Ga0307515_10010961_pt1 | contig 17280 bp, 18 predicted proteins | sample 17_EM_MG_FD_194513 | JGI IMG/M metagenome (GOLD analysis project Ga0307515, IMG submission 194513) | Populus trichocarpa ectomycorrhiza microbial communities from riparian zone in the Pacific Northwest, United States - 17_EM | ecosystem: Host-associated > Plants > Roots > Unclassified | place...
CCCCCCCCCGTCACCCTGTCTCTATTCTAGGCCATTGCTTAAATTTGTGATGATTTGTTTTTCTTTTTCTACTTTGATTGAGCTTCAATGTTGAATTACCACTCTCTCTGTTGAATCTTGTTATATCTGACATCATTTTTCTTGTTTTTTCTGTGTAGTTGAAGATGCTGACTTCGATGCCTTAGAAGCACTGGCTGATTTGTCCTTGAGGTTGCCAGAAACACCTGTTGACACTGGTAGGATACAATTATGTTTTGCATAAACTATTTTAGTGAGCCTGACTGTGAAACAGTTGCCCCCTCTTCTTCTTGGGCTGCTCCTTTTATTTTCTAATTTTTTTTAAGGTGCATATTCTTCATTACACATTAAACTTGGATGCATTTTGAAGTTAGTTTGATGTTGAGACGTGAAATTATTACATACTGATGTATTGAAGGATAGCTAATGCTATTTTGTTGAAGTTATTATGGACAAGGACAAGGAATTTAATTGGATGATCTTATCCCTATTGTTGAGTTACAACTTTAATAGCCCAGAATGATATTAGTTTTCAGATTGCTGTGAAAATTTATGGATGATGTTTTCGTATAATCTCAAAACAATAGTCACAACACTTTCACAAACACCATTGATTTATCATCTAATGTCGGGATAAATTACTGGCTTACTCCTGCATTAGATACCCAATGTGGACCTATAATAAAGCCAGTATTTCCACTGATATATAAGCTGGTATGCTGACACAGCAGCTAATGGCACAACCAGAAACTAAACATGTTTGCCATTGATTTCTACGTTTTTATTCAAATGTACAAATGTCTTTTAGGGGTACTTTTTTTTTTATGATTTATGAGGTTTTATTCATCAGAAACAAATGAACAATCTTCAGACAACTTTTTGGTGATTTTAACAATGCTATTCGCTTAGATATTTAATTTTCTATAGATTTCCTTTTTCCTTTCTTCCTTGCTGGAATTAGTAAATGCAAGGCTGGCAACCATATGAACATGGTTTTCATGATCATGGATTAAATCTTTTACTCATTAGAAGTCAACCATTCAAACTTGCCACTTTCTTCTCTCGCATTCATGTGGGATCCTCTTGTAGTAACTCATTTGGCTCCTCATGAATGTGAGAGGGGGAGTGTTATACCACATGTAATGAAAATCTCCTTGACAGTATTAACAAAAACAAATATTCTTACAATTCTTAAGCTCTTTGAAATCTTTCTTTATTTTCCTTGTTGAGTGTACAGGATTACATTCTATGTTGTATTTCTGTTGTGGAATTCTTAATCTATTTTTTTTGTGTCCTTCAGGATCTTCTGTGTATGTTGAGGAAGAAAAGACTGGAATTGTTGCCAAGTCTAAACTGAAAGGGAATCCTTCTTCTCCTGGTGTAAAACCTATCTCCTTCAAGACAACCAAACAGGGAAAGGTTTTCACTCATAATGCTTCTTCTATTCCAGAAGAAAAAGATGTAGCCCATCAGTTTGGTCCTGTGATGCGGAAAAGGAGACAAAAACACATGCCATCTAAAGTAAGGATTTATGTAACCATAGCTGATGCCATTTTTCTTGTTTTTCTTTCCTTGCTAGATTCTCATACTTTATGAGTTTATTCTGACCAGTCTGCAAGCTTCTTATTGCAGATTTCAGAAAATGAAGAGCATGCTGATTCTTATCTCGGTGAATCTCAAAAGGTTGAGGTGTGAAGTTCTTTTCCATCTTAATCAGCAAATCTTTCAGTTATTTCAAAGCTTCATTCTACAGATTACAATCTTTTGGAAATAACATTATGCATTTGGCACCTGGTTTAGTGTCTAACATATTGTTCTTGCCACAAAATTCAGCCTATATGTAGAGGATGTGTATTTTGCAATTTATGAATCTGTAACCTGCACTCAGTTCTGAACTTCTATCATGACATATATTATTACAATTGTACTATAATTATTTGGATTATTCTCATTGACAATATTGTTATAACTGTTACTGCTGCCACATTGTTATTTATAGTCCTATTGTTTCAGTAAGTGGAGGCACAGCATGTGTGTCTCAACTTAGGGACCTTTACTCTGTTAGGTCCTACTGAAACTATTTGTGGAACAAGGAGAGGACTGAGAATTGCATTTTACACACTTATCTTCTTACTTGCTAACCTACCTTTATGTGGAGTAAGAAATCCATTGGATTAGATAATCATCGGCTTTTCGAAAAATCTTCTGATAGTGGTTGTTGATGATTAATTTTCTGCTCTTTACCTGGGCTCTAATTTTTTGCAATGGGTAGTTGGAAAAGTGGATACTGGTTCTTGGTTGTTTATAAGCTCCCTATAGTTATTGTTATATTCATGCTGTATCTCAAAGCAATCATATGTTTATAATGCATCTTGTAGTATCTTTTTGGAAACTTTTAAGTTGTAAGGGCAGCACTTTTCTTTTTCTTTCTTTTTCATGTATTTGGATTACAAATATCATTCATCTCTAGTTGTGTCATCCACTTTTATATTAGTTGCATTTTTTATCTTTTATCTGCCTAAGTTCCTTATGAAAGCTCACTCTCGATGTGAACTTTCATTTCTAGAATTTGGTGGTGTTACTCTTATATCTCTGTGCTTGATTATAGGTTACAACAGATGATAATAACTTTATGAGTAAGGGAAAACGCTCTCAGTATGCTGCACACTCAAAACAAGGGAAATTGATGAAATCTGCAGAACGTACTTCTTCAAGTAATAATCATGGAAGAGAATTGAATAATTCTGCTCCAACTACCATACAGGTTTTATCTGCCAGCCAATTCAACTTGCCTACTAAAGTGAGGAGTAGCCGTAAACTAAACACTCCAAAGATGTTGGTTGAGAGAGATTCCAAGTCTTCAGAGAATATTGTAAATAGCCAATCTAATACTCTCATTCCTTCATTCCAGGATAGAGTACTTGGTCTCAAGGTTAGATATGTGCCAATTTCTTACATTTCCATGAAATTTTCCTGAACCTCTGGTTATCTTTGTCATAAGTATATTCAATAATTGCAGGGAAAGCTTTCTAATTGCCTTTCCCGGTATCTAGTGCGGAGATGGTGTGTTTTTGAGTGGTTCTATAGTGCAATAGATTATCCATGGTTTTCTAAAAGGGAGTTTGTTGAATACCTGGAGCATGTTCGATTGGGTCATATCCCAAGACTAACTCGTGTTGAATGGGGTGTCATTCGGAGGTCTGTGGCTTCCAATTTTATCTCTGCGCATTCGATACTTTTCTTTGACATATCCTTGAAGTCTTAGCTAGAGAATTTGATTTGCACCATCTCATCAATGCAGTTCCCTTGGTAAACCACGAAGATTTTCAGAGCAATTTTTGAAGGAAGAGAAAGAGAAGCTTAACCATTATCGGGAATCTGTTAGAGAACACTATGCTGAACTTCGTACTGGTACCAGGGAAGGACTGCCAACTGATTTAGCTCGACCTCTATCAGTCGGTCAACGCATTATCGCGCTTCATCCAAGGACAAGTGAGATTCATGATGGAAGTATATTAACTGTTGATCATAGTCGGTGTCATGTTCAGTTTGACCGACCTGAACTAGGGGTTGAATTTGTCATGGTAAGTCATTTGTCTTTATTGAATTGTTTTATGAAATTAAGACATTTTCATTTGGTGATTGACTTTCTACGTGCTTGGACTTTATAGTTTGTTGAATTTACACCTGGTGATCTAAATTATGGTTGAGTTTGTCTTGCAGTTATGGTGAATATGATTTAAATATAAATAACTAACCGTGATAGTATGCAGTTATGGTGAATATGATCTAAATATAAATAACTAACCGTGATAGTATGCAAACTAAGGATGTTGAATCTATTTTACCAAAGTTAAAAGCTCTTCTTTCTTTCTCACAATTCATAAACTAAAGAAACTAATTGAAAAATACATAAAAATTAGGCAAGCCAAACGAACACTAAAAACTGTTTTCTTCCACTGTATCTTAGTTTGCAAGGAGTGAACTCACCATCACCAGTGAACAGCACAGACTGCATATAAGTTTTAAACACTTCTACCCGACAGCCTATTATACTTGAAACATCACCTTCACATGACAGTGACTAGATACCTGAATATGAAGGTGGTTATGTGTATTCTGGATGCATAAAATTGTTCCAGTAAGTAGGTGTTTCTCCTAGAGAATGTTAGACCAACAAATGTAGCAACTTTCCTTTCTGCTTCTGTCTCAAACAAAAAATATTTGACTTTAGAACATGCTGCAAGTATCTTGTATCCCTTATCTTCACTTTTTTCTTAGAGTTAATAGTCCAGTTTATCTTATTTAAGCTCTTCAATCAGCATATTTATCCTGTTTTTCTTTCATGATGGTATATTGCTCTTCGTTTCAAGTACCTTGATGTGATGCCTTTTTTACTGCAGGATGTTGATTGCATGCCTTTGAATCCATTGGAAAATATGCCTGCATCTATGATAGGGCACAATATTGCATTGAATAGATACATGAAGAACTTAAATGAGCTCAAAATCAGTGGGCAACCAGCAGAGAAGAAGATGGAAGGATTCAAATTTTCTCCATGTGAGAACCTGGAGGATAACAGTGCTCCTCCACATACTTCCCTGTCGACTTATCACTGTAGTGTTTTATTACAGCAGCCAATGGTGAGAAGTCCTTGGACTTTAAGTTCAACCATGTGCTTATCACATTTTGTCAATTTTGAAGTCTTCTGAAACGTTAAATGTGCTAAGCAATTAATTTTTTTTTTCCTGCTGAAAAATGGAGAGGATCTTTTTGCATTTAAACTGCAGTGTGGCTTTTCATTGTTTCTATAATTCATGAAGGGTGCAATTCTTTATTGAGACTAGCCACCACTTGCTTTTCTCTGTCAAATTCCTGAGTACTTGCCTAAGAGTAATTGGTGTGGGGTTATGTTGATAATTCTATTCATTCATTAACTTATGCTTTGGGGTTTAAATGTTTAACTAAGCCTCTCAGATGGATGCTCTAACGGTATTTGTGTCAGATGCCAAAACACATTTACAATCTAATAGCACTTTGTAGGGAGATTTTATGTTTCAAGTATATTAATGACCCTAGTTCTCAAAGTACAAATTTTTACCATCTTACTCAGTCTTCTTTTGGTAATGGATGAACTAAATAGTCACCATTTAATTTTTAATTGGACCGGACTTTATTGAAGTTTTGCTATATCAACTTGTGAACAACTCCACAGCGTTACAGTTGCATTCATGTTGCCAAGCATTTCATGTAAGTGTTCTATCATTATTCATTGATCTAAGAAGAAATTGCCTTTACCAGGGAGGTTTGGGAGGTTCTAATTCACAAGTCAACAATGGAGGTGAAACTGTTAATACCCAGCAAGCAACAAATGCCCAGCCTTCGTTTTATGCACAGATCCAAGCTAAGGAAGCCGATATCCATGCTCTTTCTGAATTAACTCGAGCTCTTGACAAAAAGGTTATATTTGTTATGGCTAATTATGCTTAAACTTTGGATGTTTCCGCTTTGATATGTTTCACAGGTTTTCTCAAGCAAGGAGGCGTCACCTGTGATGATCTCTTATATTTATGTGCTCTCAGCTTCATATTTAGTGTTATGTACCATTATTTGTATAATAACTTCATTGTTTATTTACTTTGAGTACTATTTAAATTAGCTTTGCATCACTTGATGCTTAATGTAGAAATTTTATTAATTATGTTTCACATGGTATTTGCTTTTGTTAATTAACTGGAAACCTTTTGGATGATTCTGGTGACACTGGTGTTTGAAAAAGAAGCTGATGGATATTTAAATGTGCAGGAGGCTGTGGTGTCTGAGTTGAAGCACATGAATGATGAGGTGTTGGAAAGTCAAAAACGTGGAGAAAACTCTCTCAAGGATTCAGAAGCTTTTAAGAAGCACTATGCTGCAGTACTTCTACAGTTAAATGAAGTCAATGAGGAGGTATGAGCAATCCATGGACAATTTTCAGATTCAATTACTTCCCTTTATCATGCACCCGCACCAATTTCTGATTTGATTACTTCTTCATGAAGGTTTCTTCTGCTCTCTTTTTCTTGAGGCAACGTAACACATATCAAGGGAACATCCCACATGTGCTGTCAAAGTCCATACCCAATATAGACGACCCAGCTTGCCATGGCAGCTCCTTTGATTCTTCTGCAGATGATACTCAGGAATCTGGATCTCATGTGGTGGAAATTGTCGAAAGTTCAAGAACAAAAGCCCAGACAATGGTTGATGCAGCTATGCAGGTATAAGAAACAATTCTTCTGCAACTGTCAGCAAATTTTGCTATTTTATAGACCAATATTAATCTTCTACCATTTGAACTTCTCTGTGTAAGTGGACCATATTGTCAGAACTCTATCCTCTCCGTTGTCTTGGAAGAAAAATTAGGGCTATTAGCACAACCTTTGATGGTGAGCGCATTGTGGTAAAATGTTTATACTGCCTTTCTCTGACCGTAACTATTTCAGGCAATGTCATCCTTAAAGAAGGAAGGAAGCAGCATTGAGAGTATTGAGGATGCTATAGATTTTGTTAATAATAAACTTTTAGCAGATGATTCAAGTGTGCCAGCCATCAGATCTCCTGTCCCTGCAAGTTCAGTTCAGGACAGTCCGGCTTCTCAGGATCAATTAAGTTCCTGTGTAGCAAATCCAGGGGCAATCAACCATGCACCTGATGCAAAGTGGAACAATTTGTCCAACGAAAATGAAGTACAAATCCCTTCAGAACTTATTTCACACTGTGTAGCTACTTTACTAATGATTCAGGTAAGCATTAAGACATGCAACATACTTTGCTTTTTCCGTTCAAAATATTTAGTCTTTTCCATTGATTGTTGAGAACAATCCCTAATTGTCTTGAGCAAACAAATTGCAGAAATGTACAGAACGACAATTTCCACCGAGTCATGTTGCCCAGGTACTGGATTCTGCCGTTATAAGTTTGAAGCCGTGTTGTTCAGTTAACCTTCCCATTTATGCAGAGATACAGAAATTCATGGGGATAATTAAGAATCAGATATTAGCACTGATACCTACGTAGCTCAAAATAATCTTCTTTTTTACTTGTAGAATGTACAATATATCTGTGTAAAATCTGTGCCTGAATGGGATAGCCAGAAATTAAACTCCCTAGATTTCCAAACAGAAATCGAATTCAGTGCCTCAAAACTCAGTGATTCTTTGTGCACTATGAGCTCAATGCACGGAACTGCTACTATCATCTCTTTAGGCTTAGTTTGGTAATGGTGCTGGTTTTGTTGGTTTTGTTACGACGGTAGCTATTATTTTTATTGTTGTTGTGGTTATAATAATGGTGATTTTGATACGTGTTTGGTAATATATAATATTACGAGTGTTGTAAAACTAAAATGATGAAATTAGATTTTAATCAAAATTAATGAAATGTTATAGAACAGAAATTAACATGTTTTTGTTATTTTCAAGCATGTTTTTTTATTAAGTTTACGAAAAAAAGGTACGTGCATTATTTTTTCTACCCTAAAATTTTATCTATTTAGTCTTGGAATGTGTATTAAGATTTAATAGGATAAAAAAAAAAAATAGATAATCCACGAAGAAATAATATTTGTACTTCCATTCTCTTAAAAGAAGGCACATCACGCCACAAATGAAAATAATAGATGAACAAACAATTTGAAATGTTTATTTATTTATTTAAGTAATTGTTTCAAGGACAATCTTGAAATTGTATCAATATACTTTTGGTATCGTGCTATGAGTAAAAGCACTCCTTCCAGTGTATTCCACCGTATTGCGGTTATTGCTTTATGCTTCCCCATACCACCGGGGACTTCTCACCGGCACAATCCAAAGTTATTAAATCTGAACTGTTCATTAATTTGTACAGGGCTTAGATTACTTGTTGATGGTTTCATATGAGTTGATTAGATAAATTTCAAATGAAAGATTTATTTTTAAAAAAAATTATTTAAGATTTATTTTTTAAATTGAATTTTGACTGAGTCATGATTGTGTTATTTAAATTTTATACGTGTTATTTTTACTTTTTTCAATTTAAGACCACCCAACATAGTGAGTTAATAAATCACCATTACCATAATCAAAACTCGAGAGCCCCCGACAATGTAATTCCAACTGGCCAAATAAACAACAAAATTTAAAAAGGGAGTGATGTTTATCTTTGTATTTACTACATGCTCAAATTCTAACCTCTATTTATTTTTAAGTTTCAAAAATATTTTTGAAAAAATTTAAATTTTATTTATTTTTTTACTTTAAATTAATATTTTTTTATATTTTTTTAATCATTTTGATGTGCTAGTGTCAAAAATAATTTTTTAAAAATAAAAAAATATTTTTTTTGATGCATTTTCGAGTAAAAAACTCTTTAAAAAGTAACAACAACCACACTCTCAAACACCCCCAAGCTACTATTATATTTCTTTGCACTCAATCCTATGTTATATTATTGGCATTTTACTTTATAAAAGTAGATTGGGCTAGAGGATGCTCCATGTAACAATCATAGTAATTAACCAACAACCACAAAAATAAAATAAAATTAGGGGTGAGTATCGTGCTCTGACCATGTCTCGAGCATAATTTCAAAACTCATCTATCATGTATTCATTTGCTGGTCACATTAATGAAAAAAATAAAGATTTATTAGTTATAACTATCTTATAAAAAGAAAAACTATTGGGAATTTAATTAGTTTAAGAGATATAAATGTGATTTGTCTTCAAGAATCTTGAACATGAACAATTGTTTAGTGATTTATTTCTTCCATTTAAGATCAAAATAGTGTTATACACAAAACTAACCAAAGAAGAGATGGAATCTTAGAATGCAGAAAGAGTCTATATGCTACAAGATTCTAAAAACAAAGAATAAAAAGAGTCTATATGATACCTGTTTTTTAAAATAAGGAATGGCATAGATTGGAATAGAAGTTTAGTGATAGTTACCTTCAAATTCCTTATTTAAAGGAGCATACAAATGAACAACTACAACAATTGCTCTGCAATTCAACTAAGTTCACAAGGTCTTCAAAACACTATCCATAGACTTGTAATCGTAAGCTTATAACCTATAAGCAATAGCTTTCATACCTAAGAAAATCCAAAAAGAACTAAAAAAATATGTTCTATTAAGAATTTTCATCGTATGGTTGTGCTCAGGAACAACTCTATGATTGTAAGTTCTATTTCTAATAAACTTATTTGTTCTTGAATTTCAGTTATCTTTAATACTTCCATTGAGTGATTAAGACGAAATACTCAATTTTAAAATTTAAAGTTCTCTTAGTTGAGGTAGACACACAAAAAAAACCCAAAACAATTGATGAGCATAATTGGAGTGTCATATTTGTTTCTTTGCAATTATGGAACCAAAAATATCAAAATTACTAGAAAACTTAGAAGAAAAGGAAGAGTTGGTAGATGTCTTTATTGGAGAAGGAAATAAAAAAATCAATTCTTCAAGGAATAGGGGTAAAAAAGGAAGAAGAAAAATAAAGATTAATGAGTGCAAAAGAGAGATGCATAATCTTTGAACTTAGGTTAGAAGAAACTAATAAATTACATGAAGAAAAGTATAAGTTAATTTATAAAGAGATTGAAGAAAAACATAAGCTTAAAGTGAAATGATTGATGACCATTATAATGAGATTATCATAATGAATGAGAGATCATCTTATGATATTTTAGAGTCAAATGTCAAAGAAAAACAAAATGTTGAGAAAAGTTTAGAGCATAAAGTAGGAAAATTACAAAATTTAGGGAAAGAATCCTAAAAGATTTAGTCAAAGTTGTGGAGGATGTCAATTCAAGATTAGATGCCAAAATAAAAAAGGAAAATGATGAAGTAATTTCTTTACTTTAATCATATCATGATGGAAACCATAAATAGAATCTCTAAACAAGTGGCAGTGGAAGTAAGAAGTCATTTAAATGAAACAATAGAAAAGGAATCAAACTTTAGGAAAACTAATTTTAAACAAAATGAGAAAGAATCAAGATAGCAATAGAGGAAGTTGGAAGTAGTTCAAAGACCAAAATTATTAATTTTGAGGATTCACCGCAAGAGGATATAAGTGAAAAAATAAATCCTAAATAGCTTAGAAAAAATGAATGGTTTTCAAATTAGAGTTGATCTAGAATATATTGTAGGAGTAATGAAACAATTTACGTACTAAAGATTCAACAAATCTATAGGCCAATAAATAGAAGTCCCTATCCAAAGTGCATTGATAGAATGTATCCTTACCTTAATAACTTTAAGTTTTCAGACTTCATATTATTTGGTGGTCAAGAAACAATATCTGCAATAGAATGTATTGCGAGATTTATTTATCAATGCAAGGAAGTAGCTGATTATGATTTATTAAAGTTAGATTATTTTCAAATTCATTAACTGGAAATCTACTTGCCATCAAATTCAGTTCATAATTGGAATGAAATGCAAAATATATTCCAAGCTTATTTTTCTAGAACAAAACCATAGTTTGTTTGAGCTAATTTAGTGAACTTAACACAATATACTAGAGAAACTATAAAACAATACCTAGACATATTTATGAAAGCTAGGGGAAAATGTTGGGTTCAAATTTTAGTGAATGAATTTATAATGATTGCCCAATAAGATTTGAAATTTAGAGCCAAGAAAGAAAATTGAAGGAATGAAATTTAAAGGCATATATAAATTAGAAGTAATAGCTTTAAGATATGAAAACTTGTTGAAGGAAGAGAAGAAAAGGAGAATCTTAATTTATGGGATCTATTGATAGGAAATAATGGATATAGATGTAGCTGAATTTGTATTAAGAAAACCTGTAAATTGTGAAGTACTGACAAAAAAAAATAAAAATACCAAAGCCTTAAAGTCTTTAAAATCAAATGAGAAAATACATTATTCTTTTGATATAAATTAAGTCGACGATATTTTTGATTGGTTGCTAGGCAATAAGAGAATTAAATTAAAAGGAAAATATAAAATAATAATTGATAAAGAGTTAAAGAGGCAAGTTTATTGGAAATGATATGAAATAATTAGTTACTCAACTAAAAATCATGTGATATTTAGAAATGTGATTAAAGATTTGATAGAGCAAAACATATTAGATTTCCTGATAAAAGTGAGACAATGAGAGTTGATAAAAATATTTTTCCTTTAATAAATGCATTATCTATAAACATGATTACTATTGCTAATGGTAATAGTGTTGTCTTCTAAGAAGGTTACTTTTACAACCATCACAATAAATGAGTGATTTGATTCACTGGTGGTAAACCAAGTTTTAAAGTTTCTTGTGGCTAACAAATTCAAAGATATAAAAAGGGTTGTGTAGATAACATTTGACTATTAGTCATACCATAGATAAGTGTGCTAATTTTAGAAGATTTGTGAGAGTAAGAGTAATGAGAGGGTTATAAAGCCTAATAATGAGCAAATACAAGCTCCATAATTAACAAATTTAAGTGAAATGATAAGGTCTAGACTAATTCAAAGGGAATCAATAGCCTATAAACAAACTTTGGATAATAATTTTTTGTTTGAAATGCCAAATATCACCAAACATGTACACTTAAGCCATTATATCTTCGTGCAAAGGTTGAAGAAGTAGATGTTGGAAGAGTTTTTGTTAATAACAGAGCTGTTATTAATATCTTATCTTTATGCATGTTGGGTGTGATCGGAAAAATCAATAAATAACTTAATTTCAACCAAAGTTGCATTAAGTGGATTTGCTGGTGAGATCTTGCTGGTGAGATCTTGCTGGTGAAAGGAATGGTTACTACTAGCTTAAAAGTTGGTTCACTGATCATAAATACAATATTTTTCATTGCTGATGCAATTTCGAGCTATAATGTTCTATTAGAAAGAGATCGGATCCATGTAAATGACTGCATACCATCAAATCTATATAAAATATTGTTACTTTAAAGTGGAAATAAACTTAAAGTTATGTGTGTAGATGACAAACCATTTATTGCTTGTGTAAATAATCTAGAAATACATTTTTATTTTGGTAAGTGGAGCATGATTAGAGTTAAAACTAATGTGGCTCAACCTGAATCTTCTGTTAAGGTTGAGGAAACTGAGGATGGGATTTGTGATATCTAACGAGGTCTTTGTTAACCGAAGATCCTAGAAGGAAGAGGAAAGTATTTTCTAATAAATAAAAAATAATAATTTAAAGAGGTAGCGGTCTAAACTACTATTTCAATGTTGCTAACTTACTAGACAGTCCAGACTAAAAAAAAAAAAGATCCAAAATTCACAGAAAAAACATTGGATTCAAGTCAATGACTAGAGATAAATAAAATAAAATTGAGTGTGATCTAAGATCAAAATCATGTCAAGATTTAAAAAAACAAAAATTAAAGGAGTTTTAAATGAATAGAAAATTAAAAATTAAAAAATTCAAATTATCATAGAAAAAAATAAGAGCACACAAGTTTTGAATTTATTAGAGTTATTAGTTAAATTATTATATAAGGCTTTGTAAAATAAAATTTCTAGCACTGTAAATTAATAAAATAAGCTTATATTTTAACTTATAAAAAATTAACTTCTTTCATAGTTTTTATTTATTTTTTTCTCGTCAAATTGATATTGATACTCAATGCGTTTGTTTGCGAGTTGATCTTATTCTAATAGTGTTAATGTATTGTGATAAATTTTTATTATATCACACTTTTATTTTGGAATTTGTTGTGAGTTGTGCGACTATGATAGGGATGCGCGCAAGTTGCCGAACTTGACTGGGATTTGGAACAATTGAAGTACAACCTCCGAGTTCCAAATCCAGATTGCAGTCATGCCATTTATGCAGATATGAAAAAGGGTATGAAAGTTATGAAATCCACGAACTGAGTTTTGTTGATAAATGGTTCCTCACTCAGCATAAGGAGCTGGTGGATGTGGAACAATATCTTATGGCTAGGAGTTTGTCTCATCTGACGAAGGATGACTTCAGTGAGGTCAAAAAGCATGGCTTCAGTGACAAGCAGATAGCATTTGCTACTAAATCAACAGAGAAGGAAGTCCGATCAAAACGGAATTCTTTTGGAGTTACTCCGTCATATAAAAAGGGTTGATGCTTGTGCTGCAGAGTTTGAGGCCAATACTCCCTTCATGTACTCCTCCTATGATTCAGAGTGTGAATCAGCTCCCACCAAAGGGAAGAAGGTCTTGATTTTAGGTGGAGGACCCAACCGTATAGGTCAGTGAATTGATTTTGATTACTGTTGTTGCCATGCATCTTTCTCCCTCCAGGTATGTGTTTATAATTTTTGTATTATTTATGTTCCCCTGTCTGCCCAGGCAATTTCTCCAAAATACTATGTTATTTATGCATATTGGAATATCCTACCCTGCCATTTTGTTGATGTTTTGAGATCCACCATGCAACATAACTTTAAAATCCTTTTCTTGTTTATTAATTTTTTTGTTTGATAAATCATTGATCATGATTATCAAGGCTGTGCTATTAATAACAGCACTCTTTTCAATCAAAATTAACTTGTAAAATGTTGATCATGTCTCGTATATTCACTTTGAAGGCAGATCTTGGATTGGTGTTGAAAGTAACGAGTAATATATTGTACCACCTACTTTTTTGCAATTGCTTGTATGCTTTGAAAATTTAGAAATGTCTATGTTTTTTGTGTTTTTTCAGTTGGAATTTATTGCAGCATGAAAAAGAGCATAAACAAAGGTGAAATGAATCAAACACTACGTAAATTCAAGCAAATATCTGTATGCAGCCTTTTGTGGTTAGAAATATAGAATTACAGTCATCTAAACGTGCTGAATCTGTATAAGGCTGTGCTCTGATTCGGTATAGCGATAAAATTTCATTTATTCAATAAGTAGCCTAATAGGTTTTCTTAGTTGTGTAGTTAAATAACATGTTGGAACAAATGTAAAGGAATCTGCTTTTGGATGGCTTTGCTACTCAGAGATAGTTACCACTTTGGTACATTTGTTAACGGGGTAGCCTTTCTGCTTTACAGAGTGCAGGATATGAGACATTTATGTTGAATTGAAATCCTGAGACTGTGTCCACAGATTATGACACAAGTGATTGTCTCTACTTTGAACCCTTGACAGCAGAAGACGTTCTGAATGTTATTGAATTGGAAAGACCTGATAGGATCATTGTGCAGTTTGGTGGTCAAACACCCCTGAAGCTGGCCCTGCCCATCCAGCAGTATCTGGACAAGCATAAGCCTCTCAGTGTTTACACATATGGTGCACATCATCACCTGATTCTATTGATGCTGCTGAGGACAGAGGGAGGTTCAATGCAATTCTAAAAGAGTTAAACATTGAACAACCAAAAGGAGGCATTGCTAAGAGTGAGGCCGATGCTTTAGCCATTGCGGCAGACATAGTTTTCCCAGTTGTTGTCTGTCAATCTTATGTCTCAGGTGGCTGGGCAATGGAGATAGTATATAGTGATGACAAGCTTGTGATGTATCTCGAAAATGCTGTTGAAGTTGATCCCTGTGTTGATAGATAAATATTTATCTGATGCTGTTGAGATTGATGTGGACGCCCTTGCAGACTCACACAATAATGTGGTTATTGGAGGGGTAATGGAGCACATTGAGCAGGCTGGGGTCCATTCTGGCGACTCAGCTTGCATTCTTCCCTCACAAACTATCTCACCTTCCTGCTTGACCACAATTAGGTCATGGACTAAAAAGCTGGCAAAGACTCTGAATGTTTGTGGTCTCATGAACTGCCAATACACAATCACAGTGGACGTGGAAGTTTTTCTGCTTGAGGCAAATCCTTGTGCATCTCGTATGGTTCCATTTGTCTCCAAGGCAATTGGCCATCCACTAGCTCAGTATGCTGCTCTTGTTATGTCTGGAAAGTCACTTAATGAGATACTTTTCACAAAAGAGGTAATCCCAGCACATGTTGCAGTTAAAGAAGCGATTCTTCCATTTTTTGAAGTTCCCAGGCTGTGATGTACTGTTAGGGCCTGAGATGAGGAGTACCACTGAGGTAATGGGTATTGATTTTCTGGTTGCCATTGCATTTGCCAAGGCTCAAATTGTTGCTGGGCAGAAGCTACCACTTTCTGGCACTGTGTTCCTTAGCCTAAATGACTCGACAAAATCCCATCGAGAAAGGCTGGCAAAGGCCTTTCTAGGACTCAGGTTCAGGATTGTTTCAACTTCTGGAACAGCTCACTTTCTGGAATTGAAAGGTATCTCAGTGGACAGAGTGCTGAAGATGCATGAGGGACAGCCACATGCTGGCGATCTTGCTAATGGGCATATTCAATTGATGGTAATTACTAGCTCTGGCGATTCACTTGATCAAATTGATGGCCAGCAATTGAGGATGGCACTTGCTTATAGAGTTCCTATAATAACAACAGTTTCTGGTGCTTTGGCAACTTCAACTGCAATAGAGAAATTAAAATCTTGCACTATTGAAGTGAGGGCCCTTCAGGACTTTTTCAATGTTGACCTACAGAAAGATAATAGTAAAAATTTGCTGTCAGCATCTTCTTCTCTATGATTGAGGGGGAAATTCCAGTAAGTGATCCAGTCTATTATGTTTATTTTGTTATCTGTTAAATGTGGTTTGTTGTTACTATTGTTTGGGGTAGATTTTCTATTCAGTTATATGTTATTATCATTGTTTAGCTGCCCATCCGTTTCATTTCTGCGAGCTGATTAATACTAACCTGGGAATGTGTATTAGGGACACAAATTTATCTATAGTTTGAAACATGACCCTGCCAGAAACTTAGTTCAGGCATGTCAAATGAATCTGTTGCCAGAAACTTAATTCAGGGATAGCAAATTAATAATTTGTTTTAGTGTCTGCATGGTCAACACAATTTGAATAATCTTTGCCTTCCTCACCCTTACCCTCTCTGAAGACATGTTTGAGTGAGTCAAACATGTAATAAATTTCCATGTTTAATCTGTTGGTTTGTGTTCACAGAACGAGCAAGAGCGTCGTTAGTTATGTTATCATGAAGGAGCATGTTATTAGTTTCCGTTTCTTGTGAAGGAAAATAGCTATGCTGCTATGTATGGGAAAATGATTGGTCTTTTATCACTTGAAAGGGCAAAATACTAGTGAGAAAATAGAGGTTTTTTAATTTTTATTTTGAAATGTAGTGAGCTTTGAGGTTACAGTAATGATGTCTTTTTCAGAGGCTGAAGTAAGTCTCCTATGTAATTTATACTTTCTATGTGCTGCTAGAAACCTATTTATCCTAGGCAAATTTTAAGGTTAATTAAATTAGGACCACTTATATTTTACAAAACGCTTTTGTGAATGTCAATATATGCATGTGTGCGTGTGTGCACACATTTTCTTCTATGTGCTTGGTATGTTTTGTTGATATTTCCCCCCTACTGAAAGCAGGTTAAAAAAATCTGTTGAACTTTATTGTCGCTCTTTTACAACAGATGTTGATATACAGGGAGTGTTGGTGGGATAAACCACTGGTGGTGGCTTTGAAACACTCAGAGAGGATAAAACACACTGTTTTATTTCAACAACAAGAAGCTTACAAAGATTAAACAAAAGCTCAATACACACCCTCTCTTTCTCTCTAGTGTTTCTCTCTAATCTCTCCACACATAATAACATAAACTTAGCTGCCTATTTATACACAAATTGAAAGTAAGAAAAATCAAACTTCAAGTGTGAAGGCGGGTGGCGGGTGGCGGCATACAGCTGGTGGCTGCAAATGGTGGTTGGGCGGTGATAGCTGGTGGCTGCAAGTGGTGGTTGTCTTCCTTGACCTTCTAGATTGAGTTTACTTCAACAAATTCCCCCTTTAAACTCAATCGAGGGATGTCATGCCAAGCATGAACTTCAATCTGATAAATATTTCTCCCTTCAATGGCTTTGTAAAGATATCTGCAACTTGATCATTTGTGTTGCAAGATATCAATTCAACTTCTTTGTTCTTCACATGTTCTCGGATGAAGTGATGACGTGTATCAATGTGTTTACTTCTTTCATGATACACTGGGTTCTTTGCTAATGCAATCGCTGATCGATTATCAATATAAATCTCCGTAGGATTTTCTTGAGGAAATCCCAAATGCTTCAACATATTTCTTAACCATATTAAATGGCATATAGCTGAGTTGGCAGCAACATACTCAGCTTCACAGCTTGATAACGTTACTATCGATTGCTTCTTGGATGACCATGTGAAAGATGTATCTCCCATGAAAAAGACAAATCCCGTTGTGCTTTTCCTTTCATC
>Ga0307515_10010962_pt1 | contig 17277 bp, 9 predicted proteins | sample 17_EM_MG_FD_194513 | JGI IMG/M metagenome (GOLD analysis project Ga0307515, IMG submission 194513) | Populus trichocarpa ectomycorrhiza microbial communities from riparian zone in the Pacific Northwest, United States - 17_EM | ecosystem: Host-associated > Plants > Roots > Unclassified | place...
TATTTCTTGTTTATTGTTACCTTAAATTTATTTAAGGCGCGCTTAGATGGCGTTAATATTATAGTTATATAGCATTAAAATCGTCTTATTAGTATATTGCGAGAAGGAGACCTTATATATAGTTTTGGGGTTTATTCTTTATAACAAATACACTAGGCTACCGTTGTCCTATTATATTATCTTTATTAACCTGCATATAACAATTAAAATAGCGTAATATTGTGACATAGGAAACAGTAGTAAAGTGCTATAGTATACAGCGAGTATCGCGATATAATGTTATAATACAATTAATGTAATATTGTGTGTTTATACTTACAATATATAGTTATTAAGTAAACCCGTTATTATACTTAGGATCTAGTTCCTCTAGATCTTCTATAGTATCCTTAAACGGATCGCTAATTGCCTACTAAGTCTATAGCATCTTATCTCTGGTTATATTCCGCATCTTATTAACTTATTATAGAAGTAGCCTATATAGCCTTTTATTACGCTTAGGTTAGTAGCTCTTCTAGGTATTCTATAGTTACTCCTAACTATCTATAATACGCTTTAGTAAGTATAGTAAGAGGCTTTCTATGTTACGAACGCTTTAAGTACAATGTTACGACTACTAGGAAGGGAGTCGAAAGAAGCTAGTTGGTTAATATAAGCACGGTCCAGTATGGAGCCAGTGGAACCATATGACGAGGAATGGTAAGTAAGTCACATAATGTGCTACGTAAGGGACGAGAGGAATAAAGGGAACTCACGTACCTCACGTATAATGCGTACCTCACGTATAAGGAGGGTTTCCTAGGAGTACGGTTGTGTATTTAAAGGACCATAGTCCCTACTTTAGATAGTTCTTTCCTTGTAGTGATTCTCAGAATACAATTAGAGTTAATCTGTTAGGCAACCACTCCACCAGTTGTTATTACGTTGTTAACTTACTTATAATACCTACACACCTAGCCCAATAACGAGCCCATCGTAGTACTTGCTACTAGGTTCCGTTACATAATTACTACCTAGTTACGGTTTCAATAAGTCGAATAATATGCCACCAAAAGCAGCCACCACAACGCTATCGACGGCGGCAACTACTTTAAGGTCAGGAGGCGACACTAGTATGGCAGATACTGACTCGCAACAACCTGTGACGGTCAGACAGCTACAAGAGATAGTTAACTAGTTAACAGAAAACAATATGACACTTGAACAAAGGATCAATGGGATAGGCGCAGCAAAGGTTAAGTTACTATTAATTAAAAGATTCTTAGGAGAGAGATCAAAGCTTAAAGGATTCCTTACGTAAATAAACTTCAAGGTTGCGTAAGAAGGAGTGAAGCTAGCAACACCCATGGATCGAATAGCTTACGCAGGATTATTTTTATCAGGAAGAGCACTCAAGTGGTTCAAGCCTTACCTTACAGAAATACAGGCAAATGGAATAACGACCACCAATCAGGAGGTGCGGTTTATATTCTTAAGTTAGAAAGAGTTCGCAAAGCGACTTACACAAATATTTAGAGACCTGGAGGCAGTAACCACAGCGGAAAGAAAACTCCAAGATATTACACAACGAACTTCAGCAATCAAGTACACAACACAGTTTTAAACGCTAGCTACACAAGTTAAGTAGAATAATAGGGCGCTTATGGCACAGTATAAATAGGGACTTAAGGCTAAAGTCTAGGACGTAATTATTCTAATAGAAGATACGGATACCCTAAGGGAATTAATAGATTAAGCGATAAAGATCAACAATAGGATCTTCTAAAGGGAACAGACCAAGAGAGGTTAGGACAGAGTTCCATAGTTATATAAGGCGCAGAGCACGCAACGACAAAAGCTAAGTCAGAAACTATGGTATGGCGCAGAGCTAATAGACCTAAGTGGTACTAAAGAAGCCCATAAGAGATAGAGCAAGAAACTATAGAAACCTAGAGGTCAAGGATCTAGTAATTACAGGACTAAGGAGCAAAGGCTAAATTAGGGATCTCATCAGCAGAAGACGTTTAGGTGGACTTCACAGCAAAGTCAATAGTTCAAAAACGGAGCTTACATAAATTGCGGGAAACAGGGTCATTTCGCGAGGGATTGTAAAGATGGTTAGAGTCACTATGTAATAAAGGGAACCCGACTAGCAGAAGACACACACATATAGAGGGATAATAGTGTACTGCGAGGAACAAAAGAGTGTTTAATTAGAAGTTTCGCGTTTTGTTACAACAACGCATGCCAAATTTATAAAGACGCCAAGTACGGCGCAAGCTATTGGCCATAAGAGCCAGAGTTAAGAGGACTTAGAGGAACCAGAGAGTCCGATAAAGAACAAGATCAACTCTATGAGCTGGATCAGGATATCACAGCAATATATAGACAACAATCAGCAACAATAACAATGGAATCGGAGTATTTATTAATTAATAGCGACAAGGATAGTAAAGGAACCAACTGGGGGTATCCAAACCTTAATAACGCAACAGAAGTAGAGACTAAAACCGCTACAGAGCAAGGTTCAGTAACGGGCATTATAACACCGTTAGATACGGCATCCATCGCTTTATAAGACGGCAGGAGTAGTATCCAAAAGGGATTAAGCAAGCAGACGACTGCTAGTGCTAGCTCACCACTCAATAAAGGCAAAAGGCCAAAGGCTTAAGATTCTTAAGACGAGATAAGAAAGATCCAAGATTCCAAAGACAGGATAAGGACAGCTTAAGGACCCATAACGGACAGAAACCGATGGAGCAGAGCAGTAGCTCAGTTTAAAAATATACGAATAAGCTTAGGATAGAGTTTCCTAAAGGCACAAGATTCTTAAGACGAGATAAGTAAGATTTAAGACTCTCAAAGTGAGATAAGAACACTACGGACGCCTAGTTAAACTAAGGCGGGAGCTAAGCTTAAGTTAGAAGCAAGCTCAGGATTAAAAAATCCAAGGGACTAAGAATTCGGAGTATGAATAAGGACACCCACAGGCAAGAAGCAAGGGACTTCTTTACAAATTAGAGAATCTGCGATATAAACAGCAGTTAGACTAGGAGACAGAAATATAGACCTAGAAGACTTACCAGTTAAACAAAGTGTTCGGACTAAAGATCGAAAAGTTAATACATTAGTCAAAAAGTATAAGGACGTTAAGGATCTATTGGAAAAACGACAACCGTAAGAAAGCATGGAAGAATTTAGATAACGAATCTTCGCATAGCAAAAGCAATCTATAGAGCTAAGAATGCCAGATCGCTTTAAGAAAAAGACACCTATACGGAAGGTTACTAATAGGCCAAAGGTAGGTACACCTAGAGCTAAGTAGCTCACGGAACTGGAAGAAGAAGAGAATCTAGGGATTCCAATTAGATTCCAAGAACGACACACAAAAGGCTGTCATAAAGTAGTAATGAAAAGATACTTCCTTACGGACAGATCGTACACACTTAGTAAGCTATACCGTAAGTGGTTTAGGCAACAACACAATAATAAGTAGGAAGACTTTTACATGTGGTTAGATAAAAAGGTTATACCAGATTAGGCCATGTCTAAGAGATAGATGAGCTACATTAAAGGAGCCTTAATTATAACGTTAAAGAATCTAAAGGAATAAGCTGTAAACTAGAAAGAAATAATGCGAATATTGGTACCAGTAAATAAGACAGTAACGTTCAGATTAACGCGACAGAGGTTTAAACTTAAGGATAAAGACGAGTTAAGAGTTGACCTAAGACACCCAGCGCACCACATATTGGCATGGATTGCATGCGTGGACGATATATGCGACATGCACAAAAACCCAAAAGAAAAGAACCGGAAATACCCTATAAGAATGTATTAGGCACCGGATGAGAAACGGTTTAGGAATGCCAAGTATATGTACGGCTAGCATCCCACGGAAGTTTAAGAACAAGGGGACTTGATACTTTAACTAGGAAGATTCCTTATAGAAGAATGCCTAGATGGACGACAATAGTGGGAATATCTAGAGAATACCTGTCTATAGCACATTAAGGACAAAAAGTGAACTAAGTATTGGCCTAAGTTAGACTAAGTATAAATAGGATTTAGTAGCTAATAGTTAGGAAAAGTGGAGGCCCACGGGACCAGAGGGAACTAGTGGTAGAGCCTCAGACCCTTAAAGGAATTTAAGGACGACACCTAAATTTACGAGTTAAATAGTAAGATTAACAGTTCGAGGCACTAATAGATAGTGGAGCAATAAGGAACCATATCTCGCCAGCAGTAGTTAAAAGAATGGGGTTACCATATAGAAAGAAGGAATGTTCTTACCTATTAGTGATAATTTTAGGAGATCCGATAGCCTATGGAGGAGGCATTATTAATCTTAAAATAGGACCTATTTAGATAACTATTAAAGGGAGATAGATCGAGATGTCTTTCGATATATTACCATTAGGGAATAATAAGGCAGTATTAGGAATGCCTTAGTTATAGGAATATAATCCAAAGATCGATTAGGTTACAAGTTAAGTTGATATTAAAGATACTTAACGCCGCAAGATGTGATAACAAGCCAAGATAGTATGATACCAAGTAGGAGCAACCTACGAGGAAACAGAAAAAGGGTTAAGCTATATACTAAAGAGATACTACAAGTACGGCAAGAAACTATAGTCACCAGAAAGTGAAAAGCTGTTAGAGTATGCAGCATAGGACTATAAGATAGAATTAGAACTAGGAACAAGTCTAAGGTTCTTTCTAATCTATAAGCTTACCAAAGAAGAAGGTAAAGCATTAAAAGAGTTTATCTAGGAGAACTTATAAAAGGGATATATTAAACCATCGCAATTATCAGTGGGTTATCCAGTACTATTCGTACCAAAGAAAAATGGTAAGCTAAGGCTGTGTATTGACTACAGATAGTTAAACAGCATTACCAGAAAGGATAGGTATCCTTTACCCTTAATTAGCGAAATTTAAGACAGGATAGGCAATGCGCAAATCTTTACGAAGATAGATCTGAGATAGGCGTACCATTAGATTAGAATTAAGAAAGGCGATAAATAGAAGGCAGCCTTTAGATTAAAGGAAGGACTGTATAAACCATTAGTTATGCAATTCGGGCTTATAAACGCACCAGCAACGTTTTAGAAGCGAATTAACAATGTATTAGGAGAACATTTGGATGAATTTGTTATGGCATATCTTGATGATATTATTATCTACTTAATAACTGAGGAAGAACATAAAGAACACGTCAAATAGGTCTTAAGGAAACTATAAGAAGAACAGATGCCAGTAGCAATTAAGAAATGCGAGTTCTTCACCAGGAAGACCGATTTCGTCGGATTTATTATCAAACCAGGCCAACTTAATATAGATCTAAAAAAGATCGAGGCTATAGTAAATTAGCAGGAACTAGAGAACGTTACGCAGTTAAGATCGTTTCTAGGGTTTTGCAATTACTATAGAAGGTTTATAGTATAATGGTTAAAAGATATTGAACCATTTACGCGACTAATAAAGAAAGAAGAACTATGGGCATAGGGAAAGGAACAACAAGAACTGTTTAAAAAAGTCAAAGGGTTGTTTACCCAGGAGCCAGTTCTTAAGATCTATTAACTAGGTCTAGAGACGGTTATAGAAACAAATATATTAGACTTTGTACTAGGAGCATACTTTATATAAAAGTATCCAGATAGATAGTACCCAGTAGCATACTATAGTCGAAAGATAACACCACTAGAGTTGAACTATAACATCTACAACAAGGAGTTATTAGGTATAGTTATAGCATTAAAGAAATAGAGAGCATTCTTACAAGGCACGGAAAAACCATTTATAGTTAAGACGGACCATAAAAACCTAATGGGATTCCTAATAATAAAGGAACTTAACTAAAGACAGGTTAGATGGGCAGAGATGCTTACGGAATACTATTTTGAGATTTAGCATACTAAGGGTATAGACAACACGCGGGCCGACGCGCTAAGTTAAAAGGCTAAACTATAAAATAATAAAAAGCTATTAGGGGCTTTACTGCGAAGAGATATAGATGGGTTGATTAGGTATAATTATCTAAAAATTATAGCAACTTAGGAAGAATCAGAGAGGATTTATAAATCACTAGAAAGCTTTTGGGCACAGAAAGTTCTAAAAGTATAGCTAGAAGACCCATAGATGGATATATACAAAAACCGAGAAGTAAAGTACATCCTAAAAAGTATAGCAGAGCACTTTATAAAGGATTTCTATAAGGGATTAACTCAAGGACACAATGGGGCCACGGGCTTAGTGTTAAGACTCTAAGAGGAATATATTATTGACGGAATCTAAAGGATAGCCAGAAAGGTCACTAAAAAGTGTCTAAATTACTAAAGAAACAAACTAACGAGGCATAAGCTATATAGAGGGCTATAACCTATTAAAATACCAGAGAGACCATAGGAGGTTATATTATAGGACTTTATTGTTAAGTTGCCAAAATTAAGAGATCCTATCACCAGATAAGATTATAACGCAATCTTAGTAATAGTGGACAAGCTTATAAAGTGGGGATACTTTATAGCGTGTATAGAAGAGATATCAGCAGAAAATGTCGCTAAAATCTATGTTAAAGAAGTGTTTATAAGACATAGAGCACTAAGCAAGATTATATTAAACAGAGATCTAAGATTCGTAGCAGTATTCTAGGAGGTATTCTTAGCGGAGCAAGGAGTTTAAGCAGCAACTTCCACCGCATATTATCTATAGACAGACGGTTAAACGGAAAGATTGAATTAGATACTAGAGCAGTATCTAAGGCACTATATCAATCATGCATAGAACAATTAGGCATTATTGTTACTAGTTACACAGTTTACATATAATGCAACACCACAGGAAGGAATAGGTACGTCACTATTTAAGGCGAATTATGGATATGAGCCAAGAACATTATTATCGCCACGTTAAGCAAAGAAGACAAGTAGTACAGCTAAGTAAAGGATAGAGACACTAATGAATCTTTATAAGAACCTCACGAAAACAGCTAAGGTAGTATAGTAAAGAATGAAGAAATACTACGACGCTAAGAGATCTAAGGGACCAGATCTTAAGGAGGGAGATAAAGTGTGGCTACTATACAAAAATTTTAAGAGTTAACGACTAAGTAAGAAGTTGGACTACGTTAGACTAGGACCTTTTAAAATTACGCAGAGAATTTCACCGGTTATATTTAAGTTAAACCTACTAGCTAAGATAAAAATCTACCCTATACAGTATATCGCAATGCTAGAGCTAGTATATAGGAATGTTAAGCTACTAGCCTACGAAGCAGATACGTATAGAGGACGAGAAGAAGACAAATAGCAAGTTTTAAAGATTGTTAGTTATAAGGACGTTAACAATAAAATATAGTATGAGGTTAAGTGGACAGGCTACAATAAGACTACCTAGGAACTACTAGAAAATCTAAAGAATGCTATAGGAAAGGTATAGGAGTATCGGAAGAGAATAGGTCAGGTAATATTAATAAGGGAAGATCGCCAAAGAATGAGTCACCTAAGGGGGACCTAAAAGGAGCGACCGCCGAACTACTCGGAGTTGTTTCCTTCGCCAATTAAAGAAAATCCGTTCTTTTATTACCAAGTTCCAGCAAACCTTGTTCTATAAGCTTCTACTCCTTAGAATAAACCTTCTTATAAACTTTCTTAAGACGGAGGAGATAAGTAGACGCAGTAATACGGGCCTCTAGAGCCTTCTGCTCTATATCCTAAGAACGTTCTAACTTAGTAAGGGCTTAAGTTAGCTCACTATTAAGATAAGCAGCAGCGGACTAAATACAAGACCCTATAACAAATTACTTAAGGAACTTAAAGACTATTAAGAGTTATAGGACGCGCACACTCAGCGTTAGTAGAAGAGCGAATGTTACAGGATAAATAAATATTCGCTTTAGTGCACTCTAAGTAAGAGGAAGGTTGCTAAGACGAAGGACTCGCTAACGCGACATAAACTAACCCCTCTTTCGCATAACAAGAACACGGAGACGGTATTATTTCACCTAGTGATAGTATAGCAGCAACAGTGCGTGCATGACGTTGCGCGTGTAAAGAAGAAGATGCTTTAGGTATAATAAGTAACAATATCAACCAAATTAATTAAACGGATATTACACCTCTAGTAAACAACTTGGAGATACTTAAAATCTTTAAGGACGAAGATAGGAAGGAGGGAGATGGTGTTATAAACGCTTTAAGTACGATGTTATAACTACTAAGAAGGGAGTTGGAAGAAGCTAGTTGGTTAATATAAGTACGGTCTAGTATAGAGCTAGTGGAACTATGTAATAAGGAATGGTAAGTAAGTTATATAATATGCTACGTAAGGGACGAAAGGAACGAAGGGAACTTATGTACCTTATGTATAATGCGTACCTTACGTATAAAGAGGGTTTCCTAGGAGTACGGTTATGTATTTAAAGGACTATAGTCCCTACTCTAGATAGTTCTTTCCTTATAGTAATTCTTAGAATACAATTGGAGTTAATCTATTGGGCAACTACTCCACCAGTTATTATTACGTTGTTAACTTACTTGTAATACCTACACACCTAGCCTAATAACGAGCCCATCGTAGTACTTGCTACTAGGTTCCGTTACATTCTATAGATTTACCTATAATTATAGCGTTGGCTTTAAACTTATAAATAACTTATATTCCACTTCTATAGTCCTTAAAAGTATATTAAATCGCTATATATATAAGCTATATCGTATTAGCTGTAATAGGCGAGAAGAGGTTAGTACTATTCTTATTAAGGGCAAGTAACCTTAGCCCAGTATTAAAGAATACGCGCTTAATATAACGTGCAATAATCAGCGCCCTAAATCTTATCTCTCCATCCTAGCCTTAGTTAGTTAGGTATAATAAAAGGTAAAGTACTAACTAGGCCACCAAGCATAAAGCGGTCATTCTTAAGTAGTTCCACTACTTCCTCTACTATAGCCTCGGTATCTAGTTTAAGGCAGTTATAGCTCCTAGTAACGGTATCGCGCACTACATTTATTATATAACACTAAAACACGCTAAGCTAGTCGTATAGCTGGAAAATCGGTTAGCATAGTGCTACTAAATCTAAGGACCGTAAACCTTGCGTGCCGCCGGCCCTAGTAGCATACTTAATACTCTATTTATTGGGTTTTTATAACAGTTTATAATAGCAATTACCTCTTTCCACGTCTGCTTTATTAGTATATTTAGACCGCTTATATTTATTTCCGGCCAAAAAGAGAGATAGAGCTCTTTGGGTATAAAGCCTATTATTATTTATATAATAAGACGTGTCTAAGCGATACCGTATATCATTATATTAACTAGGCTAAGTAGCTACTTTATACATCGTCTAAAGTCATCCTATAGCGGTTATTTATTTAAGTAATACATGCGTTTCTTTTAAGTATAGGTTTTAGATATCTTACGGTCGCTTAGTATAACGGAACCTTATAGCAAGTACTACGGTGGGCTCGTTATTAGGCTAGGTGTGTAGGTATTGTAAGTAAATTAACAACGTAATAATAACTAGTGGAGTAGTTGCCCAACAGATTAACTCTAATTGTATTCTAAGAATTACTATAAGGAAAGAACTATCTAGAGTAGGGACTGTAGTCCTTTAAATACACAACCGTACTCCTAGGAAATCCTCCTTATACGTAAGGTACGCATTATACGTAAGGTACGTAAGTTCCCTTTATTCCTCTCGTCCTTTACGTAGCATATTATATAACTTACTTACTATTCCTCATTATATAGTTCTACTGGCTCCATACTGGACCGTGCTTATATTAACCAACTAGCTTCTTCCGACTCCCTTTCTAATAGTTATAATATTATACTTAAAGCGTCCGTAACACCATCTCCCTCCTTCCTATCTTCGTCCTTAAAGATTCTAAGCATCTCCAAGTCGTTTACTAGAGGTATAATGTCCATCTAATTAATCTGGTTAATATTATTACTTATTATACCTAAAGCATCTTCTTCTTTATACGCGCAACGTTATATACGCACTATTGCTACTATACTATTGCTAGGTGAAATAATACCGTCTCCGTGTTCTCGTTATGCGAAAGAGGGGTTAGTTTATATCGCGCTAGCGAGTCCTTTATCTTAGCAACCTTCCTCTTATTTAGAGTGCACTAAAGCGAATATTCGTTTGTCCTGTAACGTTCGCTCTTCTACTAACGCTAAGTATACGCGTCCTATAACTCTTAATAGTCTTTAAGTTCCCTAAGTAATTTATTATAGGGTCTCATATTTAGTCTACTACTGCTTATCTTAATAGTAAGCTGACTTAAGCCCTTACTAAGTTAAAACGTTTTTAGAATGTAGAGCAGAAGGCTTTAAAGGCCCGTATTACTACATCTACTTATCTCCTTCGCCTTAAGAAAGTTTATAAAAAGGTTTATTTTAAGGAGTAGAAGCTTATAGAACAAGGTTTGCTAGAACTTGGTGATAAAAAAACAGATTCTCTTTAATCGGCGAAGGAAACAACTCTAAGTAGTTTGGCGGTCGCTCCTCCTAGGTCCCCCTTAGGTAACTCATTCTTTAGCGATCTTCCCTTATTAATATTGCCTAACCTATTCTCTTCTAATACTCCTGTACCTTTCCTATAGCATTCTTTAGATTTTCTAGTAGTTCTTAGGTAGTCTTATTATAGCCTATCCACTTAACCTCATACCATATTTTATTGTTAACGTCCTTATAACTAACGATCTTTAAAACTTACCATTTATTTTCTTTTTGTCCTCTATATATATCTGCTTTATAGACTAGTAGCTTAATATTCCTATATACTGGCTCTAGCATTGCGATATACTATATAGGGTAGATTTTCATTCTAGCTAGTAGGTTTAACTTAAATATAACCAGTAAAATCCTCTAAATAATTTTAAAAGGTCCTAGTCTAACGTGGTCCAACTTCTTACTTAATTATTAACTCTTAAAATTTTTATATAGTAGCCATACTTTATCTCCCTTCTTAAGATCTAGTCCCTCAGATCTCTTAACATCGTAGTATTTCTTTATTCTTTACTGTACTACTTTAGCTGTTTCCGTAAGGTTCTTATAAAGATTTATTAGTGTCTCTATTCTTTGCTTAGCTGTGCTACTTATCTTCTTTGCTTAACGTAGCGATAATAATGTTCTTAGCTCATATCTATAATTCACCTTAAATAGTAACATACCCATTCCTTCTTGTGGTGTTATATTATATATAAACTATATAACTAGTAACAATAATACCCAATTATTCTATACATAATTAACATAGTGCCTTAGATACTGCTTTAGTGTCTAATTTAATCTTTCTATTTAACTGTCTGTCTGCGGATAATATACGGTAGAAGTTACTACTTAAACTCCTTGCTCCGCCAAGAATACCTCCCAGAATACTGCTACGAATCTTAGATCTCTGTCTGATATAATCTTGTTTAGTGCTCTATATCTTACGAACACTTCTTTAATATAGATTCTAGCGACATCTTCTGCTAATATCTCTTCTATACACGCTATAAAGTATCCCCACTTCGTAAGCTTATCTACTATCACTAAAATTGCGTTATAATCTTATCCGGTAATAGGATCTCTTAATTTTAGCAACTTAATAATAAAGTCCCATAATATAACCTCCCATAGTCTCTCTAGTATTTTAATAGGTTATAGCCCTCTATATAGCTTATGCCTTATTAATTTATTTCTCTAGCAATCTAGACACTCTCTAGTGACCTTTCTAACTATTCTCTAGATTCCGTTAATAATATACTCCTTTTAGAGTCTTAACACTAAGCCTATGGCCCCATTATGTCCTTAAGTTAATCCCCTATAGAAATCTTTTATAAAGTGCTCTGCTATGCTTCTTAGGATATACTTTACTTCTCGGTTTTTGTATATATCCGTCTATAGATCTTTTAGCTGTGCTTTTAGAATTCTTTATGCCCAAAAGCTTTTTGGTAACTTATAAATCCTCTCTAATTCTTCCTAAGTTGCTATAATTTTTAGATAATTATACCTAATCAACCTATCTATATCTTTTCGCAGTAAAGCCCCTAATGGCTTTTTATTATTTTATAGTTCAGTCTTTTAACTTAGCGCGTCGGCCCGCGTGTTATCTATACCCTTAGTATACTAAATCTTGAAATAGTATTCCGCAAGCATCTCTGCCCTCTAACCTATCTTTAGTTAAGTTCCTTTATTGTTAGAAATCCTATTAGGTTTTTATGGTCCGTCTTAACTATAAATAGTTTTTCTATACCTTATAAGAATGCTCTCTATTTCTTTAATGCTGTAACTATACCTAATAACTCCTTATTATAGATGTTATAGTTTAACTCTAGTAGTATTATCTTCCGACTATAATATGCTACTAGGTGCCATCCATCTGGATACTTTTATATAAAGTATACTCCTAGTGCAAAGTCTAATGCATCTATTTCTATAACTGCCTCTAGACCTAGTTAATAGATCTTAAAAACTGGCTCCTAGGTAAACAACTTTTTAACTTTCTTAAACAGTTCTTATTGTTCCTTTCCCTATACCTATAGTTCTTCTTTCTTTATTAACCGCGTAAATGGTTTAATGTTCTTTAACTATTGCGCTATAAACCTTCTGCAGTAATTATAAAACCCTAAAAACGATTTTAACTGCGTAACGTTCTCTAGTTTCTACCAATTCACTATAGCCTCAATCTTCTTTAGATCTATACTAAGTTGGCCTAGTTTAATAATAAATCCAACGAAATCGGTCTTCCTAGTAAAGAACTCGCATTTCTCAATTGCTACTGGCATCTATTCCTCTTATAGTCTCTTTAAAACCCATTTAACGTATTCTTTATATTCTTCCTCAGTCATTAAGTAGATAATAATATCGTCGAGATATACTATAACAAATTCATCCAAATGTTCTCCTAATACATTATTAATTCGCTTTTAAAACGTTGCTAGTATATTCGTAAGCCCGAATTGCATAACTAATAGTTTATATAGTCCCTCCTTTAACCTAAAGGCTGCCTTCCATTCATCGCCTTCCTTAATTCTAATCTAATGGTACGCCCATCTTAGATCTATCTTCGTAAAGATTTGCGCATTGCCTATCCTATCTTAAATTTCGCTAATTAAGGGTAAAGGATACCTATCCTTTCTGGTAATGCTGTTTAACTATCTGTAGTTAATATACAGCCTTAGCTTGCCATTTTTCTTTAGTATGAACAGTACTAGATAACCCGCTAATGATTACAATAGTTTAATGTATCCCTTTTGTAAGTTTTCCTAAATAAACTCTTTTAATGCTCTACCTTCTTCTTCGGTAAGCTTATAGATTGGAAAAAACCTTAGACTTATTCCTAGTTCCAATTCTATTTTATAGTCCCATACTGCATACTCTAACAGCTTTTTACTTTCTGGTAACTATAGTTTCTTACCATACTTATGGTATCTCTTTAGTATATGGCTTAACCCTTTTTCTGTTTCCTGGTAGGTCGCTCCTACTTGGTACTATACCATCTTAGCTTATTATCGCATCTTGTGGCGTTAAGTATCTCTAATATTGACCTAGCCTATAATCTAATTGATCTTTGGATTGTATTCCTATAACTAAGGCATTCCTAATACTACCTTATTATTCCCCAATAGTAATATGTCGAAAGACATCTCGATCTATCTCCCTTTAATAGTTATCTGAATAGGTCCTGTTTTAAGATTAATAATGCCTCCTCTATAGGCTATCGGATCTCCTAAAATTGTCACTAATAGGTAAGAACATTCCTTTTTTCTGTGTGGTAACCCTATTCTTTTAACTACTGCTAGCAAGATATGGTTCCTTATTGCTCCACTATCTATCAGTGCCTTAAACTGTTAATCTTACCACTTAACTCTTAAATTTAGGTATTGTCCTTAAATTCCTTTAAGGGTTTAAGGCTCTACCACTAGTTCCCTCTAGTCCCGTAGGCCTCTACTTTTCCCAACTATTAGCTGCTAGATCCTGTTTGTACTTAGTCCAACTTAGGCTAATACTTAGTTCGCTTTTTATCTTTAATATGCCATAAACAGGTGTTTTCTAGACATTCCCACTATTATTATCCATCTAGGCATTCTTCTGTAAGAAATCTTCCTGGTTAAAGTATTAAGTCCCCTTATTCTTAAACTTCTATGGGATGCTAACTATACATATACTTGGCATTCCTAAACTATCTCTTATTTAGTGCCTAATACATTCTTATAGGGTATTTCCGGTTCTTTTCTTTTGGGTTTTTATGCATATCGTATATATCGTCCACGTATACAATCCATGCTAATATATAGTGCGCTAGGTGTCTTAGGTTAACTCTTAACTCATCTTCGTCTTTAAGTTTAAACCTCTATCGCGTTAATCTAAACGTTACTATCTTATTTACTAGTACCAATATTTATATTATCTCTTTCTAGTCTACAGCTTATTCCTTTAGATCCTTTAACATTATAATTAAGGCTCCTTTAATATAGCTTATCTATCTCTTAGACATTGCCTAATCTGGTATAACCTTTTCGTCTAACTATATGTAAAAGTCTTCCCACTTATTATTATATCGTTGCCTAAACCACTTACGGTATAGTTTACTAAGTGTGTATAATCTGTCCGTAAGGAAGTATCTTTTTATTACTACTTTATAACAGCCTTTTATATATCGTTCTTAGAATCTAGTTAAAATCCCTAGATTCTCTTCTTCTTCCAATTCCGTAAGCTACTTGGCTTTAGGTGTACCTGCCTTTAGCCTATTAGTAACCTTTTGTATAGGTGTCTTTTTCCTAAAGCGATCTAGCATTCTTAGCCCTATAGATTGCTTCTACTATGCGAAGATTTATTATCTAAATTCTTCCATACTTTCTTGCGGTCGTCGTTTTTCCAATAGATCTTTAACGTCCTCGTACTTTTTAACCAACGTATTAACTTTTCGATCTTCAGTCCGAATACTTTATTTAACTGGTAAGTCCTCTAGGTCTATATATCTGTCTCCTAGTTTAACTGCTGCCTATATTACAGATTCTTTAATTTATAAAGAAGCTCCTTGCTTCTTGCCTATAGGTGTCCTTATTCGTACTCCGAATTCTTAGTCCCTTGGATTCTTTAATCCTAAGCTTGCTTCTAACTTAAGCTTAGCTCCCGCCTTAGTCCAACTAGGCGTATATAGTATTCTCATCTCATCTTAAGAGTCTTAAATCTCACTTATCTCGTCTTAAGAATCTTGTGCCTTTAGGAAACTCTATCCCGAGCTCATTCGTATGTCTTTAAACTAAGCTACTGCTCTACTCTATCGGTTTCTATCCGTTGTGGGTCCTTAAGCTATCCTTATCCTATTTTCGGAATCTTAGATCTCTCTTATCTTATCTTAAGAATCTTAAGCCTTTAGCCTTTTGCCTTTATTAAGTGGTGAGCTAGCACTAGCAGTCATCTACTTACTTAATCTCTTTTAGATACTACTCCTACCGTCTTATAAAGCGATGGATACCATATCTAACGGTATTATAATGCCCGTTACTAAACCTTACTCTATGGCGGTCTTAGTCTCTGCTTCTATTGCGTTATCAAGGTTTAGATACCCCTAGTTAGTTCCTTTACTGTCCTCATCGCTATTAATTAATAAGTACTCTAACTCTATTGTTATTGTTACTAATCGTTATCCGCACGTTACTGTGACATCTTAATCTAGCTTATAAAGTTAATCTTATTCTTTATCTAACTCTCTAGTTCCTCTATACTCTGTAGATCTTAGCTCTTATAGCCAATAGCTTGCACCGTACTTGGCGTCTTTATAAATTTGGTATACGTTATTATAACAAAACGCAAAACTTCTAATTAAATATTCTTTTGTTCCTTATAGTACACTATCGTCCCTCTATATATATATGTCTTCTGCTAATTAGGTTCCCTTTATTATATAGTAACTTTAACCATCTTTATAATCCCTCGTGAAATGACCCTATTTCCCGCAATTTATATAAGCTCCATCTTTAAACCATTAACTTTGCTATGGAGTCCGCCTAAACGACTTCTACTAATAAGATCCCTGATTTAGCCTTTGCTCCTTAGTCCTATAATCACTAGATCCTTAACCTCTAGGTTTTTATAATTTTTTGCTCCATCTCTTATAGGCTTCTTTAGTACCGCTTAGGTCTATTAGCTCTGCGCTATACTATAGTTTCTAACTTAGCTTTTGTTGTTACGTGCTCTGCGCCTTATACAACTATAGAACTCTATCCTAACCTCTCTTGGTCTGTTCCCTTTAGAAGATCCTATTATCGATCTTTATCGCTTAATCTATTAATTCCCTTAGGGTGTCCGCATCTTTTATTAGAATAATTACGTCCTAGACTTTAGCCTTAAGTCCCTGTTTGTACTATGCTATAAGCGCCCTATTATTCTACTTAACTTATATAGCTAGCGTTTAGAACTGTGTTATGTACTTAATTGCTAAAGTTTGTTACGTAATATCTTAAAGTTTTCTTTCTGCTATGGTTACTGCCTCCAGGTCTCCGAATATTTATATAAGTTACTCTATAAATCCTTCCCAACTTAAGAATATAAACCGCACCTCCTAATTGGTGGTCGTTATTCCATTTGCCTATATTTCTATAAGGTAAGGCTTAAACCATTTAAGTGCTCTTCCTGACAAGAATAATCCTGCGTAAGCTATTTAATCCATAAGTATTGCCAGCTTTACTCCCTCTTGCGCAACCTTAAAGTGTATTTACGTAAGGAATCCTTTAAGCTTCGATCTCTCTCCTAAGAATCTTTTAATTAATGGTAACTTAACCTTTACTGCGCCTATCCTGTTAATCCTTTATTCAAGTATCGCATTATTCTCTATTAACTAGTCGACTATCTCTTATAGTTATCCAACCGTCACAGGTTGTTGCGAGTTAGTATCTGCCATACTGGTGTCGCCTCCAGACCTTAAAGTAGTTGCCGCCGTCAATGGCGTTGTGGTGGCTGCTTTTGGTGGCATGTTATTTAACTTATTGAAACCGTAACTAGGTAGTAATTGTGTAACGGAACCTTGTAGCAAGTACTACGGTAGGCTCGTTATTGGGCTAGGTGTGTAGGTATTGTAAGTAAGTTAACAACGTAATAATAACTAGTGGAGTGGTTGCCTAACAGATTAACTCTAATTATATTCTAAGAATTACTATAAGGAAAGAACTATCTAGAGTAGGGACTTGGTCCTTTAAATACACAACCGTACTCCTAGGAAATCCTCCTTATACATAAGGTACGCATTATACGTGAGGTACGTGAGTTCCCTTTGTTCCTCTCGTCCCTTATATA
>Ga0307515_10010963_pt1 | contig 17276 bp, 18 predicted proteins | sample 17_EM_MG_FD_194513 | JGI IMG/M metagenome (GOLD analysis project Ga0307515, IMG submission 194513) | Populus trichocarpa ectomycorrhiza microbial communities from riparian zone in the Pacific Northwest, United States - 17_EM | ecosystem: Host-associated > Plants > Roots > Unclassified | place...
CTTGGGCAGTTGGACACAAACGACGGGGGCGAATCTCGACGCCGTCCTAGCCGATCTCAAGAGCTCGTTCCTATCCCACTCTCACACGTCCCTCACCCGCTTCGAAACACGAGTCGCAAACAACCGAATATCTTTTTTTTTGGTTTTTTGTTTTGGTAGGGAGGAACATATCTGCGCGCGAGGCGTTGTACAAGTCATCACCTATGTATCTATTTCTTCTTTCTTCTAACTCCAAAATACGCACTCGCCCTCATTCCAATTCCAATTCCAACCCAGGCCCAACCCAACCACGCGTCCAGCCTTCCTGACGACATCTCCCGCCTCTGGGCAGACGTTATCAACAAGGTCATACAGCCTCTCACTTCCCCTTCTGCCAATCGGTGGGAGAAACTCGGTGGAATACAGTGTATCGGTCAGTATGCGCTCTGTGACCTTCCTACCAAGGGGCGAATCATATATAGAGGCTATTACAGCCTCGTCTGTTGGAAATGTCTTCCTCGCGGTCGAGGCGTGATACCACATTCGAGGCAGACCGTCTCAGCCTCACCCACATCTGTGCACTTCTTTATCTTGGTGTTCATCGGTGCACACCTACACGCGCCACAGCATGTTAGCTGGCTTCGTTCAACTCCCGTTCGGGCTCACAGACCGAACCCCCATTTCTAAATGCCTTTAGGGCGATACCACGAGCCTATTCTGAACACTTCTCGGTTGACCCTCTCTTTGTGATGGTATATCGGCGAGTGAGCGGGGTCTTCAAAAGACGCCTTCGGGCTCCTTTGGTTCGCTGGTCTGCCGAAGCGACCAAGCTGAAAGAGCCTGTTGCCGGTGTTTCTTCCCTTAGTCCACTTTACTTAGGACTGGGGTTTGTTCACGAGGACACCATAGATGGTAAAGCCGATCGGATGTTCATTTATGATTTACCACACATTCGAGATTCTGATGGGACCGATGACTCAACATTCTACTATTGCCCTCCCCAAACTGCTCATCAATCTTCTCGCTCACTCCTCACCTCTAGGTGGCCTCCTCAACATCGACATAGCAGGCTCCTCAGAATTCACCGAAAACCAAGAAAACTATTACAAGATCCTCCGGTACATAAAGAACGTCCTCCCATGCGATGACCTCGACGTCATGCTCCGCGCTGCCGACGTCTTTGGCAAGCTGTTCGTCTACGGCGACCCGACCATTGTCGAGTCGGTCATCGAGATCGAAATCCAGCGCCTCCTCGACTTTATGTCCCGTGAGACTGCGAAGAGCACTGAGGCAGAGCGGTTGGGTGGTCTTGTCGGCCTCAATGCGTTTGCCGGCAGTGTTGCAGATATGTTCCTTGGCTATGTGGATAATTTGTTGAGAGGCTTGGCCGTGCCGCTTTGGGATACGAGGGTGGATGCACACCTCCCTCTCTATATATTTTTGAGAGTAGTTTGTTGATAGTTCCCCTTCCACGCAGTCCCGCATGCGCAAGCAAGCCAGTGTCCTCCTCGGCACTTGCATTAACACCCTCCGCCCGGACTCGGATGTCTCACCTGCTTCACCAGTGGGACACATCCTCGGCTTTGCGCTCAAAGGCCTGCGTTCGGCCAGCCCTTCCTCCAATATCACCAGGTCCCCGTCCCCTGGCATGGCCCTCGCCATGGGCGGCGATGGTAGCGGTGGCGGCCAAAGCATACCTGAGGACCTCCTTGGCACCTTACAGATCTTTGAGAACCTCTATAGCGCCCGCGCTATGTGGATGTCGCCCACGTACAACGAAGTCTGTGAGATGATCTTGCATCTCCAAGGACACCGACCCGAACGTCAGAGCTGCCGTCGTGCATGTCCTCCCGACGTGTGCGCGGCACGAATCTGTGCGGTTTACGGCGTCATATCTCCGACGAACGATGAGGTTTTACTTGGATATTTGGATCAAGGGCAGTGACGATCGGTCTCAGGGTGCGTTTTTGGTTCTTTGCCCAACTTGTAACCAATCGTGTACTCAAGTGGGTTTGTCTGGCTAGTTGTATGGGCGCTCAGAGCTATTGCTGGTGCAGTCAACATTGAAACCAAGAGCTACATCGAGGGTGTGCTCAAGATTGTCAAGGAATGCTTGCTGAAGCGCGGTAACCCCAAGGCTCCAGCGAGCGACAAGCACCTCTCTGGGTGCATTGCAAACCTCGTGTCTGCGGTCGGACCCCACTTGCTCAGGCAATACAACGAGATGCTCGACTTGTTGTTGGCGGGGGCTTTCAATGAAGATGTTACTGCTGCGCTCGCGGTGGTTGTGAAGGAGATGCCGTTGTTGCTGAAGAGTGTGCAGAGTGAGTCGCCCGTACTCTCACCCAGAGTATGGATTACTGACAGTCTCAAAGCTCGGCTGCTTGATCGGATATGTACGGTCCTTTCTGGGCGGCCGTACACTGTCGTTGGGGCACCAGTTATACCCGCCCCACCGACCGCTGAGCCAATGAGACTTTCTCAAAATTAATCTTTCGCTCAGTTCACCCATTCTTTCCAGCAACCAGTACCCTCAACAGGTATCCCTACCCTCATACTCGCACTCGACACCCTGCAAACGTTCAACTTTACCGCGCACACATCCTCGCGGGTCATTCAGTCGTGCGTGCTGCCCTACCTGAAGCACGACGACCGTGATCTCCGCCTCAAGGCGTGCGAGACGTGCTGCGCCCTCCTAGTAGGGAATGACGAGACTAAGGGCAAGAAGAAGGCAGCCAGCCCCAGCCCGAGTTCCAGGGAGGGTGCACCCGGTGGAGGCAATAGGACTGTGGTACATCATCAGAGTAATGAGAGCGTTGGGTTTATCGCTGAGGTGTTACAAGCGCTCATTGGGGTTGTTATCGTTGTAATGGTACGGGGGAGTTCCTTTCTTTTTCTTCCATGACGGCCTCGGTTGGGTGAGATTTAATCAGTGTTGATGGTACTTTATGCAGACGACCAGATCCGCGCCCGGCACCCTGAACGACTCGATAAAGATTATGATCGCCACCTCGCACAAGTGGAAAATGTCCGACTGCTGTTCATGATCCTCAACGATGATTCGTATGCGGTTCGCATCCGTGCTGTGAGGATAATCGGAAGATTGGCAAATATGACCCCTGGAGCTATCATGCCGAGTCTAGGGAAGGTGCTAATTCAGCTCTTAACCGAGCTGGAGTATAGTACGGATGTGTACGTCCAGTTAATTTTGGGTTGTACTGGAACAAGGACTAACCGCGAGTCACAACACAATAGACAACGAAGGGTCATGACCGCTCAAGTGCTCACTGCCCTTCTTTCTGCCACTGACCGCCTGATCAAACCATATGCACACTCCCTCATCAACGTCTTCCTTCCCAAACCCAGAAAACCCCAACCGGTCGTATTCCAACACATTATTGAGAGCATTGGGCTGCTGGGAAGCGTAGCGGGCGAAGACCTCGTTCCCTTCGTCGACGAGATCCTCCCACTGTTCATCAACGCACTTCAAGACCCACAGGCGTCGAACAAGAAGAAAGAAGCAACGCTCCGCGCTCTTAGTCAGGTCTGTGCGCATACGGGGAGTGTGGTCGACCCGCTCATTCAGTATCCGGAGTTGTTTGGCGTTTTTCGAAAATTCTTGGTGGGCGATAAGGTTGGGATTGAGATGAAGCGGAAAGTGCTACAGGCTATGGGTGTCCTTGGTGCACTCGACCCACATACCCGAAAGGTGCGTTTTGTCCGACTTGTCGACGCCATTGAGCGTGGAGGTGACCTTGCCCGTTCCCATTCACACAGCGTGTACCGGACTCTGAAACTAAGGCGGCCGTCAAGACTGCGAGTATCCAGAAGGCGCGATAATGAATATCCCACGAAGGATGATGTTCCAGCCGAACCACACGTCAACGGAGACGGTGAGATAGTCGAGCTCGAGGATGGTGGGTGCGGTGTGGAAACGCTTTTGGATGGTCTCTAGTACCCAACGATGGCCTTGGAGGAGATATAGCTCACAGAACGTGGAGGAGGCTGACTCATCGCAAATGTCGTTTCAATACAGTGCATCGCGCTGGAAGAGAATGAGGCGAAGCGTACAACATTTGTGTTAACCTTAGCTCAGATCAATGGGGTTTAAGGGCGTGCGTTTGATATAGACCAATCTATTATTCAGCTCCTCTACACTTACTACAAGCACGTTGTGGGTCGTGCGGAGGTCCACATGATTAGCCAAACTTATCGTAAACGCCAGAGGAGCCCATTGCGTCTCCGCGCGAAGGACGTCAGCTTGTGTGTATCGATTCATTGAATTGACGAGCAGTTTTGCTTGCAAATAAAAGAAATAGTGCAGAACTTTCCGCGCCGCCGTCTGTACGACGCGACGAGAAAAATCGTGCTTCTTGGGGCCCGCTACAAGCACGTAATGTAAGGATACAAGACGAGCCCTGGAGCCTTTTATAACCGTCCATCAGATATAATGGCACCGGAGCTCGAAACCTGAAACATCCGGAATTTCCTACTTCCGACATATACTGTTGAAATCTGCCATAAATGGAGAGACTCGCGTTGGGGTTGGTGATAGCGGACATGCACCTGATGGTCAGGCCCAAAAAATGGCGTCAGTAATAAGCGATACAAACAGACAACTAACACAGGTGTTGCAATAGAATACATGAGGTAATATATAAATCCTAACATCATTAGCACGAAAGCAGTGCTCAGTGGCCTTTGTCGCAACGAATATATATAGCCTGTCACTCATTCGACTCCCGTGATCGCGTTCATTCACCGAACCCTACAATACATTCACGAGTTCCTGCAGGCTGTCTCATGTTGGATGTCGTGCGTGCAAGGCGGAGTACGTTAGCCAGTCAGGAAGAATTGAGAGAGAGGTGTGAAAGACAATTCTTGAACCCAAAAGCAACGGAATACCCACGATACACGAAACAAAGCAGACCGATGTCCCATCGAACTCCGGCGAGGTGGTAGTACAATACTGTGGAGGCAACCGCCTCATCGTCGACTTGGAAGACAGGCAGGATTACACGAATATCGTTAGTATGATACTAGTGGAAGGATTGGAAGTATTGGTTATTTGGAATTGCGAACATGCCAAGGTTGAATGCACAGCCCCTGAGGGCTGGTGCCTGCACGACTGCTTTCGGGACCAAGCCACCCAGGTCACACACTTAGAATTCAATTGCAGTGGACGGATAACGGTTCCCCATCTCTTGCCTGGCTATAGGTTACGAACATGGCCGAGATTGGCGCCGAGACCGCCCACCTCCCACGTTGACCACGCCCACCGTACTCCACTAGCCCTCTGAAACGAGTACTGAACACTATCCTTAGCAGTCATGGCCGAACCAAGATCCATTTTACCCATTGTCAGTGAGGAGACTGCGCGCCTCAAGTGGTTTGAGGCATTTATGCACAGAAGGTACCAGTTTTCTTGCTGCCTCGTTATTCCTACTGAATCGGTTATCAGGGTGGAATTGGAGCAACAAATGTATGCTGACAGCAGCATAGTTCTCGAACCTGGCACTGATTGTCCAGAAAGGATTTCAGGCCTTCAGGCGTCGCTTGAAGGGGCACCCCCTTTACCTGAACGTAAACAGTTGTGGCATTGTGCGTTCGAGAAGCTTCTGGAAGGTACTCGAGAAGGTTCGAATCCAATGATGAGTGATTGAAATTCTGGACTAAACCAACGGCAGAACTACACACTCGAGAGGAAGAACTAGTGAGCCTGAAGGATCAAATGCAAGCCTTGGGAATGTCCGTCACCAAGGCAGTGAGTGACGGACATTTATTATTGATCACGACACCGATCCCTTTCCATCAGGATCAGGAAATGTATTTTGGTGACCTAAATATTGAATTTGAAAAACTCGAATCAACAAAGAGTGTCGACTCCGCTCAAGCTGCCGCAGTGACTTCACACAAAGAGTGGCTTGACATCAAATCGGTCGATGTCAGTGCCCAAAAAAACCTCTCCAATTTGTTCGCATCCGCCAAAGCTCTAAAGGAAAAGCAAGCACTGAAAGCATATGAAGCATCCAAGGAGTATCACAATCAAGGTGAACTGAGGAAGAGTGACCACCAGACCGACCTGATCTAGATTTTTCAGATCTGAGATATCGCCGTACAGTACATCAACAGCGACGAGGCCAAGAGCAATTCCTCAACTCAATCCCGGACCGAGTTCAGGTCAAACCAGTGTTATTCGTCTGGGTCTTAATTGATTTGCAAGCACAGGAATATGGGACTAATTATTGGACTGCTGTGTGTGATGTAGGCATAGTGATGGAGTCATTTTCGAACTATCTTCGGTGTGCCTAGGAGCGAGATTGGGACTAGAAGCCCTAACAACTAATTTCGTTGGCAGGGATGTATCAAGCACTTGCAATTCTTCCGGATCAGCACTCTGGGCATCAGCCAAGAATATCAAACCTCTTGTTGATGCAAACCTCCACACGGAGGCCATTGAGTTTGCATATCACCAATCACCAATCCGGTTTTCACCAATCTACTATCGAAATCCTGGATCTAAGTCAAGTGCTCCAAGTGGCCAAACAGTTCTATTTGGATGTCCACTAGAGCTTCGCACCATTGGAGAACTGGAGAAAAACCCTCCTGTTTTGGAATATCTTTTGGATTCTGTTCGCGTTTGGCCTGCTGTCTCTCCTAATCCTATCTATAAAGTAGGTTAAAATCACAGAAATTGTGCAACTAGCTCACTTTATTGTAAGTCAGGGGAACGCTGGTCTTTGGTGGATGAGATTGAACAAGCGTGGACGGGTGTGGAGGAAAGCGATCGTGCTTTCATTTCAAGGCTTGACCAAGCCAATGTCAGGCACCTCATTCTGGTATGTTTGCTCCGATACACCAATGCAGGAAGCTAGAGGACCCTGCAGGAATACTTCTGGGCCCTTCCAAATCCAGTATTGTCAAGTGATGATATTGCATTGGCTCTGAAAGGACCACGCGACCGTCCAAGCCTGATTTGGGATACTTGGAGTAAAGACCCCATCAAGACAACTGTCCTCCGGGCCCTATTTTCCTGTCAGGTCAGGATAGGTGGTACAGAATTTTTGGGTCTTCAGGTGGCTGATGCTCTGGGTCAATACCGTGTGTGTTTACTTTGTTCCTATTTATTGCAAGTGGAGGGAGTACATTACTAAAATCCTTTTAGGTCTATTCTAGCCTTGACGATTTTCTCTTATTACTTTCCAGAGATCCTGATCTCTGGAGGTCAGTTGGTAGCAATGGATAAAATGTTCAAGAGGAAATCTAGTAACTGGGTTGTGTCATTTCGACGCCACATTCCTGCTGGTGCTTCGTGTAATGTTATGTATGCAAGGCGATCTTTCATAGGTTAATTGCTGGGATTTTCTGCAGCATTACATTTAGTTTCCAACATTGTAACTTTCCATACAAGGAACATTCTGACCTGTGCTTTGAGATCATGTGCAACTGAGTACTTCCTACGAGTGTGAGGAGACAAGTATTAGCTTTTCCAATTATGATTTGATTGACATAGTATCCTGTTGTAATTTTTTTCCCTCACCCTTGCACCATGGATGTGACAAGGTGATTTTAGAAGTGATTCCGACTAATTATATGCACTTTCAGCTAAGATTAGGAGGACTCTAACGGCTAGAATCCGGGAAATGGCTGGATTGTGGAAACAGCACCTCCGAGATATTATGTATGACCTACCCAAAAGCAAAGAGAAAGAAGCTCACGGCCATCATGACCTGCACATCCAAAGGAAAAACAATAACACCACGCATGAGGGAGGACGCATGCTCCATAGAACGAATATGCATGGTGAATAGAAAATGCTATTGATCGGGAGACAGAAACATAAATGACCAATAGGAATGAGGATGGGGAGAGCAGTTGACAATCAGAAAGGAGGAACGAGTCCAGTGAGTAAGGCAGGAGGGTTTGTGTAGTGAAATTATCATCTCCCATTACAGATAAGCAGAATCGGCGCAGATGGAACGCCTATCCACTCCTTGGATGGTGAGGGAGCCCGGGTCCATCTTGGTTCAGGAGGGTCAAGTAACCTAAATCCATTCAGGAACGAGCGGATTAATGAATACTGTACTATGGTACTCTTTGCACGTGACTGTATGCGTGTTGATTCCTCAGGACGGTTTATCCCTGGGCTGATTGTCAGGCGCGACGAATTTGGATGACCGAGATGGCCTCGGTTACAGAAATACCTCTCTTATAAAACCCTAGGACAAGCTAAGGAGAAAGGACATCGACCCTTCTCGACTTTCATTTTGCGTTCAGTATACGCGGGCGACAGGGGGTACACTATTGTCCGCGAACTGAATTTTTGCGGCGATGCGATACTCGTTAGCGGAGATTACCCTTAGAAGAACTCAAGGAGACTGACCAAGGGGGACTCCTGCAGTAGCGTCGTCAGGATGCTCCAGTCCAAAGTAGATTCCTTCTTTGTGATCCATATTACGGTGAGGGGCCCCTCCTCCCTTTGGCATATACCCTCTCCAAGCCACACTTCCCTTCTTGACGTGCAATTCCACCTTCTTCTCCAAAGGGAGTGACGCTAAGTCTTCCGCAGTCTGATACAAGGTTGAACGAAGCTTGGAGGAGCTTCCATGGCGCTTGGTAGGACAGAATAGCCCGGTTGAGAACGCCGTATGCGAGTTCCTGGCTGTTTGTTCGCGAGTTTGGTGAGAGACGGGAGGGTGGGTGCACTCCGAGGAAGTAGAAATGGGCCAACTGCCACCAGTGGTATATCTGATGTTACGTGCCTAACTTCATCAGAGGTTAATGTCGTAGGGTGGTGTGCGAGCCGATTGTTCCGTGGGAGAGAGGGTTCAAGAAGACAAGAAAGAACGCTTCGGTTCGACGACCCCGCTGCCACGAACCATGACTCGCTGGTTCGCCACGAACTGTGCAAATGGAGCACGAATGACGATGCATGAAGGTACGCCTGATTGCTGCAGTACATCGCCAGGTCAGGGCTCTCGGTTCCTTTGTGGCGGAGGACCACGTTACGCATGCTTGTACTTTCACAACCATGTACAGTCAGGGAGTAGCCAAATAGACGATTTTCGGCATCCTTTCGGCATCGTTTGATTTCAGCGCTGTAGTTCTGTAATTACGTAAATAGAGTTATTTCAACAACTAGAGTACATAGGTGGAGTTTCAGATTTTTTGAAGTGCGACAACGCGGTCATCGGGGTGGGCGTGGAGTAGCCAAATAGACGGTCTCGATATGTCGGGAAATTTGAGTTCCAAATCTCGGAAGACATCTTAAGTAGAGATTCAGTAACTATATTAACAAGTATCCCCTATCATTGTCAATCCTGCTCCTCCACAATTTCAACACTCTCCAATTCTTTGGGAGACCGTAATTTGAGAGCCTTCAGTTCATCTTCCAGACTCTGCCATGGTTTTGTGCGTGCTGTTGAAGTCCAATGTACCTTCAACCTTCTTTTGAACATCATTCTGTGGTCGATTATTCTTTGGTGGCATGGTTGGTGGTGATTTGTATCCTGACCTCGGAAGAGTTCAGAGAAACTGTTGGCTCAAATGATACAGAAAGAATACAAGAGATCACGAGGTTGATCACGTGGAATAGCAGAGGTTTAGACCCCGCTCAACTTGGGCCACCCCCGGCTCAAACTTGTACTTGAGCTTGGTCACGATTGAGGAGCGGCGAACCTCCCACCTTCGGTCCACAACAAGATTCCAACATAAACAGTATACTATGAATTTCTTACAATTCTCTACAGAAAGTTGAGCCCGTAGCGCGGACCGTCTATTTGGCTACTCCGTCTATTTGGCTACTCCCTGACTGTACCATACATGGATCCTGCCGCGACATACACCCATGCATGCTTCGGCGGTTGTATATTACGTGCAGGGTTTTATCATCATCAACGACCAACGACGTTCAACTCCAATCCCAAGAATCTTTTCGTAGCCGCTGCATGCTCCTCTCCTTAGTAACGTATATATACTGGGAAAGCCCGTCCAAAGTGGGTGGGTTCAAGTTGACTTGGAGAATAGAAATATGAGAATATATAGCAGAACAATTCCAACATACCGGACGCGAAAAGATGTATCTTGTTTGGCCAAACAATTACCGGTACCGGCGGTACGTGATAGGTGATCGCGGCCGCCGTCCGAAGTCTAACCTTCGCCCGACCATCACTTGGGCAGTTGGACACAAACGATGGGGGCGAATCTCGACGACGTCCTAGCCGATCTCAAGAGCTCGTTCCTATCCAACTCTCATATGTCCCTCACCCGCTTCGGAACACGAGTCGCAAACAACCGAATATCTTTTTTTTTGGGTTTTTGGTTTTGGAAGGGAGAAACATATCCGCGCGCGAGGCGTCGTACAAGTCATCACCAATGTATCTATATCTTCTTTCTTCTCAACTCCAAAATATGCACTCGCGCTCATTCCAATTCCAATTCCTGCCCAGGTCCAAACCAACCTCGCGTCCAGCCTTCCTGACGACATCTCCCGCCTCTGGGCAGACGTTATCAACAAGGTCATACAGCCTCTCACTCCCCCCTCTGCCAATCGGTGGGAGAAACCCGGTGGAATACAGTGTATCGGTCAGTATGCGCTCTGTGGCCTTCCTACCAAGACGCGAATCATATATAGAGGCTAGTACAGCCTCGTCTGTTGGAATGTCTTCCTCGCGGTCGAGGCGTGATACCACATTCGAGGCAGACCGTCTCGGCCTCACCCACATCTGTGCACTTCTTTATCTTGGTGTTCATCGGTGCACACCTACACGCGCCACAGCATGTTAGCTGGCTTCGTTCAACTCCCGCTCGGGCTCACAGACCGAACCCCCATTCTAAATGCCTTTAGGGCGATACCAGGAGCCTGTTCTGAACACTTCTCGGTTGACCCTCTCTTTGTGATGGTAAATCGGCGAGTGAGCGGGGTCTTCAAAAGACTCCTTCGGGCTTCTCCTTTGGTTCGCTGGTCTGCCGAAGCGACCTAGCTGAAAGAACCGGGTACCGGTGTTTTTTCCCTTAGTCCACTTTACTTACGACCGTGGTTTGTTCAAGAGGACACCATAGATGGTAAAGCCGATCGGACCTCTGGTTCTGTTCATTTACGATTTACCACACATTTGAGATTCTGATGGGACCTATGACTCAACATTCTACTCTTCTTCGAACTGCTCATCAGTCTTCTCGCTCATTCCTCCTCACCTCTAGGTGGCCTCCTCAACATCGACATAGAAGGTTCCTTAGAATTCACCGAAACAAAGAAAACTATTATGAGATCCCCCGGTACATCACGAAGGTCCTCCCTTGCGACGACCGCGATGTCATGCTCCACGCTGCCGACGTCTTTGGCAAGCTGTTCGTCTACGGCGACCCGACCATCGTCGAGTCGGTCATCGAGATCGAAATCCAGCGCCTCCTCGACTTTATGTCCCGTGAGACCGCGAAGAGCACCGAGGCGGAGCGGTTTGGTGGTCTTGTCGGCCTCAATGCGTTTGCCGGCAGTGGCAGATATGTTCCTTGGCTATGTGGAAAATGCGTTGAGAGGCTTAACCGCGCCGCTTTGGGATACGAGGGTGGGTGCACACCCTCTATTTTTTTGGGAGTAGTTTGTTGATGGCTCCCCTTCCACGCAGCCCCGCATACGCAAGCAAACCGGTGTCCTCGGCACTTGTATCAACACCCTCCGCCCGGACTCGGATGTCTCACCTGCTTCACCAGTGGGGCATATCCTCGGATTTGCGCTCAAAGGCCTGCGTTCGGCCAGCTCTTCCTCCAATAGCACCAGGTCCCCGTCCCTGGTGTGGCCCCCGCCATGGGCGGCGGTGGTGGCGGTGGCGGCCAAAGCATATTTGAGGCCCTCCTTGGCACCTTACATATCTTCGAGGACCTCTATAGCGCCCACGCTATATGGATGTCGTACACGTACAACGAAGCCTGCAAGATGAACTTGCATCTCCAAGGACACCGCGACCCGAGCGTCAGAACTGCCGTCGTACACGTCCCCCCGACGTGTGCGCGGTACGATTTTGTGCGGTTTACGGCGTCGTATCTCCGACGAACAATGAGGTTGTACTTGGATATCTGGATCAAGGGCAGTGGCGATCGGACTCAGGGTGCGTTTTTGGTTCTTTGCCCAACTTGTAACCAATCGTGTACTCAAGTGGGTTTGTCTGGCTAGTTGTATGGGCACTCGAAGCTATTGCCGGTGCGGTCAACATTGAAATTAAGAGCCACATCGAGGATGTGCTCAAGATTGTCAAGGAATGCTTGCTGAAGCGCGGTAACCCCAAGGCTCCAGCGAGCGACAAGCACCTCTTTGGGTGTATTTCAAACCTCACGTCTGCGGTCGGACCCCACTTGGTGAGGCAATACAACGAGATGCTCGACTTGTTGTTGGCGGGGGCTTTCAATGAAGATGTTACTGCTGCGCTCGCGGCAGTGGTTGTGAAGGAGATGCCGTTGTTGTTGAAGAGTGTGCAGAGTGAGTCGCCCGTGCTCTCACCCAGGCTATGAAATTGCTGAGAGTCTCACAGCTCGACTGCTTGATCGGATATGTACCGCCCTTTCTAGACAACCATACACTGTCGCTGGGGCACCAGTTATACCTGCTCCGACCGCTAAGCCAGTGAGACTTTCTCCAAAAAATTTTGGTTTCGCTCAGCTCTTGTGGTGATAAGCTGATTGTTTCTCATTTCCAATCAATTGACGTGCTGTGCCGCTATCGTTGAACTGAAGGAGAACCTAACAAACCCGACGACAAGGCGACAGTGATAATGGGTTTACTGTTATTGGGTATACGTATCGACGAGGTGGTTACAGAGATGGGGCCAAAGAACGGCGGGTCGAGGTTCAGAGTTAGGGTGTGGTGTTCTTTGTTGGCTTTTGCCGCCGCACAGAAGCACGCCTTAGATGCTGGCCCAGACGACTCCGCCGTTCAGCCACCGCTCAGTGCGCCTGTCGAACCAATAGTCCCGCCCGGTACTGTACCAAATGCGTACCATTTGTCACCATGATTATACTCACGCCTGAACCGACGACGAACACTGAGTATTAGGAATCCGTCGAGTCCGGCCTTCAACACAATAAGGAGTGGTACAGGTAGTGCAATACCTGTTGTATCCGCTGTTCATTATCCTCCTATCGCGTTCTCGACAGGCCTTCCCAATGGAATTTAGCTCGAGTGGTGCCCGATTCTCGCAATACGTGCGAGCGGCTGATGCTGACGGATGGACAGAAGTAATAACAAGGAAATTCAGTATTGTATAGCGCTTTTGAGTGATGATTCCTTATCCATTTTCGGTCCAGTGGCTCAGCGGTTACAGCCGTGTTCCCGCGACTCCTCGATAGGCAACTTTTTCTCTTCCGTCATGCAGAACCTCAATCTACATGACGTCTACAGGCTAGTATTGTGCGTGCCTAGCACGCGCGCCACTGCAAAATTCAGAACAATATTTTCAAAAAGACCAAGACTGGATTTGTTGCTCGTGGAAACCACCAGCACCCTGGGATCGACTACGACGAGTCACTTTCGTCTTCTATGTGCCTCGAGTCTCTCCGCACGCCTCTAGCCCTGCCATCGATGGACCAGGACGACATGTGGCGGTGGCAGTCACCAACAGAAGAGCCAGGAAGTACACTAGTACTCAACGACGGCGATTGAGGACGTGTCGCTCACAGAACGTGGAGGGGTGAGTCGTCGCCAACGTTGTTTCAATACAGTGCACCACGCCCGAACAGAATAGGGAGAAGCGTATAACGTTTGTGTTTAATGGGGTGGAAGACCGTGCGTTTGAATAGACCAATCCATATATCTAGTTTCTCTACACTTACAACAAGAACGTTGTGGCCGCGTGGGGACCCGCATTGTTAGCCAAACTTATCGTAAACGCATGAAGGCGTCAGCCCATGTGTATCGATTCAGTGACGAGTAGTTTTGCCGGTAAACAAAAGAAATGGTGTCAGGAATTTCCGCCGCCGTGTACGACGAGAAAAATCGTGTTTGCAACAGAATGTACGAGGTAATATATAAATGCTAACCTCGTTAGCACGAGAGCAGTACTCAATGGCCTTTGTCGCAGCGAACATACCCTGTCACTCATTCAACGCCCGTGACCGCGTACATTCACAAGTGCGTTCAGGCCGCCTCACGTTAGATATCGTGCATGCACGGCGGAGTTAGCGACTTAGGAAGAATTAAGTGAGGCCATTGTTATATATTACTGCCCTTGAGTCGAATTTCGATAAAAACGAACAAAGAGCATACGTTAATTCCTATTGAGGACAGTTCTTGGGCCCAAAAGCAACGGAATCTATGACGCATAAAATAGAGTAGATTAATTTCCCATCGAACTCCGGTGAGCTGAGCGGCCGGGGTAGTGCAATTAATATTGTGGAGGCCACCGCCTCATCGTCGACTGGGAGGAAAGACAGGATTGCACGAATATACTACGTTATATATGACACTAGTTGAAGAATCGGCGGTATTCTTGGTTTGGAACAGCGAACAGGGTACCGATCCATGCAATGAACAGTGCCTGAGGGCTGACGCCTTCCCCCAAGTGGTACGACCGCTTTCGGCACCAAGCCACCCAGGTGATGCACTTGGAATTCAATTGCAGTCTATATCAGGCGTATAGCGGTTCCCCATCTCTTGTCAAGCTACAAGTTACGAATATTGGCGCCCACAATGAACCTGTCCAGCTCCCATGTTGATCCCGCCCACCGTACTCAACTAGCACTCTGAAACAAAAACTGAAGCCTATCCTTTGCAGTCATGGCTGAACCAAGACCTGCTTTACCCTTCGTCAGTGAGGAGACTGCGCGTCTCAAGTGGTTTGAAGCATTCATGCGCGGAAGGTTCCCAGTTCTCTTTCTCTCTCGTAATTCCTACTAAATCGATCATCAGAGTGGAATTGGAGCAACAAATGTATGCCGACAGCAACATAGTTCACGGACCTGACACTGATTGTCCAGAAAGGATTTCAGGTCTTCAGGCGTTGCTTGAATGGGCACCCCCTTTACCTGACCGTAAACAGTTGTGGCATTGTGCGATCGAGAAGCTTCTGGACGGTACCCGAGAAGGTTCGAATCCGGTGGTGGGCGATTGGAATTGTGCACTAAATGAACGGCAGAACTGCATACTCGAATGGAAGAACTAGTAAGCCTGAAGGATCAAATGCAAGCTGTGGGAATGTCCATCGCCAAGGCAGTGAGTGACAGGACCTTTCTTACAAATCATGACATCGATCCCTTTCCATCAGGAAATGTGTATTGGTGCCCTAAATATCGAATTTGAAAAACTCAGATCAACAGAGGGTGTTGACTCGGCTCAAGCTGCCGCAGTGACTTCACACAAAGAGTGGCTTGACATCCAATCGGTCGATGTCAGTGTCCAAAAAAATCTGTCCAATTTGTTTTCTTCCGGCAGAGAACTAAAGGCAAAGCTGGAAAGCGAGAAAACACTGAAAGGAAATGTGGCATTCAGGCAGTATTCCTACCAAGGTGAACCGAGAAAGAATGATCACCAAACCGACCTGATCCAAATTTGCCAGGTTTGAGATATCGCCGTAGAGTAATTCAGCAGCGAGGGCGCCAAGAACGATTCCTCAACTCAATCCCAGACCGAATTCAGGTGAAACTGGTGTTGTTCATTCGGATCTGAATTGACTTGCAGGGACAGGAATATGGGACTAAATATTGGACTGCTATATGTAACGTAGGCATGGTGATGGAGTCACTCTCAAACTACCTTCGGTATGCCTAGGAGCGATAATGGGACTGGAAGCCCCGAAGGCTCATTATGTTCGCAGGAATGTATCAAGCGCTTGTAATTCTTCTGGATCGGCACTCTGGGCATCGGCCAAGGATATCAAGCCTCTTGTTGATGCAAACTTCCACATAGAGGCCATTGAGTTTGCATATCACCAATCACCTATCCGGTTTTCACCAATCTACTATCAAAATCCTGGATTTATGTCACGCCCTCCCAGTGGCCAAACAATCCTATTTGGGTATTCTCTAATGCTTTGCACCATTGGTGTGAAAGTACAAGCATGCGTAACGTGGTCTTCCGCCAAAGGAACCGAGAGCCCTGACCTGGCGATGTACTGCAGCAATCAGGCGTGGCTTCATGCATCGTCATTCGTGCTCCATTTGCACAGTTCGTGGCGAATTGGCGAATCATGGTTCGTGGCAGCGCCGAAGCGTTCTTTCTTGTCTTCTTGAACCCTCTCTACCACGGAACAATCGGCCCGCACACCACCCTACGACATTAGCCTCTGATGAAGTTAGGCACGTAACATCAGATATACCACTGGTGGCAGTTGGCCCATTTCTACTTCCTCGGTGTGCACCCACCCTCCCGTCTCTCACCAAACTCGCGAACAAACCGCCAGGAACTCGCATACGGCGTTCTCGACCGGGCTATTCTGTTCTACCAAATGCCATGGAAGCTCCTCCAAGCTTCGTTCAACCTTGTATGAGACTGCGGAAGACTTAGCCTCGCTCCCTTTGGAGAAGAAGGTGGAATTGCACGTCAAGAAAGGCAGTGTGGCTTGGAGAGGATATATGTCAAGGGGAGGAGAGGCCCCTCACCGTAATATGGATCACAAAGAAGGAATCTACTTTGGACTAGAGCATCCTGACGACGCCACTACAGGAGTCTCCCTTGGTCAGTCTCCTTGAGTTCTTCTAGGGGTACTTTCCGCTAAAGAGTATCGCATCGCCGCGAAAAATCAGTTCGCGGACAATAGTGTACCCCCTGTCGCCCGCGTATACTGAACGCAAAATGAAAGTCGAGAAGGTTCACCCCGATTCGATATCCTTTCTCCTTAACTTGTCCTAGAGTTTTATAAGAGAGGTATTTCTGTAACCGAGGCCATCTCGGTCATCCAAATTCGTCGCGCCTGACAATCAGCCCAGGGATAAACCGGCCTGAGGAATCAACACGCATACAGTCACGTGCAAAGAGTACCATAGTACAGTCTTCATTAATCCCCTCGTTCCTGAATGGATTTAGGTTACTTGACCCTCCTGAACCAAGATGGACCCGGGCTCCCTCACCATCCAAGGAGTAGATAGGCGTTCCATCTGCGCCGATTCTGCTTATCTGTAATGGGAGATGATAATTTCACTACACAAAGCCTCCTGCCTTACTCACTGGACTCGTTCCTCCTTGCTGATTGTCAACTGCTCTCCCCATCCTCATTCCTATTGGTCATTTATGTTTCTGTCTCCCGATCAATAGCATTTTCTATTCACCATGCATATTCGTTCTATGGAGCATGCGTCCTCCCTCATGTGTG
>Ga0307515_10010964_pt1 | contig 17276 bp, 26 predicted proteins | sample 17_EM_MG_FD_194513 | JGI IMG/M metagenome (GOLD analysis project Ga0307515, IMG submission 194513) | Populus trichocarpa ectomycorrhiza microbial communities from riparian zone in the Pacific Northwest, United States - 17_EM | ecosystem: Host-associated > Plants > Roots > Unclassified | place...
CCGCGTTCTTGTTGGACAACTGATGGGTCAAGTGGCTTGGAGGCTCGCACGGATTGCTTATTGGTTACCTCTATCGCACGACCTCAAACCAATCACCGTCGCCCCCAATGTCTTCAAAGCTATGTTCCATCAAGCACCATGACCATAATTCAGTGGATTCGTTGTAAAGGTAAAATCGATAAAGGGCGAGGGACCTACCCAATCTGCCAAATATTAAGCAATGACATCAGGCCGTGGTTATGTGACCGTTTTACGCCTGGGAGTAACCGTGGTGAGGATACCAATTTCCCCAGGTTTCCGATACTCGGCCCACCGCCGTCGGGGCTCGTTACAAGAACAATAAAAACCCAACCGTCCCAGCTGTCAGAGCTCCACGGGTGTCTCTTTTTCCAGTGGTAGGATGATTGCTTAGAGATATAAAGTGGATAGAAAGGGGACTAACGCGAGGAATTTGGCACAGGCATGCAATCTACCATCCGCTCGAAGGGTAGACTCTTGTAGGGTCATAGAAAACGACTTGCCTTCCATCACCACGAGACCAGACGGCACAATCAACTTCAGGATTTCAACTGTTGGCCGAGAAAAATGTTCGTCTGTGGGGAGGTTAGCCAGGCGGGGGACAATCGGACGAACCAGACAATAACCTCGCCTGCAACAGACCTACCCGCTGCTGTAGCGGTGTAATCAATGAGGCCGTAAGGTGTAGTAGAGCCCGAAGGCTTAACAACTATCAGTGGGGTACGTTGCTCCATGCTGAGCACCACCGCTTCATTCGAGGGTACCACTTCAGATCCGCGAAAAAATACGACAATCCAGGTGCGAGCGGCCGCTTCATCCTAGAATATACGACGTAGGGTCAGCATTTCAGAAATAGGCGGTTATCACCCACCGAGTTGGGGACGAACATCTGCAGGCGCTACAAGTGGCAATATAGGTTGGTCGGGGAATGAATTCCATCCTGCCCGACAGCCTTAGTCTTAATCTCTCCAAATTCCTCAAGTATTTTCCGGTTTCGGTGGCATCGATTATATTCAATTTTGATAAGTAGTCACCGGTCAAACAGGTAAACGAGAGACTCTGAAAAGAACGGGAAAAGAGGCCGCATACCATACCTAGGGGCCCTCCAGTTGCATATTTATGGTTTCGAGCGGCACATCTGCGAGGTCTGACTTCACTTCGTCACCAGCACCCGACTCGGTTTCTTCGGAGACAATGGTATTTTGAAGTGATTGGGGCGAGTGGTACGCGAGCTGCGATTCCAACCCCCCCGTTCTGTGCTTCTTTGATATGACAGCCGGGCGGTCGTGAGTGACCCCGGTCGACGGGTGCCTCTCGTTCAAGTTACTTTGTTTGGGACGCGTGGGAAATCTGGCGTCTGTCCGCCATCCAGCGCTCGAACCACTCTCCCGCTCTTCCCCTTCATGGACGCTGCGGCTCGTCGAAGGACATACGATATACCCAAGTCTGACTCTGTCGGTCTCGCTGAATGGACAAGCAAGATAAAGGCTCTCCAACGTCAGGTTGATGAGGACGAAGAGGCTGAAACCCGAAGGCTCGAGGAGGAGATCATGGTCTCCAGGATGTCTAGGATGAGACGGAGTACTCTCCAGCCCCGCGCTTCGAGCCACGACCCATGTGAGTCTTAAACTAAATGCGACAATTACCTCGAGATTCACCTCGTTCTCAAAGCCGCCAACAAACTTTCAAGGGTCGCATCACCGTCATCCGAAGCTGATTATCCTCAGTCTATCGAAGACAAACAGCGGGATCGCGAAGCTACGATGCGTAAACTCATGGGTCAAAGGAGTCCCGTTACGTCTGATTTTCCCCGTCCGAAAACTCCGGCGGACAACCCGCCACCCGCCCTACCCAAACCATCAAGTTCCGCTGACAAACCACGACAGAAGTCCATTTCGTTAGCCGCTCTTATGGGCTCGCGCGAAACTGGACCCAGGATGAACAAGCATGCTCCGCAACAGGATGCCCACGATCCCACGCAGTTTGAACAGAGAAGGAGTATCACTTCACCTCATCCCGTATTTGGGAAGAATGGGGTTGCCATGCCGGGGCTGGCACCAAGGTCCCCTGGACCCCAATCTCGCGCCTCGCCCCGGTTAGCACACATGGAAGTCCCATTTCCGATTCCGTCCACACCACCTTTGAACCTCCGCGAGCGCAAAACCAGCACTCCAGCCGTCGCCCGACGCCATGCAGAGAAGATCAAGACTGAAGGTTCCTCCAAACCTCTGCCATCACCGAGGCTCCGTGATACACGAGAACACATACGTGAACGCACGATGAGCACACCCTCCGTTCCTGGACCTAGCTCACAAAGATTTACCAGCCCGCCCAAACCATTACCTTCCGGTGTGGAGCCAACTTTCACGAGCAAGCAATCGTACCCGCTCCCTCAAACTCATAATAGCCTTTCTACACCCACTACTCCCAATTCACATCGACACTCGTACACCCCTAGGCCTACTGGGAACGAGAGCAAGCCCGATCTCCCTCGGAAGACATTCCCGTCCACCTCACAGCTAGGGCGCACAGAAGCCGATCTATCACCTAGGTCCAAATCCCCAACCCTACCTGTTTCTACTCCGAATCTCCGACGAAGTCCTTCACCTTCTATGATGTCCGTCTCCCCTTCGCGACCCGCTACGACCATCACTACACCAACACTTGCTCGACCCGCACAACCGAAACTAAATCCCCCACTACATGGGCCGAAGATTATCTCCTTCAATAGGTCACCCGCATTTTTTAACAGGACGCCACCAAAGGGTGTCACCCCCAGTCTCAGTCGTCTTCAAGGTCGTGGCTTTGTGCAGAACATGGTCAAGGTCAGCGCGGAGCTAGAATCCTCAACTGGTGGAAGCCCCGCCTCTACACCCGAGAGGATCCGCCCAGAACCTCAGAAGAAGACTTCTGTGCTGGATCGCTGGCCGGGTGCTGGTTCGGCCATCGGCACTCCCATGGCTCCACCTACACCAGTACCGATGCGCAAGGCCAAGACATTAGACCCCATCTCTAATTCTCCCGGTATTTCAAAACCTTCCTCGGCCCCGAAACCGATCTCGATACCAGAACGTAGGTCCCGGACGTCTGAGAAAGGGTCTGATGCCACCCCCCCTTTGTCGAAGTCGCCTTCAAAGGGTATTCTTGTTACACCCAAGAAGGAGGAGAAGCCGTTGTCGATAACCCCTCCTGCTACCTCAAATGGGCATCTGCCTGGGGTTGGTTCGTCAAACACCCTCGTGTCGTACGTCAAGCCGATGAAAACAGGCGACTCGGAGCCCTCAACTCCTGTGAGATCAAAGACGCCTACCGTCAACGATGGAGCCGATGAGTTGGGCATACGGAAGCGCAAGAGCAGCGGGAAGTTGAGAGAGAAGTCTGTTAGCTTTGCTGCATCGCCCCCTAGGTCGAAAGCGAAGTCCGTGGTGGGCGTGTTACCCTCTCCCGGCAAATCATTAAGTCATGTGCGTCCTTTACGATGCTGATGATCATCGAGGCGCCTAATTGATCACTACTCTCCCTTCATTCTTTCACCCATTCATTTCGGTCCACTCAACCGCTTGTCCGTCCTGTTTTCTATCGCTGTCCTGTTCTGTTTGCTCCGTACTTGGAATACACCTGACATTTCCCTACATCATCCCTGCCTTCGTTCACCCACTTATTGCCATCGGGGGTGTTCCATTTATTTTTCTGGGCTATAGCCGACCAAGGACCGCGCCAAGAAACCCAAACGGGTCAAGATCACGGCTGCTGTCGCTAAGGACGACAAACAACCACTCCTCACCTCAAGGAGCGAAATACTCCCGAATGTTGCCGGCCCTGATCCCCCGAAAGCCCCGAACATATCCTGTGGGCCCACAATACCACCGTCCCTGCCCAAGTACTCACCTGCCACTCAAGGCCCACCCTCACTTTCACCTATAACACTTGTCCCAATTTCTGACAGTCAACATCGGCCTTCCGGACCGGTTCAATCGTCTAAGTCGAGATCTCCGTCGCCCCAGCCACCAGTCCGGTCATCGGGGGAAACAATTCCCCCTAAGGAGCATTCTCCATCCTCCACCCGGTCAAAGATTACTGACAAATGGGGAAATGGCCCGATAATTGGTGTGAAGCCCGTTCTCAACGGCAAGGGCTACCCGTCGCCTAGTTCAACCTCCCCCTTACCCACCCCGACCCGAGGTAATTTCGGACAGGTACCTTTGCCGGGACTATCTATGGTTCGCAGTGGTGTCGATAAACTGGAGGATCGCACTCCACCGTCTCCCGTACCCGCAAAGGAACCACTTCAGGAGAAGCTACAGGAGAAGAGTAGTGGAGAAAGAAAATCCAGTACCGATAAACCACAGCCGCGCCGCCCTCCTGTCCCGCATAAGCCTTCCAGGATACCAAGTACCGGAAAAAGGCCGACAGTCATGGACGTCGCTCAGGTGTGGTCGCAGCATGAGGGGCAGGGTTCGTATGACATAGCGAGCCCTCGGTCCGCCTCGCCAAGCAGCCCATTCGAGTCTCATCCTGTTCAGGCTGTGGGAACACAACTCGGCCTTGATCACCAAATGGAACTGGAGAAGGAGAGAGAACGGGAACAGGAACCCCCAGAGGTGGACGTAAAAGCCACCATTCCCGGATGGGGCATCCAGACCTCCAATCCTGCGTCTTCCGCTGTAGAGACCATTAGGGAGTCGGAGAAGGAGAAAGATGCCCCTCTGAAGCTGCCAGATTTACTCAGTCCGGCAGAAAAGAGGAAGTCGTCTTGGGAGAAGTATTCCGAATTCATCATGCCCCCTCTGGAGGAGGAATGGACTCCTGTACCTACTCCTACGCCAACTTTCAATAAACCCCCAGAGGTGCCTGCGGAACCGAAGGAGGAGCCGGTTGCTTCAATCCCAGAGAGTAGAAGGCCCGTGGAGTCGAAGGTGGATTATCTGCCAATTGACCTGCTTTCAACGACCCTGGATCCAGAGAGCAAGGTGACCAAAGTCGCTCCGACTGACCTCATCACCTTCGGTAAGAGGGTTGAACTCTTTCTTGTTCGTGTTTGAGTTCACGCCCTGTTCAAGACTTCCCGAACCACGTTGTTCCGCAGATCGATGTCAGACCTTTCCTGAACCAGATACCGAAACCCCCATCCGCCGATCCCGGTGTGACGACCGTGTCTGTTGACGTATTGTCTATCGTAGGGTCCGCTTCCAGCGCTATCAGCAGTGATACCAGCGTATTTTACGACGCCGAGATCCTCGCGATCGTTTGGAGGGCGAAGGTCAAGAGCAGCGGACTGGTTGAAACTAGGGTTTGGGGATGGATTGGAAAGGATGCCAGGGTGGGTCCGAAGGAGGAGAAGGCATTGGCAGAACTGGCGAAGAGATACGGGACGAAACTTGTTGGTGTTATCCCGACCCCGTCCCCTTAGCGTAAACTGAAGTTGGATTTAAGATCTCCATCAGGCAGTACGATGAACCAGTCGAAATGGTTACCATCCTCGGTGGAACATTAGCCATCCGTCAGGTATGTAGAGGTATTTTAGAACTGAGACGGCATACTAAGTTTGTCTGCGTCTAGGGAACTCGCGCTCATTGGTCCCCCGAGAACACTGCGATGCACCTCGTACGCTCAATAAACGGTATCACCTTGATCGATGAGAAACACCTGGTATGTCTCCCAGTCCTTACGTCCGGATTGTCGTACGGTGTTTACATTTCGTGTAGTCTGCACAGAATCTATGCTCTGGCTTCAGCTATTGTTTGAGCATCCTTCAGATGTTTTACGTATGGAATGGACGAGGTGCAAGACCTGACGAGAGGAAAGCAGCCTTTGACTATGCCGCTAGCCTCTGTGGCGATACCGACGACGTGAACGTCCTCAATGAGGACGAGAATGACGAGGACGAGATGTTTTGGGCAATCCTCGGCGACGGCGACAGGGATTACGCCAAGGCATCTTACTGGGGGTGGAGAGCTAGTGTGAATGTGGGCGACCCGCAACTGTGGAAAGTTTCTGCTTCGCTGAGTCAAAAGGTAGATTCTATCGATCGTGTTGCCAGAGAGATGCTGATGTATCCTAGCTCACGCATGTCTCCACCACGGTTAACCTGCCGCTCGAGGATAGCGTCTTCGTTCTGGACGGTGTATCGGAAGTATTTATTCTCGTTGGCGCCGAGGCTCGGGGTAAGCGGGAAGATATTCGATTGGCCATTGCAACTGCGAAGGTAAGCTTCCACTTCCGAAAGCAATGCCCATACTTACCCATTTCTAGGCGCTCGTTTCTTCCCTCGGACCATCGAGACCCTTCGTACCACCAATTCATGCCCTTGTGTTCCCTTCACAAGTTCCCAGAGACCTCCGTCTGGCAGTTCGAGGCGTTGGTTTTGACGTCCAGGTACGTACGTTCTCATAAGTCGCTCTTTCCTTTCTCACCCCGCCATATCCAGGATGGAGACGAAACCGTTGAACACATGAACATCTTATCTGTTTCCCTGGCGCTTGGTCATGTCTGTTTCTCTCCATTCTATAACACTCGCATGGTGGTTGACGTATATGTTACAGCTGAACGCAAGACAATGGCATAAGGCCGCACTTGCCGACAAGACCCTGTTGCCTTTAGGTCTTTCCCCTAATGACATCGATTAATTTTGTTGCATACCCACCTCGTCTAGCTATCTACTGCATCTGTATAACACATGTGCATCACCATATGTAACGGCTGAATCTATTTCTGTGCAATCCATACCCATCGTTCAACCTACGTACGCTACCGAAACATTATCCTGGATCTGTCAGGTGCGTGTTCGTGAGCGTTTTACGTTACCTAACATCGAATTTTCCACATACCCGACCAATAGCAGTGGTCGTTGGAGAACCTTGAGCTTGAGCTTAATTTTTTTCAGGTTCCAAAAAAAAACCGAGGCGCATCCCACCTCGTAACACCTCTAAACCACTCGAATGGGTTCAGCGGGTGCAACCTGCTAGGGTATAACATAGCGAGGCCCGAGACGGTTTGCCTGTGTCACACTGACACGCCACGGCTGGTCCTTCGGGTAGCATCGCCCTGCCCACAACTCGACACTAGCGAGAGTGAGAGGATCAATGGTTCTAAACCTCGGACTAAGGGTATACGGTCTGCAGTTCCCCGCAGACCGTCATAACTCCCCAAAGATCCAGGCGATGCCACCGTCCCTACGTAGTCCTACGCTACACTACGCTCGACCTCCCTCATCGCACCGCTTCAAATCAGGGGCGTGCAGGGTCATCTCATCTACGACGGGCGAGGACGAACCAAGTCCCATAAGGAGGGTGCCCTTGACGAAGACCGCTTCAATCAGGGTCGCAAGGGGAGAGCCTCCCGCTAACCCGCTAGGGGCAGTAGTCGGGTCAACACTGGGGTGGTTGGCTGCCAGCCTGGAGCAGAGCGTCCCACTGACCGAGAGAGGAAGAGGGCTGGGGAAGAGAAGGGAGTGGGCGAGCGACTGGTCTTTTATACAGTTTGGGTTGGTTTCTCTGCGCATAGAGGGGTCGTCTTTTTGGTTCATCCCCGGGAAAATAAGCGACGCAGAGGCGGTCAGGGGGTGGTTGTTGACGGGTATGTTTCTCGGATGACCACCACAACGATCCTCCTAAGTTCTCGGGGTCCAGTGCTTGTTGACGTAGTTTTTCGATGCCATGGTACCAGGCTGGCAAAGTCGAGCGAAGAGAGACGCAATGAGGAGATGTTGGATGCAGTTCAATAGGTTATCTGGCATAGTGACAGAGGATCTCTAGCATAGTAGTCATCGTTCTAAGTAAAGCAAGGCGGATGAGCACCCGTGGGAATCGGTGTCATGGCTCCCACACAACCTACATCCCTGCGGACAGGCAAGTCCACAGGGCCCAAACTCCAGAAACAGCTCTCCTCTCGAAACGTAAAGCGAACCAACACAGATGCACGCAAATCCCGAGTCGACGATAAAATCAAGCGGCGGATGTCGACGCGATATGCGGACATATCTGTTCCGCAACCGACAGAAAACATCCCTGCTCTGCCTAGCATTCCCGCAGGCCTTAAGCCTACTCACGCGCGGTCGGAAAACCAAGGAAGTTTAAGGATTAAGAGGGAGAGGCAGAAGGAGGATGCTAGGGCCGCTGAAAACAAGTTGTTGGATAAACAAGATTTCGATCCGGATGTTTGTGAGTAAGGATGCGTTTCTCCGAATCTCTAGCATTAACCACTTCTCGCGCTAGATATCAAGTTGAAGCTTTCAAGTTCCACCGAATCCGAACTTCTATCGCTGCAGTCCCAGCTTCGACACGCGAAGGCGGACGTGGCAGCCGAACTCCAACGCAATGTATTCATGAAGTGCGCGCGTGAGACTGTTGGTTGTATAGGTGGCTAACACGTTGTGTTTAGCTATGCCGACTTTATGCTCGTTTCAAAGGAAATCAACGTGTTGGAGAACGAGATGCTCGAATTCAAGGATAGTCTCGCCGAATGGAAAAGCATGCCCTCGCTGTTGCACATCGAAGAGTCAACATCAATAGCAGGTAACTGTGCACAATTTCATTCCGAGTTTCGGGATTGTTAATGGGTTTCCAGATCGTCGTCGCAACGTCAGGTCTTCTGTGGCTGACCTTCGTATACTCTACGCCAACCAAATGCAAAATCTTCACTCGCAGATTGAAGGTGCGGCTAAATATGTACCGACAATGCCCGGACGCCACATTATCACGGAGATGGACGGTGTGCTGGCCTTGAATGCGGCCACCTACAAGGTTGATCACGCCGTCAAGTTCGTCGTGTTGGACGACGCGGTTCTCGTAGCTCGACGAAGAAGGCGGAGGAACAATGCTGAGAGCGAAAAGCTTGTTGCGGAGAGGTGTTGGATGCTCGGTGAGATGCTGGTGTTAGACTCCAAGGATGCCGCAAGTGGGTGTGCATGGTGGACCTATAGGCTCTGTTCGCTGACCCCGTACCTTGAGATATGACAAACGTTTTCAAGATCCGGCATGGGAAGGAAACACACGTCTACAGGACGGAGGCAGCTGGGGACAAGAAGAGCCTGTTGGCGACTTTCCGGTCCGTTGCAGAAGACCTCGCAGCCAAACGACGGAAGGAACGAGAGGGCGAGCATGAACGAAGGAAGTCCTTATGGGTTTCTGGTGATGTACGACTTCGGCTTCCCTCTGGACTATTCGTACCGCTAACCAACCATTAGAATGGTTCGCACTCATTCGAGAAGCTGCCCTCTATGCCAGATTGGATGACAGACCTGGTACAAAAGTCTGGTATGGGACCGAGTGCGCAGGACAAGGCAGAAGGAGACGCTCGCTGGGCCGGCGATTTTGCTGACAAGTTGACCGTTGCGATCGCACTCAGAGAGTGGGAACAAGCAGTTTCACTGGTCGAAGAAGGTGAGATGCACGTCCCGGCACTGTCATCTATCGATAACCCATGGTGTTCTTAGGCGAGGGAAAGCTTCCGACAATGCCAGCCCTTAGCGCAAAGCTAGCGCCTCTGAAGATGTCTTTGACCGCTGCCCTGATACACTCGCTCTCTGCTTTGGACAATCGCAAGACGATTGTTGTTAAGTTAATCTCGCTCCTGTTGCGATTAGGTGCTGGCCTAGCTGCTCGATCAACCCTCCTCACTGCGCGATCGGAGGTAACCAAAAAGAGAGTCAGGATGATTCGTTTCGAGGGAGCCGTTGAGCAGTATATAAATGATCTCGCTGTCGTGGTTTTCACCGGAATCAAGCATACCGCCGACTGGTTCTTAGCGAGCTTCAAAGAGAATGATATGGCGAGCGGTATGTTCACAGCATATGGTTCCGCGAATGTTTGAATCTTACGTGTTGCGGAAATAGCCTTCATCGATTGGGCAAAATTCCAGATCCAGGAGTTTGCCAGAATGTTCAGGAAACAGGTTTACACTTCGGACGCTGATCCGCAAACTGTCGAAGGGGCCTTGACAATCACGTATACCCAAAGCAAAAAGGTCCGTTATAGCTAGTATCGACTTGTTGCGATACTTAGTTGGTGTTGTAGCTACTAGAAGAGTTCGGACTCGACTTCCGTTTCCTCCTCCAAGAGCTTCTTGTCGAAAAGCCGAAAGAAGCCACTCGCCCTCACCCAGCTCCCACACACGTTGACCCAGAAGTAGTATTTTCTCCACAGAGGATCACCCCATCCCCCACGCCAGTCCGTTCGCGCTCTCCTGCCGCGCCGACACGCCAGAGGACGACAGATTCGGACAATTTGTCGTCACTCACGGACGTAGAGCCTTCGCGCTCGAGCACGCCCGCCAGCTCCACGATCGACGTCCTAATCAACGAGAGTGGGGTACAGTCTCTTCCGGCACCGATCCCTCGAAAGGTTACGCCAAGACATAATACGGTGGAATCTCTGAGAGCCAAGTCCAGTGCATCATTGCGGGAATCAGCTATGTCAATTACGAATTCGTACGCTGTTGCGAGACAAACCCCTCCCCCGAGATCGAGGGATCGGCCTGGCAGCTCGGCCCACCGTCCACCACCAGTAGCTGTACCTCCTCGGAATGGCATGATCTAATAGCTTTGTCGTTCTGCCCGCCGCTCTTTGTGTGTTATATATTATCTTATTCTACGAAAATATGTGTAATCCGCGTTTCGCCGATGAGGCAGTACCCTCGCTATTTAATTTTATGGGTTGCGGAGACTGCCGGTGTCGCTGCGACCGCGACCCGTTCCTCATACAGTCATAAGGATCAATGGAAAGAACTTCCGCCTTGAGGGCCGCACTGCCGGTCCCATCTAGACGTTCACCATCTCCAGACCCTCAGGACTTGTTTCTCAGTCGTTCGTGCCCGACAAGCGCTATGGATAACCCCTACCGGCCTTTGGAGGCGTCCGCATCCAGCCCCGTCGACTCTAATGGAACTACCCATGCCCTCGGCATTCCTCCCCCCAACACAGAACAATCGGACCCGACGCGTCCAAGGCTTGGGACCCGTGTTGTCTCCTCATCGATATCGCCTCTACGAAGAGGAAAGAGCACCTCCCGCACAAGAGCTGGAACGATGTTTGCTTCCTTCAACCGGCAACCCCTGGAACGCGAATGGTCGGTGTTTGAGCAGAGGATGGAGAATGAGGGACAGATGCGGACCAGGAGCATTCCGAGGGGATCTGCGAGCGAGAGTACTGTTCCATCTCCCTTCCAGCAAACGACGAACCTCGCCCCCCGCTCAGAGTCGCCCGTCCCCGGCGCATCGCCCTTGCGGTATGTTGTCATAGAGGATGGTCATGAATCTAACGACACTTCGACGATTGGATACGACTCCGAATCCGATTCTGAAGACACTTCCCACTCTTCCGCCCCAACCTCCCCCTCGCAACCTCAGAAGCGACCTCGGTATTGGAAGTGGAAACTGCCATCCCTCACTCCACTCCAGCGGAATATACTCAAGTGTGCCGTCGCGTACTTTTTGGGATCACTATTTACGTTCAACCTGACTCTTTCGAGTCTGATAACCTCCGTCATCCCAACGGAAGACGAACGTGCACCATCCAAGTCAGGTCACATGGTAGCGACTGTGTAAGTCCAGGCCTTTGGATCGATTAAGGACTCTGAACTGACGCATATCCAGAGTTGTCTACTTCAATCCCGCTAAAACAATTGGTGGGATGTTCGAAGCCGACAGGTACTGTCTGCTCGGTGTGCTCTTTGCGGGGTTCATCTCCCTGAGCAGCATGTCTACGTACTGGTCACTGGAGGAGTACGAAGGTCTCGACTGGCTCGCCGACGCCTTGGGCATCCTTTGGATTGGAGTTGGAATGTGTGCCCTCGCGTGGACTAAATCCTGGATGGGACGTTCGTCCTTCAACACAGGTGAATCATCCGTCCTTCAGTCACAATAGGGCGTTTCTGACCACCGCCATAGCCTGTAGTATGACGTCCATTATTCTATTTGTCGTGTATGCCCTTCCTCCTGAACCAGGATATAAGAGTACTCATGATGTTGCAGCGTTGTACGAGAGGGTGGAGTGGAAACACTTCTCCAGGTTTCATTCACCGTCTTGATTGGGTCACTCACCTCCAATGTCGTTTGTCTTTGCCTTTGGCCTCAGACTGGGACGAAGAAGCTGCAGGATGACATGCACAAGACCCTCGACTCGTTTTCCACACTCCTTTCCACTCTCGTTTGCTCGTTCTTGTTAGAGGAACCACCCACGAAGAGCCGGGAAAAGCTGCACCAGGCGGTCCAGAATCACCAAACAAGTTTTAAATCGCTCAAGACCAATCTCTTAGACGCCAAGACGGAAATGATCCCCAACTCCGCAACCTCCGATACTGTCTCTAAGGCGTACGAGGATGCAGTGGACAGCATGAACAGGCTGGCTCAGCACCTTAACGGTCTTCGCAGCGGGTCAAACTTCCAGTACGACATCACCAAGAAATATCAAACGCTCCAAGAGAGAGGTAGAGCGGAACCTGCACCTGTTCCAATGGTCGCACAAGTTAGCAAAGGGAAAGCTCCAGCGGCCTCGACAGAGGACGAATCACAGCTTTTAGACGCCGCGGTCGATATCTTTGGTGACATCGTTGGAGAGTTGGGCCCCCCCTTGAAAGCACTCTCAACCATCTGTACCACTACTTTGAAAAAGATGAAGAGAGACGACCTGAAATTAGAGGAGTTCGACCAGCTTATAGAAGACATCGAACGAGCCCTTTTTACATTCGACAGCACTTCGAACCAAGCCGTTGTCCGGTTGTACAGTAGGAGGATCTCTTCTTCTGACTCTTATCATTCGCTCGAATCTTCCCTCGGCGACAATCTACTTTTGACATCCGGCACCGAACACGAGAACGTGTTTTTGGTCTATTTGTGAGTACATCGCACCTCGCACCCTTTCGCAATATTCTCCCTTCTCTGATTACTACGAATCAGCTTCATCTTCACTCTGCAAGAATTTGCAGCCGAGTTGACATCGCTGGTGGATGCAATGTCCCGGGTTACCAGTTACCGGCGCGCAGCCGCCGCCCGAGGGAATTGGTTCAAACGAAGAATGGGTGACATCAAGCAATTCTTCCGTGGCAAGGTGTGGTCATGGAAGAGTGGACTTTCCGCCCCCGAGAGGAGTAGACGCGTTGTTCGTAGGATATGTTCGTTTGGCTCCACTCCCATAGCGTGGCGTTCCTAATGTTCTCCTACAGCATCTTTTGTGTTACGAAAGGACAACGATTCCAAACGGCGCCATGTTTACTTCCCTAAAGTTCGCCCGCACGCTCCGGATACGGTGCTTACACCAAAGAGATCAACCCTCACCTTCTGGGGAAGGGTAAAACAAACACTCTGGGTGATTGGAGACCGTTTGAAGCAACCTGATATCAAGTACGCTGTGAAGGTCGGGATGGCCACCGCTGCGTTGGCTGCCCCAGGATTCATTAATGCCACTCGACCAATCTTCACTGAGTATAGGGGTGAATGGGCATTAATCTCGGTATGATTCCTTAAGTTTTGTACGTGGAGGCGTCCTGACGTGGGTTCACAGTTTTTTGTCGTTATGTCGCCGACGATTGGAGGAGTGCGTGGTTCAATTTGTTCATTGCGCTGGTAATTTACGGTCCTATATCTTACAGACGAACTTCCTGAGCGTGTACCGTATTCTCGGAACACTGTGAGTACTCGCATTGGGATGGCAGTTGGAGTGTTCACACGTACACAGGCTTGGTGCCTTCACTGCAGCCGGAATATGGGCGGCGTTCCCGGAGAGACCAGTCATCCTGTCAATCTTTGGCTTTTTTTTCTCTATACCTTGTTTCTATTATATTGTTGCCAAGCCGACCTACGCAGCCTCCGCCCGGTTCGTTTTGTTGGCATATAACCTTGTGTGCCTATACAGGTATGTCTACAACCATTCATACCCGAGACCTGTGGAGTGAATTGTTTTGTAGCTACAACATCAGGGAACAAGACGAAAACGTGACTCACGTCGCTATGAATCGGACCATCTCGGTTACCGTTGGTGTTGTCTGGGCCGGCATCGTTTCTAGGTACTGGTGGCCGACAGAGGCAAGAAGGGAATTAAGCAGAGCCTTGGGAGAGTGGGTGCCGTCTCTTGAATCGTTATTGATGTCGACGCTGATTTTGTGTCGTGCAGGTTCTGTTTGAATGTTGGGTGGCTTTATACCCGTTTGGTGGCCTTCAACTCCACGGGAGATGATGCTGATAGCTTCGATGAGGATGGAGCTCATACACCTCTTCCCACGGAGTCTTCCACACTCCTGAGGCGCAACAAAATCAGAATGTCACGTTCCATCCAACATTTCATGTCCATGGAACTTCACTTGCAGCTCCAGCTGATCGAGTTACAAGGACTGCTCTCTCAGACCCAGCACGAACCTCGGTTGAAGGGACCATTCCCGGTGCAATTATACCGATCAATTTTGACCAGCTTGCAGAGTATCCTGGATAAATTGCACAGCATGAGGTGTGTGACATCGAGGGAAGAATGGCACACAGTGAGCTTTCTCTAGCACTCTGTCGAACGTTTGTTAAGCTATCATCCTCCAGACCGTCCGTCGCGATTTCATTCTTCCTGTGAATCGGGAGCGACGGGAGATGGTTGGAAACATCATCCTCTATTTCTCCGTCTTAGCCTCCGCCTTCAGGCTGAAGGCCCCACTACCTCCGTATCTTCCTCCCGCGGCGAAGTCGCAGCAACGTTTGGTCGATGCGATCAGGGACCTCGATGTGGTGAAAAACCGGGACGTGAAGGGCTCGAGGCAGCTCTTGTTCTTTGCTTACGCTTTGACGATGAAGGGGGTCATTCAGGAATTGGACTTTCTAGGTAAGACTGTGCAGGAGGCTTTTGGTGTAATCGGCGAGGGACTGGAGGAGTTCGAGGAGTTGTTTAGACTGGAGACTGGACGCTTGGACGCTATCGCTTAAGTGAGACTGATGTACTACGTTATCTTGTCCATAAATGTCTGTTCAGTGTTGAACGTGACCCAGGAAATACTAGTCGGGATCAGATTAGTGGTGGAGGCTGGCTACGCTTATTTCTCGTTTCCGGAGCCGACAGGGCCACAGGCTGTAAGGATGAGCGTGCTGCGTCACGTGTAACATGTGACCCTCGTCCTGTCCCAAGTCTCACGGTAAATCGGAAGAACTTATTCCGAGCGAGTTTCCTTTCTCTTTCAAGCCCCAGGATTTGCGATTCACCGGCCTCACCACTGCTTGAACGAATCTTTTCGAGGGACTTGCGGATAGTTTGACAAGTAACAGGCACAATGTCGCGTCAGGGAGATCGCCCCTCAGAGCACACCGTGAGTGTCTTACCCGTTTTCCGCAATACTTCCGCCGTACTTATCAACCCCGCCCCCACACAGAATGAGGATAGGGACGATTTATCGAGGCTGCTGGGCGACACGCAGTCAGGAAGCATTGAGAAGAAACGAGCGGCAGCTGAGAGTCTGCCCCGTTATATCCAGAAGGTCCCGGAAATGCAGGACGACGTAGTGAACGCCGTGTATGACCTGTGTGAAGATCCATCGGTTGAGGTGAGCATCATCCCTCCAACTTGTCATCTTTGTGTCGGCCAACGATTTTGGGTGAGATTCGAACCGAGGGGTATAAAGCCATTGTGGCGGTATCGAAGGAAGACAAGGGGATATTGAAACGGAACGTCGATGTTCTGGTCCAGCTTCTTCAATGCGGTAAGCACAAACCCCTCTCTCCGGACCGTCGTAAGGCATTCACGCGTTGAGGAAACAGATGACCCAGAGGAGATCATCCACATCCGACAAGGGCTGGAGCAGCATCTAGCAATCGAGCCTAGTGTTACCATGAGCGTGCTGTGTGATCAATTGTCGTGGGCTGAAGATGACCAAGGAAACCGAGCACAGCTTCGAACGCTTGTCCTTGAGTTTCTGGCCAGGAGCATTGGACCCCTCAATATCGCTATTAGCCGTTCGTCAGATCGAATCCTCGTAGAAGGTATCACTGGCGTGAGTTTTCTCCCCCTCTGCTTCATTGTTCGTCTTCACGCTTCGGGACAATAGGCCCTTCCCAATGCCCCACCTTCGGATGTGCATATCATGGTCAAGGACATTTTGCTAGCACTGCCGACTTTTAGGAATCGGACGGACCGGGGTGATAACACGCTGGTGCAGCTTCTGACAAAGATACAAAACTCCTTGTTGGCAGAGATGTCGTCGAGTTTGAAGGCATTACCGAACACCTTGTCCCTGTTGGACGCGGCTCACCTCTGGGTTGTCACTGCTGCTCGGCCGCTGACTCTGTTCAGATACTATTTCAACTCGATAGTGAACGACATTTACACTTTTGAGAAACAAGCTCAAGTCGCGATCATCTGCAACATCGCGAAGATGCTGCAGTTTTATCTGAACAACCCGGGGTTGCATGACACGTATGCGGCTTTGAAGCAGGCTACAGACCGGTCATTGCCATTGCTCAAGGTCCGCTTCTCATGAGCATTCTCACATTTGCTGACCAATGCCTTCGCTATCAGATATTGGTCGATTCGAAACCACAGGACGAGGGGACATGGGACGCATGTCGCATACTTTTGGAAGCCTTTCTTACTGTGAGTGTGGGAAGATGTTACCGCTTCATAACCCAGACATCATCTCCGAAACCATCTACAGAGGACAACAAATCGAGACAACGCCTGGCCGGAATTGGAAATACCAGACGATGCCAAGGACGGGATTAGGGAGTTGGACGGGCTTGCCGAGTCCCAGCGCCAGGAAAAGATGGACAGTGATTTTCTGCAGGCTGTGCAGGACACGATAAGGGTTCGCAATCAGACTCATTGTTCATCCATCGTTTGTTCTCGGTTTCCGACGAGTGATTCTTATCTATCTTCTGCAGAGGCTGCTTGCTCCCCCCACCGAAGGGTCGTATAGGCGTGGTGGGAAACGGAAATACGAGTCGGATCGGCACTATCGAGGGGCGGATCCGACGACCTCTGAACCGCGGAGGTTCGAACGGGGGCATGGGACTGATGGCAGCGGCCCCAGAGAGGGTAGGCGATCAAGATCACCGAAAAGGTCGCGGTTCAGGGATGAGAGGGGAGATGGTGAGCACCAGCCATCGTTGTTGAGCAGATTGGAGGTTTCTGGCGGGACATTTGCGGGTTCTTCGAGCCAACGTAGGGATTTGGTTTCCGCGACTGGGAGAACAACGCTCCCTCCGTCACTGCCCCAGAAGCCTGTCTCTAACGGTGCCCTGCCCACAGACAGAGACAAAGACCCTGTGCGAGGATTCAGCATCAAGGGTGCCGCGAGGGG
>Ga0307515_10010965_pt1 | contig 17276 bp, 13 predicted proteins | sample 17_EM_MG_FD_194513 | JGI IMG/M metagenome (GOLD analysis project Ga0307515, IMG submission 194513) | Populus trichocarpa ectomycorrhiza microbial communities from riparian zone in the Pacific Northwest, United States - 17_EM | ecosystem: Host-associated > Plants > Roots > Unclassified | place...
TCACGCCCTTGCTGGTGGCCATCTTGGCGCTGTCGGGGTCGGTGACGTTGGTCTTGAGTTCCTGGCCCTTGCGGTTCAGGCGTCTGTTGTTCCTTGCGATGAAGTCACGTGTGGCCTGTGCCTCGCGTCGCAGATCGTCGATGCGACGCTGGCGTTGCTCGTCGCTGCTCGCAACGCCCTGCTCATCCTGCGCCTGATGCAGCGCCAGGATCCGGGCTGCGGCCTTCTCGAGCCGCTGCGCCCGGTGCGCCAGTTCGGCGTGCGTGCCGCTGCGTTCCTTGCTGGCGTTGGCCGGCAGCTTGATGCCGACGGAGACGGCGACCAACGCGAGCAGGCGGACACGGTCGTCGGCATTCCAGTTCAGGAGCGAACCTCGCGTGTGCTTTGCGGTACATGCCGTCGTTAGTTCGTACCGTGAGGGGGCTCGCCGACCGCTTGTCGAACCTGACGCTACCTGTACGAGTTCGCGGCCTTCCCGATCGCCACACGGCAATGGTCATGCCGCCATCATGACTCGCGCGCCATGCCGGGCCACCATGGCCGCATGCGAACGTGGTGCGCAGTGCCCGCGTGCGCTCATCCAGGAGTACAGCAATGCCAAACATTCATCGCACGCGGGCCGTGTCGCGCAGGGGCCGGTCGATCGCTGGCCGGGTCGGACTCGCCATCGGGCTGGCTACCCTGGTGCACGCCACCATGGCGCAGGAGGCCGAGATCCGCAAGGCGCTGGCTGCGCGCCTGCCACCGTCGGTCGTCGTCGACGCGGTTACCCCCTCGCCAATCGAGGGGCTGTACGAGGTGCGCTCGGGCACGTCGGTGTTCTATGCCGATCGGCATGGCGACTATGTCGTGCGCGGCGAGATGCTCGACACCCGCACGCACATGAACCTGACCGAAGCCCGCATCGCGAAGCTCTCGAACCTCGCCTTCGCCAGCTTGCCTGTCCAGGACGCCGTCGTCTCCACGCACGGCCGAGGCACGCGCAAGCTCGCGGTCTTCGCCGATCCCGAATGCCCGTACTGCAAGCAGCTGGAGGCCGCGCTGCGGGGGCGCGAGGACGTCACTGTCTACACCTTCCTCATGCCGATCCTGGGACCTGGCTCGGTGGACAAGGCCAAGGACATCTGGTGTGCCGAGGACCGGAGCGCGGCCTGGGATGCCTGGATGCGCGAGGGCAAGTTGCCGGCCGCCCGGCCCGACTGCGACACGAGTGCGCTGGATCGCAACCTGTCACTGCGCGACAAGCATTCGATCCGCGGCACGCCGACGCTCGTCTTCGAGAACGGCACGCGGACCAGCGGCGCAATGAGCGCACTGCAGCTGGAAAGCGAACTGGCCCGAATCGGATCCGTACACAAGCAGTAACCGCTGATCATTGCTCCATCATGTCTTGCCGCGAGACCACAACTACGATGAATTTCGCTGGGACAACGCGAATCGGCTTGCCGCAAGCCGAGCTTGTTCGAGCGCCATTCCGAAACGAACGAGGATCGTGCAAGCACCATGAATCAACAGCATCCACTTCCGACGACGGGCCGGGGCCAAGCGGCCCTTGCACGCATTGCCATGCTCACGGCGGGCCTGTGCGTCGCAGGCGCCGCCAGCGCGGCGAACTGCGGCGACCCGCCGGTTAGCGGAAACAAGTACTACGTCGTCAACAAGGACAGCGGCCTGCAGGTGGACGTGCAAGGGGCCTCCAAGGACAACGGGGCGACCGTCTTCCTGTGGCAGGCCAACGGGCAGGCCAATCAGCAGTGGACTCTGACGGAGCTGAGCAAGGGAATCTGGACGATGGTGGCAGCGCACAGCGGCTCCGCGCTCGACCTGTACAACTTCGACTCCAGCGAGAACGCCCCGATCAAGCAGTGGGCCTATACAGGCAATCCCAACCAGCAATGGCTGATCTCCGCGGCGGGGGGCAGCTACACGATCAAATCGAACCAGTCGAACAAGCTCCTGACGGCTGCCAACGACTCGACGGGCACGCCACTGACGCAGCACTCGCCGGGTTCCGGGCGGCAGAACTGGTACTTCAATCCGGTGGACGGCAAGTGCAGCAGCGGCAGCACGACGACCGGATCCTTCGGCAGCTTCATGGGCCGCACCAAGATCCTCATCGGCGGGCAGGTCAGCGACGACGACCTGAAGCTCGCGCCGTTCGACGTGTCCTACCAGTACATCCACAGCCAGCCGGCGCCGCGCGCCGCGTGCTATGACAAGTGCCTGGCAGGGTGCGACGCAAACAACTGGTGGGGTTGCTGGGGGTCGAGCCAATGGGACAACTCGTCCGGATTGCAGATCACCTATGCCAATGCCCACCCGAGGGGCACTTCGGATCACCCCGTGATCCAGCAATACGTTTGGTACTCAGCCGAGGACATCGGCATTGCGCAAGGGGACCTGGAGAAGCTGTACGCCGGCACCGACGGCCACAAGAACTACAAGGGCGCCATCAACAACAAGACGCTGTTGAAGGGCTACATGGATGACTACCGGTTCTTCCTGCAGAAGATCGGCAAGAGCCGCACCATGATCCACCTGGAACCCGACTTCTGGGGCTTCGTGCGCGTCAAGACCGGCGACCACCCCAACGATCCGCACTTCGTGCCGGCCGAGGTGCAGGCCGCCAATCAGACCGATTGCGCGTCCGAGGAGAACAGCGTGGCGGGCATGACGAGCTGCCTGATCAAGATGGCCCGCGCCTATGCACCCAATTCCACGGTGGGGCTGCACTTCACCTGCTGGGACTGGGCGGATGACGATACGGCCACGGGCGGGCCCAAGGCCTGCGCCAAGTACTACCAGCAGCTCAGTGCGGGCAAGGGCGACTTTCTCGCGACCGACGTGACGGACCGCGACGCTGAATGGGCCGTGCGGAACCAGTCGTGGAACGGCAAGAGCTACGTGTGGGACGACGCGAAGTGGAACAAGTACGTCGCCATGATCAAGCTCGTGACCGAAACCGTCGGCAAACCCATGGAGCTCTGGCAGGTTCCCCTAGGCAACATGAACATGACGAACTGGGACAACCACTGGCAGGACAACAAGGTCTGGTACATCTTCAATCGGATGACGGACCTGCAGAACGCGCACGTGTTCGCGATCCAGTTCGGTGCTGGCGAGTCGCACCAGACGTCCACCGGAACGGATGGCGGATACATGGTGAATCTTGCGAAGAAGTATTACAGCCAGGGCGGCGTCTCGATGAAGTGACGCACCGGCTGCGCCGGTCGTGCCGGCCCTAACGGCATGGCCGGCGCGTCGCAACTGTTTGTTGACTAGGCCAAGCCTTCCGGCAAGCCGGTGGGATTCCACGTGCTCACCGACTACGCCCACGGCCCGGCCCCTGGAAGCGCGAGACCAACGCCCAGCAGCTTTCCTTGATCAGCGACTAGTTGAGCAAGGGCTGCTGCTGTGGCGGCGGCTTTGGTCCTGGCTCTGTCGCAATGGCAGAGAACAAGGGACCTGAGGCGGGTCGACGCGGAAGTCAGAAGGCCAGGCTGCCGTCCACATTCGTCTTTTGGTCAGCAACCGCCTCTTCTTCGTGGAGACAGAGGAGCACGAACTTTGGCAACCCGCAGATGCCAGCTTCCAGCAGACTGCACGATCGCCGACCTCGATGGCACTGCGGCCATCACGACCGCTCACCTCGCCGAAGCTAGTCCGAACCGGCGTGTTTTGACCGCCCGTCGGGCCTGATGTAGGAGCGACGCAGTTCCGGGCTTAATGCGCGGATTGACGCGGACCGTCCCTGACACGCTGACCGCGTCGGACGGCAGAATCCGCAAGCAGTGCGCGCAGATTCGGGACGGTTGGAGATGCTCTATCGCTTTGGGGACTATCAGGTCGACGTCACGGCGCGTCAGGTGGACCGCCGCGGGGCACCGGTTGCGCTGGAGCCGAGGCCCTTCGATCTGCTCGTGCACCTGATCCAAGAGAGGCGGCGCGTCGTCTCTAAGGAAGAGTTGCAAGAGCGTCTCTGGCCCAAGCTGCCGGTACCTGGCCCTGCGCTGGGGCAGGCAGTGATGAAGTTGCGTCGTGCGGTTTCCGATTCCGGCGGCGGAGAGATTATCCGCATGGTGCCGCGTGTCGGCTATCGCTTCGTCGCGCCACTCTCTGAAAACGTCGACACGCCATCCGGCGCAAATGGGGTGGCCGATGGCCTGACGATCGCATTGCTCCCGGTTCAAAACGCCACGGGCGATGCGTCGCTGGCATGGCTGGAACTTGGGTTGATGGCCTTGGCAGTACGCAACCTGGACGGACATCCCGCCGTGGTGCCGGTCTCGATTCCCTCGATGATGATGGTGCTTCAAGGCGCCCGTGCTGTGGGCGACACCTTGATCGACGCCGCCCTGCGCCGGGCGACGGGGGCGCGGATCGTCGTGCACAGCCGCGTCGTGCGCGGTCGCGGCGGTGTACTTAGGCTCGTCTACAAGACCCGTGGCGAAGAGTCTTTCAGGGGCGCAGTGGAGTCTGAGCGGCCCACCGATCTCGCTGCCCGGTTTGCCGATGCATTGGTGCAGGCGCTGCATCCTTCCAGCACGCAGCCGCAGCACGGGGTGACGCACGACCTCTTGTCGGACGAGGCGTTCGCGCGTGGCGTGCAAGCCCTGACGGCGCACCGCTGGGCGAAAGCGGCGAACCTGCTGCAGCTGGCGCTCGATCTCGAGCCGGACCGCACGGATGCACAGTTGGAGTTGCTGCGGGCGCTGGGCAACCTCGCTGACAAGAGCTTGTTACCGATCGCACATCGGTTGCTGGCGCATGCTGAGCATGAGCAGGACGCGATGCTTGCGGCGCGAGTGCACCAGGCCTTGGGCCGGTTCCACCTCAACCTCTCGGAGCTCACACAGGCGGATCATCACTTGGCCCTGTCGCTGGAATACGCGGCGGGGCAAGGGGGTGCGGACTGGACCGCACGGACCTTGATGCTGCAGGCGACTGCAGCGGCCAACCGCCTGGACCATTTGGCAGCCCGGCAGATTGTTGGCCGCATGTACGAGCAGTGCAACCGCAGTGGCGACCGGGTGCTGCCGGTCGCAGGCCTCGGAATCGAGGCGAATGCGACTGCGGCCAGCGGCAACCTGCAGCAGGCCGCGACGCTGTCGCTCGAGACGGTACGTCGCGCGCGCGAGGTCGGTGCACACAGCTACTTGATAGGCGCCTGCGACGATGCGGCATGGCACCTCGCCAAACTCGGGCGCCTCGTCGAGGCGGCTGCTCAGGCGGAGGAGTCCGTGGCGGCCGCGCTCTCCTACGAGATATTGGCGGACGCATGGCGTTCGATGCCGGCGCTGTGCTGGATCTACCGACTGGCGTGCCTGCCAGAGGCCGCTAGACGGGCCATCGAGCGCATGTCCGATCCGGTCGACGTGACCTGCCCGGAGCATGTCTGGCGCGCCCGCGCATTGCTGGCAGTTGCCGAAGGCAGGCACGCCGAGGCAGCCGACGACCTGGCCCGTGCGGTGGGAGTGCACCGTGCGCAGCAGCACGTCTACGATGAGGCGCAGACGCTGCCCTGGCTCGTCGATGCGCTTGTGCGCAGCGGGCGCCTGGAAGAGGCCGAGGCTGAGCTGCAGGCCATGACGGCACCGCGCCTTGCCGGCAGCGCTGACCTGAAGGCCCAGACGTTGCACGGACGAGCGTCGCTGGCCCATGCGCGAGGTGGCGTCGAGGAGGCGATGACCTACCTGGAGCAGCTGGTCGATACTGATGCGGCGGCGCCGCTGTGGCGTGCCTGGGCCCGGATTGACCTCGCGTGGCTGGAGGTGGAGGGCGGAGAGATCGACGCAGCGTCCCGGACCCTGGCCCGTGTGCCGCAGCCGCTCACCGATCACCCGCTGGTGCACGCCGTGCGGACGCGCATTCGTACGCCAGGTGCGCCATGCACTCCGATGCAATGCCTTCTGACCCGGCGCTGATCGGCTTGCGCCGATCTCGTCCAGAGCCGGCTGCGCGATGTGCATGTCGGTCATCGGCTGCGCACGCTCGACACCGGCACGATATCGCCGCGTCGCCTATCCACGCTGCTCAACCATTTCCCGGGACCGCATGACCGACCTCGCGTACCACTTTGGCCACTGTGAGTTGCGCACGGGCACACGGGAACTGCTTGTCGATGGACAGGTGCAGGCGCTGGAGCCGCTTGCCTTCGACCTGCTCGCCTACCTGCTGCGCCATCGCGACCGCAACGTGTCTAAGAATGAGCTGCTCGACGAGGTCTGGCTGGGCCGCATCGTCTCGATCGGCGCGGTTGCACGTGCGGCGATGACGGCACGCAAGGCCATCGGGTGCACCGCGACCGGCCCGCTGATCCGTACGATTCACGGAGTCGGTTATCGATTCGTCGGCGAGGTTCACGAGACCGCGTTGAGCGTGCCGGACCGGCCCGCCGTAACGGGCCCCGTGAGCGTCGCCCTGCTGCCGTTCGAGAACCTGACCGGCGACCTGTTGCTCGACTGGGCCACGATCGGCCTGATGGCCCTGGTGGGCAATGCGCTGGCAACCGACACGCGTCTGGCGCCGCTCACGGTGCATGACGTGGCGGCCGCGATGCAGTGGCTCGGGCCCGAGGCCAGTGTCGAGGCCCGCGTCGATGCCTTGCGGCAGCAGACCGGCGCCCGCCATGTCGTGCAGACTCGCATCCTGCGTGATGAGCAAGGCTACCGGCTCGACTACCGGCTGCTCGCGGCCGGTGGCGAGGCAACCGGCACCGTCTACGCAGATGATCTGGTCCGTCTCGGCCGGGCGCTGGCCCGGCACCTCCTCCGAGTCCTGTTGCCCGGCGCGGCCGACGGCACAGACGTCTTCACGCTGCATGATCCCTGGGCGATGCAGTTGCTGGCCCGGGCGATGCAGGCGTCCGCCGAGAAGTCGTGGACGCGCGCGCTGCGCATGTTGCGTGTCGTACTCGACCTTGAGCCGGACTACGACGAAGCTCGGCGCGAACTGTCGCGTGTCGAATCGCTCGCGGCGCTGTGGGTAGACACGAACGCTGGTGGCAGGGCGCCTGAACAGCCTGCAAGCTCCACGATGTGAACGGCATCGCAGTCGGCACGCGTACTCTGCGCGGTGTTCGCGCGCGGTCACGGAATCGGAAAGCGTGACCCAGAAACTCGGGCCTTCCGCGCCATCGCACAGTTCGATGGCGCGGTGCACTTCCTCTTCGTAGGCGACTGGCTCGCGATGACAGGCCCGCCAATGTCTCAACGCAAGGTGCACATTCACCATCGTTCGCCGGTCGCGCTGGTGGTGGTTCTGGCCAACAAGATCAGCAATTTCAATGAGACTGAGGTGTGTCCGGACTCGAGTTCGAGCGACAGTCGGTAGAGGATTTTTCAATCATCAATGGTCATCGACTCGCCCGGCCAAGTTTTCGCCGTCACTTCCCATCTCAAAGGCAAATCACGCGCAATGCCGACCATCGCATCGACACACTCTGGATCGAACTGCGTCCCTGCGTGCGAGGTGATGTAGCCAATCGAGTCACTCATGCTCCAAGCGGACTTGTATGGACGCACGCTCATCAGCGCGTCGAAGACGTCGGCCACTGCGACGATTCGTGCGCAGCGCGGTATCGCTTGCCCGGACAGTCCGAACGGATAGCCAGCACCGTTCCACCACTCATGATGTGACAGCGCCACTGCGACCGCAGCCGAACTGAGGTCATTGTTTGTATCGTCCTGATGCAAGAGCAGCATGCTGGCGCCAATCTCGCAGTGCTGTTCGATCGACCTGCGCTCCCCACCAGAGAGCGTGGCCGCCTTGTTCAAGAGTGCCTCGGGCAACGCGTGCTTGCCGATGTCGTGGGTTAGCGCCGCCAAAGAAAAGTCTCGGACCTGCCTGCGTGGCACGTTGAGTCGCTCGCACAATCTGATGGTGAGCCAGGCAGATCGACGACCATGCAGGTCGATGCTGTGGAGTGTCATCCTCCCAACGCCTTTGCACTGTGAGCGTCGGCACGAGGAGCGCGCGAATCAACCGTAGACAGCAGGTTCACCGACGCTGCTCGTGTTTCATGCCAAGGCTCTGGGATCGTGTCTGCGAACCCGTGCGACGAAAGCATCGGTCGACCATTCAGTTCAAGCGAGGTGTCCATTGCGAACCTCAGGAGCCTGGAGAGGCGTCTTCGTTCCTGGGCCCCCACCAAGCATGTTTGTTGAGCACCGCGATGCGATCGTTCAGTGCCCGAATTTGAGTCCGTGTCGTCGCCACTTGCCGACGGCACGATTCGAACAGCTGTGAATACTTCTCCTCGGCGACGAGTGCCCTGCCGACGAATTTCCTGCGTGCCACTATCCAGCCGACAGTGAAGGCTGCCGACGCGGCAAGCGCAGTAGTCGTTACGATCGAACCTGCCATGGCTTTCCCCGAACGCAGCTCGCGGGAATTGCGGAGCTCTTTGCGTGGAAGGAAGTCTCGTGTCATGCGCCCGTCTTTTCATGATGGAGCTATGACGACTGGCCAATAACACGGGTGGCGCGACGTTTGTCACGGTGGCGTGGGGTCGGCGACCGTCTAGATGACACTCGGCGGCCATGAGCGGCCCCTGTCGTTGGACAGGGCAGTTGAGGGGTGCTCGTGCTGCTGGGACGACAGCATTCGTGCCGCTTTCGCAGAGTGACGGCCGTTGTGGGAGTCGGTTCGTGTCGATGGCCGCAGCGCAGCGCTTGCGCACCTGCTCGCGGACGGATTGCGTGCCGTGCCAACAATGAATGCCCGGCCCCATCAAAGGGCCTCAAGGCCCGGTTTATTTGTCCGATAAGTCGAGGAGAACCTTCGCGCGGGTCGCGACGTCTGCGACATCGGAGCATCATGGACATGGATCTGCAGAATCCGCGGACCGTTAGGAAGTGGCCGGGGTGGCGCATCGGTGCCGTCCTGGCACTGCTGATCCCGGCACAGTTGACATTCGCCGCGGAGCGACCGCCCGAATGGCTGCAGCGTGTGGAAGCACTGGCGTGGGACACCCCCGCCAAAGCCATGGAAGATGCCCAACTGCAACTCGCTTCCGCCGATGCGTATGGGGATCAAGCGGCACAACTCGCGGCGTCGATGCTCTTCGTGACGGCTGCCAACGCGCTGAACAACTATCCAGTCGTCGAGAAGGCATTGGCGCGCGTCGTGCCGCTCGCGGCCACGCTGCATGACGAGGCGGCGCAATGCCATATCTTCACCATCCGTTCGGACATCAGTCAGGCGGCCGGGAGAACCGACGAAGCGAACTTCATCCTCGACGAGGCGCTTGTGTACGCGAAAAACCACCGCATGGATTGGTGCGTGGCCCGCGTGTATTCCCATCGCGCGAGCATCTACAGCGACCTCGCTCGTCCGGCGGATGTCCTGGCTCTTCTGATACAGGCACACTCCATGTTCGAGGCAGAGGGCGACAAGCCCTGGCTCGCCAGCGTGCTGTCGGACATGTGCTGGGTCGAGCGGCGCAACAAGGACGACAGCACGGCGGTGGGCAAAGCCATCGAGCACTGCGTGAAGGCCTTGTCTTATCTCAACGGGTCGCGCATGCGCTACCTCGCGAGCGCCGTCAACCACAACCTCTCGGGTGCCTACTTGGCTGCGGGGCGGCTCGTGGAAGCCCGCACGCACGTTGGCGAGGCGGCAAGGCTGGCGGAGGAGGCTCACCTGGTTTCCGGGTCTGCATTCGTCGCACGCATGGACGCGGTGATCGCGATGGAGGACGGGCGGTTCGCCGACGCCGTGGCGCCGCTGACCCGTGCGCGCGGCATCTTCCTGACCACCGGCAACGACGAGATGGTCTTCCACTCGACGCTCCTGCGCGCCGTTGCCCTGGCCCAAGTGGGCCGGCGCGACGAATCTCTTCAGGACCTCGCGCGCGTCCTGAAGATGTCGCAGAACCTGAAGAACTCCGGGAACGAACTCGTCTACCTCCAGTCTGCGATCGATATCCACGAGAAGCTGGGCAATTTGCGCGAAGCCCTTGACAGTGCCAAGCGTCTTCGTCGCGCCGAACGCGCGCACGCCAACGTGGCGAACACCAAGCTTGCGACGGAGCTGACGGCACGGTTCGAGACGCGCCAGAAGGAAGCCGAGAACCGCTTGCTGCGCGCGCAGACGGCGGAGTCGGATGCACGCCGGTTGGCACTCAGTGTCGCGCTGCTCGCCAGCCTGGCCATGCTCGGCAGCATGGCGGTCTACCTTTTCTACCAGCGCCGTCAGAAGCGGCGATTCGCCGAGCTCGCCGCGGGCGACGAGTTGACGGGCATCCCGAATCGTCGCCATATCCTTGAGCTGGCTCGCATCATCTTGGCAGATCGCCGCTCCCGCGGTCGTCTGTGGATCGCCTTGCTGGACATCGACTACTTCAAGCGCGTCAACGACACCTACGGGCATGCAGTGGGCGACGCCGCCTTGCGCATCTTTGCGCAGAACTGCCGCGAGCAGCTGCGCGAGCACGACCATGTGGGCCGCTTCGGCGGCGAGGAGTTCCTGCTGCTGGTCGAGGGCGGCAGCGACGCGGCCCTTGCGGCCATCTTCGAGCGCTTGCGCGCAGGCCTGCTCGCCAAGCCGGTCCCCGGCATGGCGAGCACCGAGCGGCTGTCGTTCAGCATGGGCGGTGGCTGGGTGAGCGAGCTGTCCGATCTCGATGCAGCCATCGCCCGGGTCGATGCAGCCTTGTATCGCGCGAAGCACGCAGGACGAGACCGGCTCGAGCTGGCGCAGCAAGACGAGGTGCCGTTGCCGCCACCCGTGACCAGGACTCGCGGTGAAGCAAACGCGCCCGCCTGCGACCTCGCTCGCGCAGAGGCATGAAGATTCCACATCGCGTCCGATAGCGTTTCACGCGAGGCGCCCACGCAGCGTCTGATTTCGCGGGGCCACAAGTTCACCGCGCTGTTCGCCGGCAAATGACATGATTGCCTTTGGTGCCATCAAGGCATTGAACGAAGCCGGATTCCGCATTCCAGAAGACATCGCACTGGTCGGGTACGACGACATTCCGCTGGCCGCTTTTGCCATGCCGGCACTGACCACAATGCGCTCTGATCCAACTGGGCACGGGCAGGACGCGATGGAGTTGCTGCTTGCGCAACTGCACCATGAGGCCGGGACGGTACCGTCACACGCAGAGCGTGAGCCCGAACTGGTGATCCGTGTGGTGCGCAAGTCCGGGACAAGAATCAAGCCTGAAGCTCGCAAGCATCCCCACCATCGTCGTATCGACCGCCCGCTTGCCTTGGCAGTCGACTGTCGCAACTTCGCTAAAGCAGACTTCAGATCGACAACAGACATCATTCGCGGCAAGCCTCAGCGGCTGGCGGACGCCTTGCATGTGGTGGACGATCTCTTCCGGCCAGTAATGCGAACGACTCCCTCCGGAGGCCACTCTGCCGCCTAGAGGGCACCACGAGGTATCGTGCGACACTTCACTGCAAAAGCGGTCATGTCGTGTGCATGTATCGGCGCTGCCCTCAAGAGAGTTTGCCCGCTCGCTTTCGCATCACCGCCTCACCGAACGCGGAAGTTCACGAACTGCCAAGGGTCGCCCTTGTCGAGCTCTTCTTCGAACAGCGATTCGCGGTGCGCCAGGGGCGTCCAGTCGCTGAACACACCGGTTACTGTTCCCAGGTAGGGCTTGATCAATGCGAGCATCTCGTCGTATGGCAGATCGTCCGGTTCGAGGATGCCGCGATCCGGATTTTTCAGTGCCCAGACGACCCCAGCCGTGATGGGCGCGGCCACCTGCAACGACGTGGCGTTGTTGTATGGGCAAAGAGCTCGCGCCTCTTCCACGGTCAGTTGCGAGCCGTACCAGTAGGCGCCTCGGGCGTGGCCCATCAGCAGCACGCCGAGCTCGTCACGGCCTCCGATGATGTCGTCTCGCAGCAGCCGCTTGTGGTCTTGCTGCTGCCACTGTCGCCCCGCCAGTTCATGCAACGAGAGCACGGCATCGTCGCAAGGGTGATAGGCGTAGTGCACCGTCGGTCGGTACTCCGGTTGCTCGCGATCTCCAATGGTCAGGTGATCAGCGATTGAAATGGACTCTGCGTGCGTGATCAGAAACCCGTGATACGGCCCTTCGAGCGTCGTCCCGCTGCGTACTTGCGTGCCGGCACCCGGCCGGTTCAGATAGATGGCCGCGCGGCAACCGCTCGTGTGGCGGGCACCATCGGGCGGAAAGTGCCGTTCGTGAGTACCCCAGCCGAGTTCAGCAGGTTGCAGCCCTTCGGACACGAATCCGTCGATTGACCAAGTGTTGACGAACTCGTTGCATCGCTTGGGTGAGCGGCTCAATTGCGTGTCGTGTTCGGCGATGTGGATCACGCGCACGCCTAACCGCTGCGCAAGCCGAGCCCAGCTTCTCTGGTCTGTTGGGGCAACGAGATCCGGGCCGGCGAGGTCGAGCAGCGCTTGCTTCAACAAGAAGGACACCAGGCCGGGGTTCGCCCCCCAGCGTCATCAGTATCGTCGGCTGCTTGGGGTTGCCCGATCGTCGAAGGGCCAGCACCTCTTCTCGGAGCTGGTAGTTGGTGCGTTGCGCGGGAGGCGCCGATCGGTCTGTGTAGGTGCCCGGCCATGGCTCGGTCGACGTGTCGAGGTACAAGCACTGGCTCCAGGCACAGCTCGATCAAGGCCTTGCTGCTGACGTCCACCGAAACGTTCAGAAGAAAGTCACCCGGTTGCAGCCGGCTCTCTAGCACGGTCTTGTAGTTGTGACAGTCAACCTTGATGGCGGTGTGCGGCACGCCGAATTCGCGTGCGGCAGCAAGCCCATCTTCGGACGGTTTGATGATCTCGATCTGGTCGGCTCTCATGTCGATGTGGCGCAGCAACAAGGGGAGGACGGCTTGGCCGATGCTGCCGAAGCCGAGCATCCTGATGTGTCCGTCGAACCGGGCCCGCGTCTGCGATGAAGCCATGCCAGGAAGCGGCAAACGGCATGCCGCCTTGAAGACCTTCTACGCGGAACCTTCTCCGAACTGAACGCTCAGCCGAACAGCCGCCACCCAACCAGCCCGACGCACACGAGCACCAGCGTGAGGACGCTCATCACCAGCAGCGCTCGTTGCCGCCCCCGGTTCGTCGGCACGATGGGTGAGGGCTTGGAGCTCGCCGCACGCCCGTAACCCACGCCGTCTTGCGGCAGCGCATCACCAGCGTCCATGGCGTCGAAGAGGCTTGTACGCATCGGGGGCAGTGCGGGCTCGGCCTCCTCCGTAAGCGTTGGAACCGCCGGGCTTTCAAAGGGCTCGACGTCTTCGGCAGCACTCGGGGAACGATCGAAGTTGGCCAGCAGAGCGAGCACGCTCTCGGATGAATTTAGCGGGTAATCAGTGGGCGGGCGCGCGGGAATCGGCCGCTTGATCTTGTGCGGTCGAGGCAGCTTGACGGCTTGAGGGGAGAAGAGGGCCCGGAACTCCGCCACGCTGCGCGGACGGTCGGCCGGGGGGGCGGCGAGTGCGATGTCGATGGCACTTAGGAACTCGGGGGCGTATCCCAGAGCCGAGGCGCTGTCCTTGAGCCGCATGAGCACATCCGCCAGAGGCTCGTGGCGAACCAGCTCCTTGGCGTTGAGCGGCGACCACTGGCCACTGATCGCAAAGTGCAGCACTGCGGCAATGGCGTGCAGGTCGCCAACGAGCACCTGTGCCGCCCGGGCAGGGTCTGAGTAGGCGTCGACATAAGGCGTGAGAATATCGCTCTGCACCGCGTGGTGCACCGAATCGAAGTCCATCAACACTGGCTGATCGCCTTCGATCATGAAGACGTTGACGGGCTCGATCTGGCCGTGCCCTATACCCGTGGCGTTCAAGGTTTCGAGCGCACCGAGCAGACCGTCCAACAGGAGCTGCAGCTGCGCCTGACTGGCAGGTTCGCGGCTGGTTGAGCGCTTCGCCAGCAGGCTGGTTCCAAGCAGGTAGGGCATTGCCCGATAGGCGGTGCCGTTGCCTTCCCAGACACAACTCACGTGCAGCAGATTGGGATGGTTGAACTGCGAGAGTGCAAGTGCCTCACCGATGAACGACTGAAGTCCGCGATGAAAGGCTTCTTCATGCGACGGATCGCTCAGCTCGATGACGTCGTCGGCGTTGCGTGTTGCAATGGCCGCGGGAAGGTACTCCTTGAGCGCTACGGGCGTGCCGCTGGTCGCTTGGTTCGCAAGATAAAGCGCCCCGAAACTCGTCAGGCCAAGAACCTGGGTGATCTCGAAATCTTCCAGCATCGCGCCGGGCGCGAGCGCATGCCCTGCACCCACGGGAAGGTGACCAGGCGGCTGGAGGGGTTCGAACAGGTTCATTGCAAGGTGATGCAGCGGGGAACTGCGTGGCCCGAATGGGCAGGAGTTGGCATTCTGCCGTGCTTTGCACGCCACAAGCCCCACAGCGGCGCTGTGGTTCTAGGTGGGACCCCAGGAACACCCCTAAGCAAGGGGGTCAACGTTTCTGGTATTGCTGCGCGCCGAAGAGAACGTCTCGCGCCTGGCTGTCGACCAGAGGCTTGCGCAGATCGGCCAGCACCGCGACACCTCGCTGAACGGCCGGGCGGGCAGTGATCTCGTCGAACCAGCCCTTGAGGTGAGGGTAGTCGGCCCAGTCGATGCCTTGGTTCTTCCAGGAGCGCAACCAAGGGAAGATGGCGATGTCTGCGATGCTGTATTCGGCGCCGCCGATGTACTTGCTCTTGGCCAGACGCTTGTCCATCACGCCGTAGAGCCGCTTCGCTTCGTTGGTGTAGCGGTTGACTGCGTACTCGATCTTCTCTGGCGCGTAGATGCGGAAGTGATGCGCCTGCCCCAGCATCGGCCCCACGCCGCTCATCTGAAACATCAACCATTCCAGCACTTCAAAGCGCCCCGAGACGGACTCGGGCAGCAGCTTGCCGGTCTTGCTTGCGAGGTACAGCAGGATCGCACCGGACTCGAACAACGAAATGGACTTCCCTTCAGGCCCATCGGGATCGACGATCGCCGGAATCTTGTTGTTGGGGCTGATGGCCAGGAACTCCGGCTTGAACTGCTCGCCTGTCCCAATGTTGATAGGGTGGGCTCGATAAGCGAGCCCGCATTCTTCGAGCATGATGTGAATCTTGTGCCCGTTGGGCGTAGGCCACGAATACACTTCGATCATCGGTATGTCCTCTTTTAGCCCGGCAGATGCCGCGTGTTGATGCCATCCCATCATGCTTGATGCCTTCAAGAAGCTGATCTCTCGCCAGCCCCCCGGGCCGGATTGGCGCGAGGTGTCCGATTGGGCCAAGGCCAACAAGCTGGGCTTCAAGCGCGAACACGAAGGCGTCGGGTTCGTCATCGATGGTGGCATGGAAAGCAAGCCCTGGCGGCTTGAATGGGGGCCGCCGCAGCGCCTCTACATCGAAGGGCATGAGCTGCGCCTGCGCATGGAGCTGGGCTTGTCACCCAACCTGCAGATGCTGCTGTTGTCACAGCCCTTGCTTGAGACCCTCGAGCGCCAGACCTTCGAGCGATTCACCGAAAGCACGCAAACGGTGATCGACGGCGCAACGCCAGAAGAGATGCGCTGGCTGGCGATGTTCCCCAAGGTGCCTTACAAGGCGCCGAAAGACGTGCGCATGCGTTTCGGCCTTGTGGGCAACGTGCCGGTCGAAGCGAGCCATTGGGTCGAAGGCCCGTTGGCGCGGCAGATGGACGAAGCCGCGCTCGGTTTCCTGAAGGACGAGCCGCCCTTCGTGCTGATGCTTCTGCGCGGTCGTGTCTATCTGCGCATGCAGATGCCTGAGCCGAAGGTAGAGCTCATTGCTCAGGCGGTGTCCGTGTTCGAGGTGGCTGTGCGCCAGGCTCTGCGCGTGGCCGGTGTCATGGCCGAAGGTTCGGCCGACTGGCAAAGCACGGGTTCCACGGCGTGGCAGACCCAGCTCGACCCCGAAGAGCCCAAGCCACCCAAGGGACGCTGACCGTCAAGCCAGGCCCACTGGGTTCGGCGGCTCAGGCGTAGCGACCGAGTTCGAGCTTGGCGATGGCGTTGCGGTGTACTTCGTCGGGGCCGTCGGCATAACGCAGCGTGCGGGCCATGGCATAGAAGTACGCGAGCGGGAAGTCATCCGATACGCCACCGCCGCCGTGTACCTGCATGGCCCAGTCGATGACCTGGCAGGCCATGGAGGGTGCCACCACCTTGATCATCGCGATCTCGGCCTTGGCTGTCTTGTTGCCGGCCACGTCCATCATCCAGGCCGATTTCAGCGTGAGCAGGCGCGCCTGCTCGATCATGCAGCGCGCCTCGGCGATGCGCTCGCGCGTGACGCCTTGCTCGGCCACCGTGCGGCCGAACGCCACGCGCGACGAGGCGCGCCTGCACATCAGCTCGAGGGCTCGCTCGGCCAGGCCGATCAACCGCATGCAGTGGTGAATGCGGCCCGGGCCGAGGCGGCCTTGCGCGATCTCGAAACCGCGGCCTTCGCCGAGCAGGATGTTGCCGGCCGGCACACGCACGTTCTCGAACAGGATCTCGCAGTGGCCATGTGGCGCGTCGTCGTAGCCGAACACCGGCAGTGGGCGAATCACCTTCACCCCCGGCGTGTCGGCTGGCACCAGGATCATCGACTGCTGACTGTGGCGCGGGGCTTCAGGGTCGGTCTTGCCCATGAAGATGTAGATCGCGCAGCGCGGATCTCCGGCGCCCGAGATCCACCATTTGCGGCCGTTGATGACGTAGTCATCGCCGTCACGCTGGATGCTGGCCGAGATGTTGGTGGCGTCCGATGAGGCGACGGCCGGTTCGGTCATCGCGAAGGCGCTGCGGATCTTGCCGTCCAGCAGTGGCTCGGCCCAGCGCTTCTTGTGCTCGGCGCTGCCGTAGCGAACGATGGTTTCCATGTTGCCGGTGTCGGGCGCCGAACAATTGAACACCTCGCTCGACCACATCACGCGGCCCATGATTTCCGCCAGCGGCGCGTACTCCTGGTTGCTCAGGCCCGGGCCGTACTCGGCCTCGCGGCTAGACCCATCGGCACTGGGTGGCAGGAACAGGTTCCACAAACCCTGTGCGCGCGCCTTGACCTTCAGTTCTTCGATCGTCTGCAACGGTGTCCAGCGCTTGCCGGCTGCGGTATTGGCCGCGATCTCGGCGGTGTAGCGCCCTTCGGCAGGGTAGACGTGGTCGTCCATGAAGCGCTGCAGCTTGGCTTGCAACTCTTTCGTGCGAGGTGAGAAACCAAAGTCCATGTCTGTCTCCTTGAGGTGAAGGGCGCGCGCTCGATCACCGGCCTGCGTTGCGCGGGCCGGTGCAAAGGTCTTGCGATGTGCCTAGCGCTCGGCGAGC
>Ga0307515_10010966_pt1 | contig 17275 bp, 16 predicted proteins | sample 17_EM_MG_FD_194513 | JGI IMG/M metagenome (GOLD analysis project Ga0307515, IMG submission 194513) | Populus trichocarpa ectomycorrhiza microbial communities from riparian zone in the Pacific Northwest, United States - 17_EM | ecosystem: Host-associated > Plants > Roots > Unclassified | place...
CGAGATATGAATTCTCGCGTCTCACCCACAACAATTGGGATGAATTCGAGTTCCCGACGCAGCAACTGCTGATACGGCTTGGGTTGTGGAAGTACGTGAAGAAGAGCCAGTGGCCAGATATGAAGAATGAAGGTGAGTACAGTGTATGGGAGGTTGGGTGTGAGAAGGCACGAGCGGAGATGGCGTTACGTGTGACCGCGGAGGTAATACACATCGTGCACGCATCGGAGGACCCAGCGGTCATCTGGAAGTGCTTCAAGACGACATTGGGATCGAAGGGGTGGTCAACCAGACTTGCATTACGTCGCCAGCTGTTTCACTCGGGGAAGCAGAGCACATAATCAATGCGTGCATAGACCAACAGTGTTCGCGAACTCGCTCGCAGGATCACCGAGTTTGGTGGAGTTGTCTCAGACGACGAGCAGATAGTGGTCCTTACCAACAACCTACCCGATTCGCATTAGACGCTCATCGTTTCTCTGGAACTCGTCGAGGAAAGCAATATCACTATCGATTATGTCATCGGCCGCCTTATCAACCAAGAAAATCGGCAAGGGAACGGAGAAGACGGGGAGAATGCAGCACTTTCTGCGAGAAGTACCAGGACCAGGACCCCAGAATCGTAGATAACCTGCTGGAAATGCAACTAAATGGGCCACAACTAGTACGAGTGCCTTAACGCGGACCCCCCACGACGTGGTTTTTGACCTTCGTCAACTTTTGTATGTCCGACCGTCGTAATTATCTTAACATTGATTAATCTGCTTGGCAGAATTGTAGCGATGATGGCTTTTATGACATTCCTCTGGGCCCCCGTGCCTACCTAGCACCAGTAAACGGGTTGAATGATGAACTCATTACAATATACAGACCACAAGGATAGTTGATCCGGAGAGTGAGATCAAAATCGATATTGTGGAATTGTTTATCTAGTGAACAACAGTCTGCGTGCAGTCTGCTCATTGCTACGGTTCGGGTGGTTCACAAAGCTTCCCACTCACCACCGGTCTCTCAAGCCGACACCATGCAGTCTAACAGGGACCCATCTTCCCAGCACTCTAGGATCAAGACGGTCTTCGCCCCCTGCGTGTTCTCTCCCCTCCGCCCACCACTTCCATGCAAGTTCCAACCACTTGCGCTCCTCATTCCCCTCAGCCCGATTTATTTGATCAGTGCTGTTCTTCGCATTTTTCCTCTTTATTCCCGAATCTGTAACGCTTTGTTTCTCCCTTGCGATTGCACTCGACAATTTGCGATCGGAAAGATTTCAGCTCATCCCTTCGCCCTAGCTGTACCCCCGGCTCTTTTTCATGTAGGATTATATATAAAAGCATGTAGCTGTAGGTACAGGTAGAAGTCAATCGGATAATCAACTTTGGCCTGCGACTAATTCCTCCCTCTGCTCACTTCCCGCTCCATCTGAGTTTTCCTCCATCGGCCTTCGCGGCTAATAGCGTCGATAGCGCTAGGAAGCCCCTGATCCGCTCGGGTTTCCACGACCATAACACTCATGGAGGACATAGACGGTACATTATTGTGATTGCCAATGCACGGATACGTGTTGTTGCAACCTCTCTAAATTTGGGTTGGAGTTGCAGATGATCGGGAGTGTGATGGTTTCAATGCGGTTGAGCCCAGCCTGGCCATTTGCAGCCAACTCGTTACGCCTAATGACTACGTCCGCAACGAGAGAAAGATCGATATTTGTCGCTTTGGATATATCTAGAAAGACTAGCTTTGAGAGTCGAGGGAGCTTGTCATTGTCGCCCAGTATTTCAGACAAGCGCTGGCTAGAGCCCACGTTGAGTTCGATTCCTGACAGTTTAAGTGTCTCCACTCTCTCTCCCCATGCCTGGACAATAGATGCCAAGCCTCTTATTTTCTTGCCTCTGTTTGTAATCGAATTGAGATTGGGGAACAAGACACGTAAGGGCAGTCTGTGAACACTAGTGATGGCACTGCTGCGAATACAGAGCCCCTTCACATGGTGAAGGACGGTATGTGGTGTAGATATTTCCCAGTCGCAATCTAGTTTGAGAACGGTGAGGTTGGGAAACCACATGGCGACTATGGCGATGTCAATGGTGACTATGTCAGTGGCCACATCGGCCCAGGTGAGAGTCCCTTCGATGGAAAGGGTCTTGAGGTTGGTATGTGGGACGGTGGGCTGTAACCAGTGGATTTCCATATTCATCAAACATAGAGTATCGAGGGATGGGAATGGGTGAAGGAGATCAGATATAATCTGAATGTCATACAGATGGGAGGATATGGAGAGCGTGCGTAGATGCGAAAAGAGAGGGGTGGAACGTGGAAAAGTGAGTCGAGGTGTGGATTCAGGATCCGGGTGCTTCAACATGATGGTAAGTTCTGTAGCAGTCGTTACCTGGTAGAGCACATCGGGTAAGGTGAGGGAGCACGCCTCGCGCAAGACGATGTAGGGGGTTGCGGTGCCAATGCGGTCCAGGTAGTGATCCAGTTTATCATCTCTTCGAAATTGTATTCCCTCCGTAGGGCTGAAGGTATAGTCAAGTATACTCCATAACCTCATAGTCGTTTGTGCAACCGCACGCCACTCCCGACAAACAGCACCGACCTGAAGAGCTACTGAAAAGGGGCGTTTGGGCCTATCCTTTCGCCGAAACTCGCCCCCCCATAGTAGAAGGAATATCATTTGCCAGACTTCTCCCGGTATCCGTCTCCTGCTTGATATAATGCCCTGCATTCGCTCAAGAGATTGTCCCAACGCATTTCGTGTACTCTGCAGCTCCAATATGGCACCCTCGTGGAACCGGACACTCCGAGTTTCTGTTTCAAGCTGAGCGGTAAGCCTTTGGATGCGTTGTCGGGCCATTTCGGCATCTTGTTCGAGCTGGTGAATTTTTGCGTCAAGAGTATTGACGGACTCTCTCTCGGTATTCATCATAGCCGATATAATTGTCGCTTCATACGGCTCCGGTACCCGATTGGAGCACATCAGATCGTCCATCGCGGGAACGTTAGCACCGACTGGACCTTTGACCTTTCTACATGATTTGTTAATTCAAACTTGATTCTACAAATATAAGATGCGAACACACCCAGTACGCAGTGCGCGTTGGTAGTTTCTTGCTTGGGATTTTATGTACCAGAAATTTTCGTAGGTGGACCGTGCAATATATGGGCTAATATGAATGTGGATCACGGCGATACTTCGTTGCTTGGATTGGATGAGGGCTGGGATAGTAAGGTTGGCCCTCAGACCGTAGGCGCCAAGATCCGTTGTGTGGACGCCACAGAATCACCCGTAATGATTTTCTAGGTTGATATTGCGAATAACGGGTGGAAACGAAAGCAAGTTCATTTGACTAAACAAGAGACTACAGCAAGTCACACACGGTTATGGTCCAGTACCTTGTGGTTTTGTGACGGAACGTGCATCCCCTCGGCCCGCCGAATCACTATACCAGGTAAACTAAATTTACCCGGGTTAGAGTGGTGTAACAACGAGCTGCGGCGGCACTTACCTCAAGAGTCAACCTGCGACTCGAGTTGAAATTTGATCGCGGAATATCTCTACTTTTCTCATACGATGAACCCTTGAGGGAGACCACAATAAATTGTAAGGTATCAGGTGCGTGCTTCCTTGTATAGTTGGCAATCTTGGCGACGTTCGTATTATCGAGAGCGACATCCACTTCGTCCAGAACGAAAAAAAGGCGAGGGTTGACAGCCGCCGGGCTATTTGAGCCAAAGTAGAAGGGCCTTAGAGCTTCTCTCGCACCTGTGGATAACGAAAAGCAGAGCCATGTCGCGACCATCTTTCTCCTCCCGAGAACTGGTCCATATCGTGAAACCGCTTCATCGGTGGCATAGCATAGTAATTGATACCTTGTAAGTAGGTCCCTGCGTGTACCGATCAACTAAGGAGGAGAGTCTGGAGCGTGAATTTCGTACCTCACTGTCCCCCAAGTTCCACTCATGGGGGCGGCTTTGCCCTTTGTGAGATCTTTGCACACTTGGTCGATACGCTCGGTAATATGCTCAAAAGCTCTCTTGAATAGCTCGGTCCTGCGTGGTTACGTGATCTGGCGAATATTACCAAGCGTCGCATTCTTGACCCTCGTCGTTTGAAATCGTTGAACCTGTCTCAGGCAGCCTCGGATTCCGTCTTAGTGACACCCGCTTCCTCCTCAAGTGCACCCTCGTAGGACACTCAATGTTTCGATCGGTGCGTTCACCTGTTTTCACCACTAATCATAGTCGAGAACTGACTGGGATCTTACCTTAGGTTGAATAGCAGGCCTTGGTATGGCAAGCAGCGCAATCTTACCCTTTATGACCGGTGCTCTCGCGAGTCGCTTTGGCATCAGCACGCTGTAACTTTGTATGTTCGACCGTATTGATTGATTTGCTTTGCGATGATGGTTTTCACGGCTTTCCTCTGGACCCTCGTCGGCGTCCCTAGCACCAGTAAACGGGTTGAATGACGGGCTCGTTGCAATATACGGACTACAAGGATAGTTGATCCAAACAGTAACACAGAAAGCGATATCGTGGAATTGTTTAGCTAGGGAATAACAGTCAGCGTGCAGTCTGCTCATGGAGGACATGGACGGCACATTAAATGCACGGCTACGTGTTGTTTCAACCTCTCCACATTTGGATCGGAGTTGCAGATGATCGGGAGTGTGATGGTTTCAATGCGGTTGACCTCAGCCTGGCCATTCGTAGCCTGGCCATTCGCAGCCAAGTCGTTACGCCCCACAACTGCATCCATAACGAGACCAAGGTCGACAAGTCTCGCGTGGGTTATGTTTATGAAGGCTAGCTTTGAAAGCCGAGGGAGCTTGCCACTGTCGCCCAGTATTTCAGATAAGTTCTGGCTAGAGCCATCGTTGAATTCGATCTCTGATAACATAAGTTGCTCCACTCTCTCTCCCCATGCCTGGACGATAGGTGCTAAGCCTTTTATTTTCTTGCCTCTGTTTGTAATCGAATTGAGATTAGGGAATGAGACGCGTGAAGTCAGTCCATGAACATTAGTAATGGCACTGCTGCGAATGTAGAGACTTTTCACGTGGTGAAGAACGACCTGCGGCGTGGGTATTTGCCAGTCGCAATCTAGTTTGAGAACGGTGAGGTTGGAAAACTGCTCGGCGACCATGGAAATGTCAATGGACACATTGGACCAGGAGTGGGGCCTCCCCCGTGGCCCTCCAATTGAAAGGGTCTTGAGGTTGATATGCGGAACGGTGGGTTGCAACCAGTGGATTTGCATATTCAACAAACGTAGAGTATCGAGGGATGGGAATGGGTGAAGGAAATCAGATATAATCTGAATGAGATACTGATTAGAGGATATGGAGAGTGTGCGTAGATGCGAAAAGACGGGGGTGGAAAGTGGAAACGTGAGCTGAGGTTCGGACTGAAGATCCGGGTGCTTCAACATGATGGTAAGTTCTATAGCAGTCAGTACCTGGCAAAGCACATCAGGTAAGCGGAGGGAGCACGCATTGCGTAAGATGATGTAGGGGGTTGCGGTGCCAATGCGATCCAGGTAGTGATCCAGTTTATTGTCTCTTCGAGAGTTTACTCTCTCCGTCGGACTGAAGGTATAATCAAGTATGCTCCATAACCTCGAAGTCGTTTGTGCAAGGTCACGCCACTCCCGACAAACAGCACCGACCTGAAGAGCTACTAAAAAAGGGCTCTTGGATTTATTTCTTTGCTGAAGCTCGCTCTCCCATAGTAGAAGAAATGTCTTTCGCCAGATTTCTCCTGGTACCCGTCTTCTGCTTGCCATTATGGCCTGCTTTCGCTCAACAGATTGTCCCAACGCACTTCTTGTACTCTGCAGCTCCAATATCGCATCCTCGTACAGCCGGAGACCCCGGGTTTCTGCTTCGAGCTGAGCGGTAAGCCTTTGGATGCGTTGTCGGGCCAATTCGGCATCTAGTTCGAGCTGGTGAATTCTTGTGTCAAGAGTATTGATGGAGTCTCTCTCGGTATTCATCATGGCCAATAGAACTGTCGTTTCATGCGGCTCCGGTACGCGATTGGAGTGCAACAGAGCATCCATCGCGGAAACGCTAGCACTGGCTGGACCTTTGACCTTTGTACATGATTTGTTAATTCAAACTTGATTCTATAAATATAAGATGCAAACACGTACGCAGTGCGCAATACGCGTTGGTAGTTTATTGCTTGGGAATTGTGCGTCAGAAATCTTCGCAGGTGGACCGTGCAATATATTGGTTAATATGAATGTGGATCACGGCGAAACTTCGTTGCTTGGACTGGACGGACTGGGATAGTAAGGTTCGTCTCAGATATATGGTGGGGGCCAAGATCTGTAAGGGCTCGCTAGTGGCTATTCATTTATCCTATTACATAATACCGCTTCCTCGTATATAAACCTATCACTTACCAACACTGTCCCCATTCGATTTTACTCCTCCACCATAACATTCTTACCACCACACGTTCAATTAGTACACGCTTGTCTCTTTCATAATAAAGGGATTCGATTGTATTCGGACGTCTCAGTAAGAAACAAGGTCGAAGAGAAATCGGACTCTTACAAGATCCATCATGTAATAATTTCCTAGGTCGATATTGCGAACGATTCATTGTCTAAACAACAGACTATAGCAACCCACACAAGGTTATGGTCTAGTACATTGTGGTTTTGCGACGGGATGTACGTATGTCCCCTCAGCCCGCTAATCGCCATACCGGGTTAGCTAAAAATCACCCAGGTTAGAGTGGTACAACAACGGGGTATGGCAGCACTTACGTCAAGAGTCAAGCTGCAACTCGAGTTGAAATTTCGATCACGGAATATCCTGACAAGAGCATTACTTTTCTCATACAATGAACCATTGAGGGAGATCGCAATAAATTGGGAGGTATTGGACGCGTGCTTACTTATTGGTTAGAAATATATCTTAGCGACGTTCGTATTGTCGAGGGCGGGTCGACTTCGTCCAGAACGAAAAAAACGCGAGGGTTGACAGCTGATGGGCTATTTGAGCCAATGGAGAAGCTCCTCAGAGCTTCTCGCGCACCTAAGGATGACCAAAGGAAGAGCCATGCCGGGACAATCCCTTCTCTTCTCGAGAGCTGGTCCATATCGCGAAACCACTTCATCTGTGGCGTAGCATAGTAATTGATACCTTGTAATTAGGTTCCTGTGTGTACCCATCAACTAAGGAGGAGACCCTGGAGCGTGAATTCCGTACCTCACTGTCCCCTAAGGTCCACTCACGGGGGAGGCTTTGCCCTTTATGAGATCTTTGCACAGTTGATCAACATACCCGGCAATATTCTCAAACGCTCCCTTGAATAGCTCGGTCCTGCGTGGTTACGTGATGTAACGAATATTACCAAGCGTCGCATTCCTGACCCTCGTCGTTTGACATTGTTGAACCTGTCTCGGGCAGCCTTGGATTCCTTCTTAGCGACATCCGCTTCCTCCTCAAGTACTCCCTCATAGGATACTCAATGTTTCGATCGGTACGCTCACCTGCTTTTGCCACTGATCACCGCCGAGAGCTGACTGGGTTGGATAGCAGGTCTTGGTATGGCAGGCAACGCAACCTTACCCTTTATGACCGGTGCTCTCGTGAGTCGCCTTGGCATTAGCACGCGGCAACCTTTGTATGTTCGACCGTCATAATTAAATGAACATTGATTGATTTGCCTTGCAGAATTGTGGCGATGATGGCTTTTATGACTTTCCTCTGGGCCCTCGTACCTAGCATCAGAAAACGGGTTGAATGATGACCTCGTTTGCAATATACAGAATACAAGGATAGTTGACCCGGAGAGTAACATCAAATCGATATCGTGTAATTGTCTGGCTAGTGAACCAGGGTCAGCCTACAGTCTGCTCATGGAGCACATAGACGCACATTAATGTTACTGCCAAAGCACGGATACGTGTTGTTTCAACCTCTCCAATTTTGGGTCGGAATTGAAAATGATCGGGAGTGTGATGGTTTCAATGCGGTTGACCTCAGCCTGGCCATTCGTAGCCTGGCTATTCGCAGCCAAGTCGTTACGCCCCACAACTGCATCCATAACGAGAGCAAGGTCGAAAAGTCTCGCCTGGGTTATGTTTATGAAGGCTAGCTTTGAAAGTCGAGGGAGCTTGCCACTGTCACCCAGTATTTCAGATAGGTGCTGATTAGAGCCATCGTAGAGTTCGATTCCTGATAACATAAGTGATTCCACTCTCCCTCCCCATGCCTGGACGATAGGTGCTAAGCCTTTTATTTTCTTGCCTCTGTTTGTAATCCAATGGAGATTGGGGAACGAGACGCGTGAAGTCAGTCCATGAACATTAGTAATGGCACTGCTGCGAATGTGGAGAGCTTTCACGTGGTGAAGGACGACCTGTGGCGTAGATATTTTCCAGTCGCAATCTATTATGAGAGTGGTGAGGTTGGAAAACTGCTCAGCGACCATGGCAATGTCAATAGCCATATTGGTCCAGGAGTGGGGCCTCTCCCATGTCCCTTCGATGGAAAGGGCCTTGAGGTTGATATGCGGAACGATGGGTTGTAACCAGTGGATTTCCATATTCATCAAACGTAGAGTATCGAGGGATGGGAATGGGTGAAGAAAATCAGATACAATCTGGATGATATACTGATGGGAGTATATGGAGAGTGTGCGTAGATGCGAAAAGACGGGGGTGGAAAGTGGAAACGTGAGCTGAGGTTCGGACTGAAGATCCGGGTGCTTCAACATGATGGTGAATTCTGTAGCAGTCGTTACCTGGTAAAGCATATCGGGTAAGTAGAGGGAGCGCGCTTTGCGCAGGACGATGTAGGGGGTTGCTGTGCCAATGCGGCCCAGGTAGTGATCCAGTTTATTGTCTCTTCGAGATTTTACTCTCTCCTTCGGACTGAAGGTATAATCAAGTATGCTCCATAACCTCGAAGTCGTTTGTGCGAGGTCACGCCAATCCTGACAAACAGCACCGACCTGAAGAGCTACTGAAAAAGGGCGTTTGGTCTTATTTCTTTGCTGAAACTCGCTTCCCCATAATAGAAGGAATATATTTCGCCAGATTTCTCCTGGTACCCGTCTTCTGCTTGACATAATGGCCTGCTTTCGCTCAACAGATTGTCCCAACGCATTTCTTGTACTCTGCAACTCCAATATCGCATCCTCGTACAACCGAAGACCCCGGGCTTCTGCTTCGAGCTGAGCGGTAAGCCTTTGGATGCGTTGTCGGGCCATTTCGGCATCTTGTTCGAGCTGGTGAATCCTTGTGTCAAGAGTATTGATGGAGTCTCTCTCGGTATTCATCATGGCCGATATAAATGTCGCTTCATGCGGCTCCGGTTCGCGATTGGAGTGCAATAGAGCATCCATCGTGGGAACGCTAGCACTGGCTAGACCGTTGACGTTTGCACATGATTTGTTAATTCAGACTTGATTCTACAAATATAAGATGCGAACACACTTAGTACGCAGCGCGCGTTGGTAGTTTCTTGCTTGGGATTTTATGCGTCGGAAATCTTTGCAGGTGGACCGTGCGATATATGGGTTAATGCAGATATCAATCACAGCAAATGCTTCGTTGCTTGGATTGGACGGGGACTAGGGTAGTAAGATTGGCCCTCAGATGGTGGGGGTCAAGATCCGTCATGTACATTCAAGTACCACCTGCCGGTCAGTACCACCTAGGGAAGCGACGGATGACAGGGGGGATTTTGAGAAGAAAAGGTCACTATTTCATGTAATTAAACCTAAAATACAGTTTGGAACATTTACTGGGTCAGCGCTTTGCTTTTTTCATCTGCGATTGTCCATTGGAACCAGATTTGAGAGCTTGGCTCGCCTTTCTGGGCTAGAATCCACACGGGAACCTATGTCGCTTTGTTAGAAACATGAAATAACATTGAGGAATCTATATTTCTGCTTGGAAGCCTTCCTCTTAAGCGGTGAGACTTTAAAGGAAAACTACCACTTTTGCATGACATACACCTAGACAACAGGGCCACTACGTCAACTGCATCATCCAGAAGTGCTGAAGTTGTGTGAAACTCACAAGTAGGGAAAGGTTAACAATGTAGATTATCAATTGACTCACTGCTGGGCAAGGGAATCGATTTGGGGGAATCTGAAAGTGATGAAGGCTCTGGAGCATGGTCAGCACACGACGAGAGTGATGAGTAGTGAAAATAAGCATACTATATCTCTTGACTTGACGCTTTTTGCCGCGCTAATCATGCATTAATCATGCGTCGCTCGATAGGTGGTGCATAATGGAATCAGGCAAAGCTTAGATCTACATGATCGTGTGTTGGGGCCACGATTCCAAGGGCTCAAACGACTTTTATTTGATATGTAAGTACATCATTTGTCTACTCGCTCACACTTTTATTTACCCTCGGCTCACGGCAGGAAGCTGCTCGGTGGGTGGTACCTGACTGTAATAATTTCCTAGGTCGATATTGAGGATAACTCATTTGACTAAACAACAGACTACAGCAACCCACACAAGTTTATGGTCTAGTACATTGTGGTTTTGCGACGGGACGTATATCCCTCAACCAACCTAATTAATCGCCATACCGGGTGAGCTAAAAATCGCCCGGGCTAGAGTGGTACAACAACGGGCCACGGCAGCACTTACGTCAAGAGTCAGCTGCGACTCGAGCTGAAATTTCGATCACGGAATATCCCGACACGAGCATTACTTTTCTCATACGATGAACCCTTGAGGGAGATTGCAATAAATTGGGAGGTATTAGACACGTGATTAGTTATAAGGTTAGTAATCTTAGGACGTTTGTATTTTGTATTATCGAGAGCGGCGTCCACTTCGTCCAGAACGAAAAAAAGGTGAGGGTTGACAGCTACTGGGCCATTTGAGCCAATGGAGAAGGTCCTTAGAGCTTCTCGCGCACCTATGGATGACGAAAGGAAGAGCCATGTTGGGGCAATCTTTTCTATTCCCGAGAGCTGGTCCATATCGCGAAACCGCTTCATCGGTGGCATAGCATAGTAATTGATACCGTGTAAGTAGGTCTCTGCGTGTACCGGTCAGCCAAGGAGGAGAGTCTGGAGCGTGAATTCTGTACCCACTGTCCCCCAGTTTCCACTCATGGGGCGGCTTTGCCCTTTGTGAGATGTTAACACACTCGGTCGATACACTCGGAAATATACTCAAACGCTCTCTTGAATAGCTCGGTCCTGTGTGGTTACCTGAGGTGGCGACTACTACCAAGCGTCGCATGTCTTGCCTTCGTCGTTTGACATCGTTGGACCTGTCTCGGGCAGCCTTGGATTCCTTCTTAGCGACATCCGCTTCCTCCTCAACTACTCCCTCATAGGATACTCAATATTCCGATCAGTGCGCTCACTTGTTTTTGCCACTAACGATAGTCGAGAACTGACTGGAATCTTACCTTAGGTTGAATAGCAGGCCTTGGTATGGCAGGCAGCCCTTTATGACCGGTGCTCTTGCGAGTAGCTTTGGCATTAGCGCGCTGCAACCTTTGTATGTTCGACCGTCATAATTAAATGAACATTGATTGATTAGCCTTGCGGAATTGTAGCGATGACGGCTTTTGTGGCTTTCCTCTGGGCCCTCGTACCTAGCATCAGTAAACAGGTTGAAGGATGACCTCGTTGCAATATACAGAATACAAGGATAGTCGACCCAGAGAGTAACATCAAATCGATATCGTGTAATTGTCTAGCTAGTGAGCAACAGTCAGCCTGCAGTCTGCTCATGAAGGACATAGACGCACATTAATATCACGGCTACGTGTTGTTGTAACCTCTCCAAATTCGGATCGGAGTTGCAGATGATCGGGAGTGTGATGGTTTCAATGGGGCTGAGCTCAGCCTCGCTATTCGTAGCCTCGCCATCCGCAACCAGGTCGTTACGCCTCACGACTGCATCCGCAACGAGAGCAAGGTCGATTTTGGCTGTGTTTAGAAAGTATAGCTCTGAAAGTTGAGGGAGCTTGCCACTGTCGCCCAGTATTTCAGGTAAGTCCTGGCTAGAGCCATCGTAAGGTTCAATTCCTGATAAAGAAAGTGCCTCCACATTCTCTCCCCATGCCTGAACAATAGGTGCTAAGCCTTTTATGTTGTTGCCTATGTTCATAATCTCAATGAGGTTGGGGAACGAGACAGCTAAAGTCAGTCCATGAACATTAGTGATCGCACTACTGCGAATAGTGAGAAATTCCACGTGGTGAAGAATGACCTGTGGCCTGGATATTTTCCAGTCGCAATCTAGTGCGAGAGCGGTGAGGTTGGAAAACTGCTCGGCGACCATGGCAATGTCAATGGCCACATTGGTCCAGGAATGGGGCCTCTCCCATGTCCCTTCGATGGAAAGGGTTTTGAGGTTGATATGCGGAACGATGGGTTGTAACCAGTGGAATTCCATATTCAACAAATATAGAGTATCGAGGGATGGGAATGGGTGAAGAAGATCAGATACAATCTGAGTGATATACCGATGGGAGGATATGGAGAGTGTGCGTAGATGCGAGAAGACGGGGGTGGAAAGTGGAAACGTGAGCTGAGGTTCGGACTGAAGATCCGGGTGCTTCAACATGATGATAAGTTCTGTAGCAGTCGTTACCTGGCAAAGCACATCAGGTAAGCGAAGGGAGCATGCTTTGCGCAAGATGATGTAGGGGGTTGCGGTGCCAATGCGATCCAGGTAGTGATCCAGTTTATTGTCTCTTCGAGATTTTACTCTCTCCTTCGGACTGAAGGTATAATCAAGTATGCTCCATAACCTCGTAGTCGTTTGTGCAAGGTCACGCCACTCCCTACAAACAGCACCGACCTGAAGAGCTACTGAAAAAGGGCGTTTGTACTCATCTCTTTGCTGAAACTCGCTCCCCCATAATAGAAGGAATATCTTTCGCCAGATTTCTCCCGGTACCCGTCTTCTGCTTGACATTATGGCCTGCTTTCGCTCAACAGATTGTCCCAACGCATTTCTTGTATTCTGCAGCCCCGATATCGCATCCTCGTACAACCGAAGACCTCGAGTTTCTGCTTCGAGCTGAGCGGTAAGCCTTTGGATGCGTTGTCGGGCCAATTCGGCATCTAGTTCGAGCTGGTGAATTCTTGTGTCAAGAGTATTGATGGAGTCTCTCTCGGTATTCATCATGGCCAATAGAACTGTCGTTTCATGCGGCTCCGGTTCGCGATTGGAGTGCAATAGAGCATCCATCTGGGAAACGCTAGCACTGGCTGGACCTTTGACATTTGTACATGATTTGTTAATTCAAACTTGATTCTACAAATATAATATGCAAACACATACCCAGTACGCAGCGCGCGTTGGTAGTTTCTTGGGAATTTATGTGTCAGAAATCTTTGCAGGTGGACCGTGCGATATATGGGTTAATGTAAATATCAACCACAGCAATACTTCGTTGCTTGGATTGGACGGGGACTGGGATAGTATAGTAAGATTGGCCCTCAGACAGTGGGCGCCAAGATCCGTCATGTAATAATTTCCTACTTAGGTTGATATTGCAAACAATTCATTTGACTAAACAATAGACTACAGCACGCCACACGGTTATGGTCTAGTACATTGTGGTTTTGTGACGGGACGTAGGACGTATACGCCCTCTATACGCCCTCAGCTCGCCTAATCGCCATATCGGGTAAGCTAAAAATCACCCGGGTCAGAGTGATGCAACGACGAGCTACGGTGGCACTTACGTCAAGAGTCAAGCTGCGACTCGAGTTGAAATTTTGGTCGCGGAATATCCCGACTAGAGTGTTACTTTTCTCATATAATGAACCCTTGAGGGAGATCACAATGAATTGGAAGGTATCAGACGCGTGCTTCCTTATATAGTTTGCAATCTTGGCGACGTTCGTATTATCGAGAGCGGCGTCGACTTCGTCCAGTACAAAAAAAGGCGAGGGTTGATAGCTGCCGGGCTATTTGAGCAATGGACAAAGTTCAATTGAGCTTCTCACGCACCTGTGGATAGCGAAAAGGAGAGCCAGCGCCGCGACCGTCTTTTCACCTCCCGAGAGCTGGTCCATGTCGCGGAACCGCTTCATCGGTGGCATCGCATGGTAATTGATCCCGCTTAAGTAGGGTTCCTGCGTGTACCCGTCAGCTAAGGAGGAGAGTCCGGAGCAAGTATTCTGTACCTCACTGTCCTCCAAGTTCAGGTAAGCCACTCCACCCATGGGGGCGGCTCTGCCCTTTGTGAGATCTTTGTACACTTGGTCGATACGCTCGGCAATATGCTCAAACGCTTTCTTGAATAGCTCGGTCCTGCGTGGTTGCGTGAGGTGGCGACTAGTACCAAATGTTGCGTCCCTGACCTTCGTCGTTTGACATCATTGAACCTGTCTCGAGCAGCCTTGGATTCCTTCTTAGCGACATCCGCTTCCTCCTCAGCACCTCGTAGCTTATGTTCAACATCATCAAGTCGGTCTGTTGCCTTCATATTAGGTGCCATGTGCTCTATCTCTGCTGACAGCTTGATAATCTTTCCATCGAGCTGAGTACCCCACTCGGCATTCTGGAATGCTCATTCAGTACATGTCACGACTCCGCAGGGAATAGTGCATACCGCCAGGTCGTCATCGTCAACCCCATCAAAGTCGACTTCAATGCCATAGTCATGTACTTTGCGCGGTCGTTGAAAGGTATCTTCATCTTCCTCGTCCACATCCATGGCGACTTCGTCGCGAATATTCTAGGGCAGGGTAAATGGATGCTTGCTCGTTGAATGAAGGCGCACCTCCTCCATTGGTACGTTCCTCAGATTGCCACTCTTGAGCGGTAGGTTGATCTCTTCGAGACGACATTTCCTATACAAGCTCGTTCGTTCCATGCCGAGAGCCTCGATTTGGTCATTCTACAAATGCATCAGCCGAACTTCTTCATAACCAACACGAACGTCGAACCTTTCCGGCGATCTCCTTGAATGCCTTGTCATGGGCCCTCTGAACCTTTCCCGCCGTTCGCTTGACGCCGTCAAGATTTTTGTTTGCCTCCTCAAGGAGCTCATGTAGGTGCTGGAGTTCTTCCTGTAGTCGTTCGATCCCCCGCTGCGCTTCGCCTACTTCCTCCTGTACGTGCTTCTTTTCTTTTTGGAGGCGTTCAAGGGCGCTCTGGTGACTTTTGGTTGACTGCCGCAAGTTGGTGAGGCGTTCCTCTGTTTGCTGATGGGCACGCTCCTCAAAGGATATCCTATCAAACATTCAGCTGCGGCCTGGGCTCGGTGATAGAATTGCATACTGGTGATTCAATCGCGCAATCTGCATATCGTATCGCAAGCGTGCCTCCATCTCGCCTTGTGAAGCCTTGAGTTGCCTGTCCTCGTACTCGCGGATGTTAGCGACCTTGATCTTTCGGCAGAAATTGGCGAAGGTTCCATCCTCTGCACGGTCGACGATTACTTGCAAGCGAGCAATTTCGTCTGTGATTTGTTGGTGGGAACGTTTTGTCTGAGGGGACGTCAAAATCCTTGTAAGGATAGCGGTGGATGCAGAATCACCTCCTGCAACTCCGGTTTCATTTTGGTCACTTCGGCGTCAATGTGCTTGAGCTCGTCCTTGATGCCTTGCAATTTCAATCGAGCTGCATTCTGTGCAAATGAGTTGGGCGTGACATAGGCCAATTCCAAGGCATTTAATCCACTTACTCTATCTTCCTTTGCCACCATTAAAGCAGACTCGAGCCGTGTCATTTCCGCCATCGGCCCTTCATCTGGGCGACCTCTCGGCTTAGTCTTGCTAAGGTCACGCATTTGGGTTAAGAGAGATTCGCGAGTACGATGCAAAGCTTGAAAATGCAATTAGTGGATTTCCCGGATTGGCCGCGACACTCGATTCACCTTGGACCTCCTTCTCTTCCCACTTCTTGCTAGTGTTATGCGAACTCTTACCGCCAGTGATCAAGCCGCTCTTGTGGATGACAGTTCCCTCCAATGTCACAGCTAACACAGGTCAGCGTGTACTTTGCCCCCTAGCGAGAAACGAACACACCCTTGATTTCCTGCCCCTTGTCGTAACACACCCTCCGTGCAATTTCCATGTTGTCACAAACAAGCGCATTCCCGCACGCGTGATGGATGGCCCTTTCCACAGCAGGATCAAACTGAATCACGTCCACAGCCAGCCTTGCACCCCTCTCTATGCTCCGTAGTCGATCATTCAAGGGCTTGACCTTGATGGTATCGAGCGGGATGAACGTCGCCTGGCCAGCCCGTTGTGTTCGCATGTACTACACAACCGTCAGTGTTCTGTTCTCAAGCCTCCCATCTAACCGCTCACTTCTATGCATTCGATTGCGACCTTTTCGGTCTCCACCACAATTGCATCAATGTTCCGCCCCAAAACGACTGACACGGACATCTCGTACTTCCTTGCAGTAGGTGTGCATAGATCGACTACACGGCCTTTGACGCCTGGCAGGATTCTTTGAAGGCTTGCAAGAGTTTCTTTGAATTTGGCGTCCCGCTCGGATTCTTTCTGGTCGACACCCGCTTGAAGGAGTTTCTGGTGGCAGTCTTGGAGTCGTTCGTTGATCTCCGCTTCAAGTTGACTAGGTTGCGTGCAATTGGTGAGCAATAAGGTGGCGCCTGCACGTAGTTCACGTACGAGATGCGATTACGTTCGGCTTGTTGGTTATCCACCTGCTGCTTCGTGTTGGCCAGGTCGGACTTGAGGCTCGTCACTTTCGCCTCTGCCTGCTCGGCTTATTATTTAGAATAATTATCGAGGAAAAGGGATCATACCTCCTTTACTGTCTCACTCCAGGTTTCCCAATCCTGTTGTAGAGTCGCCTTCCGCTCCGAGAACTCATCCCATTTCGATTGGAGGTTTCCAAGCGTATAAGATTTAGTCTTTTGCTCGCGGGTGAGCTGCTCAACCTGCTGGCGCTCCGTCACTGCCTCTGTTGTGGCTTGCGACTTCCTAGGTTGGGTATCAGAAGCTGGAAATGTTTGTAACTCTACACACACAGGTTTCTGTATTCTTCCAAATGGCCTTCTGAGAGAACCAAGCCTGTTTGTGACGCCTTCCGTTGTGCCTCTAGGAACAAGATTAGCTAGCATGCAAAGAATGTGAACTAAGGACCTGCTTTGTGCCTCGTCTGCAACCTTTTTGATCTCCACTAAATCTCGTCGATATCGCCCAAGGGTGTCCTGTTGCTTCTTGGTGTCCCGTTGAATAGTTTCGATGATTTTCTCGGTGTTTTGAATCTTCCGTTCATGGTGTTGTACCTGGGTATCAATAGCAACTACGGCGGGTTTCTATACAGAGA
>Ga0307515_10010967_pt1 | contig 17274 bp, 13 predicted proteins | sample 17_EM_MG_FD_194513 | JGI IMG/M metagenome (GOLD analysis project Ga0307515, IMG submission 194513) | Populus trichocarpa ectomycorrhiza microbial communities from riparian zone in the Pacific Northwest, United States - 17_EM | ecosystem: Host-associated > Plants > Roots > Unclassified | place...
ATGCGTTCGCTACAATTACTATGTACAGTTGGTGGCGATTTGGCGAGCCCGCGTACCGTAGCGAAATAATATTTTTTGCCAGAGGGGGGGGTGAAGCTGGTCGTGCACAGAGCTGTAATTAAATAGCATGCTTTCCCGTAAACTCGCACGCGAAACCCGCAAGCGAAACACGCAAGTTGAACGCCATCTTAGAGACGGCCACTGAAAACCAACCAAAAGCATATCACTGCAGGTAGTCCCCGCTACTCCTAACTATCATGGGTACTCAGTATGCTAGCATGTCCATTTTGGATATGCCTTTTGCGCGTACGTGACAAGAACGTTCTCAATTCTCAGCCCATTTGAACCACACAGTTACCAACAGCGACCAAAAGCTAAGTATCCATGCCAACATACCCGTTACTTCAATGAATGTGGGTAGCTTTATGAATTTACCAGTCCTCGACATCCAAATAATCAGCACCATACTAACAAGGAAATAGAGCAGGAGGATAAAGAAAAGGAGGCGGTGGACTTTGAACTTTTCTTCAAGAAGAAGGCCATAGCCATGCTGAACCTCCTCAGCATGTCCATCATCAGGCTCAAGTCTTGCTCCTATTTTCTTTGGGATCTTCGAATAGATGAATATGGAGCGACGTGGGCCACCTGCTGGCTCTACATCTCTGTGAGTCTTCTTACGCAACGACGATAAAGTGCAACTTTTTCTACCACACCGTTCTGCAATGGTTTGTTGAAGAAGTGCAGGTCTGTTCCGCATCCACTCCAGGAAAACCTTGAAGCAACCCGCTCGGCATTTCCATTCCTGTAGGGCAGCTTCATCCGCATGATGAGGATTACGCCATATGTGCATGAGGTGTTTGGACGAGACCAGCGGTAAAGTCCCTGCAGGACAGGGCCGGTAGCGCCAAGTGTCCTTTTGCTCCTCCCGAGGGTATTCATGACCTAAGACATCTGCAAGTTCTGTATCGGTGTAATTAAACTATTCTCGTCTTAGCATTGAAAGACGTGGGTAGTTTATACGTTTGAATATACGCACTTTGACGACTTTGATCTCGGCCACTTCACATAATTCGAAAAACCGCCTATACCAGCTCCGAATATCGAAGTATTGATCGCGGATAGATTTAAAAAGGTCCGCGTCACACTTGCCTTCGCTGACGTCTATGTGCACAGCTTTTGCACCATGTAGCTTAATTCGAAAGCATGGGATCATCCACAGCTCCTCGCCTGTTTCGGAACTCTGTTGTTGTGTGCTACTTTGCCCGTGCGGAGGCCTAGAATATGGCAATTTACGGTGTTCTAAATCGCTTTGCTTATCGGTCTGCGTATTTCTCCCTACTGGTTCCTTTCCTTTACTTGAAATTACATGTGGTTCTTTCCGGCGCCCCTGATTTGAGCCTTTGGAAATCGGAGTGCATGAACTGCCGCCCTCATTGGCGTCGGTAGCATCTGTTATTTTATGAAGTCCGGAAATGGGGTGTTGTTCTACAAGGCCTGTTAACTGCGGTAGCTGTCCATAGATTTCATCCAGGTGTTTTTGCAACTCTTCCACAGCCCCGAGCTTTAGTTCACGAAAGTCATCATAGAAAGTGCGATTGCACACCTAGAGATATGATTAGTCTGCGCAAGTAATTAGGGTGCGTGGTAAACTTAGAATCATCTTAACTCTTCCGCAGCAGTACGTTCGGAAGTCTTGTGAAGCTAAGGACGATCCATCAAATCCACAACCTCAATGGCTCTTGTGAATTTGTCCTTCTGCGTGACATAGCTCAGACCATAATCGGTCCAAGATAAACCAGCAGTATAAGCAACCCGAACGCGACTGTGAGGAAGGTCCCGATGTCCCTCTGCTTCCCCGCATTGTGTACGGTAGGCCTTACACATGTCCAGCGTACACGCTTCATTCCGGGTTCCAATAAATCTTCTCTACCGAGTATTCTGTCCATGAACCCATTCCATAATCCTGACACTGAGCTAAGATATGACCTGATGGAGTTCATGCCATTTTTCTGACAGGTCTCCGCCAAATTTGGCTTCAAAAATGTTCGGAGATTCTCTTTGTAGGAGCTGAATGGTTGTCCAGCGGTAAGAAATTCGATCGCAAGTTCGAGCTTGGGCAGTGCAAATTCTTGGCCTGGCTCATCTTCTCCTTCAATTCCTTCCAGTTCATCGTCACTTTCACTCGCTTCGCTTTTGATCGATCCGCATTCGCTGGCTTCCAGATCAATATCATCCACGTCCTCAAACCCCGCACGAATAGTGCTTGCAGACGAAAATCCAGTCGAAAGATCCGGTCCCTGAGCAAGCAAGCTATCTAATAGATCCGGTCCCTGAGCAAGGAAGCGATCTAATAGATCCGGTCCTTGAGCAAGGAAGCGATCTAATTGAAGTAAGGGCTCCTTTTTTTCATCAAGTCGAAGTTGAATTTTCTCTAGAGCGTTTGCTCCTGATGTCGATAAGATATAGTAGATTTGTGACGAAATCTGGACCCTCGTATTTCGGGGTCTCAAGAATTCGACCGCCAGCTTTTGGGAAGGAGTTTTTTCTAGACTATTCAGGTCCAAATAGTACCTTTTCAACAAACGTCTGTGATTTTGAATGAATCTAGCCCCTCCCAGCCGGCTTGTTGCATTTTTGTACAGATCTAGGAGACCTTTATCATCTGCGAAAGTCTTCACCAAATATTCCACCGCGGCTTCTCGGACTGCCGGTGGAGTGGAGTCGGTTCCGAGCTTCGATGATATGTCCTCATCGACGGACTTGAGGGACTGGATTTCAAAATCCTTGTCTGGGCAATCATTTGGTTGCGGGTTGGGATGGTTCCAAAAGGTCATTGGCCGATTCCGTACGGCGCTTCCATCAACAGCTGTTTTTGACTCCCCTGACCAAAAACTTCGTATTGAGAGCTTTTGTTGAGATTTTCCGGATGTGTTCCTCCTCAAGCTTGCAAGTGATAGGTTACTGGTTATTCTTCGGAGCCCAAGCCCCGTTGCCGCGGGCGGATCTCCTAGTGGCGGTGCGCTCTTTGTACCAGATTTAGTCCTTTGTGAATCCAGTGACGTTTCAGGCTTGTCAGAGTTCCAAGCAGCCTCTTCGCTTGTTAAGAGGCTTCCATGATCCGTAGAACTGTGAAGGTCAGGTTGGGATACACTACGGTTATGGGACAAGAAACCCGGATTAAGTCCACTCGGCTTTTCGGGAATTGGCAGAAGCTGCTTTTGAGCCCCGTTAAGCTTTGGCGTCACCCTTGGAGATTGCACAGGATTAGCCTCTGTAAGTTGTTGTTAGTCTAGCTTTATTGCCGGAATTTTCTAAGGAGTAACATACGCTTCTGGTCCTCCTCTAACATGAGAACTCGCGGAAAGCCACTGATAGGATACGCTTTGTAACTCTCGAGAGCTTCATAGGTCGCACGAAAGTACAAACTGATCGTAACCCTGGCATTCTTTGATGAAACATGAATGTCAAGTGGCCCTAGATCAAACGTGGCGAGCTTAATCATCCCGTTAACAATGGCTTCACTTATTTCGATCTGGAGCAGTGTTAGTATTCGATTGCAGTTACCTAGCCAAAGCAACCACGCATCCATCGTGACTGCATGCATCAAGTAACATACCCTTTTCATTTCAAAACCTCTGTCATGCTCATTGATCTCAAAATACGGTCGAAAATTACTTCTTTGCTGCAACTGGAAAAATTCGCCCAGTGAACGCAGGTAATGAGACCCTTCTTCAAACCGGCAAGATATTCGTCCTAAGAGCGAAGGTTAGCCAATACCACCTCCTGAAATGACAGGCAGCTTACCAGAACAGGAGTAGCGGTTGGAAGGCTCATCACGTGTTGCCGATGTTCGGTCGTAATAGAAAGAACTTGCAACAAGTCTGTGCGCAATCCTCTGGACCTGGATCTTCTCGCTGGTGAATGACAGGGATGCTATAGTGTCATCTTGAAGTTTGTAGATGTGTTTCTTCTCATCCAGAGGAGGAGGATCATGACCCAAGTTTGGATTGATCCTTACATAACGACGTCTATTACTGCTATGTTCCGAATCCACTACAACCTTCATAAAATCATTCCATGCAATTTCGGCGTCAAGGATGCTATCGAAACGATGATGCTTCAACAGCAAGTAAGCTTGGGCTTATACCGAAAGATAAAGACGCGGGGAATAAAATAGGCAAATGGAACCTGCGTACCACTACTGTGAGAATTTGACGCCACTTCGAAAACACGTTTCGATTCTTGGGTTCCGGTTGCCGATTGTTAAAATTTTGCTCTCTTTGTCCCAATGTCCTTGTTAGTGATTAACGCAAATAATCTGGGGTTAATAATACGTACGCGTAACTCTGAGGTGGCATTGACCGCCTGTGTCGTTCGATCTCGGGTGCAATTTGTTTGGCGTTCTGGCCGGTTCCCACGGAGAGGAAGATGTCAGGATGACATCGAGCAACCTCCGGCCAAAGGAGTTTACGTTCGCGGTGTGCCACTAGTACGGGATTATTGTTGTAGAATGCGCCATCAAAGTATGTCTGTTCGGCGGCTTTGTGGTAGAAAGGTTTAAAAAGGGGAGATGCAGCAGAAGTAGCAGCGGCCGCTTCCCAAACTTCAAGTTCCAAGGACGGATTGTCGGGACGATGGAAATCTGAAATAGGATTTAGTTCTCCGCTACGACTGTAGTTCGCAACCACAATAGCCTTCTTTCCAATTTCATCAGTTGAGGTCACCGCGACCTTCACCTCGTACCTCTTATCCGGGTCATGGGCTCCACCGAACAACAAATCTCTGCCAAGTGATTTTTCGAGGGCATCGTGGAAAGGAGTAGTTTTATATTTACTCCCATGATTAAGCCTTGCAACATGGTCAAAAACAGGAATATTATGAAGTTCCCGAGGGGTGAAGGCCTGGTCACAGAGCTTAGTGAATTGCTTTATGCATCTTTCGACAGGCCAAGATTTGACACCCAGAGCTAGAGCGATGATGCCTCCGGTACTGCGATTGTAAAGTTACTGCCAGGTTCTCAATATCTCAGGTAGATTTAATATAACTTACCTAGTTCCAACAATGAGGTCGAAAAATTCTCTGATAGGTATCTTATTGCCCAATTCCTCTTGAATGGCTCTCAGTACTTCAAGCTCAACAATTCCTCGGATACCTCCGCTACATGTATTTAGCGGGCTTTGTGCGAGAGGCTGTTGAAAAGCTGGCATAACTTACCCATCTAATGACAAAATACGGGAGCCAGCATGCTCCGGCTTGAATCGTACTACACAGGGTTTTGCCCACCTCGAGTCCTCTGAATGCAGTGGGCAGCTGTTCAATTCAAAGCTAGTGCTGTTCTGAGCGTGACCAAATAATTTGACACATTCAGCGCATAGGATGTGACCGCAGGGAAGGGGATGCTCCGGAACCTCCTTGAGACAGCAGAAACAGGTGCAGTGACTGACAAACCTCCGCGCAGACCCTAAATTTTTGTAGAAACTGGTCATATTCCGAGTGTGGAGGTCAATGTGAGCTTTCTCATCTGGCGTTCCTTTATCGGACAATGCTAGAATCTCATTCTGTAGATTGTGAATATTTCTGAAGAGGGTAGCTTTCCACTGCGGGCCGTATTCAAAAGCGGAAAACGTAGACTGGTAATTTCCCGTGGCGATTATTTTTCCTCTGTCATTCTGATGACCTTTCGAATCGTGACGGGACCTAACATTAACGCATTGACCTTTCTCATTCGAAAAGCCGCACGGCCAGGACATATCGCAGAATTCCTCCAGGGCATTTTCAAAGTATCTTTGATGATGCTTGGCTAGATCCTGAGCAAGTCCTGACACTTCTTTAGCATGCAATAGCATAGGTCATAGGAATCCTCTTACCTGGGCGACCTCGGCAGTCTAACAGAACGCAAGACGCTACCATGAAGCCGAGTTTGTCAAACATCCAAGCGCCAGTTTGATCTCTCCACTGGTTTTGTATCGCTACTGCAAGTTGCAGAATGTGACCGCCAAAGTCGAGTGGAATCGGATTGTGTTTTAGGGAAACTTCGATGAAGTCAAATGGTTTTTCTAATTTGCAGGAGAAATGGTCAAAAGCGGACTGGATGTAGATATTGAGTTGCGACGAGTTAGACAACATTCGGGCTCTTTTCTTATCATAGTAAGCTACGTCGCAACGATCTGTGATGGTTTCATGCAATTTGTGAATTTGTCTTCGTAGATGTCCAAGACGATCCTTGTTTGGAATGCGTACCACCCGGAAGGAAGAATAGTAGCAACGAATGAGGTCTTTCATTGTCTCAATCCTAATGCCTTGGCTGCGCCAAAAGTGAGCGCGCTTCAGAAATTCTGGAACTCCGATGTAAGGATCTAGGGCGTTAGATACAGCTTTTAATAGAGTTTCTGTGGCATGGCCCACATCCCACTCCTTTGGACTAACGTTTTGTTCAGTCGCGTTGACGACAATGATTGCGTGAGGTAGAGCTGGCTGATTGACAGATTTCTCCAAGGAGGCTGAGCCCCAGTCCAGAAGCAACTGCAGCGACTCCTGAAATGTCCTGACCAACAGTTAGCTACTCCAGATCAAATAAGAGCTTTAAAGCGTACTTTGCATTCTTAGTGACAAACACAACAACATCGGAGAAAGTATATAATAGCCTTGGGTAGAGTTTTGTTACAGCAAATGATCTGGTTCTTCTCTGGTCCGTTGTTGCCCATTCTAGCTGTCGTAGGCGGCCGTTGGCGATCCTATTAACTAGATCTTTCGCACCCGATTTTGACCTTCTCCATGCTGCACCCATGGGTTCTGTTTCGCCAGCATTGAAACCTTCGCAGTCGGCATAGAGCATAGGCAATGGACCGCCCGAGGTTGCAGGGTCTGCGTATAGGTGTACATCTGCAGACGTAGGTATGGCATCATGTACTGAAGCGCCAACCACAGGGGAAGGATATGTCGGATCTGCTTGGGGATCGGCGCTGGATTCTTGGTATTCGATGAGCATTTTGATCAAAGTACTCTTTCCAGCATCTACAACCGCGTCAGTACTTTTAATAAACGAGATGTTAAAGTTTCTGTAATTACTTGTTTGGCCTACAAAAGAAACTAGTTGCGGGAATCTCACAGCAGACTCGGATCGTGTACTGGCTGCCATGATTCTTGCATAAGTTCCATAATCCGCGAAGAACGGGCGCCCCATCGGGTCTCGTGTAATTCCTGGACAGTCAATTGGACATATACAATCTAATGCAGTTCAACTTACCAAACCATGTTGTCTTTTCATCCTCTTCATGAAGCTGTCGAAGTTTCCGCTGATCAACAGTCGGATCAAGAATTGTCTTCAGCCTTTTCGCAACGTGGTAATCGTTTTCGTCAGTTTTTTCATGTAATTTGCCGTCACTCCCCAGCTTTTCCGGCCTATGGTGGAGAACAAGATTCCAGCAAGTTACACAGAGACGGGCCGAGCAATCAACGCAGTAATGAACGTCTTCATGAGGAGTATCGCAGCGAGGGTCTTCACAGCCTTGTTGGGATCTTCTGAGCGAAGCAGCGTTATACATTATGAAATCCGGTTACAACACTTGAGGTGCGTGAGTAGTCACAGCCATGGATAAGTAACGAGTGTCAGAAGTATAAAGAGGGGTGTCATCGCAGCAATGCAACCTTTAAAAGAGGTCGGGTAATTCTCAGCCTCAATATTCCAGGCTCCAAATCCGTGCCGCGATGGCGCTGCCACGCCTGAATAGCGTCCAAAGAGTGGGGTTTCCGGCCCCTCGCGATTCTTTTTAGAGTCACAGCCTTGTCATTAGCGTCTCACTGAAATAACCCAAAGGGTGCATTAACTTAACATCATACCACTTATTTTGAAGGCTAGCCTTCAGCCCACTCATTTTTTCTTTTTGGTGTGAGCCGTTCTAGGCGCATATTCTCACGGAGATGCAGCAGTTAACACACCCCCTATCCTTTCCATTGCGAGGGCATTTCAAGAGTACCTCGTTATCTTACAAAGCAGGTAGTGCCAAGACAATTCTAAGCAATCAGGTTGGTGCAAGTATGCGTAGGAGAGAATGTGAGCATCTTTCGGCCCCTGGGCTTGGTTTCTGCCTGAAATGCTTGTCTCAGCATGCTCAGACCACATAGGGAGGCCGGATAAATCCGGCCCGATGGCACTAAACCAGTTTAGGCCATCTGTCCCTGTATGGTCTGAGACACTTTGGCAGACGTTTGTAAAGCACGTCGCGATATCCGCATGGCTGATATATTACGGATATTCACTTCGTACTTTTACAACGAGTTTAGGCAGCTTGGAAAATTCATCGATTATACACTAGGCTCCGGCGAATCGAATGGTCTATATAAGAAGCCTCCCCGCCTTCCCGTTCCTGACATTAATTTCAAAATAGCCGTAACACGGTTTGCCAAAGTGAACAATCAGCAATATCCGCACTAACGACGCGTCAATCTCAACCACCTACTCTCCATCCATTATATCCATAATCCAATGATTAAAACCCATTAAGATCTATCTATTACAACGTGTTTAAGTCCTCCCTGCCTTTATCTAACCCTCTACTTTCCCTCTGTTGCTTTTAAGTGCTATCCACCAATGCCTCTATTAAAGTGAATAAGGCAAAAAGGTTATAAACTACAAGCCAGTTAAGCAGATTAACAAGCTGGCAGTACGCAATAGGCTGGGGATTGTATTAAAATGGATCCCTAGCGGTTTCCACAGCTATATAGCCCGCGGAGGAAGCTACCCTAGCTTATGAGCAGCTCTCATAAGCTTCAAATAAGCAAGCTGGATGAAGCTATTGCGGAGACACACCCGTACCGCGGCCGTACGGAGCAGCTCGAGGCCCTAAGGGTGCTGATATTTGAGCGGTGAGATCTTATGCTTATGGCAAAGACGTCTTTTGGCAAGAGTATAATAATACAAGCACTACCATGCCTCGTACCTAATACAGTTGTTATTATCGTTCTTTCACTTAACGCGATTGGGTTAAAGCAAGTAAAAAAGATTACAAAGCTACCTTAGGTCTCCTATAGACATCCGCCATGGCCTAAGACAGTCAACAATTACCCGGACCTTCTCTGTAGCGGATATCTTCTTAGCGGATATTGCGGATATTGCGGGTATTTCATTAACTCCTGTTTCTTCATCCTCTTAGGGATCCATGTAGTTTGGCAGCGGTAAGTGGGCTATTAAGGACCGCCATTAAGCTGCGGATAGCGATAGGGGAGATGACAGGGGAGACGATGGGGGTAGGATGAGACGGCTGGTGCCCCTAGGCACTATATCCGCTGTATCTCTTGATCCTCCAGCGGTATTGGTTAATAGAGAGGGTAGTTTATTGTCAAAAGCTTAAAAAGACTGGCTCCTGCTAGACGAAATAGAGGGGTTTCTTCGACGCCTTTTAGATGCACCCATGGCTGGCAGTTGGTTCTAGAAAATCCATCGATTAGAGAGCTGATTAAGGCGATTCTAATGCAGGTATTGACAGGATAATAGACGTGGCGGTTGCTTACATTAATTTCGTCAAAGTTGATGGTTTGCCTCATATAAACAGAGCGGCTCGGCTTCCAAAAGCTTGCCAAAGTGGCTCAGACCAAGAAACAGATCGATCGATCGAATAGGTTAGCTTGCGGATATTCATCGGTTTCTTGGTCTGAGCATGGTGAGTCAACTGAAATGCAGCGTCTTTCCGCATCTCGTGGTTGATCTGCAAGAGGCTTTTCGTGTAACAATAATCCTCCTTTTCCGAGAATCAAGCCAATGGGGGAATCGTTCCAAGCTTCTGGCTCAGGAAAATAGAGCTTCGTTCTCCAGCTTGTAGACCCTACTCTCGGGACTCTCCCATCTAATGCCCAGACTACCCGTGGTATCCAGTAGCCTCGATTTATGACGAGTCGCCGAGGCTTTGTTGATGCCTCCTATATCTTTGCCGGGTACGCCGAAATCTTTATAGATGAAGTAGTGTAGGTTGCTGAGATGTGCTTATGTCCTGGTTGCCGGGCAGGAAATACCTTGGCCGAGGTACCCACCAATGAGAGCTTGATCGCGCCACAACGAATGACGTCCAAAACAACACTCGCCAGCACCTCTGATTAATCCGCGAGAGCTCTCCCACCCCACCACTCTCCTCCGTCACTCCTTCGAAGCCATCTCCCTTACATCAACATGGCCCCGCGGAAAGAAATCGCCCGCAGCGAGCCCGCTGTCATCACCAACGGTGTTGCACCGCCACCGATTCGGGCATCGAGGCTCCCGCGACATCTTCGCTTCCCTCTCCTCATCATCATCAGCTTGAGTCTGAACGTGGCCGCCTTATCGATTGTGGCAGATGGGCTGGGATACGAGCTAGGTAGCGTAAGCCGCAGCCGTAATGAGACGTGGCAGGTAGCTGCGTATCTAGGCTGGAAAGTTGCCGAATTGGCTGTAGGATGGTACGGGAAATATGATGGTAAATTCCAATCCCAATTTTTGATGTTTCAAATATCACATACGCAATTACTCATATATTTGGTGGTGTATAGATCTAGACATCACCTGGCTCACCCTCCTAACCCACGCACCGGTCCTCTACCTCCTCCAAATCTTCTACTTCATCTCGCCCACCACGGCTCTCACAAACCTGGCCGTCGACCTCGCCTCCGTTGCGCTGCCCACCAAGCTCCTACGCCCACGCTCCGCCCTCCACAACCCCAACGCGCCGAAATCAGCCGTCCCAAACCGCAACGTCATCCACAGCTTCCAGGTCACGCTCTCGACTACCCTCCTCGGCACCGCCATCTACAGCGTCGTGCTCTACACCGCGCTGAAAGCCGGGCTGGTCACCTTCATGGTGACGCACTTCGACCTGCCGACCGTCGAGCCCGCGCACTCTGTCTCCCTGCCCCAGCTCGTCATCGCGCTCGCGCCCGTCGGCTGGGCGGTTCGCGGCTTCTTGCTCGCGCCCTCGCTCGGCGCGCAGACCCACATCAGCGATGCCAAGGCCCCCGCGTTCAACCCCGCGACCGCGACGTTCACGGAGACGCTGCGCCAGAACGTGTGGGGATGGAGCAAGCAGACGAAGGTGCTGTTGACGCAGACGGCGGTGCTGGCGACAATGGTAGCGGCGAACACGGCGGTGCAGGTTAGTGCGCTTGAGGGGACGGACGTTGTGGGGGCGGTGGGGTATGCGGGGGTGTGGGTGCTGGCGGGGTTGCTGAGCGCGGTCATGTTTGGGTGGGTCGGGGATGTGGGTGAGGTCGTGGTCGTCAAGGAGGTTTAATGCGGGAATTAGACAAAACCTTATTCGGAAGTTGATTACATCGTGCTTTGGCGGGGGCAATTCTGCGCTCCGTAAGCTGGGACCGCGTTGTCTGGATCGAGCTGGTCAGGGGGAAGTAGATCTCACGGCAAGAGGGATCTCATGGCGAGAAGGATGAAGGCTCCATGGGAGGACTTCATCTGGCGAGTCTAGAACGGGATCTATTTCTTTTACGGCATTTTGGCATATGGAAGGTCTTAGGATTGGGACTCTGGGGGCGCTGAGATGGATTTGACATATCCCCTCGTCGTGTGAGGCGTTAGCTAGATATTTTTCTACACCGAATACGATTATTTGAAAATGTTGCCTTGACACGCGTGCGATATTGTGGGGAGTGGCTCTGCTGCATTGGCGTGTGCTGGGAGTGATAAGTCGAAGTGATGCGGCTGAAGGGAAAAACAAAGGTTTTTGGAATATGAATTTCGCCATGGAGAAACATAGAACGAGTCTTCTCAGTCAAATATAAGCGCGTCTGCTTGGCTTTCAGAATGCGATAGTTGAATGGCCAAAGGCGTCACTATTGATTATCCTATGCTAGGTAGGCCATGTAATGGATCCTAAGATGCTCCAGGCTCTCTACTGCTAAGTAGTAATACGAGCAAGGGTGCTAGCTGAGGTTGTGTCCAGATCTTGTTAATATGCAGCAAATCAAAAGCTAAGACAGTAATGTGGAATTGATTAAAGATACAATGTTGATAAAATTGTCGAGGCCCTAGGAAGAGATGGACTGGTTTGTAGCGAGTGACATGATACAAGATGGCAGGTCCATCAAAAAATGGTTGGCATTTCCAAGAAATTAATCACTAAAATAAGCCACGAATTGGTCTGCAGAAGACTTCAAATTACCCTATCGATGGGCGCTTTTATACGAAGGAGTGGGTGTCATGGGCGAGTGGCTTTCGAGAAAGCACTGTGGCACAGGACGCTGCAACCTTCATGGAAGATTCCTGAATGAAACGGGCAAGCAGCCAATGAAAGAGACACCTCCTAGGTCATGAGTATGCCCTACCTCACATTTTAGTACTGCAGAGATTGAGCTAATAGAGGCGCCCGACACCCCGTACCGCCCCTCATATCATCTTTAGCGGGCGGAGTACGGCAGGTTCAGGGAAGGTTGTGGGGAAAAGAAGTAGATACGCAGTAACTGTTACATTCCACTGATGTGAGAACCGAAGGCCCATCATCCTAGCAGAGCATGAAAGCAAGCAGGAGATGTAGGTTTCGAGGAAATAGCTAGGGTACTATGGTATCAGGCCTATATTTTGTGGGTGGGGCGTAAGCAGTAAGGGGCCCCTATGAGTGTACCCACAATTCAATACTCCAATTATATACCCTGTTTATATGTATTAAAAAGCGAACTCTTTGTTATTTCCTTAATTTAATCAATTTAATTTTTATTAACAATTATCTATAATAGAGCCCTCTACGCCTTAATATTTATCTCGTTCTTCTTTAAAGCACCTTACTTATAATGAATATATCCGAGTTTAAATACTGAGGAGTATTGGGTGGAAACATAAGGCTATCGCTCTTTATCTTGGAATCTTTGGATCTATGTAAAGGAGGATTGGGAGCAGATTACTGAGGAACAGCTTAATTCACTAATAGATAGTATAAGGGAGCGCTGTTTAGCTATAATTGAGGCCCAAGGGGGGTTTACAAAGTTCTGAAATAAAATACAAGCCACTTCCACCCCTGCAGATGCTCGGTGCACCAGCTCCACCCACAAAATATAGGCCTGATACCATAGTAGACACTGAACGTGAATTTAGACTTTAAGGGTTTATTCGATTACAAAAGCGTTAAATTAAATATAAACTAAAGGTCCGGCAGAAAGGACACATTCCTTCCTAATTTATTACGCGTCTGTGGCTTTAACTAAGGGCTCGTTCGGTTGCAAAAGCGTTAGATTAAATCTAAACTATGTAAAAGTCCGGCAGAAAGGACGCGTTCCTTCCTAATTTAATACGCGCCTATAGCTTTATAGGTTATATAGACGTATATAATTATCGGTATACTTACATTATTAACGTGCACGAATATCACTTATAGTGGTACGTATGCGGTATTAAAGTTGGTAGTTATTAATGTCTAGAAGTAAGGAGTTGCTCTAAGGTCAGATTAGTTAGACTCGCTTCATAGTCTTATAACCACGTCACGTAATTAACGTTCCGACACTAGAGCAACTCTAAAAAGAAGGCTAATCTACACTCTAAAGTTAAGTCTACTTCTAGACTATTTATAGCGTATACGTAATAGCTAAAGATCTAATTAATACGTAATAGTTTCTACGCTCCTCTTATAGGTCTATAGTTGCATAACTAGTGTTACAGCTTATACTAATACCTCTAAACTAAAGCTTGTAGAATACTATATTATAGGGATATTAAGCTAAGGAAAAGAAGAAGAAGAATTATTAGGGGTAGTAGGTTAATATATCGTAAGGGCCGTTAAGGCGCTAGTGGTAAGTAAGCTAATAGCGATTTTCTATCCTGGGGATAGAAAATCCTAATTAGCTGGTTAAATTCAGGGTCCGTAGAATATGGCAGGTGGCGTGCCCTAGCACCGTTATAACCCGTAAACCACCTTTTATTACTCCTTACGCTCCACCCAACCTATAGCCTATATATTGACTTAGTTTATATTAATAAGTTACTATAGGGCAACGTAAGGCTTTCCCTTAGTTATCGCGTCCGTAGGGTTAGCTTTACCATTAATCTATTTAACCTCCGTAATCTGCCGACGTTTATAGGCTTATTATAGGCACATTACGTTAATTATTAATTACTTCTCTTATGTGGTTTTAAGTTATATAAGACAGTTATATAGCGACTTAAAATCGGTGTAAAGTATAAGCAGGAGGTTAATCTATAGGACATTATCTACCATAGACTTAATGGCGACGGCAATATTAAAGCCGTAAGCTATTCTATAGAGTTTAGAAGCCAGAACGCTTCTAGTAACTCTTTTATACTTAATTAAGCTCTAATAGATAATATTAGCCTTCTTAGTTGCGTTAGCTAGTATAATAATATAGCCAATTTACAAAGAGAGGTCCTTATTATTGGTAAAGGAAGCGTCTGTAAAGACTAAGAGCTATAGGGTCTTAGCCTCTAATTTAATAAACTTAAGACCTCTATATAAGTTCTGAATCTGCTAACTTAGGCGCTTATTTAACTCCTTTACATTTACCTTTTTAGAATTAGTTACCTAGGTAGTAAAGGATAAGTTAAATAAAGCCTTTAGTTAACAGACTAAGGCGATATAGGCTTCTCTAGCGCGTTAAGCGATATACTAGTCCTTTAGCGTAAGTAGGCCACGCGTAATTTCTCTAGAGCTAGTGCTATTTAAGTCCTCTATTAAACTTAACTAGTATATTAGTAGTTAGTTACTCTCGCTCCTTAGCTATAAATTTAGCCTTATATAGTTCGCTTTATTTAGCCTTTATAAAGGTATTATCTATAAGGAATAGTGTATTATTAGTCTATAAGCTAATAATTCTAAAAGGTTTATTACTGTAAAGTAAGCAAGGGTTGTATATAGACTAGTCCATTTATAGCTAATTAACGTAGTATAAATAATAGGTCTTAAACTAGTAGTTTCTAACTTTAGGCACTTTATAAAGTGGCTTTATAACCTTTAAAATAGAGTCCTTATTAATTCCCAATTATTTATTTAGCTCGTGTGGTGGTTGTATATAGAATTTACGGTTTAGGTTTATAGTAGACTAGATATAGGCTTATAAGATATCTTGGAGGTAAAGTTATGTCTATAGTAGCATAGCAGCAATATAGAGAATTAGCCGCTAGCTAACTCGTTAAATTATTAGTAACTAAGTAAGGATTAGCTCTTTCTCTAAATCATTATAAGCCTATATAATAAGTCGTAATTTCTTAAAGGCTTTATCGGTTCCCTTATTCTTAATCTTATTAATAAACCGTAAATTAAAAAGTCTAACCCCCTTTAGTATATTATATAGCTTAATAATCTCAAAGATACCTTTCTTAAGTAGGCCTATAACCTCCTTTTGCCGTAAAGCGCTAAACTAGGTATTACCATCGTTCTATAAATAAATAGTAGTATCAGCTATATCTACGGTATTATCGTCCTATAAGTAAATAGCGATATTAGCCGTATCTACAATATTACCCGTAAGAGCACCTATATTTATTATAGCGTCTATAACAGCTATGTCTATAACGGCCGTAAGCAATAGGTATTTACGGGGGCGACCCCTACCTCGCTTTGGCGGTAGCTATAGTTTAGCTTTAGGTAATAATTAAGGTTTAGCTTATAAAGGTACTGGTTTAGCTAATTTAATAAACTCTTGTGGTTTGACTAAGTCTTATAGGTCTAGTAGGTAAGGTTTTATAACCGTAAAGCGGAAGGTCGTAGGCCTATTTAGTAGCTTTACGGTATAGGTCTTACCGTTAACGGTAAGTAGCATATATAGCCCGTCCTAATAACCACTTTGGCTAGTATTACCTTCTCTCTAGACTAAGATAGGCGAACTAGGTGGGAGGCCGTAAATAGCGTCAGTTTATTATCTATTTTGCATATTAAGAGCGTTAGCGATCTATTATTTAGCTTATAGCTTTTAGATTTCCACTATTGCTTTCTTAATAGCCGCAGCTCGCTATATAACTAAAGGTAATAGTGCGTCCGATTTAACTATTTAGGGGTAGGCTCTAAAGACTAGGAGTGTAGGGACTAGGCCTTCTAGGCTAGCTGTATTATTAATAGCTTTAAAAGCCATTTATAGGGCTATCTCCTTGCTAATTTTAGGGATTTCAGTTATAATAATTTGGTAGGCTTGTTATAGCGGACCGTAGTAGCGCTCTACCATTTTAATGGAGTTGTGTGATTCGACTAGAACTGACTTTATAGTTACCCCTATAGTAGTAGCATAGTGCTTAAACTCCTTACTAATAAAGTTCTTTCTAGTATCTATAGTAATTAAGTCTAGTAGTCCTAAATAGCTATTAATTTAGTATATTTATAGAACGTCCTAAGTATACTTGGCGCTAATATCTCGTAGCTATCTGTTAGCTTAAAATTAAGTTGCTTCGTTAACTACGTATAGTAGGGGGGAGCCGCTAATATATATAATGTTAACGATAATATTATAATTAAAATTAACGTCGTCTTATAAAGTAAAGTAAAATCTACTTAGAGATCTACTAAACTTCTAGCAGTAGTGGCAGAGTCTAGTTAGCTCTTCGATAGTAAATCTATTAGTATTATAGCCGTGGCCAGTCTTATTAAGAAGCTTTTATAGTCTATCAACTAATAGGTAACTAAATTAATGGTGTAGATGTCGTAGCTCTATATTAGTTAAGTAGTAAGGGTTTACGTTAAAAGACTTAACTAAATAAGACTATAAAGAGAAGCTCTATACAAGAAACGGGTGGCCAAATTGTCTAACTACTAGCACCTTTTTAGTGCGAGTAATAATAACGTCCTTTAGGTTATTGTATTTAATATAGAGTCTATCTATATCTACTAAGTAAAGTAAGAAAAAAGTATCTGCTTTAATAATATAGAATTATACCTTATCTATAGGGCTGTTAACATCTATAGTTTTAATAGACGTAGAGGCTCCAATCCTAAATTGGATAGTTACTTAGCCTTTAGTTAATATATTAAGACTTACGGACTTATCTACGGCCTATAAGGCTTAAAATTAGCCGTAGCCAGCCGTAGACTTGCGTGAAGTACCTATATTAATTATAATTCCCATAAAGACCGTTAAGGTGTATTATAACGCTATAGTTGTGGCTATATTATAAGCGAATAGGTTAGTCTCCGTATAGGGTTTTATAGTAGACTCTGTAGTAAGTTCTAAAGCCGTAAGTAGGTGTATATAAGCCTTATTAGCTAGCTCTACGCTTATAGAGGTTACTTCCTCTATAGTAAGTGTTCTAAAGGTAGTAATATAGGCAGAACTATTATTAGGTTCTCCGGCATCGCTCCTAGAGTT
>Ga0307515_10010969_pt1 | contig 17270 bp, 13 predicted proteins | sample 17_EM_MG_FD_194513 | JGI IMG/M metagenome (GOLD analysis project Ga0307515, IMG submission 194513) | Populus trichocarpa ectomycorrhiza microbial communities from riparian zone in the Pacific Northwest, United States - 17_EM | ecosystem: Host-associated > Plants > Roots > Unclassified | place...
TTTATATCTATATTTTTTAAAATATCAAATTGCCCATCTTCTTACCCAGCAACAACTAAAAAGTTAGAGTGAAAAATACAACAAAGACCCTAGGAGTCAAGTTTAAAAAAAATTGTTTTTTAAGAGCAACTCAATCATTTCACCGTGTTTTAAAAAACAAAAATTCAAAAAAACCTTTAAAAACTAGTTGATTGAGTTTTACTTTCAAAGATAATAATGTCATTCCACTATGCAAAAAAGTTTGAAGACAGAGCTACCCCACTCATCTTCATAATGAAATATTGACAATGTAAAAAAGATCATCCTACCCTCAAGATCAAAGCCAATGAATTTTCTTGTGATGGGGAATTTTATTAGCATATTACTACAATGAATAATGTTTTGTCTCTTATGCTACAACATTTTTTTCACGGGAAGTAGTTTTTGTTTATACTTCATAATTTTATTAATTTTATTATGAATTTTTTTATAAATTAGTTTTTTTTTGTGGTGGCCAAAGTTGGTGAATAGTTTTATTGAGGCCATAAACCTAAAGTTGTTGTGGTTTGTGGTTAAAGAGTATTGTATCTTTTTAAAAAAACCTACACACCTCCAAGTCAAGTCAAATACACTGTATGCAGTGAAAAGAATAAGTGAGCTTGCTATCAAATTTATAGTTGCAGTAATGTTCCTTTTCTTGAGCTTTATTCTCCACAGGCGCAATCCAGGCGTCTTTCTTAAGAATCGAACCTACCAGGCACCAGCAGAGGTTATCTTTACAATTAAAATTATGAATAGATTTACACTACTGGAATTTAAGCATCCCATCTTTTCTCCACTATAATCCAGTTCAAGAACAAAAACAAAGGAGAAGAAGCTGGCATGCAGCACTAGTTCTTCATACATACAGCTGCTTTAATTACCAGGCAGTTCCGATTAAAACTTTGATAATTAATATTCGCAAAAAAAGAAAGTTACCGCAAGACTTTATAGCTCATACAGCTCGTACATTTTTCTCTCTTCTTTGTGATGGGCAATAACGACCAGGGCATCTCAACTTCTTTGATATGATAGCTTGATATACGTTCGTAGGCATTTAATTCAGTTTGTATTTGTGTGTGTATATATATATAATTCAGTTTGAATAATTATATCTTATGATTTGAAAAAATTAACCCTCTCTTGACAATCATGGAGAAATGAGATTTTTTGTCTATGGAGTCTAATAATGCGGCTCGTTCCTCCATTCATTTATGATGACTCGAGACTTTTCTACATGCATGAGATGCAAACAATTGTTTTTTCTATGACCCAAGTAGGGAATATCAGAAGTTTCAATTTGACGTCAAAAAAAAAAAAGAGAGCTAGTAATGACTTGGAAGATCATATTTCACTGTTTTTATTGGTTCATAGTAGCCACAATGGAGTCTAGTTGTGCGGCTACTAAAGTGTAGAATCAGTTACTTTTTAGAAATTCTGAAAAAAGACCGAGATAACCTGGATTATGAGACCGAGATAATCTTATAAAAAACAAATCAAAACAAATTATAAAGCTCAATTCACAATCAATCAAATATTGAAGGATAAAATTAAAAAATAAAATCAATTAAAAAAGACATAAAAAACCACTTGAGTCAAACAAACAAAATCTTGACCCGGGTCATGAAACTAGAATAACCTCATATAACGCAAATTGAAACAAATTATAAAGTCTGACTTCCAATTAACTCAATATTGAATGATGAAATTGAAAAAAAAATCAATTAAAAACAAGACAAAAAAAACCTATGTCAACCAGCTTAACTCGCGATCCGGGTCACAACTCACAAGACTATGATAACTTCATATAAATAAAATAAAAAATAATAATCATGAAGCCCAAACTCCAATCAACATAATATTGAAGGATTAAATTGAAAAAAATCAAATAAAAAGGACAAAAATAATGACCCGAGTTAACAAGAATTAACCTGTTAAACTTGGGTGAGGAGACCAGGATAACTTTATAGAAGGAAAATAAAAAAATTTATAAAGTTCAATTTCCAATCAATCTAATTTTGAAAGATGCAATTGGAAAAAATACAATTAAACAATAAAAAAGTCGAGTCAATCCGACTAACCAGTAAAATTCATGATTTGAGTTATAAAACCATAATAATCTTATAGAAAGAAAATAAAAAAAATAATTATGATTATGAAACCAAGTTCCCATTCAATCCAATATTGAAATATAAAGTTGAGAAAAAAATAAATTAAAAAAAAACAAATGATTCGAGTCAACACGACTAACTTGCAAAACTTTCAGCTCGGGTTATAAAACTGAGATAACTCCATAGAAAATAAATCAAAATAAATTATGAAGTCTAAAACCTAATAAACCCAATGATAAATGATAAAATTGAAAAAAAAATAAGTTTGAAATTAAAAAAAATTAAAAAGTTTTCAAAACTTTAATGGGGGTACTAAAATGAAAATTCACTGATTTTATTACTATAATGAATTGTCAAGGCCTTCTAGTATATGTTAAAAGATGCATGGTTCAAATAATAAGGATTTATTGGTTGATAATTCATCATTTTTTATTTTTTATTAATTTTTGACTGATTATGTTTTACTTTAAATTTTATCATAATAATTCAACATGTCTAAAAAATATAATTTCTTGTTCTTTTGGATTAGTATAGACGCATTAAATAATTCATCACTTGATTTTCTATGCAAATTTATAGCTATATTTTAAATAATAAAAATCTATATTCAAAATTATGTCAATATGAGTGAAAGAATTTAACAATCAAGTAGAGAATAATGATGCTTTTAAATCAATATTTATGAAATTATTAATTCAAACTAGACAACTTTTCAATACAGATCCTTTGAGCATACTTTCAATGTCGATTCTTGCCTTTATTGACTATTTTAATTGATTTTTTACGAGATAAAAACAATTAATTGCATTTATATTTTTTAATTTATCAAAATAAGATACATTCATAAAATTACTTAGAATTGAGAATGAAGACACAAACCCATAGATTAATTGGCCTGGGCACACTCATAAATTGTATTCTACTGATAGAGCTAGCTGCCTAGCCACCATAGAGAGACTGTTATCAAGTCTGCAATAGTTCGGTTCGGTGTCTTTTTGAAAGCAACACAAACTCAAATCTCTTCGGGGCCCCATCTCAAGGACGAGCCCCCCTTATCAACTTTTAAACAGGCCCCTGTAACATGTCTGGAGCTGCAGAGGGAGTGAAGACAATCTGATAACCAGAGTCATTTTTTCTTTCCTTGTACCTGGCAAGCCATACCATCTCCCTTTCTTTTCTTTACATAATTCTCTAATATTATTTCCTTGCCTTTCCCTGTTACTGCTAGAACATTGTCTTGTCTGTTTCTCCGAGCGAAGACCTCCTCAAAAAGATCCCTCTCCCTCAGTTTTACATCAAAGTAGTAATAGTGAAACCAAAACCAGTGAAAGGCTCATCATTCCATTACTAGTATAGAGAGAGAGAGAGGGAGAGAGGGAGAGCTCATTGTTTTCACTCATGGTAATCTGATTAGGACATCTAGTGTAAGGTTTGATACTTTGGTAGGCCACCACACCACACACTGTCAATCACTCACTCTCTTTTTAGTCAAAACACTCACTCGCGCATACACTCACACACACTCTGATCTGACCAGACTACCAAACAATAATAAAGAAACAAAAGACAAAGGGAAGGTCTTTAATTCAAAAACTCACACAATTTTCATTTCATTTTCCGCTCTTCTTTTTTTCCCACTTTTGTCTTTTCTTGCTCTCTCTTGCTTTTCTTTACCAGCATCTGCATTTCCCTGTCAAAGCTCTAGATTATTTTCAAATCTAGGGTTTTGTTCTTGTTATGGCGAGGTTCAGGACTAGTTGAGTTGTCCATCCTTTTAGGCCTGTGTAACTATCAAAATTGTTTCTAATTCTGCACAACATTTGTTCACAAAATAAGTTGTTTTCTGGTGCTGTGATAGTGAAGTTTGTTGCTTGTTTAACATCGTTTTCTTGCTAGCTTTAGTGGGGTTAGATTGCTTTCTTATCACTGGATTTTCTTAATTCTGTCCTTTGAAACAGAAACCTCTTTGAAACCCTTGTTTCAAAATTCCTTTATATATGTGTAATTGAGGATTTAGGGCTATAATGCGTTTCATTTCCTTTCATCTTTTCATATTTCAAGTTAAAGATTTTAAATTTTGTTGTTTCCCAGCATTTGCGCTCTTTATAGAAAAACCCTTGTAAAACCCTTATCTTGAAACCCTCACTTGCTCTCTAGTTTAGTTTCTATTTTGCACAATCTTTGGTTAAATTCATAATTTAGTGTTGAAGAGGGTCTAAAAAAAACTATCTTTAACAACTAAAGAGAGAAGGTAAAGAAAAATTAGAGATCTTTTTGCTGGTTTGATCTTGTGCTGTTGTGATCTTGCTCAATTTTGCTTAGTAAATGCATGGATGGAAGAGAAACCATGGCATTTCCTAGTGGGTCATCTTCATACTATATTCACAGAGGAAGTGGGATTCTTGGGTCTGGGTCTGGATCACAACATGATCCATTACATCCCCCAACTGGGTTCAGATCCTTGTCAAGCCCTCACCTTGCATCTCAATCAAATGTCAGGCCTGGTTCATCTGCGCCAGCATTTTCAATAGAGCCGCCAAATGCTAATTTTGGCCATGGCATTAACATGGCTGCAACCTCTGAGGTGCAAGTGGGCGAGCCAGTGAAGAAGAAGCGAGGTAGGCCCCGAAAATACGGTTTGGATGGGCAGGTTTCACTTGGATTGTCTTCCTTCCCAGATAAGGCTAAGCCATCCTCAGGGGAGGATTCTTCCACCTCAAAACGAAATCGAGGGCGGCCGCCTGGGAGTGGAAGGAAGCAGCAATTGGCTACCCTTGGTAAGTATTTGAAGTACATCATTCCTGTAGTCATATGCTATTGCTACTGTAAGTTATTTATATGATATCTTATTGACATTTATTGTGGTTTAATAATAAGTTTGAATGTATTTTCTGCATTGGGAATTCCACTTAGCTTAATATTAGGAGGCAATGCATTGTCTTCAATAGTGATCTTGTCATTTTATTTTCGACAAAGTGTTTGATTTGCAATGTTTTGCTATTGTTATCATGATTTTCCTTGACATATATGCTAAGCTCTTATCCATTTTTTGATCTTGCTCTATTCTTTCAAAGTTGTTTCCATTTGTCCATTGTTCCTTTTAAATGCTTCTTGTTTTAAAGCATTTTTAATCTGTCATTGACGTCAAATTTTATTTTGATATTTATGTTTCCATTTTTCAATAATTCCTTTTAAACGCTTCTTGCTTTAAAGCATTTTTAATCTATCATTGATGTCAAATTTGATTTTGATATTTATGTTGACTTTAATATATCTAGTTTTTTTTTTATTATTTCTTTCAATTTTCTAAAATGATTTTAATTGATATTGCAAGGTGAATGGATGAACAGTTCAGCTGGACTAGCTTTTTCACCCCATGTGGTCAGCATTGGAGTTGGAGAGGTATGCTATATCCTTTGTAGTTTCAAGTTTCTTGGACATTTGATTTGTAATCTTAAGTTGAGTGTTCAACTTTTTTAGTCCAAAATTCAGTTAACTTGAAAGTTTTTTCTCCATGAAACTCATTTTACTACCCGCATTTATGCTTTTTTAAATATGAAAGAAGCTGGTCTAACATCTTTGGAATTGTATGCATGAGGACATCTTTGGAATCGTATGCATGAGGTTTTCTTGCATTTTGGAGGGGAGAAATAGTGATATTAGGATAGTCATCCCTGACTTTGAAGTTTCCTTCATTTCCAGTCTGTGTTTTGTCCAGTATGTAAGTAAACTTGAAGGGTTTTCCTCCATGAAACACAACTGGCCACATTTATGCTTTTTAGAATCTGAAAGAGTAGTCTTAACGTCATTAGAATTGAATGATGAGGTTTTCCTGTACTTTTAAAGGGACCAGTTTTTAACTACCGCTAGCATATTAGCTTTGCTAGTGGGGTAGAAAGAACAATATTTGGTACTTGCCCTGACATTGAAGCTTTCTTAATGTTTTTCCAAGTCTGTGTTTTCTTTGGTATGCAAGTTGTTTAGCTATATGAAATAGCTAAACAGATTGTTCAAAACAAAATATGCATATATCAATGGAGAAACTTGGTGCACATGTGCAGGCACACACATGCATGCATTTGCCCTTATGGAGTTGCATGGTTTCCCAATTTCATGTTGATTTAAAACCTGTTATACTGTTCTTTGTAGGATATTGTTTCAAAACTATTGTCATTTTCCCAACAGAGGCCAAGGGCTGTTTGCATCTTGTCCGGTACTGGTACAGTTTCCTCTGTGACACTTCGTCAGCCAGCATCTTCTGGGCCCCCTATCACATACGAGGTTAAGGCAATCAAATATCTTTAGATATTTTTCTAGATTGAACTGTTTCATTTGAGTGACTCAGCTTCCTTACTGCAATTTTTCTATGCCACACTTATTTTCCCCGAAGTTTTATAAGAACCCCACAAGGTTCTGACTTGTTTTATAGTACATTATCTTTTTCCACATCTTCTAATACGTTAATGCACTGCAATAATTATTCCAAAATTGCTATTGAATTTTAGCATGTCCAGCTTCCTGATATATTTTTACTTGTTCTTTTGTTAATCGTTAAAATGCTGAAAATATAAGAGCGCGTGGGCAAACAATGTAATAGCTGTCAACTTGTAGATTTGTGACTAAACTAGTGAAGTCAGAACCAAGAATTCAATAAATGAATTTAAAGGAATATTTGAGCATAGAATGCAAGAATAAACAGGGAATGGTAAGGTTCTGGTAGAAAAATAGATGGGACTCAGCTTAATCTGGAGGTGATTAAGCATTGCATGAAAATAAATTGAATCTGAAGCCTGTTAGGCTGATAAGCAACAGTTGGGAATTTGTTTGAAGGTCTGGAATTTGAATATGGAACATAATTGGGCATATGTTCTATCGAGTAGGAGAGCTTTTAGGCTGGGTCAAGTGTCTAAAGTTGGTAATTATGTTCATGCTTTGCCTGTGATTACATGGATAGCAAATGGTATGTGAACAAGGATTCTAATGTCATTATGAGGAAGTATGTCACGGGTCTCAAATTATTGAAATATCAATTAATGTGTGACATTAGTGCAGATATCAAAACCAATTTTATTCATCATTTTTCTGAAACCTCAGGCAAAATCATTTATCAGTTGATAACTAAGACAAGAGTGCTTACCTGGCATGAATGTTGGTTAACTGTTACTTTGAACTTTGGGTGTAGGGTTCTAAAACCCCAACAAGGAGCAAGCATTTGCTAAATTTGGGAATGCTGCCCGAGATAGGATTGTATTTCTTGGCTTCAATGTTGTTCATTTTGTGGTAGATTTGTAGAGTAATTACATGTCTGGCCACATAACTTGTTCAGTAAGTTCCAGGGGTGGCGAACACTTTACTACTTTCTTTCAATGAATAAAAATATGCTTTTCCAATGGCTATGTCATCGTGGATTGAAGTGGCCTCAGAGTTTTTGGCAGATTTAATGTAAAAATAAGTGATGCCTTTTGAAGGTGGTCATTTGAAGTTTTGCCATAATTTTGGCCACATTGGATTGTTTAGTGAGTTTCAAGACCGGCAAACACTTTCTGTAGTGGATTTAAGTGGGTGCTGAGTACTGTGGTTTAATGGATATTGTTGAAACTTGGATGGATCTTTTTTGCCTTTCCCTTCTGCTTAGGTACTGTAATTAATTCAAACATGTTTTTAGCAGCAAGAAGGACCTCATTTAGAATATTTAACATGTGTAGGGCCGTTTTGAGATATTATGCTTGTCAGGCTCATACTTGATTGCTGAAGATGGTGGCCCTCGCAATCGAACTGGTGGTATAAGTGCTTCTTTTTCCAGTCCTGATGGCCATGTCATTGGTGGTGCAATTGCAATGCTTATTGCAGCTAGCCCAGTTCAGGTACTATTTTGATGCTCTGAATTGTGTTGTACCTTTAATTGTTCATTCTATGATAATGTTACTGTTCTGCTTACAATCTTTAATATTACTGAAACTTCGTTTCTTCTTACTTTGTTTCTTCTTACTTTATGAGTGTGCCCGTGCTAAATGCTGTAAAATTTGGTGATATTCAAAACTATTTTAATTGCAATTCAGACTTCCATTTTACTGGAAACAGCCAAAATCATGACATCATGCTTGGCATATGGTAGAATGTCATGCAAAAATCATGGTTCATCTTTTGCATGTATGTGAAGTGTGCAGCATTGTTTGGGATTTGCAATATTGAATTCACTATGGATGGTTTCCATTATGGGCGATCAAAGTGCACATGGAAAATGCATACTTTATGAAATACAATATGTGAATTGTGAAGCATTGTTTGGGATTTGCAATGGTGATTGTGTATTGGATTATCTTTTCAATACTGAACTTGGTAAAAACAGAATGGTTTAACTGAATATATATCCCTTTTGTTATTGTGTTGATACACCACCTTTATATTCACCTTTATAGTCTAGCTTTTATCAGTCTAGCCATGTGGTCATAATAAAATGATAAATGAGCCCTCGCTGCAGGTGGTTGTCTGTACTTTCCTATATGGTGGTTCTAAGAAGGATAAACAAGTAGGCCGTCCCAAAAACAAAAAAGACTCTGCATCTCAGCTCGATGATAATTCTGCTAACCTGAAATCAGCCACCCCTACCAGCACTCCTCAAAGTTTCACTCCCTCTCTGATAAGTGTTTGGCCTGGTCCGCGACCAGCTGATATCAGAAACCCCCACACTGATATTGACTTGACAAGAGGATGACTGTTTGCTGCAATAGACACGTGACAATTTTGTACATATCTGTTGTTCTAAATGTATCCAATCCTGCGATAATTATGAAATCGGTTCTCCCAAGTAAAGGGCAATGTGCTTGTGCTGACGTAGTTTGTACAAGTAGCCACCATTTAAAATTTTCAAGTGACAGTGTAAACTTGTCAAAATTTCCTGGTAAAAACATTAATCTGTAGCAGAAAGTAGCGTAAATCGCTGTTTCAAGCAAATGATGGCTGCTATTCTTTGGAACTTTGGTTTCCCTTGTTTCTCATTCCTAGTTTAACCGAGCCTTGGCAGGTGTTTCTTTGTAAGCATTACCCCGATCAATTCTTTATGTAAGAAACCCGTGTTGCTCGAGCATGTGACAAATATTATTGTTATTATACGATTTTGTCGATCAGGAAGAAAACACCAGCCTTCAACTGGACTGCTGATCTGAATTATTCATGGACTATGATATAACTGCTTGGGGAGGAAGATGTATTGATAGTATAGTATCTTGGATCTGCTGCAAGCCTGTAAAGGACAGCCAATGGAGATCATCACGAAGATCTTAAATATAACGATGAAAATGTTACCGATCTGGTTATCCTTGAATTAAGAAAGAGCGTGTCTAAACGAGATTTGAAGTTTTGAACTCCAGTGAATCTTCCTAGGAATCATCATAAACAACAAAAGAATCTGAAACAATAGAACCAAATGACAGAACATGTTGAATAATTACGTGATGCCAGGATGCAAGTCTCGCATCAACCCAGTTGTCTTTTGTTTTCCACCGCGAGAGTAACATTGTTTACATGCATCGTAAAATCTCCAAATCACAATTAAGAGGCAGTCTTTGGTAGTTTCCGCCCGAATTTTTGTCATTCAGCACCCCCTCTTTCTATTTATTTTCTAAGCTGTGAACATAATTCTGTACACCACTAATAATCAGCATCACTGCAAGAAGACATTCTGAAAAAATGAAGCAAGTTTACCCAACTTTTACGTATCTTCTAGTCCTCTTTGTGCTTCTTGTCACAGCTGGTGCATTGGTTGAAGCACAAAAGTGCAAGCCAAGTGGCAAAGTGAAAGGAAAGAAGCCCCCGAAAAATGAGTGTAACCAGGATAATGGCGCAGAATGATGTGAACAAGGAAAATTTAACACCACCTACAAGTGTTCGCCCCCGTGTCCGCGCATACGAAGGGAATTTTAACAATAAACAGTTTCGAGGAGGGTGGAGATGGGGGTGGACCATCAGAATGCGATGGTAGGTATCATGACGATGACACACCTATGGTGGCACTGTCAACAGGATTGTTCAGCAACAAGAAGAGGTGCCGCCACCATATCACCATTAATGGAAACGGAAGAAGCGTGAAGGCGTTGGTGGTCGATCATTGTGACTCTACTATGGGATGTGATGATGAACATGGTTACCAGCCACCCTGCGCAAATAATATTGTAGATGCCTCGAAAGCTGTTTGGAAAGCATTAGGAGTAAATGAGAAAGACAAGGAATAGGGATGGATGGATATCACCTGGTCTGATGCTTGATTTCCATTTGCTTTCTTTCTTGTGTTCTGCTGTAAGATTACATGCATGAAAGCTGCAATAAGCTTGCTTTGCTGCAAGACAGTGTTGTTGTGTTTCCAACTTTTCATACTTTGGGTTGGAAGGATGGTGTTGGTGTTAATAAGTTTATCATGAAATGATAACAGTAGTGATTCTAAGATTTTGTTTGGATAGAGGTTAAAAAAGAAAAAGGAACCAATTGAAGATAATCCTATTACATTTTACCTTTCTCTTTGATAGGAAAAAAAAGAAGAAATTAATGTTATTCAAAATTTGGGTAAAAAGCATTACAAAGAAAAGAAAACTATGGTACAGATGGATGCAAATTAGGTAGACTAAAGGTAGCAGCTACTGTTCGTTAGAATAACGGCGTATAAATGCAGAATTCATTTGCCATATCTTGAGTGAGGAAGTGACGGTAGCCTCAATGGCGTTGTTGAATAGAAAAAGCCTAGCAGCACCATAGATTGCCCTTGTTGGATAAACCCGTGATGTGATAACTGTCCGACCACCTTGAGCAAAACTTTCGACTATCGAATGATCCACCAGTATCCTAACAGATAATTTTTCACCCTCTAAAACTGGAACATAACTTCCATAAATTTCTTTCTTAACGTCATTTGCCACTGAAGACCTTGACTGGTCAGTGCAGAAGAAAGTTTTGTGGGTGCCATTATTTCCTTTAGCAACATAGAAGTATACAGAAGTGTGCTCAGCTAGGCTGTCATCTGCAAGAACCAGAAGACCAAACGGTCCTAATGCACCACGTTGAGCAGCCCCACCACTGGTGCTGCAGCTGAAGTCCACATTGGATTCAGCTGTGCTCTCTAAGGCCTTCTTGTCCAACTCAAACTCAGCAGCAATGTCTAGTTGTGTGGCACCGTCAAGTTCAAGCGGCATAACCGACCCTGTCTTAACCTCTATGTTGTTGAATTCCTTGCCTTTTAGTCTTAACCTCTCTACCTCTTCTACTGGCCATTGAAGCAGATTGCTACAAGTCTTTGTATCCAACAGAATAGTCCTTGGAATGCCCTGAAGAGATGCCCATCCTTTCTTTACGTCATCAACTTCAGTATCAGACTCTGCAACCCAACCCCACAACACTCTTCTTCCTTTATCCTGATCATAAAAGGTCTTGGAGGCATAGAACATACCATAATCGAGCATAATTCCGATACCAACATCAATTTCTGGATTATCTGGATACCATTTTCCAGTCTTGTCATCATATGTCCCAAGGGCATAGGAATCCTTCCTAACATCATCTAGGCTTGTCTTCACCACATGCTTCACATGAGGACCATTAGCCGATGTATCCAATCCATTTTGACCTGTTTTCGACACAGGGTAAAAATCCACGCACTCCCACATTCCAGTTCCAGGGACACCATGAAGTACCCCACTTAACTTAAAATTTATGAAGTCTTCAGTATCATAGACTAAAGCTATGCCAGTATTGTTAGCTTTTGACCCTATTGTGATGCGCCACTTCCCTTCAGAAGTGTACCAAGCTGTTGTCGGGTCACGGAAGTCATTGGGATCAATGCCTGGTGGTGAGACTAAAACTGGATTGCCAGAGTACTTGACCCACTTAAGGAGGAGAGGATCATTGTGATCAGCTGGATAGGCAAGATTTTGTACCTGTACTGACTCGTTAGTGGATCCTGTGTATAGCATGACAATTTTACCATTAAGAAGAATAGTCGCCGAGCCAGTCCATACACCATTTATATCGAACCATTCATCGGAAACAATTGCCAATGGGAGGTGGAACCAGTTGATTAGATCTCTTGATACAGCATGGCCCCAAACTATGTCACCCCATACTGCAGCATGTGGATTGTGCTGGTAGAAAAAGTGGTACCAGCCCTTGTAATACAAAGGACCGTTAGGGTCATTCATCCAATTCTTTTCAGGTTGAAAATGGAAAGAAGTTCTTTGCCATGACAACATGCTATCGTTCTGAGGATAGCCCTTCTCTTGTGCACCCTTCAAATTCACGTTGGCCTTCTCTGACACACCAGCTGACACCCCCCGTGATCCTGGCCTCAAAATTTGCGGTTTTGTCGTTTCTTTGGGCGGAGAAAAAGATACATTTTGATCATCTTCTTGTAAATATTGGACATGTTGTTTGAATCCGTTGTCATTACTAGCTATAGATACAATTAAAGGAACAAGAAACAAACCAGAAAATACCAAGAGAAGTACTATCTTGGATCTCCATCTAATAGAACTATAGGTGGAACCAGGGCCCAGAGAATGGGAAAATGGAAGCAATGGACTTGTGTCTGCCATGTATGATAGGCGTAGATGAAAAAGAAAGATGATGATTTTGGGTAGAAAATTTATGCAAAGAAAGAGAAAAAAGGGACCGATTAACAAGCGGAATTAGTTTGGGTGTAAAATGGATTATCAAGTAGTGCTATGTATAGGGTTTTTTCAATGAAGGGTCAGGTTTTTCTGCTGTAAAAATAATATGGCCTGGGTGTAACCGTTTGTTTCTATACCTTTAATTTGGTTCAAAGAGCTAGATGGAGAATTTTCCACAAAGAAAACAAGTGTATAATTCTTTACATGAACTGTTTCAGTGAGTAGAGAACTATAAATAGGGCATATGAGTATTCACTGTCTGTCTGCCAACGGTTTATGATCAGATTAGCCTAATGTAACTTGACTAATTTGGAGTTGTAAATTGGGGTTCTGAAATTAATGCCGGATAACTAGGCAAGGTGAAGGATCTGTTTTAGCTCAGGATTATGGTTTGCCAAAAACATTGCAGAAAAGTTATGGTATTTGGTCCGCAGCTGGAAAACAAATAATCACAAACATTTCTGGCTGTCCGAACGTGTCTGGCCTTTAATTTAGGAGGTTACTATTCTCATACAGAGAAGATTGTCATTTAGGGTATGCAACTTACTAATACTTAGATGAATGGTCACAAATGGTAGCATCATTCCATATATATATATATATATATATATATATATATATATATATATATATATATATTTATGTCTGTCATCATCTCTGGGCTAACTCATAAACAGGCGTTCCATACCCCAAGTAAAATGTCAAATACAGATGGGAAATGGAGGGTCGTAAACGAGCATCACAACCTCATCAACAGAAATGATGGTTTAGGAGTACTTGGAATCTTGAATGATTCCTTAGAAAAAGAGATTTTTGCGGAAACATCAGTATGGGTGATCAGAAAATGGGGCTCCAAGTCTGAATGGGCTCAACGTTTGAGGGTGCAGTTCATCCCTAGACATAGCAGCACCAAAAATATTGGGATCCTTAAGAGGATATTAAAATTTGGGCACGAAGTAACAATTACACAGTTCTTGCATTAAGAGTGGTTTGGATAGTGGCTGAACAAGCCTGTTGATGCTTGGAATATCTAGTATCCAGTACTGCAAAATGAGAGACAGTAGGGAATGCCTTGATCATGATCATCATGAAAGGTTAGAGAAAGACATGAAGCACCAAAACGAGCATGCGTATAAGCTTCCGCTATCCATTAAAGAATAGGTTCTGTGAGAACGACAAGGTGATGGAAAGCTGATCAATTTCAGATGCAGGAATTAAGTGTCGATCAAACTTAGAAAAGCTCAGACAAACTCTCTCCGCAGAACTTTTTGGATTAACAAGAGCCTTATAAGTTGTTTGAAGAAAAGAAGTCTGATTGTGTTAGGTGCATATATATATAGAGTGTGTGCATCCTTCTATGTAAGTTTTTGCGCACACAAACCATATACTTATGTGGAGGCTCATGCACCTCTCTAAACGTAGATAGCTCCTTAACAAACTAGTATTAAAACTCATGGTTCAACTTGAGATGGGTGATGACTGTGGTTGGGCTCCCATGGTTTTGTTTGCTTCTCTATAATTAAGCAAAAAAGCGAGGTCTCAAGCTCTAGATAACGCACTTGAACTGTTAAATACTTTTGTTAAAGGGCGAGTTGTGTTTGAATGGACTGGATTCACATACGAGGGGGGAGATGCGTTCGGTGTATATGTGAGTGGTAAATATCATATATTAAAAAGGAATATAAAACAAAGAGTAATTATACAAGAAAGATCTAGGATCCATCTAAGCTTTTGGGTTAGAGCTGTGGTGTCCGTCATTAAATATAAGTTCTTGTGCACGTAGGTTCAATACGGACGTAGAGGCCTATAATCTTTCTGAACACATGCAACTTCTTAACAAATTGCTTCTTAAAAAAATAGCATGAGGAATACATTATGGGATCAAGAGCCAAACTGAACCTATCGGGGATCTTGGAGTCATATGCAAGGTTAGTTAATTAATGTTTTTGTTTTTTGTTTTTTTTTTCCCTACAGGCAGAAACTATAAAGACAAAATGTGATGAGAATATATGATGATATTCTTCTAATATATGTAAATTATACAATTCGATAGGGTGAATGATTGCAAAAGTATTTCCACAATTCCACTTTTGAGAAATTTAGATATTGTAATTGACCATTCAAAAGTTAAATTTAACCAATTTCTTCTGAAGACAGAATCGATGTTCCTGTAGGATCAAGAGCCAAGTTTAGAGGGGAGTGAATAGGCTTTGATATGATAACAACAACAACTCTTGTAATGAATTTGTAATATATAAGTACAAAAGTGTAAAATAAAGAATGTAAAGTTAAAGAGATCATATATACTTGGTTCTAAGTTGCCTACATCGAGTCTCTGAGCATAACTTAGACTTTTCCAATTCATCAAATGTTCATATACTTACATGAACGATCGAGGACCAAAACCCTTTACAACTATTTTTTTTATGGGCTCAAAAGCTAACCCGAGTGTTGATCTAGTAATCTATTTTTGAGTGTTGATATGGTGCTACGTACTTTCATATCAGTAATATTTTAGCAAAGACTATAAGTAATTCAAATGATTATGCTTTCATGTACACATGATTATGCTCACCACAAAGAGCAAATCAATTGATGTTCATAGCACAATATACAAGAATATAACCAATTAATAAAACTCTCCAGCATGATGATAATGTATGTGTAAGTGTTTTCCTAACTTTCCTTCTTATTTACTCCTCGTTTTAAGATTCATAGAAATAATAGGTATTTGTAAAGGATTCAGAAAACTAATTGTCATCCCTTGTATGAAAATAGTTGTTACACAAAACCTTTCCAAAAATAAAAAATCATGCAAAAAATCAACTAGCCTGGTTCTGGATATTAAGGAAGATGCTGGAACTTTGCAGATGCATGAAATCTGCAAGTGATTGCAGCATTAGTGTGAAGGAAATCTGCTACTGATTTACAGCACCAAGTCTACAATCATGCTTGTGAATTAATACAAATATTCTGTCCATAAATATTTTTGATTGCTGTAATCTTTCCTTAATAGAATATGTAATCGTCAGTATATAACTATAGGCTGAGCATCAATAAAATTATGTTGAAAATTACATTGTAAACTTCTAAGTATTCTAATACTCTTTATGGTATCAGAGCATCATCTCTCCAATGAGAATGTCATCCCCATGTCTTCCATAAATCAACCTACCTCCTCTCCTGAACTTTCCCTTGTTGTTTTCAACATCACCACTCAAATCAATGAGAAACTCACACCCTCATCCTTTCCTCAATGGCGAGCACAGTTTGAGGCTCTTCTCATCGGCTATGATCTCCTGGACTATGTTAATGGAGAGTCTCAGTGCCCTCTCTCAGATGGTACTCCACAGTCTACAACAAAAAAAAAAGGTGGGTAAGGCAAGACAAGCTTATTCTCAGCGCCATTCTTGCAACCACTTCACCCTCCATCACGCCTCTCATTGCCATAACCAAAACCTCACACGAGGCATGGAAAAAATTATCAACACTGTATGCAAGTAAATCGCGTACAAGGGCAATGCAACTCAAGGAAGAACTAACCTTGATCCAGCGTGGAAATCAACCAATTTCAGAGTATCTTCATACGGTCAAAAGCTTGGCTGATGAAATTGCACTTATTGATCACCCCATTTCTGACGATGACTTAACCCTCTATGTCCTCCATGGGTTAGGTCCAGAATTTCGTGAGATTGCTGCTCCTATTCGAGCACGAGAAAAATCTCTTGCCTTTGAAGAACTCCATGATATGCTTGTTGGGCATGAGAGTTACTTAAGGAGGATAGAGGTTGCCACACAGCAGCTGGTGGCTGCTGCAAACTTTACCAGCCACCGCTTTGCCAACAAGGAAACCATCTCCTCTGCAACTCAGCAAAACAGAGGAAGCAATAGAGGAAATGGTTTTTTTCGCCAACCAGGACAAAACCGCCCCTCAAATGGCTTATTTAGAGACCGCCAGCACAACAATAATAATTCAGGTCGTCCCAATCCAAACCGGCGTTTTCAGCCAAAATGTCAATATTGTGACCAATTGGGTCACACAACCAAGATCTGCCTGAAACTTCAATCCTCTACAATGACTGTTTATTGGGCTGGATCCTCAGATACTCAAGATAATAAGTGGTTAATTGATTCTGCAGCCTCTCATAACATCACGGGTGATCTCCAAAACCTATCTATTCACTCTGAATATGACGGCACTGATGAGGTTTTTCTTGGTGATGGTACAGGTTTGGCAGTTACACATATTGGTTCCTTAGCTTTACCTACACCTACCAAAACTTTTCATTTACATGATACCTTATGTGTTCCTCATATTCACAAGAATATCATTTCAGTTCATCACTTCACCAAACATAATAATGTTTTTCTTGAACTTCACCCATTTTTTTTTCTTGTGAAGGACAAAACCACGAGGGCAATACTTCTAAGAGGTGCGTGTGAGAATGACGTATACATGTTTCCAAACTCCTTGGTGGCTTCTCCCACT
>Ga0307515_10010970_pt1 | contig 17270 bp, 9 predicted proteins | sample 17_EM_MG_FD_194513 | JGI IMG/M metagenome (GOLD analysis project Ga0307515, IMG submission 194513) | Populus trichocarpa ectomycorrhiza microbial communities from riparian zone in the Pacific Northwest, United States - 17_EM | ecosystem: Host-associated > Plants > Roots > Unclassified | place...
TCATGGCCTGAGGGAGGAGAAAAGCGGGTCCAAAAATCACCAAAAAATTAGCTTACTCCTCTGTTTTCTTTTCCAGCCAACGTTCCTCCCTTCCTTCTCTCTCCACCGTCTCTTCAGCCCCTGAAGACCCCATAAACGCCTTCCTCCTCCACCAAAAGACGGCAGCGCAGCCTCCCTGCAAATCCAAATCCTCACCAGTGGCAGAACAGCCACCGTACCGTCGGTCCCTCCCGCTGCAGATTTTCTTCTCCTTCTTTCATCCTGCTCTACCACCGACCACCGTCTCTGCCACAACCTCAGCCACCATCCTCACGTCAGCCGCTCCCCGTCTCGACAAGACATGCCTCTATTTAGGCACTCCAGTGTCAGGTAGCGCCGCCTCTCCGTTGCTGCTAACTGAGTTGCTGCATACAGATTAAATTCTTGTTCTGCATGCAGCAAGATTAATTAGCATGGTTGCTAGGTCGGGCCAGCAACCATGCGGGCCTGGGCTGGACCATTTGGGTCTGGCCTAGCCCAAAAAGATAAGTTGGGCCGATATCGGCCCAACCAAAAGCTCCTGGGCTCGGCCCAGTTAGCTGGGCTGACCCAGCCTACATATATTATATTATATTATATTTAAAAAAATGAAAAAAAAAATTCAAAAATCATTTCAAAAAAATTGTGATTTTCTTAAATATTTTCTACCAATTTTGCATAATATCGGGTTGTATATTTACACTGTAAAATACAAATCCGGTATTAAAATACCCGGTTTTCTCCGAATAATTCAAAAATAAAAAAAAATCAAAACATTTTAAAAAAAATCTCAAAAACTTTTAAATCAATTTCCCTTTTCAAAAAAATATTTTGTTTTCATGCATACGACCATATCCTAAAAAAGTTTCCAAGCATGTTTTCATTAAAAGATTGCATCTTTCTCATGTTTTGAAAATCCAAAAAAAATGGATATCGTAACCAGTTTATGATTATCCATTAGGATTTGGCCAACATGTCAAAAATCTTTTTATAATTTTTTGATCAAGATGTAGACTTTAATATTTGTGGGGTGTAAAATTACACGATGAAGTACACCTTCAGGTATTAAAGATACAAGATGTAGAAATGCGATGCTAATATTCAGACTTTAGAACGGTTAGGATTTAATCCAATAAGATAGAGACTCTCTCATGAAGAGAGATCTGCCTTGAGCCTTAGAAAAGACCAACAAATAGAAACCCGACTTAGAAAAAACAATCAAACAACAATGCAGCTTACCTTAGGTAGGGTGCACTGGGGGTGATGCGTCTTCCCCTTGCACAACCAGTCCCTTACCCAGACTCTTGCAGACCATAGGTTCCTAGTGACCATAATACTAGGTGGCGACTCCTAATACATTAATCATAATTTTATAATTAAATCCAAGACCCTTTCTAACACACAACACCTCACACAGGAGGCACAAAAAGTAGTCTCCGCCGTCGCCAGACGACGTCGCGTCGGCACGCCCCAGCGACAAATTCAAATATAGGTCTTTTTTGGATTTCTATAAATGTTATCTTTATAGAAAACCATTTATTTTTGCAAACTCATCTTGATCTTATTTCCCCTTTATTCTATATTCTGCCATTATTTACTAACCATTTTGTAGATCTGATAACTTTTAAGTCTCTTCTATTTACCAGCAATAATCTTGCTCCCCATCAACTCAGATTCCTACACCTCTTGAGCCCTCTTCAGATCATCCCCAAACTACTGATTTTGTTCCAGCAATTACACTTGTTCCTTTCAAACATAGTACTTGGGTTTGTAGATCCTTAAATACATTTGGTTTTAAAACTCTTTTATCCTTAACAACCACTTTGTCTTCTATTCCTATTATCTCAAGTTACAAACAAGCAATGATGTATGAGTGTTGGTAGAAAGCTATTGGAACAGAACTTCTAGCACTAGAAGAAAATCACATTTAGGATGTTGTTATGTGCCCTCTATCTACCAAACCAATTGAGAGTAAGTCGGTGTTTTCTATTAAGCTTTGTTTTGATGGATTCGTAGATCATTACAAGGCTCAGTTAGTGGTTATTGACATTAAATAAAAGTATGGCCTAAACTACGATGAAATATTTGCACCAATTGCCAAGATGACTATTGTGTGCACAATCATATCCATTGCCAACTCTCATTCCTAGTCTTTACATTAAATGAATGTTAAGAATCCATTTCTACACGGTGATCTTAAAGAGAAAGTTTACATGAACCCTTTTAGTATGCCTATTTCCTCACCTACTGTTGTTTGTAAATTAAATCATTTTTTGTATGGTTTGAACCAAACACCAAAAACATGGTTCGAAAATTTTTGCAACATTCTCATTGGGTTTTCATTCACTCATAGTCATTATGACTCTTTTATTTTTCTATAGAGAACATCTAATGGTATAGTAATGCTCATTATTTATGTAGATGACATTGTCACTAATTCTAATATAACAGTTATCTCTGAGATTCAAAAATTGATGCATTCTACTTTCAACATGAAAGACCTTGTGTAACTCACCTATTTCTTGAGGTTAGAGGTGCATCGTCGACCTTATATCTTTTAAATTAACACAAGTATATTCAGGATTTGATTTAGTTAGCATAACTCATATACTCTACTTTTTTTTACACTTTCATAAAAATTAAAGTTAAATATCATAGTGATAAAGGGGAGCTTCTTAAGGATCTCACTCTCTATTGAAAGCTGGTTGGTAGTCTTATCTACGTAACCATCACCCTACCTAACATCTCTTTCTACCATGAGCATACAAAGCACATAGAGGTTGACTATCACTCTATTTAGAAGGACTTTGACTGCAGAGTTATTACCTTTCCACACATCTCCACTACTTTACAGATCACAGATATCTTCATCAAAGCCATGACACATCAGCAATAACATTTTCTTGTTAGCAAATTGATGCTTGCAAATTTACAAGCATCAATTTGAGGGGTATGTCAAAGGAAAGTCAGTTGGCCATTTAAAGGCAATAAATTTTATACCTTGTATAACTTTGACAATTAATTCATTTGTTTGTAAATCTTTCTTTTATTAGGATATATTATGTAGGCTAATTGTATATGGTAGTTTTAATGTTCTAGAGGCTAGAAATTAACTTATATAGATTTTATACTATTTGTATACAATGAAAATTCTCAATGAGAAAAAAACATTTTTTTCTCAAAAAGCTCTGTAAGTTTAACACCTTCGACCTTTCTTTTCCCATTTCAATTAATCTCACTAGTAAAGTTTAATTCCTTATTATTTTATTTTCTTCATCTAACCAATATTATTGAATTCAAAATCAATGGTTAGATTTGAAACATTAAGAATATGAAAGGATCTAAATCACATTTTCAAATAGAGATGGTCCTGGAGGTTCAAGCAGCTCGTAGCTAGCAGCTAGCATGGAGCTTTGAAAATGTGAAAGGCATTTCTTAAAGGTCTCTTAACCACTTGAAAATTCATGATAGTATCTGCATTGACATAAAATGTTTGATTGAAATAAAAACTATAAAAGAAGTTGATGATAATGGATGGAGTAGTTTTATTGCAGTTGAGATGAATCTAATCTTCAACTAGTTTTTGCACTGGAAATCATAAAGCAACAAGCATGAGCTTATACTTATCATACCTACTTAAAATGAGAAATCGTCGAGGTAATGCTGTTTTTTTAGACATGTAATATGCCATAAATTCAAGAGCATGAGTTTCCCTATATATCGGTGAGTTATCATATAGAAGCTCCTTGATTACCCCATATGGCTTCAATGTGTTCACTGTACTTGGATAGAAAAAACACCCAACTAATGCCCTGAATCTGATGTCTCCGATAACAACTCTATACTCCACGCTTCTAAACTTGTCATTGGTGATCAATTATGAAAAAATGATGAAATCAACATTTTTAAGATATCTCAGATAATTTTTTTAACTTAAAAGAAAACAATTTAATAGTGAAGATCAACTAGTAGATTAAATTTATCATTTCAGTGATGAAAAATTGTAACTCTACTTTTTATTTTTAAGAATGCAAGCTTAATGATGTTTTCTGAACTTTTTCTGCAAAAAAAAAAATGACAAACTAAAATGTTTATATGATGTTTTTGTGTGCAAAAGTCTGTTGATTTTCAGTTCTTTTGAGCTATAAAAGGTTATAATGTTTGTGATTAAAATGTTGAATCAACATTACCATGTTATGATTCACTTGCAAAGACAAATATGTTCCTTCAAGACCTAAGAGAAATTCACTAAGCATAAAAGATGTTTCAGGACAAGAAAATAAATATATCACTACTACTCCATTGTACAAGCATTTAATTTATGTTTCGAATTTAGCATTTATTGAACACCATATATGTTATAGGACCTATAAATATAGAAACTATGATGAAAAAAGTACATAGGGGACAAGTACTAAGATCAACATCAAAGAAATAAAAATTTACCTGCATAAAGTTCCTTATATTTACCATGAGAGCATCCTATATAGAGGGACATCAATCCATTGGTTTTGGTGATGAACTTGTAAGCCACTTATATTGTCTTGCAGAAGTATAGTCATAAAAGATTGATCTATATGGTCTGTAGTATCGATTGTCAAATCTGGTTCAAGACAAGCAAGGTAATAACTACAAAATAAAGTTTAAGTTTTCATGCATTCTATGCTTGAAATATAGTCGTAGCAAAGCCTAAGTGTTTTTGATAAGAGTTCAGATAGTGTCTCTTTTCATCTGTTCAACAAAATCAAGTAACAGTCTCCTAGGAAATTGAGTAAATAGATAGATAAATGTGAATCTTAATATTGACATTTACAAAACCTGAAAGTCATAAGAATGAGTTCAAGATCTAGCTTACCATCCTGAAAAGACAATGATATTGAATCCTTCTACTGTGCTTAGGCTTTAGTCAGTTGGATGCTTACACTATGGAACTTTTACTAATTGATTAGGGTCATGCAAGTAATAACCAATCTTGTTCTTATATGGTTGCTTGTGGAACTGCCTAGACCCGTTAACATCTCATCCATGACACTATTAGGAATGCAATGATTTACAATTTAGAAGAACCCACATTCTTCTGATGCTTTATGGATCTCATCTATTACTTTAGTTCTCCGACCTTCAAAATCTATCATTAGAACCTGAAGGCTGATATTGTTAGTCTTAGTTAATGACTTCTCCACATTCTCTCGTGAGTCGACAAAAAACCCTGGTATCCTAATCACACCAGAGTCAACTAGTCCCTTAACACCAGCTTTTGTTTCCTCTCATTTCCTTAGCTCTGTCATAGTTAGACGTATTGTCTTTAAGAATGTAATTTATAGCATTGGAATTCAGAACTTCCATGTTTGCAACAATGGTTGGTGATTAGAGACATAACTTGCTTTCAATGGAGTAGAGCAATGTTATCCAACCATAATAATGAGAAAAAAAGATGCTCATATGAATGGTTCACTGACAAATAAGATGGCTTTGGGCTCCAAGTCAAAATGAATTTAGAATGGAAATATGACATGAAAACAACCCCTAATGACCTTTCTTTTTATACTGTCGAGTTACCTAAATTATATGATGAGGTGATCTAAACGAGTAATTTTATATTGTTAGTGACATCTTATTAGTTATTCTCGAGATTCACTTTAAATAAATATAAAAATACATATAGAAAAGAAAAATGTTAGAAGAAGATATTTTCATCACTTTTCATAAGTCATTTATGTCTGTATCCTTCTTTAAAGTTAATCCCATTATATAACTAATGAAGAATACCACTAATTACTCGTGTATATCATAAAATTTTTGGATCTAAACTCATTGAGGATATAAGAAAAAAACTCAAGTAAGTTTGATGACTAATCTTATTAATACAATCAAATTAGTCTTGTAAATTCAATTTCAATCAATTGAATATAATTCGATAAAAATGCCAATTGAGTAATTTCTTTCACTATTTGAATTATTATGATCAACTCTTTTTTTTTCATTCCTTTCAATACCATCACTCAATTCCACCTTTCCTACTCTTTTTACTAAGTAGTGTTTTTTTTTTTTTGACAAATTATACTCCATTAGCTAAAATCAAAATACTAGAGATTAATTAATATCAATGATAATAAAAAAGCTTTTTTTAATGAATTGATGAAAAGAAATTGTTATGTGAGAAACTATTATATACTTTCAAAGCAATATTTTTACATTACATTAGTATAAAACATCATATACAAATAATTATCATCAAAAATTCTACTTTCATCAAAGTTATTAAGTTCGATTTAGTTCAGAATTCAAGTCATGAATTGGATTATTTAATAAAGATAATTTTTATCAATCTAAAATATTATCATTTTAATATATTTTTAATTAAAATGATTTATTTTTAATTTTTGTTTTAAAAATACAAAAAAGGGTTATAGGCCCGGCCCTTCTATTGGACCCAAAAGAAAGAGTCCTTGTTTCCTTCCCGTGTCAGGTCGATGCCGTTTAATTTCCGTCGTAAGTACAACTAGTCAGCTTTTGAACTCAGAGAGAGAGAGAGAGAGAGAGGGTCTTCTTCTCTGCTTGAATTCACAGTTATGGCTATGACCTAGGGTTTCCAATTTTATCCACAAAAATCCATAAATTAAACCTCGACATGGCCACAGACCTTCCTTGTCTTCTTCCATTTCTTCTTTTTCTCTTCATTTCTCACTTTCCCCTCTCTTTCTCTGGTCAGTTCTTCAACAATTCTCTCAATTTCTTCATTACTACTACTATCTTGTGTTTTCAATTACTAATTTTTAATTTTTTTAGGTTCAGTAAATTCAATGGAGTCAGTTCCTGATCTAACAAAGTCAATGTATGTGGATTTTGATGGATACCCTTGTGTTAGATTACTCAATCTTACCGGAGAAATTGGCTGTTCAAGTAAGTATTAGTAATTTATAACCTAAAGACTCAATCTGTTTTCCATTTTAATGGGATTTTAATTTCGTTTGTTAGTGATTGCTTTGATTAATTATGTGTAGATCCCGGACGAGATAAGGTGGTTGCTCCGGTTGTAAGATACAAGAATGTTAATGAAGTTAGTAAGCCTTCTGCAGTTTTGGTGTCCTTAGATGAGTTTCTTGAACTTATTGGCAGGTATGTATCTGTGTATCTGTTGATGTATCTGTTTCCATTCTATAACAAGAATTTTACATGGGTTTTACTTAATGTTTTTGGGTTGCAAGGAGGCTAAGAATGAATTATGTGATCGTTTTATTTTTAGTTTTATTTAGTAAAGATGGCAAATTTATGTTTAAGTATGCTGTTCTTAATGAATTTTCAGATTAGGTAAATCTGAAATACTTTTTGAGGTTTTGAGGGGTGTGGAGTAAGCTTGCTTAGCTTTGGAATTTGTTAATACTTATTAAAGCAGTCTTAATTGAAGGGTTTTTCCCCCGCTCTTGATATGTAAAAACTGTGACAATAAGTGGATAGATCTTATGCTGTTTGTTCTGAAAAAAAAAAAAGCAATGTAGAAAGGAGCACAATGGTTATTTTGATGCTTACAGAATGGTTGGTGGCATTCCAACTACTAAAGTTTCTCCAGGTTTAGAGGTTGGTCTGGGAAAAGGTTGGCTTGTTGTATCAATTAATGCTGGTGTTGAAATATGCTGTCATTTAACTAGAGACCTAGGAAAGCAGAGAATCTTTGTTGTTTCTAGGCAAAGCAAGGGCAGCGATGTGGAAATATGTATTTGAAGCAATAAAATTTGCTCATTTACTAGAGTTTCTTCAAATTGGGTCTAGCCCTTCATTTGAAGTGTAAAACCAGCATTTTGAAATTTTACACTTTTGTTTTTGGAGGGGATGGGGAGGCGGGAGGATGGTTTTAGTTATACAGCATGTTAGTGTTGTTTATGAAATTAAGTCAAGTTGTAAATTTCTTCAAACAATATTTTGCTGGAATATTATTTTATTCATGTTGCTTTGGAATCTGGGTTTATTATTCAGTGAAGGCATAATATCTTTGATAATATAATGTCAGATATCTGTTTCTGCTTCAGAATATCAAATGATTCAAGTTTTGCCAAGAACATTGGTGGTGTTTTAGTTGAACAAGGGATGGACTCACAAATCAAATTAAAAGGTAAATGTAGGCTTCTACTAGTTATCATCCTTTTTCATCCAGATATTGTGGGAATACTTTACAGTTATGTGATGCTAAATGCTAACAGTGAATGTTTCTCTTTGTCTCAGGATTTTCTCCAGACCAAAAGTTCCCAGGAGCTGAATATGCACCTTACAAAAGCATCAACTATGAATGGAACCCAATTGTATGATATGTTACAACTTACAACCAAAGCTTCTTAAAGTTATAGCTTATAAGTAGTTGGTCTGTGGAAACTATATGATAATTATATCTAATGGTCATCAAACAGTATTTCCCACTCATGAGTACTTTTAGACCCGTTCTATTTTGCACAGCTGCTTCACTAGCTAAAGCATCATCATTTTGCATGTGCAGGGATCTGGTATGATGTGGAAAGCTTACAGTTTTCCTGTATTCTTACTCACTGAGGGTGGTGCACAGTTGGTGCAGGAGGTAAAACATGTAGTTACTGGCAAGACATCCCTGTAATGATTTGTTGGTCCATGTTAGTAGGTTGCTATAGAGCATCGACAAATTTGATATTTTACTAGGTGGCATTCATTAGTCTGTAAAATTTTATTAACTTTAGCAATTTTGATGTGTAGATCCTCAGTGAATTATTTGTGGGTATGAATTTGAGAATCTTTCAATAAGGAGAATGTACCAAGCATGTGCTTTAACATCGAAAACAGAGGTTGACTAAGCAGTCAGCGAACTGTTCAACTTTTATCAACTGAGAAAAATAAATCAATTTGAAGCAGTGATTGTGGCATGCACCTCATCAGTTGCAGTGCTATGGACTTTATGAATTGTGAAAACAATTTTTTGCATATGTAATGAATTACAAACGGTTCCCATGTAACATTACATGTTTTGTATTTTTTTCATGGATTATATTTTGATTGTTTTTTCATGGGGTATTTTAGCTTTGGTCTAACTTGCAATTTATTATGTCACATATCCATGAAGGTTGCCATGAACAATGAGAAGAAAAGGAATGATTATACCGCAGATGTGGTTGAGTTTGATTCAGTGATGCAGGTACTTGATTCTGCACCTTCAGTACGACAAATTCCCTTTCCTTATCAATTAACTGTATAAGGTGAATTCTTCTGATTTTGTAATTCACTTGTCTTTAAATAGACAACAAAATCTGGTACCCATGATTCAGAATCCTGTTTACAAGAACAGACTTGCTTTCCATTAGGTGGATACAGGTAGGTAATCTTCCATTTGGGCTCTCTTATCTTGGTGGTGTTTTTGACTTGTAAAACCATATGGTGGTAATCTCTGGCATCAATTTAAGCTTGCAAGTTCATAAAACTTTTCTTCATGTAGCACATGCCTATTTGCCTTTATGAACTTGAGATAGAGAAAATGTAAGTACTCTTAGTGATAGGAAGAACACATGGTATTGATAGATTCAAGGCACATAGTAACTTAACTAGTAATTAGTAACCTCAGGCTCATCTTGTTTGGAACTCTAATAGAGAACCAAACAAGACTTCTAGGATCATTTTATCACCATATGATTTTTTGGTTTTATTTAGTTATTCGTGGTTTTTATTTGTTATTAGTGATTCAAATTATTTCCTATTAGAGCAGTCTTAATAAGAAGGTTATCTTATATCTTATTTAGTAACAATTTGGTTTTCTATTCAGTAGTTTCTTATCCTTTTAGGTTATGTTTTTCAACTTTAGAGATAAAACTGTCATTTTGATAATAGTCAATTGACTAGATGATTGACCCGCACTACGCTGCAGGTTAAGTCAAATTTTTCTTGAACATAAAAAAAATATTCAAATGTTGCTAATGTTTTTTTTCCTAGCGAAAATAAAAATAAAAATCATGTGAGGTTTTACCTGAGATAACCCGATTGACTTTATTGGTCCAAAAACAACTTATACAACCCGTGAAAACAATATTTGACTAAACAAAATTTCAAGATGATATCTTTTTCTAATATTAAAATAACAACATATTAGCTTGACCTTTAAAAACCTGGGTTAACGTGTCAAATTCATGACCCTGGTTATGAGACTATGATAACCCTATAGAAAGCAAATCAAAATAAATTATGAAGTTTAATTCCTAATCAACCCAATATTGAAGGATGAAATTGAAAAAAAAATCAATTAAAAAAGGACAAAAAAACCCGAGTTAATATGTCAAACTTGCAACTCAGGTCATAAGACCGAGATAACTCTATGAAAAGCAAATTAAAACAAATTACGAATTTCAATCCCCAACCAGCCCAATATTGAAGGATGAGAATAAAAAAGATATCAATTAAAAAAAAAAACATAAAAAACAACCTAAGCTAATTCACCAAACTCATGATCCGGGTCATTAGACCGAAATAGTCTTTTAGAAAAAAATAAAAAAATGACCTGATTTAACTCCGGTTAACATGTCAAATCTGCGACTTTGGTTTTGATACTGAGATAACCCTATAGAGAGAAAGTCAAAACAAATTATAAAGCTTGATTATCAATTGCTCATGTCGGACCTAATGTTGAATGATGAAATTTGTTAAAATCTTAATTAAAAAATAACATAAAAAATAAGCCAAGTCAACCCAAGTTAACCGTTAAGCACTATTACGGGGTCATAAGATCAGGATAACCTAATGAAAAACAAACCGAAACAAATCATCAAGCCTAATTCCCAATCAAACACAACATTAATTGATGAAATTAGAAAAAAAATAGTCAATAAAAAAGAGAGAAAGAATGAGTTGTTGGGTTAACCTGTCAAACCTATGACCGGGGTCATAAGATAGAGACAACCTAATAAAAAGCAAGTTCAATGTTGAAGGACTCGTGAACCAGGTCATGAGACCGATATAACCTCTTAAAAAGAAAAAGAAAAAAAAACGACCTGATTTAACAAGGGTTAAAATGCTAAAACTCATGACCTTGATCTTGAAATCAATATATTCTCATAAAAAAACAAATCAAAACAGATTATGAAGCTTAATTTCTAACCGACCCAATATTGAATGATAAAATTGAAAAACAAAATCAATTAAATAAAAAACACAAAAAACAACCTGAGTTAATTCGGATTAACCCATTAAGCACTATTCTCAGGTCATAAGACTAGGATAACCAAATGAAAAGAAAACAAAACAAATCATGAAGTTTAATTATCAATCAAATCAATATTAAAGGATGAAATTGAAAAAAAAAATTAAGAAAAAGAAAAAAAATCTAAGTCAACTGGGTTAACCTGCCAAACTTAGGATCCATGTTATGAGAATGTGATAACTAAATAGCAAAAAAATCTAATATTAAAGAATGAAATTAAACAAAAAAAAACTTTGATTGAAAAAAAAATCAAAGAAGAAAAAAAAAGGGAGAGCAAAGCACTATATAATAGTGCTTTGTGAGGAGGGGTACAGTAAAACCCCCTCCTCTTTTATTTTATAGTTAATAATTGATGTTGATTTTATCACTGTTCTTTGCCCCACAATTTATCCTTTTTCTACAACAAATTTCAAGGTAAAATTCCATTAAAATTGGTCACCTAATTATGGTTGACATGCTTTACCAGGAGCTGGGAATACTCACTTCTACATGTTCATTTATGTATCGGATAGAGTGGGACTCAGTCCTACACTTATGGCTACTGATAGGATGAATAAGTGAACATAATTGCTAAATTAACAATATATTATCTTGCTTGCGGCTAACGTTACTTTTTATTAAGCTTTATTTGCATGAATTATTAGTGTTATAATGGCAATCCCTTTATGCTTGGAAAACAATTTTACTGATAATTGTTCCGCAATCTTAATTGTGCCTCTTATGAAGGGCAGTGTTTGGTCGTCGCTTCCTCCAATTAATAATTCATCCACAAATCACTCCAAGCCAATTATATTAACTGTCGCATCTATGGATTCTGCTTCATTTTTCCGTGATAAAAATTTAGGTGCCGAATCCCCTATTTCTGTAAGTTCAAGTTCTTTAGTTCTCACCCTTTCATTGTGGAATATTTATTTCTTGATGATCCCTTTTCTATCCCAAATTAGTGGATAATTATTTTGGGAACACGTTCAGGGACTGATAGCATTGCTGGCAGCTGTTGATTCACTTTCTCATGTAAATGGTCTGGATGACCTTGGTAAACAGGTGTGTTTGAAACTGGTACTTTCTGTGGAATGTAATTTCTGTTGATTTGTACAAGGGCTTTAATGAGGAGTTGATTGTGTTCATTTTACTACAGTTGTTTTTGTTCTCATGTTTTTCTGGCATCAAAATACGATTCACTGAAATATCATGGTTTTGTTTATACTGGATTTGTTGATTCAGTGTGGTATAAACTTACTGAAATCTTAAACCTCGGTCATTTAATAAGGTTTCTGTGCACGTATCAGAGAATCAATGCCTGCTACATCACAATTTGTAATGAAGATACTAACATGTATCAGTGGGCGTTGAAAATGAAAAATATAAAGAAGCGATTGCTTTTGCTTTCTACTGGTGAATTATATTATAGGTGGAACTAATGAATTGTAATATTATTGGAAGCCTATTTTATATTCTGGTGGTCTTCTTATTGCATTTATCTATTTTGTTTGATTATCTCTTATTTGTTTTTGGTGGCTACTTCTACTGCTGCTTTGCCTCCAAGAATGCTGATAGTATCATAATTATGGTGCAGCTTGTCTTTTCAGTTTTCACAGGGGAGGCATGGGGTTACCTTGGTAGCAGGAGATTTTTGTTTGAACTAGATTTACAATCAGAGGCTGTTAATGGGCTCAACAGTAGTCTGATTGAAACGGTATTCTTGTGATCTTCATTAATATAATCTGAAGCACACTTGCTATCTATCAGGTTGTTGGTCTCTTCTGTTAGATTGTTCCAGAAACACTTGTCCACTGCAATGATAGAATTAAAACAATTGTAGTTAGAAGATCATTTGGGTAGTGTTGTGGTATTTTGGTTGCAGATTTTTCAGTTTCATGTGAAGTTATTTTATCATGTTTCATCAGCACTTCACAAATCAACGCCTTATTAAACCATTAACTGTTGATGTCCAATAGGTCATAGAAATTGGATCTGTTGGAAAGGGCTTCAGTCAAGGGAATAGCACATTTTTTGCTCACACAGCTGCGGTGCGAACTCTATATCCTGTATTTCTGCAGCTCTTTATATTTTGTTTGAATTCCAAACAAATTTCTCTCTCTCTCTCTCTGTTAGTGTGTAATGAAGATACTAATGCATATCATATTGAAAATTAAAATTTTAAAAAGCAATTGCTTTTTTGTTCTATAGGTGAACTATAATATAGGTGGAACTTGTGAATTATAATATTGGTGGAACCCCAGCTTATATACGGGCAGGTCTTATTACATTTGTCTGTTTTGTTTGATTATCTTTCTTTTTTTTTTTGTTTAAAGTGGCTTGTTCCACTGCAGCTTTGTCTTCAAGAATGCTGATGGAATCATAATTTGGTGCCGCTTGTCTTTTCTGCTTGGATTCCACTCATTCTATGCATTTGCCCTTCAGAGCTCTGAGCCAAACTTGAAATCACTTCAATTTTATCTTAGTCATAGAGCTTCAACAGTAAAATTACATCATTATCAAGTACATCATTAGAAGAAATAAGTAATGTGCTGGTTTGTTTTCTTAAAGGGAAAAGACTTATGGCTCAAAAAGGAGGGCACAATCATAACACAAATATATTTGGGCCATTGATTTTATGGGGCCCACAAACCATTGGCAGTGATTTGCAGGTGCTGATATTTGTGTCCACCTTTTAATGCCGCATGGCACTATTCTTTCTTAAATTGATACATTCATTTAATATTTTTATTCAACAATAGTATGTTTTTCTTGTTTTATCTTGTCTAGGATTTCATAGATGCTTGATTGTGATTTTCAGAACATGAATTCCTTTGAAGCTTGTGTGTGTGTGTGTGTGTTCTCGTGTGATTTCTCAAATTGATTATAGCCAGCGAGTGTAGATTGCTCATCTAGTATTTATCATTGCAGGTTTCACTGGCCACCAATGAAACATTGAATGCCTTAAAACATGCTCGAGATTCACTTGAAAACATTACAGTTTCATCAGCAAGCACTTTAAATCCAGGGATACCCCCATCATCCTTGATGGCATTTCTTAAAAAGGTTTTAAGAAGTGAAATCATTAATTTTCTATTATCATCATCTGTTTATTTATTTTTCTTGTTTGCATGGATTATGCACAGAATTATATGGAGACTTTTGTTGTTTACAGTTTGCTAGAGTATTTAATTGCTTTCATGGTTTACCTTGTGCTTATTTAATTGATGTTTCTTGTTGGGCATGTTCCATATTTGGGATTGTATGTATTCTTTGAGATCTTCCAGTCCATGTAATTTGTTGGCTTTGGAATAGGAATAGATATACAAGCCTGTAGTTCGTGTCTTTTCTTGCCTTTGCACTCATTCATGTTTATCATAATGAATGCACTGCAATATCGAGTTTTAAAAACAACTCGAACACAGAAAGAAAATGTTTTCGATGAAAGATCTTACAACTGATTTAATGGTGCCTCTAACAGTTGCTTACATTGATTATATCCTCTCACTCTTTTGCCTTGGTGAATACAACATGCATTTTCACTAGAAGAACAAAATAACATGTGCTTGATAGCTTAAGAAGAAATAATTTATGTCATTGAAGCATGGAGTGTTATTATGGTTTGATTTTCTCTCTGCAGAACCCTTCAACTTCTGGGATGGTATTGGAAGATTTTGATACTTCTTTCTCTGATAAGTTTTACCACAGTCACTTGGATGATATGTGTGAGTTGATTTACTTTCTTGGTGCCCCCCCCCCCCCCCCAAAAAACCTAAGATTTAGGCCCCGTTTGTTTTTTGTTTTTACGGATGGAAAGTTCTTTTGTAAAAATTTGATTTTTTTTTGCTTCAAATTATTTTTTTGGGTGTTTTTAAATTGTTTTGATGTGCCGATGTCAGGAATAAATTATAAAAAATGAAAAAAACATTATTTCGATGCATTTCCAAGTGAAAAACACTTTGAAAAGCAACCGCTACCACGATGTCAAACGGGCTCTTATCCCAAATTATATATAATCACATATCTGATTGATATCTTAAAAAAAAAATTTGGGTGGTTTACTGTTTTATATCTTGAATGCAGCAAATATAAATTCTTCAGCCATAGTGGCAGCTGCTTCTCTTGTTGCCCGCACACTTTATATCCTTGCAAGTGATGACAAAAGTTTAAGCAGCACAGCTCTTGATGCCATCAATGTCAATGCCTCTCTAGTTGAAGAACTGATGAGTTGCCTATTGGACTGTGAACCAGGATTGTCTTGTGAGTTGGTGAAAAGTTATATAGTACCAACCAATCAATGCCCAAACCACTATGTTGGAGTTATCCTTGGGGAACCTTCGTCAAATCCCTATCTTGGATATGTTGATGATGTTTCCAGGTTTATATGGAATTTTCTAGCTGATAGAACTTCTAGTTCGATGGAGGATGCGAGCTCTGATTGTTCAAAAGAGTGCAGCAACAAAGGTGGTGTGTGCATTAAGGCAGAGGTAGATGGGAAGGGAGTCTGTGCTATTTCTACAACCAGGTACTTACTGGCTAGAAGCTACTAGTTCAGAGTAGTAATCAAGGGGAGACATTAAATAAGCATGCTGATAAGACTAGGTTAAAGATGGCACTCAGCATTGGATGCTTAGCCTTTTCTCTGCACACATAGGGGGCATTACCTTGCTCCAACAGACTATACTTGGAAATTTCCTTCCATGCCTAGCTCTACCACCATATCCACATACAAAGTATGAACCTACGTTACTGCGAAAGGATCAGTAAGGACTAATAGATTTGCATGTTCTGTTACTGTGCACAAGAGTGGAAGCTGAATATGTTGATCAAAATGTTATGGAAAATGAACTATACCCTGCATGGAATTTACTTTAGGTACCATGCGGACTTCTTGTTTCCCCTGCCATCACATGATATGCTGTATTACATCTGCATGCTTTACTGCCTCTATAGACAGGATAGCAGCATGCCTCTATGGAGCTGATATTTTTTATTTTCTTCTGCTCACATGATAGTATAAGAATGACTTGCAATGTGGTTCCATATTCAGTATTTAATAATTACAATTGCCTTTTCGATTGCTTGTTTCTGAGAGGGGTGTTGATCATTACAGGTATGTACCAGCGTATTCAACACGCTTGAACTATGAATCTGGAACTTGGCGTGTGTTGCCTTCAGATTCTTCTGATCCCATGGGAATGGTGGATCCTGTCTGGACGGAGAGCAACTGGGACACAATCAGGCTTCGGGTCTACACTGTGCAGGATGCAGCTTTTGATCGTTTAGTTTTGCTGGCAGGTATTACCATCACAGTCATGGCTTACCTTGCAATTGTGCTTACAAGAGCCTATATAGCGAAGGCCTTGAAGCGGGATTGATCAATAATCCTAGTTTTGGTTAATTTTATGAATATACTGCATAGAAATGAAAGGATCAGATCTAAAAACAAATGATTCTATCACAATCTATTACTGAAATCACTAGTTTTTTTTTTCCTGAACATCGGCCTGGATGCTACATTATTTGAGTTGCATCCTCTATCATACATGGAACTCTCGTCATTGAAGTCGAGCTTCTCGAATGGCTGAGTTCTCATGTCATTATTTCAAGACTACTTTCTTTAGTAGTGTATAGTTTTCCAGTTATGTTAAATTAATGAAGCAGGTTATGCATTTGAATTTTGATTATGACAGAGTTAAACTACAACTTCCTTCCTATTGGAACAAACTCCTTTTCTAGTTGGAAGTCTTGGGAGATGACACATCAACTGTCTGGGCCTTTTCTATTTCACTAATAAAACCATATTTGTCAAATCTACTTGTGGATTGACTTAAAAAAGAGAATTAGTGGTCAATTGTTTTTGTTAAAATAGAACCGTTGGAGTTAACTTGAGTTATGTTTGGTTTAACTAGAAACTTCAGTTTTCTAGATTAACTTACTAGATTTAGATATTTATTTAGATTGTAGTATATAATGTTTTTTAAAGTGTTTTTTTATTTTAATATATCAAAAAAATATTTTTTTAATATTAGTATATTAAAATGATTAAAAAACACTAAAAAAATATTAA
>Ga0307515_10010971_pt1 | contig 17270 bp, 3 predicted proteins | sample 17_EM_MG_FD_194513 | JGI IMG/M metagenome (GOLD analysis project Ga0307515, IMG submission 194513) | Populus trichocarpa ectomycorrhiza microbial communities from riparian zone in the Pacific Northwest, United States - 17_EM | ecosystem: Host-associated > Plants > Roots > Unclassified | place...
TTATATAAGCTCCATCTTTAAACCATTAACTTTGTTATAGAGTCCGCCTAAACGTCTTCTACTACTAAGATCCCTAGTTTAGCCTATACTCCTTAGTCCTGTAATTACTAGATCCTTAACCTCTAGATTTCTATAGTTTCTTACTCCATCTCTTATAGGTTTCTTTAGTACTACTTAGGTCTATTAGCTCTGCGCCATACTATAGTTTTTAACTTAGCTTTAGTCGTTACGTATTCTGCGTCTTATATAACTATAGAACTCTATCCTAACCTCTCTTAGCCTGTTCCCTTTAGAAGATCCTATTATTAATCTTAATCGCTTAATTTATTAAATCCCTTAGGGTATCCGCATCTTCTATTAAAATAATTACGTCCTAGACTTTAGCCTTAAGTCCTTATTTATAATATACTATAAGCGCCCTATTATTCCACTTAACTTATATAGCTAGCGTTTAGAACTATGTTATATATTTAATTGCTAAGGTTCATTGCATAATGTCTTAGAGTTTTCTTTCCGCTATAGTTACTGCCTCTAGGTCTCTAAATATCTGTGTAAGTCGCTCCGTGAACCCCTCCTAACTTAAGAATATAAACCATATATCTTAGTTCGTAGTCATTATTCCGTTTACTTATATCTCTATAAGGTAAGGCTTAAACCATTTAAGTGCTCTTCCTAATAAGAATAATCCTGTATAAGCTATCCGATCTATAGGTATTAGTAGTTTCGCTCCTTCTTATATAACCTTAAAGTGTATTTACGTAAGGAAGCCTTTAAGCTTTAATCTCTCCCCTAAGAATCTCTCAATTAAAGGTAACTTAACCTTTACTACCCCTATCCCATTAATCCTTTATTTAAGTGTCGCATTATCCTCTATTAACTAGTTAACTATCTCTTATAGTTGTCCGACCGTTATAGGTTATTATAAATTAGTATCTGCTATACTAGTGTCACCTCCTAACCTTAAAGTAGTTGCCGCCGTCAATGGCGTCGTGGTAGCTACTTTTAGTGGCATATTATTCAACTTCTTATATTAATACCGTAACTAGGTAGTAATTATGTAACGGAACCTTATAGTAGGTACTACGTTAGGCTCGTTATTGGGCTAGGTATATAGAAAATGCAAGTATAAAAGTCAACAACGTAATAACAACTAGTGGAGTGGTTGCCCAATAGATTAACTCTAATTATATTCTAAGAATTACTACAAGGAAGGAACTATCTAGATAGGGACTAAGGGTCCTTAAATACATAACCGTACTCCTAAGAAATCCTTCTTATACGTGATGTACGTATACTCTGTTTACTCTGCTATAGATCTCGCAGATTATATAGATTACATAGATCACATCATATAACTTGTGCTACTATTCCTCGTCACATGGTTCTACTAGCTCCATCTTAGACCATGCTTTTGTTAACCAACTAGCTTCTTCCAACTCCTCTCTAAGTAGTCGTAGCATTGTACTTAAAGTGTCCGTAACAATTACTATACTAAGCTCTCCACTACTCCTCTCTATACTACTATAGTTATTCTTTACCTAAGCCGTTATACGGTATATAGTAAAAAGATCTAGCTAAGTAATATCTATAATAGAGCATTCTAGCACGTTAGGCAGCTTTAGGAGAAATATTAATATAAAGTATATTTGCTTCTATCGTATAATAAAAGTCTTTTAAACTAAATAACTTAAAAAAAGCCTTTAAAAGAACTTAATACTTTTAATATTTTAAAGGCTTAGATAAAAGAATAATACCTTTAGCTATAGAGTTAAGACGAATTTAATAACTACCTTTTAGAAGTCTTATACGGTTTAAAGATTTAGGATCCTATTAAGTGGTAGTTATATAAGGATTAAGTAAGGCGCTAGCTATAACTTTTATATTTTGCAGTTAATATCCTTTATATTTCTATAATAAGTGATAAAACGGAGGTAGTTTTCTTAGGTAGCCGTTATACGGTAGGCTAAGAGAGAGTTTAGCTTAGGGTAGATATACTTAAGATTATAAAGAGTATAAAGGATTGGATTAGAAGTAGTATTCTTAAAAGTTCTTTCTAAAAGGGGCTAGGAATAGTTAAATATAATAGGTTATACCCTAGAGATACTACTTAGTAGCTAGCTTACCTATTTTAACTAGCGTATAATATATAACTAAAGAGCCTTAGTAGGAGAAGAAAACTTATTAGAGAACTTTAAAACTCTTTTTTTATTAACAAATCCTTCTTATATAATAGCAATATTACTACTAAAATAGATACTAAGTCGTATAAGGCCTAGAATATTATAATAGTAAGATTTTATTAAAGAAGAAAAAGAATATTTTATTTTAGAAGCTATATAGCTTAAGTATTATATAGTATAAAACTATAAGCTTTAACAAAACTTAGAAGAAGCATTTGCCATTAAATTATTGGGTATATTACTTAACCTATTATCCAACTTATCTTCTTCCTCCTTAGCTAATAAATTACCCTCTAACTTATCTAGACAAGTGCTGCTATATATAAGATTATAACTATTTCCCTATTCCCGCTATTTACAGTTTAAATAATAGTTATTCTAATATCTATTAAGCGTATAATAGATAGAGAAAGGTTAAGGTCCTAACTAACTTTAATTATCCTTTACTGTATAGGCATTATAAGGCTAAATCTATAAGTTAGCTACTGTACAACTAAGGGAAGAAGGTACTTATATTAGCTATATTATCTCTATAACTATAAATAATTATTATATTAATATATATAGGCCGCTTTATATTAATTTATTATTTAGTAATAAAAGCTAGTATAGTAACATCCTTAGCAGCGTAGTAGCGAAGGCCGTATATTAGACATCCTAAAAGAAGTTAGTTAGGGATTATATAAATAAGGGGAGACTTACTGTATAATATAGGCTCTTAAGCTAAGTATCTACCTCTACTTAAGAGAAATTCTATAACTTCTCGCTAGTACTAAGAGCCGTAGTAATTATAGTGGCGGCAATAGCGGGAGTTAAACTTAAAGCTATGGTTAACGAGATAAATTTAAGCAATTAACTAAGTAAGCTATAATTATTATGGTTAATTAAAGAATTAAAGAAAAGGTTTAAATATTTAAATTTAAAGCTTAAATTAAAAGTATAAAAAAATATTTTTCTATTACCCACTATATAAGGCACCCGTTACTCCGGTATATAGTTTCTATATATCTCCTATTATATAATATATAAAGAAAAGAGAGAGAAGGGGAGTTATATAATAAGTTATACCTAGATATACTACTTAGCAGCTAGCTTACCTACTTATATTAAATACCTATATACTAAAAAAAATCGATATTGGATTTTATTCGGATATTTAATCGGATTTTGCAATATTATTATTAGAGGCCAGTTTAACCGGAATATATAATTATCTAATTAATAGTATAGAATAAGAGTTATAGATAAGTAGAAGATAAGTTAAGGTAAAACGATCTTCACGAATAAAGGACAAATACTTTTTAACCTCTTCTATTTAGAAACTAATCGCTAGTTCTTCTCTAGAGGAGAACTAGCTCCCTATATAATCCTTTTAAAACGCTAATAAAACCCTTTACCCCTTATCTATCTAACTATATCTTCTAGGATATAGATAGAATATAGATAAGATCTCCTTTTATCTTATCTAATATATACCTTTTAGGGAATTCCGTTATAATTGCCTCCCCTTTAAGGGTCTTAGTCCTTTAAGACTTCGCCTCTACTAAGCTTTTATAAAGTTCCGGCTAAAACTACTAGGGAAAATTCTTAGTAGAAATGTACTTTATAATGCGGCTTATAGCTAATTCTTTACTAGTATAAAACCTTACTTTATCCCTAGTTCCTTTACTCTTCTCCTACTATAGCTTTTTATAATGCCTTTATAATAGAACTAAAATAATAATAATAAAAATTGGATAGGATTTACCTTTCTTACTATAAGAGTTTATTATAAGTTAATCTGGAGGTTATTCTATATAACATTATATCTATAAGCTACTATCTCTATATATCTAAAATAGGTTTTAATAATATCTTTATTTTAATTTTCTTCTAGTTTATAAGCTATCGCCTCTTACGCGTCTTTTTATTAATAATACTATTTGTTACGGCACTGACCTGATGCGCACTGTCTCGTACTGTTTCCTACTGTTGGTTAGCCCACCACTAGCGCCTTAGTGGCTGGCCCTACTATTTATATACCCCCTTTTCACCTTCTTCTCCTCTTCATACTATAACGTAGTTATTTAGTCTACTTTATTGCAGCACTGTGACAGTTTGTAGTATCTCTAACTGCGCCCCATCGCGATCTTTATTCCTTTTAGTTTATTGTCTCCATCTTCCTAGTGTAATCGCGACCCGGCGTAACTAGCAATACCGTACTACAGTCTTAGTCTTAATATAGCCTTAGTATAGTCCCATACAGTCTTAATAATTTTAGTATTATAGTCAGCCTTATAGATTTTAATTGCCTTACCTAGATCCCTTAAAATGGGCGACTATAATATAGATAATACCCCGTTAATAAACATACGTAAAGCGCTCGCCCGCCTCTTTAATACCCCCTATACCAATATTACCTAGGCAATTAGGAATGGTCTAGAGTACCCTAGGGACCTTAATGTGACAGGAACCTTCTAGCACCTCTTTATAAGTATAACCTTTTTGACTAGCGTTAAGAGCGGTTTTTAAACCATTTATAATAAAGGCCGAACTATAAACTCCTAACTTAAAGAAGCTTAGCATAGAATTAACTCCCTTAAGATACTTAAGCTATGTATATAACAATATAAACAGCAAGCCTCTATATATACCGAGACTATATAAAGTCTAAGCTCTTAAATTACTACACTTACCTAAACTATTGCCGATAAGAATACTGCTACTAGCTCCCTTCTCCTAACTAAGCCCTGTAGAAAAAAGCGTAAAGCAAAAGATCTAACCCCATTTAATGGTAAGGGATCACTAACTAAAAAGCAAGAAAAATTTAAAATATGGGAAATAAAGATCTAAGGCGTTTTCTAGAGGAATATAAAGTGCTTTAAAACCCTAATAGACGAAGTCCTCTATATGTTAAACACGCTAATAGATAAGGCTTATAACTATGTTAAGTATGGCCTTAATATGCTACGCATATACCTAAATAACTTAAGTAAATAGACCTTCTCTGACCGAGAGTCTATGCTTATATATATGAGGAAGCACTATAAGACTATAGATATAACCTAAGTAGCTAAAAATAAGCTAGATATCTTAAACTAGGGCGAGCGTAACTACTAGTCCTAAAAAGTAGAGCTTAATAAGTTGATAATTAAAGTAAACAAGACTAAGGAACAAAAAGTGGATTTACTTAAGAAGAATATTTCCTCTAAGATAAAGGACCTAGCCCTTACCCTTAGCCGTAAAATTGGTGATGCTGACTATAAAGGCTAGAGTAAGTAGATAGATATATTCGCTTATAACCTATAGAACTATACCCATTATACTAAGCTAAATACCGCTAAGCTAAGTACTGCTAGTGGCTATTAACCTATATCACTGCAGAATGACCTAATAGACCTTAATGCCGTTAAGTTCGGCAGCGGTAGTAATAGTCTCCCTAATAACATCTGAAGATATTATATAGATAATAGACTCTATATGGCGTGTGGCCAACCTAGCCACTAGAAAGATGCTTATGACCCCTAGAAGAACCTAAATCCTCTTCCAATACTACCACGCTAATCCCCTCCTGGCCGCGGCGGATTCTTTAATAGAGGGGATGGTAATTAAGGCGGTAACCGCGGATAAGGACGTTGGTTCGGACACAGAGACCTACCCCCGCGATTCCCCTTCCCAATGCAGCCCTAGCCGATAGCCCTATATACGAACTACGGATAAGTACTCCATGCCGCTACCAATCGTAAGACCGGCTATATTATTAGTAAAATACCCTCTAGTATATATATACCGTCAGAGACCAATACGTTAGGACATACTAGCTAAGACTATAGCTACTAGCTAAGCCCTACAATCCAGCCATTAAAAGGCTAACCCTTGGACTAAGTCGCCTTTAAGGGTCAGAACTATACGGGGAGAAGGATAAAAGGATTAGACCTATACTACTAGATCAGTTAGACCTTATTCTAAGCTAGTTATTACTTAACCTTAGAATAGTAAATAGCGATAGAAATGCCATCCTTATTTAGACCTACCTCTCCTTACTATATAACCTACTCCTATAAGTTCTCATTAAAACAGTAAGCCTTGTTAATACTAGTAGTATAGCACCAGCATTTGCAGATAAAGACTCGCTTATAAAAAAGCATAATATTACAACAAAAAGACTCCTAGTCCTAAAACCACTCCGCCTTACCAATGGACTCCCATCTAGGTTTATTACCCACTACTTTACGGCAATAATAACAATTAGCTACTATACAGAACCTATACTCTTCTACGTTATAAAGTTATTACCCTCTATACCAATAATTCTTGGAATGCCCTGGCTTAAAAAGCATAACCTAAGGGCAGACTTCCCCGCCCTAGAGCTTAAGTTTAACTCCAATTACTATGCCTATAACTGTCTCCTATAGCATATCCCTAACTATAACTAAGTAGCACTACGCGGACGTATTGCACGGTTAACGCTTAGATACCGTTAACTAATAGTAAAAGAGGTGCCTAATACTAGTAAGCTAATATACGCAGTAAACAAAGCAGAGATTTTAGAAGACTAGACTACTGCCCCGCCCCTAAGAAAATAAACACTACTAGAACTATAAGTCCCCCATATATACCCGCTTAACCTAGGCTAGCTAATAAGACACCTAACTCTAAGTTATTTACTATATATATATGCGACCGCACGTATAATAGCTAAAGGCGTTATAGCTAAGACCGAAACTAGAGCAATTAATACCTCCCCCCTATAACGTCTAACCTTATACCTATCTCCCGCGCGTACCGTATAGGGCCGCCGCCTCGTTTCTGCCCCCCTAGGCTGACCGAGCCGCGCTAGCCTAGCCGTAGCACCGGAGAACTAGACACGCCCTAACCTAGATAACATTAGATATACTTATACTGTTAACTTTACCTAGTTCTATAAATAAAAAGGCGTAAAGGTAATAAGGATTTATATAGCGGAGCTAGTAGAAATGGTTAAATAAGAAGAACACCGATAGCTGCTTAAAGAACTGCCTATAGGCCTAATAGAAGTACTAAACCTGTTAGAAAGATCTTTCCGCCAACTAGTAGAAGGCGACTATATAATAGAGGAAGCCTATAAAGCGCTATCCCCTTATTTTTATAACTTCCTTAAGACGAACCTAAAAACTAAGTCTAAGTTTCTACGCCAGAAGATAGTCGACACTAATATTAAGAAATTCCTAAAAGGCAAACTAGGGTTAACCTATAAAGACATTTTATAATGTCTACTAAAGGAGTTTTATAAACACATTAAGTACTTTCTCCCTAAGAATATAGATAAGCTGCCCCCCTACTAACTATAGGACTATAAAATTAAGATTATCCCTAGAAACTAGGCCCCGTATTATAAAAATAAACCACTCTTACCTACTAAACTTAGCTATATAAAGAAGTGGATTAATAAGATGCTAGATAAGGGTTTTATCCGCGAATTAACCTTACCAGCTACTATATTACTCCTCCTCGCTACAAAGCCTAACGGTGGTATATAAATCTACTATAACTACTAAGGCCTAAACACAGTTACTATTAAGAATTGATACTTATTGCTACTAATCCGCGAGACACTTAACGCACTCTATGGTGCTAAGTACTTTACTAAGCTTAACGTAATTGCTGCGTTTAACCGGATCTGGATTACGGAAGGCTATAAGTGGCTTACAGTATTTATTACCCGGTTTAGACTCTATAAGATATTAGTTATACCATTTAGTCTCTATAACGCACCCGCTATATTTTAGAACTATATTAACTATATTTTATATAATGCCCTTAATAACTACTGCACTGTGTACCTTAATAATGTCCTTATCTTCTCTAAAACACGCGCTAAGTATATAAAACATATAAATACTAGCGTCTATATATTGCTTGGCAGTGTCTACCTTAGCAACGCACAATGCTGAGACCTCCTATAATATTCGCGAATATCGAACGCAGTCACTACGTGGCTATTTCGCTTTTCAATATCATTAAAACTCATTAATATTCATCATTTATTCGTTCGAGAATCATTTTATAACGCTATTACCGCTCATAACCAACTGGGATATCCGTACGCGTGCACAATCCTAACGAACAAACCTATCCGGACGACCTACCTCAACTACACCATCATCTACAACCGTTACACCCTCCTCTATTAGTCCTATAATGCCGTCCAAAGCCAATATATACGCCGCTGCTGCAAAAGAGCGTAAAATTGCTAGAGAGTAAAGGGAACAAGCTTAAGACGAAAAAGAGATTTAGAAGTATAAGGAAGAGCGCGAAGCCTACCTAGCGGAGGAGGCTTGCCAATACAAATACTACCAGGCTCGAATGGCTCAATTATAGTTAGGCTCGCCCCCTTTAGCCTTATAAGCCACCGCAACAGCTACTACAGCTAATGACCTTAGTAAGCCTCTCCCTCCTAGCATAAAGTCGCTTAAACTCCGCCTTTCTGGCGTTATAAAAAGGGATTACCTGGATATTTTTAAGGGCACCTTTAATCTAGTAAACCTCGCCTACCTTTAAGTCTATACCGCTCGGACTAAAATCGCTAATAAGACATAGATTAAAAACGGTACTCTAGTTATAAGGAAGGCAAAGGTAAATAAGAAGCTATTTATAGATAAAGGTGTCTGGTTTAAAGGCTTTACTAACTATATAGTTATTACTAGCACCCTCTATACATGCCTACCGGACCTTATTACTAGCATACTCCTTTAGATAAATATAATTCGCACCTTATTAACCTAGTATATCTAGGTAGGTTATATACTTAATCTAGCACTTAACTATTATACCTTTATAATAACTAATAGCTAACTAGAGCCCGCTAACTAGTAAATACTAGCCTAGTATACAGCGCCATACCTTACAATATCCAGTACTATCGGCTTCGCCCCCTTAAAGAGACCTAGGTTAGATACCTTTTATACCTCTAATACCTACCGCAAGTTTAATAGCAGAGGCTGCAATAATATAGCTTGCAAATACCCGCATAAGTGCTTAAAGTATAGTAAAGATCACGCCGTATTATCTAAAGCTTGTGCCTAGGAATAGCAAGGCAAACCTTATAAAGTAGGGTCTAGCCTAACTATAATATTAACTTTAATTACACGCCTAGGACCTAGGCCTAATATGTTACTATTATTCCCTACCTTTATAGAGGCAGAGGCTCTCCACTACTCTCTATCGCCCCTAAGGATCTCAGCGTAGCACTCCCTTCTATCTAACTACCCAGGTAATCTACCAGCTATCTTAGTAGGCATCCTAACCTATAGCTATAAAATAGGGGCCAAATCAGTCTCTACCCTAAGATCTTATAGGAACCACAACTCCTTTTAAGATAACGCTAACCTTATCTCTAAGAATATAACATCAGACCTTACAAAAGGACGTATTAGAATCGCGATAGGGCCTATTATAGTCTCACCCCTTAGCCTAGTGCCAAAATCGGATAGAGGATACCGCCGAATTCATAATCTCTCCTTCCCACTAGCATCTTTAGTTAATAACGCAATCCTAGAAGAATATAGAGCACTGGTATATACTATAGTTACCGCTATTTAAGCCCACGTTATTTCTGTAGGCCGTAGATATCTATTACTTAAGAGAGATATTAAAGATACGTTCTATATAGTCCCCCTATCCTATAGGGCAAGAACATTAATAGGCTTCTCCTAGGAAGGTATTACCTACCAGAAATACTGCCTATCCTTTAGTCTTTAAACTGCGCCACTTATATTTAACCTCTTCGCGGAAGGCCTACACTAGATACTCTATTTATAACTACCTTATAAGGTAAAACACTACCTAGACGATTTTATCTTTATCCTTACTAATCTAAACAACTTAGCGGCTGTTACCTAGACTTATATCTCTATTACTAACTCCCTAGGTATCCCTTAAAATGGCTCTAAAGATATAGCAGGAACTATTATTAAGGTCCTAGGATACACTATTAATACCGTATAAATATAAACTTAATTATTACCATAGAAACAATTACGCGCTATTAAGAAGGTCACTACCGCACTCTAACACGGCTTATTATTGTACCTTTAAGCCTAGTAGCTTGTAGGATACCTTATATAGTGCGCCTATATAATTAAACTTGGTTAATCTTACTCTAGATCCCTCTAGATTTTTATTACTACTTAGCTAAAGATTCTAGCAAATAAGTATAAACCTAGGCGATTTAATACTAAGTTGCAAAGTGACTTATATATCTAGCTTAACCTACTTACTATAAGTAATAGGGTATTATTCTTTAACAACATTAAGCGTGCCCGCATTTATTTTTTTACTAATACCTCTACCCGGTTCGGGTTTAGCGGCTTTTACTTCTTTAAGGAACTTAAACATAAGGATAACTAGTAGTAGTACACCGCCAACCTCCCTTAATCTTAGGCGTTTAGTATATTACCTAAGCCTAGTTAATAAGTAGACTATATTAATCCAAAGGAGATATATGCTATTACTTAAGCATTTAATATATAGTCTACTAACTAGTAGTATAGCGCGCTATCTATTTACACTAATAGTATAGTAGTTCACTAGGGTATTAAGAAGACTATTATCTATAGCGTAGTAAACGAATTACTCTGTAAGATTATGCTAGCTGCTATAGCTTATAATATTATAATATCCGCGAAGTAGATCCTAGGTAATTCGAATAGCTTAGCTAATACACTATCTTAATTCTAGGCCGCGACTATCTATTAGTTCTGCCCACACTAGGCCCTTAATTTACTACTACCAAAGCTAATAAGTTTTTAACTAGGTGCCGTAAACCCAATAGACTACTTACAACCACCTATAAATTTTAAGGATAACGTTAACGCGCTATCTAACCTCTACGCGCTCCTTCTTTAGCACGGCCTTACGCCAGCAACCTATAAGAACTATTCCTCAGCAATTAACAGCTAGGAGTCATACTATGCACTTAAAGGAGTCTCTCTTTACCTAGCTAAGCCGCGTAAACTAGGCAAATAGATTGCCTACCGCGCGTTTGGTACCTCCTAGCCATAAATAGGTAGGCTTAAGGCTGAAACCTTACAAGCCTATATCTCCGCAATTCGCTCGCGTTACATAGATTATAGCATCTTAATTGCGGCATTTAAGGATCTTATAGTATACCAATTACTCGCCAAAGCAGCCGCTATCTCTCCCTTAGTAAAAAAGGATAAGTAGCCTATTACTAGGGATATTCTAGCCTAGGTAGTAATACACGGCCTATTACTACTGGATGTCAACACTAATGCCGTATTTACCCTTGTATTTACTAGATTTCTATAAATAGGTAAGATTACGTATACTACGGCGGAGCTTAAGAACCGAATAACCTTCCTAATAAGAAAGGCTACCTAACGCGATATCACCTTTACGCCTAATAGGATAACATTCCACCTTAAATAAAGCAAAGCCGATAAGCAACACTAGGGCGTTAATATCGCCATCACGGCGGTAGGCGGCCTATTATACCTAGTCGCTGCTATAATAAAGCTGTTTAATAGGGACTCTTAACCCCTTAACTCCCCCTTATTTAGTCTAGATAGTAAACCCTTCGCCTCTCTAGGGGTTTACAAGATCCTTTCCTCCTATCTAGTAGCCGCTAGAATTAACCTAAGTAGCTACTTAAACTACTTCTTCCGCCAAGGCGCTGCCCAGTTCGCTAAAGATTTAGGGTATTTATATTAGTAAATTTAGCAACTCGGTTAGTGGTTATTAGAAGCCTTTTGCCTATATATTAAAACTAAGACTACTAACCTTCGTTACCTTAACTCTTACTTCTAGCATAGTATACCGCTCTTAGCGTAAGGAACGCTAGGCAGCAGGTTAAGATGTTAAGATAGCCGCTAAGGCGCTAGTAGTAAGCGAGCTAATAGCGATTTTCTACGCCGGGCATAGAAAATCCTAATTGGTTGACTTATAAGTCAGGATCTACAGAATATGGCAGAACGCGATAATATGGCAGAATATGGCAGAATACGGCAATGTGGCAGAATATGGCAGAATACGGCAATATGGCAGAATATGGCAGAATGCGGCAATGTGGCAGAATATGGCAAAATGCGGCAATGTGGCAGAATATAGCAGAATGCGGCAATATAGCAAAATGCGGTAATGTCTTTCTTCTTTTTTTTTTAGCGTAGGAGCTTCGCTTAGGGACATCTGGTCGCTTTAGGGCAAATCCTTAACAGATTTTAGTGCTAGGTACTAGCAAAACCGCTAAAAACTAGCCCTAAAGTGACCTTATAGCCCTACGCCTCCCAATTATACGGTTAAAATTAAAATATCCCCTTACGTAACTGCGATAGATAGATACTAGCGTCTATATATTGCTTAGCAGTGTCTACCTTAGTAACGCATAATGCTAAGACCTCCTGCAATATTCGCGAATATCAAACGCAGTCACTACGTGGCTATTTCGCTTTTCCCACCCACCATCCCTTGCACTCAGTATGCATAATAGGTAGTTAGCGCCTTTAGGCAATTCTTTAGCAGGTGCTAGGAACTAGCTAAACCGCTAAGAACCCGCTTTAGTGCAACTACCACAATTAGATAGTTTTACAGCTATAGGCTTGCGGTTAGGGACATCTGGTCGCTTTAGGGCAAATCCTTAGCAGATTTCAGTGCTAGGTACTAGTAAAACCGCTAAAAACTAGCCCTAAAGTAACCTTATAGCCCTGCGCCTCCCAATTATACGGTTAAAATTAAAATATCCCCTTACGTGACTGCAATAGATAGATGAAATTATCTAGAGATTTAGTAATGCTGGACTCTAGATTAATATTAATAAGTCTAAGTTCTATACTACTAAAACAAAATATCTTAGCCTAATTATCTTAACTAATGGCATAACTATAGATCCTAAGAAGGTGCAGGCCTTATAGAAATGGAAGGACCCAACATTAGTTAAAGAACTACAGCAATTTCTTAGCTTTGCGAACTTTTATTAATAATTTATCTAAAACTACTCTATAGTTATTAAGCCTATAACTAGGCTACTAAAGAAAAGTACTAATTGGTTATGGGGCCCTAATTAAGCATAGGCGTTTTAGATACTAAAGACAGCGTTTACCACAGCACTAGTCCTAGCGTACTATAACTATATAAAGAAGACTATAGTAGAGACAGACGCCTTAAACTAGGCTTTAGGTGGAGTGCTCTACTAAGCTAATAAAGATAGCAAACTTAAGCTAGTCGCATTCTTCTCTGCTAAGTATTCCGCCCCTAAATATAACTACAAAATATACGATAAGGAGCTCCTAGCAATTATTAAAGCACTAGAAGAATAGTGTCCTAAACTATAGGGAACTAAATAGCCGTTTGAAATTATTATAGACTATAAGAACCTCTAGACCTTTATAATAATAAAATAACTAAACTAGCGCTAAGTCCGCTAGGCTAAGTTCCTCTCTTAGTTTAACTTCGTTATTACCTATAAGCCTGGCACTAAAGCCATAATCCTAGACGCCCTCAGCCGCCTTTTAGGCGTAGCACCTACTAATGCTGGTGATAAACATTTACGACACCAAGACCGCGTTGTCTTACTACCGAAAAAAGTCGACTCTACTATCCTAGAAGAGCTATTAAGTAAATCCTAAGACTAGAGCGCTGAAGACTTTATTATAGTAATAGACCTAAAGCTTAAGAATAAACCCCTTAAGGAGCTTATTAAGAATGCCTATAAAAAGAATAAACTTACTAGGGATATGTTAGCTGCGCTATATAAACAGGAAGGCCTTAAGGCACGCCGTTAGCTTAAGTAGATTAGGAAGTTACTCCGCTATAATAAATCTAAATACTTAATTGTTGACGGCTTAATCTACTATAGGAATTAAGTATTTGTCCCCAATTTACCTAAACTCTAACTAGAAGTTATATACTATACGTATAGTTTAGGTCCTATAGGCCACCTAGGCCGCGTTAAGACATTAAACCTCCTTAATTAAATATATTAGTGGCTAGGTATTTTATAGTTTACGTTAACCTTTATAAAAGACTGCGCTCTTTGCTTCCGTATAAAGACCCTATACTTAGCACTGCCCAGTTTCCTAAAACTACTAAAACTACTAGTTTACCTATGGACCGATATCTCTATTAACTACGTCATTAACCTACCTAAGTGCCTTCGCAACGGCAAAACATATAAATATATCTTTGTCGCTATTAACCGCCTAACAAAGATAAGACACTTTATTTTTATTACTGGCCTAAATACTAAGGAGCTCATTAAAGCATTTATCTATACTATCTATAAATTATACGGCGCTCTAAATACTATCGTTTTTAATAGAGGCTTTTTATTCGTTTCTAACTTCTGGCGTTGCCTAAACTAGCGCCTAAAGGTAACCCTAAGCCCTAGTTTTATATAGCACCCTAAAACAGATAGCTAAACCAAGATTATTAATATAGTAATGAATAAGTACCTATACGCCTTTATAAGCTTTACCTAAGATAATTAGGTAGATTGGCTCCCCCTTACTAAGTTTGCTATAAATAACTAGGTTAATAAGACTACGGGAATCTTACCGTTCTTTGCCAACTATGGCTATAACCTATAATTAGGCGTTAAACCAGCGGGCCCCTAGCTATTAACCCTATCTATATATATAAAGAAGGAGTATTTATAAGCTAATACTATTACTAACCGCTTTAAGCGTATCTTAACTTAGCTTAAGGCCTTAGCTTATATCTTTTAGTAACGCTATAAAGATAACGCTAATATAAAGCAGGACGAAGGTATAATATTTAAAAAGGATAATATAGTTATAGTTAGCCTTAAAAACATGAAGACTAACTAGCCTAAGAGGAAGTGGGATAATAACTAGGATAGACCCTAGCCTGTCCTAGCTGCCTATAGAGGAGCTGTTATAGTTAACCTTCTAGACTATATCCGTATTAATAAGTCTTTTTATACCTTAAAAGTCCGCCTCTAGTTCCCTAAAGAGATCCCTAGCTAAGCACGCATTAATAAAGAGGAACGTTATAATATTATAGGTAGGATAGCCAAAAGAGATAACGACGGCAATATTACGGATAAGTGGGAATTTAAGAAGATCTTTAATATATATAATAAATAAATGGACGAGTACGGCTTAACATATTATATTAAATAGAAGTATTATAACAAAGAAACCTAGAAACCTAAAAAATCCCTAAAAGGGTACAAGCGCGCACTACTTAAGTTCTATAAATAATACCCTAAAAAGCCTAGACCCCTAAACTAGGCATAAGATAAGGGAAAGTCACGCTAAGGTTATAGTCGACCACTATATTAATTTATAGTGGAGGTTAAAATTTATAATAGTTAAGATATTATAAAACTTTAACCAGCGGTTAAAGTTATCTAATTAGCCAGATTTTTGCTAAGAAGCGCCACGCGGATTAATTTGGGTGGCGGTATAGAGTTTTACCAACTTTACTTACTAAACTAACCAATTAGGATTTTCCATGCCCGGTATAGAAAATCGCCATTAGCTTAGTTAAGGGCGGTGAGCGGAACTAATATCTTTGCGGTAAAAATAGGCGTTTTAGAGTTATTTATTCGGTTTAGGGACCAAACTATCTAGGGAAGGGAAGTACTATCACGGCACTAACCTGACGCGCACTATTTTGTACTGTTTCCTACTATTAGTTAGCCTACCACTAGCGCCTTAGCGGCTGGCCCTACTATTTATATACCCCCTTTTTACCTTCTTCTCCTCTTTATACCACAACGTAGTTATTTAGTCTACTTTATTGCAGCACTGTAACACTATTTATCTTATCTTTTAGTAGACTATTTCTTTTATATCTTCGCTTTTAGCTTCCGTATCTCTAGCTATTTTTTTATAACTGCTTTATTTTCTTCTTATAACACATTTATAAATAATAGGATCCCTATTTTATCTCTATTAATAATACTAACTCCCTATAATATTCTCTTATAATAGCTTAAAGTTATACTACGCGTCCCTAAACCGGCGGTAGTATTATTTTAGTGCCACCCTAAACTACCTCTATTACTCCTATAGTAATCTCTCTAAAGTGCTGCCGTCGTTACGTTTACGTGCTTACACTAAACCTATCCCACGCCTATAAGATATCTTACTCCGGCGAAAATAAATCTAAGTATTCCTATTGCCGCAGTAGGAGAAAGACCTACGTTCTAGTATTTTCCATTATATCCTATTCTAAATTTCACTAATTATATTAAATCCCTACTATCTATATATATAAGACTTATAAGCTCCATTACGCTATCTAGGATTTCTACCTATATCTAAATAGCAATAAATAGGGATAAAAGGTATCCACCCTTACTTATAGGCTCTTTAATTTAATAAGGGTTTCCACTAATATAGAGATATAATAATCTCGGATATATAGTATCTAAGAGCGTATATACGAGCAGCTTACCCTTATAAATAATAAAATTTGCACTCTTATACGGGCCTTTTTAGCTAGGTAAGTTTCTCTAATAACACATTTAAAAACTATACTGATTCTCTTAGCCAACGGCTTTCGGATCCCTACTTAAATGCTAATTTAGAGCTTAAAGATACTAAGGATAGTAATAAAAGTCTAGATAAACGTTCTCCTTACTAGTCTTCCGCCTATACTAGTTCTTTCAGTACCCATTATTCTAAGAAAAATATTAGTAGAAGTGCTAATACTTCTAGGAATAGAGAAGCTAATAATACCGTTAATAATAACGTCAAAATAAAAGAGGAGGCTCCCGTTATTACTGCTAGTATTTAAGTTATTATCTAGCTCTTTTCTTCTTCTTATAGAATAGCTTTATATAGTACTTCTTAGGTACCTCTAAAATGCCCTATTATTAGGAATTAACTTTATACTTTAAGAATGCCTTTATTTTAAGCTTTGGTAACAATTTATATAAAGGCAGTACACTATTATAATCCCTATATATAATAAATGGGTAGTATTCCTATAGGTACTTTACAATTTTTTAAATTTTTTTAATTCTTTATAGGCTGTCCTTTTACTCCTCTTTATACTATTAACTTTACTATATATCTTCAGTACCAGACTAGATACTCTCCTTTTATCCCTAAGGGGTCCTTCTAAATCCCTACTAAGGCCTTTTTT
>Ga0307515_10010972_pt1 | contig 17269 bp, 9 predicted proteins | sample 17_EM_MG_FD_194513 | JGI IMG/M metagenome (GOLD analysis project Ga0307515, IMG submission 194513) | Populus trichocarpa ectomycorrhiza microbial communities from riparian zone in the Pacific Northwest, United States - 17_EM | ecosystem: Host-associated > Plants > Roots > Unclassified | place...
TTTTATGTTTTTTTTTTTAAAATATCCACGACTTAAAAACACGTTGATAATGCTCACATATGTTTTTGCATCGAAATATAATTTTTGATCCGATCCGTTATGGAACGGGTCGCCCGGGTAGGTTCCATTTAGCCGTTGCTGTGTATGTATGTATTATTTGATTGATTGAGACTTGTGAGAAGATGGAGTGGGCCTTTATAATCCCAATCCAATGGAAAATGGGTATTCTTTAAGCCCATCCAGGGAGAGGCAGTTCAAAACCTAGAAACCCACGAAGCAGGTCACAGGCATAACCTAGAAATTTAATAGAAAAAATAGTCCTCTGAAGTCTGAGCTATCAAACCTATGCACAACAACTTAGATTAAATGAGGTAGTAATTGGACCGTTTCATGTCAGCATAAACAAGAAATGCAGGTTGGTTTTTTTGGAAATAAAAACTTTAAAGTGTAAATCAAAAAAATTATCTAAATCTCTAATAAAATAAATTGATAATCTTCTATTTAAATAAACAAAAAAAAATATTAATAATAACTAAAAGAGAAACTGAAAAAATTAAGAGATAGATGTAAATCAAGATATTTAATCTTGTAAAATAAAAAATTTATCTTTTTGTGTCTACCAAATTTGATTATTAAAATCAATAAAGGATAATAAAAATAAAAATACATATGAAACTAAATAAATAAATAAAAAGGCCAAAAATATTATTTCAAAATAACTATTTTATTTTTATAAAATAAAGCTTATTTGTATAAAATAAAATTAAAATTAAATACAAAATAATTTTTTTTTCAAGAAAACCACCATCCAAAAAAGCTTGCAAAACTCGTGACTTAGACCATAAGACTAACATAAACCGATAGAAAAGAAATTGAAGATACCTACAAACCATTTTTTTAATAAAAATAATAATGTAGAATAATAAAATCATAAAAGAAAATGAGGAAAAAAATCCCTAACAATATTAACTCTTAAAACTCATGACATGTATCATTAGATCGGAAGCATGACAAATTGAAAAACCACAAAACCCGCCCAATTCTGAACAAATCAAATGCTAAATGATGAAATCGAGAAAAAAGCAATCACACAACAAATTATAATTAAAAGAATAAGGATGGAAATAAAAATAAAAAATAAATCAAAGGGCATCAACAAAATTTATATTGGAAGGTTAAATTGAAGGTAAAAAAACTTTGACTAAAGGAAAAGGAAATCAAAAGAAAAATGACTAAATTGAAAAAAACAATACATAAACTTTGATTTAATGATGAAATTGAAAACCAGTAAAAATTTTACAAAAGAGTTAAGGAAAAAAAAATCAAAAATCAAAAGAACAAGTAGTGAATTGAAAAAAATAATATATGATAAATTGTAATTTTAGGACTAAATTGAAAAAATAATTTTTTTTTCTAAAAGGATGGATGACAAAAATAAGCAATAAAAAACCTAAGAACTGAATTTGAAAAACAAAAAAGAGCAGGCACACACCGCATCAAAAGGAAGAGGACGTAGTGGTGCTTGCAAGGACACGATAAAAAGCCAAGTTTGATAACCGAGCAGTGTCGCACGTACCGATCAAAGGGCACGGATACCACCTATGCGTTGCCGGGTCATGAGCACGTGCCAAGGGGATTTTCGAAATTAAAAATTAAAAAATCAACATAAAAATATCAAAACATCTCTTGTAACATTGAAAATTACAAATAAACTCGTGTGAAAGGATAGAAACACCCCTAAATACGCGCGCGCGCACATATATATATTATTTCTAGGTGAAAAGACATATTTTAATTGTAGTCTAGAAAATGAAAAATTAATAAAACTCTCAGTAAACAGCTCTAGGTTTTTTGATCCTGAGAGTAGAGAAATATTTTTATTGTTATAAAGTTTGTAAGAAGATAAAGAAACTCATGGTCATCGTTCTAAAATTTATTGATTTAGAGAGTAAAATCATAATTTTATTGTGAAAAAATTTTAAAAAAATTCAAATACCTCTAAATAATATTTTAATAACCAATAAACCCATAAAAAAAACCAAATTACCTTCCCAAATAAAAGCTACTATTTTTTCCACTCAAGAATAAAATAGTTATTTTATTATAACAATACTCAGAAAGATGTGTTACGCGTAGAGTTTCTGTTGATAGTTGAAGTGGAGGATGGAGCACGTATAAAATTATACATAGAGAGAGCTTCCTTTTCAGTGAAAGTCGTTGTCGCACACGAAAACACACCACCTGTTCCTTTCTACCAGAAAAAGAAAAGAAGAAGAAGACGAAGAAAAAGAAGAGAAACAAAAGAAATTCCGTAAGCCTCTTTTACTCCCCTCAACATTCCAACCTCTCCCTCTCTCCCCCTCTCCCGTTCCATTTCCTAAAATCCTCTCTTTCCATCTTATCTCTCTCTTACAACAAATTCAACTTTCTACTGTTATTTAAGCTCAAATAGCTACCTATTTTGTTGATTTGTTTTCAGGTTTTCTTCAATCATTCAATCAATACTTACTTATTCGGTGATTTTGTTTTCGTTAGGGTTTTAGAGAACTATTTGCTTGTTTTAATTTTATAATAATTGTGATGTTGATCGTGGAAAGCAGAGTTGATGATCGGAGAATAAAGAGAGAAGAAGCAAATGATGATGGCGGAGAAGCAGTGGAGGAGATAACTCGTGCTAGTAGCAGCACTAGTAGTGGTAGAAGAAGAAAGAAAGATTATATGGGAGGTTGTTGCTGTTGTTCCTCTAAAGGAGCTGCTCAATCTAATAGCGCACCGCCTTATTATTATGTTAGTTCAATCACTTTCTTGCCCTTTTTTTTAAAAAAAATTAGAAATTTATATGATAGGATGAATAGTAGAATCAAATGATCGATGAACTTTTTTTTTGCTAATGTTCTAGTTTAGGTTATTAGACAAGTCGATTCAGTTAATGAGATGTCCATGGCTTTTAGTCTTCCAGAAATTACGTGATGGATTTATTGGAATGGATGAACTATCCTTGTTGTGGTTGTGAGATCATTTAGAGATATTTTATTTGCTAGTATCATTGTGCTCTTCGGCATGTTGCTGATGGTAAGTTGGATTAATCTGTTGTTAGCCTAGATATCAAAATAGATTCGGTTACTTAGAGAGACTAGGTTTACTATTTTGTTATGTTCATCGCATCTGGTTTTCTTGTTTGGTGTGCAGTACCCCAGAGCACCAGCAGAGCATGTCCCATTGTCATCTCACCATGCAGCTGGGTCTGCTCTATCCACAGGACTTCTGGTTGATACAAACCTGGACACATCAGTTCCTGATGCTTATAGACCACCTCCTGCACCTATGCCATTTGATGTGGCAGTAGGACATCTTCAAACCCTGCATAGGTCGAGAGAGACTTGTGGTGACAAGAATGATGGAGCTTTGCAAACAACAAATTCTGCTTCTGGACAAGAAAACACTGGCTTGAATACTCGGGAAACTTCGGCTGAGTGTGAAGATGTGAAGGAGTTAGACTGCAAGGCGCAAATCAATTCAGAACTTGATGCGGCGAAGGAGCTAGAAATTGAGCTTTCAAAGTCAGTTGAGCCTCTTGTTTCAGCAACAGAGGAGGAGGATTGTCCTATCTGTCTGGAAGGTATAATGCCCTTACTAAATCCTTTTCATTAATTGCATGTTTGTGGCTGCTTATGGCAGTGGGATTGTATCTATGATTTGGCTGTTTTAGCTGCATTTTACTATCTCTTGTGCAGAGTATGATTTAGAGAATCCAAAACTTATCACAAAATGCGAGCATCACTTCCATCTTTCATGCATTCTTGAATGGATGGAAAGAAGTGAGAGTTGTCCTGTTTGTGACAAGGTTTGCCAAACTATATTTTGATTTTTTTTTTTAGTTTAGGGGATTTTCTTAAAATGCTTGATATCCACATGGTTCTGTTTCTCTCTCTCTCCTCACACACACACACACACACGTTGCAGGAAGTGATAATCGACCCTCCTATTGATTAGTAGCTGTGCAGAAAACATGTTGAAGATCAACTTCTTAGCTGTTTGAAATCATGTTTGTGAAGCAAAAGTTACAAATGCATGAGAGTTTGGAGTTTTTTTTCTTTGCCCACAATCTGGTGCTTGCCACAGATTTGGCTGTAGCTATTTTTTTTCCTTCTTCTTTTTTAAGAGTCAGTGCCTACTTCAATGCTTGTTGTTATGTGTCCTCACTTCATCAAAGCTTCAGATTTTTCAAGGAAATGAGAAAAAAAAAATTAATAAAAAATATTGGGGTGGCGGGGAAGAAGATGAGAAGAGAGGATAGAGGCTGGTCCTACATCATCATGGATGTCCATTACTTAGTCGTTATAACAGAACAGCAGGTGGGCGTTTTCTTTCCTTCTCTTTGTCCTAGTATAGCTTTACTGCAATTCATACCCTGAAATACTCTTACCATTGCTTTCTTTCTCCTTCAACCTTTTAAATTGTTATGTAAATCTTATATGGTTGTTTTGTCTAAAATTCATCTGTTTGTGAGTTTGATTGGTAGTGGGGGATTGATTGATGCAAGGAAAGTTTGGGAAGGATCAAAAGAAGGGCTTTTTGTTTAGATAATTCATGTAAATAACACTCTGATTTACACGTCAAGGTTTGATTTTGTCGATATGCTGATCAGTCATTTGTTAGTCTTTGGTTTTGTGCTGATTATTACTCTTCTGACTGCATCAAAAGGGTGAAATCTATATTTAACTTCACGTGCATTCATCGGCTGGTTTGAGATTAGCAACTGGATTTGCTAGAGGTAATCGACACCGGAACTTGTGATGATGGCCAGGTCAATCATGGGTACAGGTAGCATGCCTTCTAATAACCCAAATGTCTTGACTCATTTTACTTTTTTGTTGTGCCCCCTGAAGAAAGATAATACTTGCCCTTTAGAAAATTGCAGTTAGGTTACTTCAGCTTAATTTTGTTTACTCATCAATTGGTTGTGAATGTGACCATGATTTTAACTTGTTGATAGTATTTACTCTATGCAAGTCCTAAATATTGAATTATGCCTTTTATCTCGTTTAGAATCACCTAGGCCACCTTTCTGTTGAAACTCATTATGCTTTCTTTTTAATCAAGAAGAAACGGAAAGTTTACTTTATCACAATTGTGTAAATATTTCTTTAGATGAGTGATTGTAAAGCAACCTCCATAATATTTTTTCGGACGTTTGTTCTTTTTCATGGTTTACTTTCTAACGTCTGACTTTCAATGGTCCGATAATATTTTTACCTTTTTGTGAGACCTATTGAATAACCAAAGGAAAATCCATGTGCCCAAGTTGCTCTTTTAGTATCTCCCCCATTATTCAACCCGCAAGGCTGAAGTAGGGTGGAGGTGAATTTTGGGAATTCATCTCGGCATTTGAAGTTTGAACTCTCTGATCTTTTGTTAGATATGATATTTCGTCGGTTGGTCGGCGTGATCGGCCTGATCGGCCAGCTATCTTTAATAGTTCTCTCTTCCACCATCAAAAGACCTGTTCTTGGTATAAGAGGCTACCGGAATGCTGTGAAGCAACTTGGAGTAGGCATTTAATCTTACATCAATCACTAACATTATAAGATGCCGTGAATCTTACGCATGTGAAGCCATTGATACATCTTTCTCTATCTCTCTTCTAGTCTTCTGCAATAATTCAATGACCAGAAAAAAAATACCCAAACAATTGGTACAAGCCCAGGTAGGAGCATTGAAGCATCTCGTGTTTGTGGATTTTTTTTTTTCGTTTTTGCTGTACTGTTATTGTTTCTATTGGCGCCATCATCGTCCAAGTGAGATGCATCCAATTATTTGAGACATCTTCGGAAAATCTCGGAGCACGAGTGACTGTCCCCCGAAACATTTATAGATATCAAAGCAGAAACCTCATGAGGCTTAAGTTTGAGATGCTTAGGCGCTATAGCCACAAAGACACGGATAGAATCTTTCTAGCATGCATGTTAAATGAGATAGGGAAACAAAAAATGAAAAAAACTAACTCATGCCCTTAGGGCATATGTTAAGTAGTACATTCATTAAGCTTTATTTATTATTAAATTGTGTTAAAAAGGGAATAAAAATAAAAATCAATGTTATTTATTCAATACATTAAATAAGTGCTGTTTTTGTGGAAATACTTCTGTGTTTATAATAAATTTTAAGCAAAAGAGAAAATATTGTGATTTATTATAAACATTACATGACTCTTAACAAGTATATTAAAGGAACCTTTATCTAAAAAACATTATTTTCAATTGTTGTCATGTCAAGTAGTAGATGCTTGATGAAAGTTCTCAATATGTCATTTATATTCAGATTATTATACAATAAATTAAAAAAAATGGGCATTTTGAAAATTGCAGGGCACTATGCAAGTGTGCTATGGAATACATTGTTTATTTCTAAATTTTTTTTTCATTCCTATCATCCAACTTAATTTTCTCGCAATTTCATCATCCCAATTCATATTTGTTTGGTTTTATACGTTGTTGAGAATTCCTTTGCTTTGCATGCCCTTACATAAGCAAATTGTCAAAAAATAAAAATAAAAATAAATTCTTGCATTAAATTAAAGATCAATGTGATGAAACGGAATTTTAAGTTGTAGTTAAAAAAAATCAAAAGAACAAGGACAAGATTTTACATGAAAAAATTAAAACCCTTTTCATTTTTAGCACATAAAACTTTGTTGTGTATTTATTTGGTCCTTTTCGTTTTAACTTTTTACATTTCAGATCCAAAATTTATTCTTTTATATTTTAGTTTTTAGATGTTAAGAGAGGAGAGAGAAAATGTATAGAAAAGGATATTTCAATCATAAAAAGGTCAAGTTTGGTTTCAATTGATTTATTTTAAAAAGAAAAGTTCAATAAGGTGAGTTTATCATTTAAATATGCTTTAAAATGTAGATTAGAATCCACTAATTTTATTTTGATTAAGTTTGTTTAGCGATTTTAAATGGATTAAACGATGTTTTATGCCTGAAGTTGGCGTTATACATATTTTTAGGGTGTTTTTCATGTTAATCAAGTTATAATTTAGATTTTTAAGGTCTCAAAACATAATTTTTAATTTTTTAGCTATTGAAGGTGGCTAAAATTTGCACCATAAATTGACACGTTATCCATTCAATAAAAAAGATTAGGAGAAACGAAACATCGTCTGTCCATTCAATAAAAAACTAGAATCAAATGTGTCTGATATCTTTGTCAAATATCTTTAAATAATATATTTTTTTATTTAAAATTTTAATCATTGTTTTGTCTATGAATATATATTTTAATTTTTATAATTCTAAATTTATTTTTTCTGTGATAATGTGTGAGAAATGTGCTAGTTTTGTCTAAATATATCCAATGATGAAGCTAGATGTGTGTTTCTGGAGGCCAGGCAGTGTTGAACAACCCCACATTCAGGCGGAACCAAGGATGCGGTCTTCATGACAACAGAAGCAGGCAAAAGAAGAGCGAAATCCTCCCGTTTCTATTGCCTCCTTCATTTACTTGTACAAGCTCTGCACTAAGCGAGACATCTAAGTTTGATGTTTCTTCCGGCACCTTTTTTTTAGAAATTTTTTTCAATACAGAAACAACAAAAGAAATAGTAAAAAATTATTAAATGATCAGAAATTTGCCAAATCACATCAAAAAAACGTATTTTTTGAGAATTTAGTATTCTTTATATTTTAAAAAATATATGAAAAAGAGGGTAAAAAACCAAGTTATGATATATAATTTGGGTCATTTGAATTTTTGATGAGTACATTGATATAAGATGTTTATGAATAGCTGCATTAATTTGAGGTCTTAATTAAGATGCTGATTCACTTTAAGCCGGAGCCTACACTGTGCCATATATATTCTGTGTAAAAAACAATTTCTAGATGCGACAAGCATGTTTCAAAAAATATAAACTTTAATTATAGTCTCGATTGAGTTTAATAAGTTAGTTTTATTTTAATCAGATACTAAAAAAAATTTAACAACAATTATACACATACAAATTATTAAAATAAAATAATGATAACTTAGAAAAAGCTTTGGAAATATGTAATTGGTTAAAAAAACAAAAAAAATGGCTCGAGTCAATTCAAGATAGCGTGATAAACATGTAACTTGAATAATAAGAGGTGAGTCAACCCCGATAAACCTGTAAAACATGTGACCCATGTTATGAGATCAAGATAACCTGATAAAAAAAGAAATTGAAAAAAACCACAAAGCTATTTTTAAAAAAATAATGTTGAACAATTAAATTGAAAAAAGAAAATAAGCCAAAAAAAGATAACATTGACCTATATTAACTTTTCAAGCCCATGCTAGGGTCATTAAACCAAAAGTATTATTTATACAAAAACTGTAAAGCTCAATTCTCAACAAATCAAATGTTGAAGGATGAAATTTAGGAAAAAATCAATTACACAAACGAATCTAAAATATAAATAGCAATTAAAAGAATGAAAGTGAAAATCAAAATAAAAAATAAATTAGAGGACGAATAATTTTTTTTATTGGAGGGTTAAATTGAAAAAAAAAACTAACAAAAGGACACAAAAAATTAAAAGAACAAGAACCAAATTATAAAAGAATACACTATAAACTTGGCTTGAAGGATAAAATTGAAAACCATAAATTTTTTGACAAAAAGGCAAAGAAAAAAAATAGAAATTAAAAGAATGATTAAATTGGAAAAAAAATTATATATTACAAATTAAAATCAAATGATTAAATAAAAAATAAATAAAACTTCAACAAATGACCAATGATAAAAATTAAAAATCAAAAGAATAAGGACTTGAGTTCAAATATCAAGAACAAAGAGGACCAACATGTATTTTTCAGGGTGGGAGAGAAAAAAAAGGTTGACTGGCAACAAACCGCTCAACCTCTGCCTACACGCACTGCCGGGGAGGAAAATAACGCGGTGGTGAATCCAACGACATAGCTGAAGTGCAATTTTTCCACCGAGAGGCGCTAACACGCTGGGCAAAGTTCGTGGGCGTCTCCCACATGCCAACAACTTTTTCAAATTAATTAATATTTACTTGATGTTAAAAGATAAAATTCCCTTGATTACCCCGTAATTACAAAAAAGCTAAAGGAAAAGACCAAAAGCCACCTAAACCTACAATTAATTTTTTTTCCAAGAGCATACCTATCAATTTACTGTACATTATTAAATGAGAAGACATTTATACCCTTTTAAGCAAGTTTTATATTTTTTTTTATTCTAGTGGCAATCAATTCATTTCACGCTTAAAAAAATATATAATTATACCTAAAAAATTATTTAATAACTAATGTGCCGTATAAAAATACCAAAACATTCCAATACAAAGGCAATTTTTTTTATTGTAAAAAAGTCATTCCATTATTGCAGTGAATAATACACCGAGTCTAAGTGCACGATGTTTTTTCCTTGAGTTTTAGTTTATATATATATATATTGGCATGATATTCTTAAAAAAAATAATCAAATTTACATATTTATAAGGTAGCCAAAAGAAAAGTTCATGATAAAAAAAAATTCTATAATGGAAAATATATACAAAAAAGAGAGAGTCAATTCCCAATATTAGTGAGTGTTTGACAATGTGGTAGGTTTTTGTGATTGGAGTTTAAAAAATATTGGTTTAAGAAAAATATTTTTAATTGTGGTTTTAAAAAATATGTTTAGTTAAAACTGTTGTGAGATAAATTTTATCATGTAAAATAAATAAAATATATATTATTTTAGCTTTTAAGAAATCAGATTTTAAACCCAATTTTATATAAAATCCAATTTAAAAACAGATATTATTTAATTAGTCAAATAATTTTTTCAAAATAAATAAAAGCTACCATAGTAGAGACATTTTTAATCAATGCTCCAATACACTTTTTAACACAAATACAGTTGTTTTAAAAATTACTAGATGGCATGTCCGCGTGCTGTCGTGGGCTTATGGAGCAAATGTGCTTGATGATGTTATAATTGCGAACCAGTGCTAGATAAGTAATAGAAACTGAAGGTACGATGAAACCATTATTCCCTAAGGGAAAAACAGTTGTGTTGGTGATAAAAAAACTTAGAGACTGAATAGAATGAGTTATAGCAATCCACAATGTTTTGTAAGGAAATTTATAGTGTTTTCCCCACATGATTTAGATTTACTTGTAAAAAAGAAAAAAAATACAAAGTTAAATTCTCAACCACCTCGATATTAAAAAAAAAATCGACAAAAATAATTTTAGAAAAAATCATAACAAAAAAACAAAAAAAAAAACACCAAGTGGGGAAATACTGTACCAATACATAATGTTTTGTGAGAAAAACTACAATGCTTTCCCCACATAATTTAGCTTTATTGTAATTGTAATTCTCAACCAGCTCAATATTAAAAAAATAAAATCGACAAAAACAAATTTGAAAAAAATCATAAAAAAACCATGTGGGAAAACATTATAGCAATCTATAGTGTTTAATGATAACAATAACAATAACAATAACAATAACAATAATTTTCAATTTAATAACCCTTCAAATCAAATTTATGGTTGTTTTTCAATATTGATAATAATTTCTTTCAAATTTATTAATTATTTTATTAATAATATTAATTATAATAAAAATAATAATATTTTTAATACAAATAATAATATTTTTAATAATAATAATATTAATATTAATTATAATGAAAATAATAATATTTGTAATACAAATAATACTATTTTTAATATCAATACTTTTGAGTCTTGACATGAGATCCATTAGCTTTGGGTCAATTACTAATGGGTTCGGACCCAGTGGAGCGGGTCTACAAACCCAAGCGTGCTGGTCTGCACCCAGCGCACGGTTCTGCAGACCCCATATACGTGGTTTTACAGACCTGCTTGCGAGGGTCTGTAGCCAGGCACGCAGGTTTGTCCCTAACACCCAGGGCATGCAACCCCAACGCTAGGTGTCTGCAGTCTAGGGCACAACCCCACCCCCTGTAGCCCTTGGAACTCTTTGTGGAGGGGCATGATAGGCTCAGCGCTAAGTGTTTGCAGCCCCACCATGCCTCACCAAAATTTGCACCGACCGTTTTCTCCTAAACCATCCATTTTATGTTAAATGCTTTCCAATGAAAAGACAACCCCACCCTTCCCCTGTAGTCTTTGCAACTCTCTGTGGCAAGAGCAGCTCTGCTACTACACTGCTCTAATGTATAGTGCCATGAATCTTAATGAATAAGATTTTTGCTAACACTGCTCCAATCCACAGTACAATAAGTCTCGATAAACAAGATTTTTTTCATATGATTTAGTTTGATGTATAATGTATAATATCTAATCATAAAATATATTTTTTTCAAGCATCAAGATAGGAATTTATTGACTTTTCTCAACTAACAATGAAAATAAATCAATATACATTTCTTTTTCTTTCAAAATGGGTAATAATAGATCCAATAATTGAGAATTTCCAAAATATATTTCATGAAAGATTTTTGGTAAATAGTACTTGTACTCTCGGAATCACCATCCAAAAAATCTCATCTGTCAGGTTATAATATAATATCCAATAGTTGGTTGCATATTTGCTAAAATTAATTTCAGGAAAAAATCTTCAATAAAATTGGTCTTTCCTTTTCAGCCCACCACTTCTTACCATTTTAAGGTTAATCAGGATCTGTGGTCAAACTCAAGACAGTCTTGTCTCAACTATTATAATCTCATTTAATATGTGTGTTGGAATGAAAAAATATTATATTTATATCTAATTAATCCTACTTATGAAATAAAATCTAAACTTTACTTTCGACATAAGTGATATAATATCTCTCCCCTCTCTCATATATATATATATATATATATATATATATATATATATATAGATGTGTGAGAACTTATGATATTATATATTCCACAAAATGGTGGCAGAAAAAAGGAATTCTTTTTATTGGATTTTGCTCTTAATTGTTTTTCCAAGTTTGGATTTTTTCAGTTAATTATCATTCCTTTTCTTGATTCTAATCTTAATTATCATCTACCCCCAAGTCTTAGATTCTTCAATTAGATCCCAAAGTCCAAAACTTTTCAATTGTATTAGTGTGTGCTGGCACCCACTAATCCTTTTCTTTTTCATCTATTTTTCAAACTCGCCAAGCCTCGATCTTCCTTTCCCTCATGTCCCCTCTCTTGAACTTTTTTTGGGTTGCACATATTTGGCTTCAGAAGGGAAAATCAACTCAAAACCAAGAAATGAGGTAATATCTTGAAAAACAAAGTAGAGTTAAGGTTGCCTGACACCTGCTCTTGTGCTGTCATATTTTACCATGTTCAAGATTTATGTCTACTTTTAGTTCTCGTATCAGATATGTCTCTTAAATGCTTGATTTGTTGTCTGGACTAACATGGTAAAACGGAGCAAATAAAAAACAGAACTTTGTCGCTGTCTTTTTTTTACGGATTTTCTTTATTTTTGTTGATTTGTGATTTACAAGGATGTTTGGTAGAGAAGGAAGATTTTTAAAAAAAATATAGAATTTGAAGCTCATGGCAGGATGGTCAATTTTGACAAATGGTTCTGCTTTAGATTGTGTTGATGATGTTATTAATATATACAAGGGTGATGGTGGTTGTTGTCTAGATATTAATCATCATGTGAAGGATGATGAGGCTAAGGATTGGATTGCTATTGATAATTCTGATGAGGATGATTATGAGTGTGAGGATAAAGTAATATGCTTGTTTGATGAACTCGTTTCAAAGTTTTTGAATGAGACCGCTGAAGGAGGGTGTATTAGGCCTATTCCAGCATTGCTTGGTGATGGGCAATCTTTGGATTTGTTCAAACTCTTTTGGGTTGTGAGAAAGAGAGGTGGCTTTGATTTGGTAAACGGTTTTTGGAGCTTTGTGGCTAAAGAGTTAGGGTTAGAACTTCAATTTTCACCTTCGGTTAAGTTGATATATATTAAGTACTTGTATGAGTTGGAAAAATGCATGAGTAGGAGTTGTAAAGAGGAAAAAATAAGAAAGGGGAAGCGTCAGTGTGATGGGAATCTGAGTTGTTCGTCATTGGAGCTAGAGATGCAGCTCAGAAGTTTATTATTGCATAGATGTGATAGAAAGCAAGAGGATTGTAAATTTGCTTCAGAAGTGTATGAGAAAAATGGCAGGTACGTTGAGATGGATACTGGGAAGGGTAAAATAGGTTTGTTAGACACCAAAGCTGTACATCGAGTACACAATGGTGTTGGAAATAGGAATTGTGATTATGACAAAAAATTTCATGCTGAAAGAAATAATTATTTTAATGATAGTGATGATGATGTTGTGATCTTGGATCCGAGCATTGTCAAGAAAGAATTTAATTCTCGCAAGAGAAAACGAGAACCTCTAACAAGAATGCTTAACTGGGTGATCCAAATTGCAAAATGTCCCGATGATCCTTCCATCGGAGTAAGATCACCACAATTTAAGTGGAAGAATCATAAAGGCAATGAGTTGTGGCTCCAAGCCATAAGGGCACGGGAAGCTCTCCTACATAGAAGGCATTTTGATCCTAACATTGAACAATCACTCTTGCAGGTACATTCTATACTTTTACCCATTGTTTTAAATACCAATGCGAGGTTTTTGATTTTGGAATGGATTATCGGCCATTGCTAATTTTAAAATGCACAAGATAGTTATTATGGATCTGTTTAGTTGTTAGAACTAGCATTTTTTTTAAAATCATGGAGAACAAAGAATAGGAATTCCTATTCAAATGTTATATTTTTCCATTTGTCAAATTCGTGATGAGTTTGTAATATTTGACATAATTTTTCATAGTTTTCCTATATAAATTATTGACTATTTTCTAAATGGAAAACTAGGGTTTTCAAACTAAAATTAAAAACACACAATTTCTTACCCTTATATGCATGCTTTCATTATAATAGAAAATTTCAAGATTATATATATAGTTGATATTGTTTTTAAAAATTTTCCAATAAAAATCTAACAATTTTTTGAAGAGTTATTGGTAGTTTTTTTTTCCAACAAGTTTTAAGCTGAGTTAAAAAAAAAAATGCAAAGATGTATATTTAAATTATCATAATTTTTTCTATGAAAAATAATTATAAGGTGGACATTTTAATTTTCTAGATAGAAAATTCTTTATATATATATATATATAGTTTTTAACATATGAATGCATCTTCCAATTTTTTTTTTGGAAAATGAAAACTGCAAATTGAAAAGAAAACAAAAAATGGAAACTGTTTTGATTAATATGGATGATGTTGCCTCAAATTCGATGCATTGTTAGCTTCTTAACATGTCCTGTCCCATCTCAGGCCTTATGCTTGGCTTGCGGGTTTAGTGACTTTTGTTCGTAATATAACACCTCTCAGGGGCAGAGATTGCACCTGATGCTTAAAAGCGACTTATGCCTTTGACTCCTGGTTAACTTGGGATATTGATATCGTCACATATCTAATGTTGTGGATAGGTCACATGACAGCTAGATGGGCCCAAGCATCAGAGAGTCACTCCAAGGAAGGGACCCCTGATCTGCAGGATCCAAAAGCTTAGGCTCATCCTCTAACTACCACATGACCTCTCAACAACGTTAGATATCATGGTTTAAGTCACCGTCGTGATGACTATTATCCTAGTTAAATGCTGCGTAAGAGTAAAATCCCCTGTAAGATGTCATTGTTTACAGTAACCTTATCAGTGAATTTAAATCTGAATCCATTTCTTCTCTTGGCTGTTGATATCGGGCTAAATCACTTGATCAGCCAATGATAGATCATTATATTTCAATGCATTTAGACTTTTAACAAATAATTATCAACATGACTTGGACAAAGTAAAGATATATGCTTGTAGTGCTAACAAATGACTGCACAAGAAATTCTAAGTGTTGGTTTGGACATGCACATATTCAGAGACAAACAAAAAGGGCCAACTATTGGTCATGTGAAGTTATTTGGATTTTTGCCATCCTGAATATGATCCAAAATGCAATGCATTTTGTTTTAAACTATCTTGATGATCTGCATTGCCTAGGCAATAATTGTGAAGATATCTGTTATGCTTGTTGTGGTTCTTTGGAAAATCCCATTCAGAAGTTTGTATTGTAGTTAAATGAGTTTAATTGTTGTCATATAGGTATACAATATGAACTTCCAGGACAATCGAAAGATGCATCCATCCATGTTTGAGGATGTTAGTGTTCTAAGTGAACACTTTGCAGAGAGGTCAAGATGCAGCAAGCGGCTCCCTGCTCTAGCGAAACCTGACGTATGCTCTTGTTGTAATTCATGTTCTGCCCCTCAAAGTAAATCTACAAGCCCTCTTAAGACAGAGTGTGAGAATGGCCTTAAGGAGCAAGAACTTGCTGTTGATTTATCATCCAAAAACGCAACATTTGATGGATCTGGGGATGGGCATGTCCGTAGGCATGTTGCTGTGGGCCCTCTCTTCCAAGCTGAAGTCCCTGAGTGGACTAGCGTGGTTTCCGAGAGTGATTCTAAATGGCTGGGCACACGATTATGGCCTTTGGAATGTGAAAACCATAATGCCGTATTTGCCATGGATCCAATTGGAAATGGAAGACCCAGTGTATGTGGCTGTCAGCTTCCAGGTTCAGTTGGATGTGTGAGATTTCATATTGCCGAGAAAAGAATTAAATTGAAGCTTGAACTGGGTTATTTGTTCTATCATTGGCAGTTTGATCGCATGGGTGAGGAAGTTTCACTTAGATGGACTACCGAAGAAGAAAAGAGATTCAAGGATATGGTCAAGTTTAACCTTTTATCTGCAGGCAAGTGCTTCTGGGACAATAAACACAAGTATTTTCCTAGAAAGACCAGGGAAGAATTGGTAAGCTATTACTTCAATGCATATCTTGTTCGGCGCAGAAGTTATCAGAACCGTGTAACTCCAAAAAATATTGATAGTGACGATGATGAAACAGAGTTTGGATCTTTTAGTGATGGTTATGGCCATGAAGTACTCATGGTTCCTGGTGCCTACATGTTGATATGTTCTGAGAATAAGCAATGCACTGATTTCAAATAGACATGAATTTAGGTTCAGAACAGCTTCTCTTATCTGAAAATTGAATCCCTTTTTTGTAACACCAAAGCATAGCTCGAAGCTCCCAACGATTTTGATTGGACCAGGAGGTCGCAAGAGAGTAACCCAGTTTTGCGAAGATCTTCTTTTGCAGTGGAGTCAGCTGGTGGAGTTTTCCTTATAAACTCGGGGGAAAGAGGTTGCATGATGTGCTAAGAGTGCCCTCACGCTGCTTGCCAAGTATCTCAAGTTATTTGCTTGTGCATTAACAATTTTCTGGAGCTGTGTGGCAGCATTCTGTCCACCATCATCCCATACCAGCTGCTAATCTTGGATGAAGGAAATTTTAGGAGTGAAAGAAAGTTGCGGACAGTGGCGTTTCTTCGGGTTCAACTGGTACTTAATTTTGTGTTCAAAATGTTGTATATGGCTGCATGCTTGCTATTGTGAATTCTTTAAATCTTCATTGAGGGTTGTGGTGGACCTCGCGGTAGTTGTCTAAGCCATGGCCATTTTCCTTCTCCTGCCTTGTGTTGCTTTCTGGACCCTTCCTCTTTCTATAATGTTAAATGTTCATGTAGGTACCTGTACGGCTTGCAGTTTGAAGATCGATGCTCAAAGAAAGTTGTACCATCTCAGTTTTTCTCAATCTGATCCCAAGGTTGTCTTTTCCTTGTAGTAGAAGGTTGTTTTTTCCATGTATCAATCATCCATGTATTTATCCATTAAAAATGGGTTAATGACATGTTTGCCCTTGTATTCTTTTTTTTTTTTGGAATGTTTCCTTGTAAAAAATCTTTTGTGGATTCATTCAACTAACTCTATTTAATCCTATGACACTTGTCAGAAATTTATACATTGACTAATAAGATCATTACTTGAAAAATGAACTACATATATAAAAATAAAACTTATGAAAAAATTAAATTTAAAAATCCAAACAAATAATAATAATAATAAAGTGAGAATTTAGTTAAAAATGTTAAAAATATTATATTTAAAAAATATGTAAACAATAGATATTGAAAGATATAATGTAATAGAAAAAAGAAGAAGAAAAACATATTAAACTAAAAAATCCATATTATTTATGAAAAAACTCATTTTTTTTTTTGTAAAACTAAATTATCTAAAAAACACAATTAACCAAGAAGAAATTGGTATTTCAAAGGAAAAAAACGAGAGAAGAAAAATAACCCTAAAAAAAAAGCCTAAGCTATGAGCGCGAA
>Ga0307515_10010973_pt1 | contig 17268 bp, 26 predicted proteins | sample 17_EM_MG_FD_194513 | JGI IMG/M metagenome (GOLD analysis project Ga0307515, IMG submission 194513) | Populus trichocarpa ectomycorrhiza microbial communities from riparian zone in the Pacific Northwest, United States - 17_EM | ecosystem: Host-associated > Plants > Roots > Unclassified | place...
GGTGACAGGGCCAACTTGTGGATTATCCTCCCCTTGTCCAGTGCCATGAACCTCTCGTCCACGAAAAGCGGTAGAGCCGCAGCGGGCGGTGCGTCCTCTACGCAGCGTCGTGGCAAGCACATTGAATAGACGACAACCCTGTTTGTGGCTCATTTTATGGGAGGGACCAAGCTCTACCTGCGCACAGATCCATCTGGGGGCTTGTCGCACTAATATTTCCGCTCTCCATTGACCTCAGATGTGGAGAGAGCGCATGTCAATGCAATACAGAGCGAGGAGGATAAAAGCCCTGGGGAGGGAGCAGAGTTGACCATCATCGCACTTCGTCTTACATTCACATCTACATCCTCTCACAAACCATGTCGAACAATCAGCAATCCGGTTCAAGTCAGAACCAGCAACGTCAAGTTCAAGGTGGATCGCAGCGTCAGCAGCAGCAAACGTGAATATTCGTTTTTGTCACCTTCATAACATTAACCGTTATAACCTACAATGTATGAAGCAACAATAATCAATACACGGGAAATGGGGGGGATCAACTTTGGAATTCCATGTTTGCACGGGTGGGAAACCCAAGTGCGGCGCCCAGTCATCAGCAAAATCTAACATTACTTGCCGGTGTCTTGATGAGTACTTATCGGACTTGCGGCCTCCCGCAAGTCATCCGCAAGGAAAATTCCCGCAAGCCCGGTAAGCTAGGTCGATTCCTTATAGGTGGCTTACAATGCACCTTGCGATCGAACTTGCCACATCTGTGATCACGCTTGCCCTGGCCGTTCATAAGCCACTCGCAAGACATGCAAGGGAGCTGTAAGACAGTAATATTTACAACCTAGCAAGACAGAGACTGTGCGTAAGGCAATATAAGGGTTGTCCGTAAGGCACAACCAAGGAATCACACCGTTCTCTAAGAGCGCGCGTAAGCACTTTCAAGGCTGATCCGAACAAGAATTGGCAGGTAAAACATGGAATCACACAGAGGCATAAAGAGCCGGCAACAACGGTGAATTGTGGGTAACTATCCTCCCCAACAAGTAAGAGGGGTCAGGTGAAATACAGGATATCTGCCTATGGCGTCCATAGGAAGAAGGAAAAATGAAAAGCAGGTGGCGATAAAGTTGCAGGAGTCACGGGGGCGGCGGTGTGACCAAGCAATTTGTTGGCGCATGGCGGTGATGGCGCGGATGGCTGTTGGGCCAGACGGGAAGACGGCGAGGGTGGGAAAATGAACGTGAGTAGGAAAGGAGGGTGCAGCGAGCACGACGAAGGGGAGCTAAACAAAATTGGTATCATATGGTTAGCTAGCGTGAACAAAGGATATCAAAACCGCACGCACAATACTGCCTGCCGGTGGCTACTCCTAGACAGCGTTGGTTGGTAGAAAAGACGAGTAAACGGAATGGGTGGGTATAGAGTGATGTGGGGCGAATAAGAACAAGAGGGAAGCAAACACTTGCATGCCTTTGATGGAGTGATGTGGCGGCAATGGTGGTAGTTTGGAGAAAGGGATGATAAGCGATTAGGCGAGGTCCCCATGTTTGATATTACTTACATGGAAGGGCCGAGACCACGCATGGCACGGCACATGACCTTACACCACCACTCAGCCGTCATGATAATGATCAGCCTGGGTCTGACCTTCCAATTCGATATATTCTTCGTTGCGTCGTAAAGGCCGAGGGTTGACATTGTTACCAGGACGGTGATGCGAGCCCGAACTGCTGTTTTGATGATGCGTTGAGGAGTAAGAGTGGTACATCTAAGTGTGAGCTTCAGAACACCAAGAGCATGAGGAGGACGCGTACCGTAGGCTGGAATTGTCTTCCCGATGCTTGTCCTGATGACGAACTTGGATGTCATGTGCATCAAGGGGGGTCGCCAATCCCCTTGCTTTGGCAACTTGAAAACGACGTTAGACAACACGTAGCGCAGTAGAGTGTGAAAATGTACGGTTACCCTTCCATCGTGGAACATGTGCAGCGGTCTCGTCCTCATGCTCTGAAGATTCGGACCCATTACGGAGAATGATGTCCTCATCCTCGTCGTCCTCGTCGAGGTTCAACGCTGAGGCTTTACCTTCCGCCTTCATTGCTTTCTGGGCAGCTGCCTTCGCCAAATCGGTGATCGTGTCCATATCTTCAGTGCTGAGGGTGATGACCGACTTGAGGAATTTGTTGGTGTCATCCTTCCAGTGTGTACCGGAAAATGCTGCATAGGCAGTTGTTTTCTTGCCCGTAATTTTGTTTTCCCTTGCCTTTAGTTTGATTGAACAACGTGTCCCACGAGCGTCTTGAACGGCGCTGACGGTGATCGCTCCATCCTTCCAGAGCATGAGAGCGCGTTTCATCTATCCAAGATAGTCGTTAGCTAGGGATGGTAAATCAAAAAACCACTGACCGCTGAGCAGGCCAGTGCCAAAGCGCCACGTGAGTAGCCATCCTCGAAGTCAGATCGGAGTTCTTCGATGTCCAGATAATCACGGACACACTCCCAGTGGGATGCAAAAGACAATATGGCGAGTTCACCGTGAAAGAGGCCCCTCCACTTCTACACATATTCTGAGAGAACACGCATCAAAGATGGCAACATATCGACACGCACCTTCGGGTTGTCAAACTCGGCTTTAGAGAAACAAAATCGGGAGTACTGTAAGGCCCATTCAGCATAGGCAGCTCGCGCGTCGTCGGAGTCGGCAAGTTGGGGGTCACTTTCGAAATAAGATATCAAGATGGACTGCGCGGATGAGGCTATCTTGTTGCGCCAGCGGTCCTTAAACCGCTGGGTAACCTACCAAAAAAGTATGTTAAATGCTTGGCATTCATCGAAAGGCGCTTACCAAAATATATGGTTCGTCCTCTTTTCTGTCCAAAGGAATCTTCTCGACAACTTCGGGTACGTAGAGTTCTTGACAAGTTGTCCTGAGGGCTTCAAGGACAAGATCTGGTGCAGGGTACCACGGCGATGTCTGGCGGCCAAGCCAATAGATCAGTGTAGGGATGACTCGTTTGGTCCACACGTCACCAGTGTGGCATTCGGAAGGGAGGCTAGTTTGGTTGGAAGCGCGCTTGCGCTTGGAAGGCTGGGACTCCTTGCTGCGTTTAATAACGACGAGGGCCTGCGGGAATCTTAGAGATCGACACAGGACAGATAAGACAGAACGTACGTTGTTGTTCGCCCGCTTTTTCCCCTTGAGTGGACTGTTGCGGGCCTCCTCACACTCTGCCCCTTCAACCTCGTCTTTATCCGACACTGCTACTCCACCAACTTCATTAACATAAGTGTCATTGTCAATTAACCGATATTTACCTGCTGTGACCCTGATCATAGCCCGCGAGGATGGGACAGAATTAGATGAAACATTTGATGCTTTCGAGCGACGGGCCAAGGCATAAGATGATTGCGATCCACTCGCCGATGCTGCTTCTTGCTCGTGGGTGGAACGCACCCAGCCCGCGATGACTTTGTCCTTAGTTTCGCCCTCCCGTTGTGACCTGGCGTCGTTGCTGTTGTTCCAAAAAAATAGTGTTAATTCGTCAAGAGTGAACATGTGGTGGTCGTTGCGAGGTTAGACAATAAGCGTACCTTATGTTATCTGCCGGCACTTGACACGCTTGATACTTCCCACAAGGCACCTGATCTGAGATGTCATCAGACGCTGGCACTTTGGATGCAGAGGCCCCGCCACCGGTCTTCTTCGTATTGGGCTGTGCCTTTGAACTTGTGAGGATTTTGGTCCAGCCAACTTGGGAACGAGTGATGGATGGGTGAGCGTCAGCAACCCCTTCTGAAGGGAATCGTTTATCCTGTTTAGACGCGTGGGCCACAAGCATCACGTTTTACTATAATCAAAAACCATACCTTATCTGAAATAGTAATGGGGCGAGACTCCTTTCTAACGTTCTCAGGCCTGGTGATGGCGACGTCGTCGTCCGACTCCGACATGATCCGCCGATATATCCGATTAACTCCCTTGTGCCCCTTTTTCGGGTGGACGTCCACAGGTGGAGGGTTTTCATCCTCATGTCCTGCCTCGCTTGTTCTCCCGCTATAGTGACCCATGGGCTCTCCAGTTTTCTTTCTCGCTTGGTTATCCTGGAAATGACTCAGCATTCAAGCACATGCAAATAAATGTCTTGGAAGCGTAGTACCTCAGGCTCTTTAGCACTTGACACGGCGTCATATGGCCTTGTGGCCCTTTCTCGCGCATCCTCTTGCAAGGTCTTCTGTTTCTTCACACCTTCTGGTTCTTTTGGCATCTGTATAACGTCTTTAGTCCAGCTGCCATGGCCATGAGTCAGGCAAAGTTCTTACAGCTTCAGTTCGAAAACGCTTGGTTCGCATGATGACTGGGCTTTCCTGAGGACTAGAGTCCTCCTCCTCGTCTCCTTCTTTCAGTTCCTCGATATATTTACGAACATTAGCCTTCCCTTTTGACTTCTTCTTGATCGTATGCTCAAGGTCAGTCGGCGGTTCGGACCCTTCGATGGACGGAATATGGGACTCATGGGGTTGGTCTCTGTCGGCATTTCTGACACTAGCGTCGGTGTTCTCGGTATCTGTCCCCATAGATGTGAGCTCAGATGCGGGTTCAAATGGAGATACTGTTCGGTACTCACCCAGTCCTTGTGCTTTGGATTTTTTACGACCACTGGCATGGGACATCTGGGTGGACCGGGGTGTCTCATCATTAGCATAGGCCACCGTGTTGGCTTTCTCAATTGTGGCTATCTTTTTAAACGCCTTCGCCTTCTTCTTTTCTTTCTTCGCCTTGGCTGGTTCTTTCTTCCTCTTGGCACCTGGAGTCGCTGGTTCTCTAGGTGGCCCACCTGTGTCGATGTACCCTGGGTGGGAAGCTCGGTTAGGACGAAGATTCATTACGAGGACGTTTCAACAAAGGAGTTTTAGACGAAAAAAAAATGGGGGTTTATGCCGAGCAGGTGTGTCGTTGTGAGGTGGGCAAAAGTCAACTTGAACGCCGTGGCAAGTTCAGACTCCGTGGAACTTTCAGGACTAATCAATTGAAAATCAACTTTCAGGCCTAGGAAAACACATGCTTTCCGGCCAAGAATTACTCTGTGTCCCTGAGACTCCCCTCTCCTCGCATTGTAGGGTAAGTTTACGATGCTAGTCAATTCAACCAAGCATATATGAGCAGCATCGAGCCAAATAGCTTCGCAGGCTCCGCAACCACAGGCGCAACCGACAGAGGCAGAGTACTAGGCACTTTTAGCCAGCATTTCATCGGAGTCACCTGCTGTAACTCCCGAGGCTATGAGCATCCTACCCTGGTTCTCGCATACGTCTGGTGCTGATCTAGAGGCGCATCGTGTTCCTCAGCACGTCATTGGGTAGAGCAGAATAGAGAGCAGTTGCTCCGCGCAACGCAAGATTAAAGCGGGTTTCGTGCTGGTATTACATCCACGAAAACTGACCACTCGACCATCGGGGTCAGGTCAACGAGGTATCCGGCCTTCAAATGATGGCCCGGCCTCCACAGGTCATTCCCGGTCACCAGCAGCTCCAATTGCAACGGCAAGTTTAGGTTCAAGCACAAGGAATGCCCAATCCCCTGCAACCGGGCCAGTTATTTAAGCCCCCCATGCGGCCACCGACGGCACAGTCGGTGAATGCATCGAACATGTCGATGGGTGCCCAGATGGCTACCTCTAGCGGCTGGGCGCAGAACCAAGGGGGAGTCATGTCCGCACCAATGAACCCGGCTGGCGTGAACGGCATCGCCTCCGGTTCTGTTCCTCCCCAATCGGCGGGCTCTATGCAGATTCGGACGCTGACCCAAGAGGAACTCATGAAAGCGAAGCGATGGGTTGATGAGCAGAAAAAATTGGTTCTCAGTCATGGTCAGTCTGGTTCTCTGCTATATTTCGCATATTTGACTCATTTTCCTTCTACTTTTAGACTTTGACAGGGTCGCTGGTTATCCGACCATTGCAGAGATTGAGATCCAGGAATACCATCGCAATTTGGAGCGTCTCGACCACGTCCTGAGCAATATTGAGAAGTACATTCATATTGATTTTGTCGCACGTTTCCCAGCTAACCCTGGACCAGCACATTGGAGGCAGTGAAGCACATCTTCCGTTACCTTGCAGGCATGCGGGACCTCTAGCTGTCTTACTGGGAGATCAAGCACATGCTCATTGGCTATGACGACGCGGATGGGAGTATGGCTGGGATCGGCACGCGATATCTGGATACGCTTTTCTAATTGACGGTGGCGCTGTTTCTTGGTCGTCTGAGTGTCAGGAGATCATCTCGCTTTTCTATTATGGAGAGCGAATATGTTACGGCCATGTATGGTATGAAGGAGGCCATTTCGTAGCCCCCCTCCGAGCTCTTTGGCCTCATCTCAGACTTCACTACTATGTTCTCTGACAACGAGGCCACCGCTCTCGCACGTGACCATCAGGCTGAGTCAGTACGATGCCTGGACCAAGCACATTGACGTGCGTTATTACTTGATCTGCTGGGTGATCAATCAGGGCTCTTGCACCTTGTGTGTTGCCCCACTGACGACATGGTCGCCGACATGCTCACTGGACATAGCACATAGCGTAAAAGGGTTCAGAAATGAGATGGCATAGTGGCCACATCTGTAAATGAGTGTGGAATTGAGTATCGTAAACAAATGAGTGTCCGACCCTCAGAGCATAAGCTGTGTAACACTCAAGCTCACTCCAATATACAGCCCTCATTTTGGAGTTTGCTCAAATTGGTGAGGACCTTCAACTCGAAGAGGCAGATATCGCGATAAAGCTTCTTGAGCTGGGTTGAAAAGATGTTCTGTTGGCTCACCCCAATATATAGCCCTCATCTTGGAGTTTGCTCGAATTGGCGAGGACCTTCGACTCGAGGAGGGAGATATTGCGATAAAGCTTCTTGAACTGGGTTGAAAAGGCGTTCGTCTTGGATTCACTGCAATGTCCAATTTGTGGTCGAATATGACAATGGTATGGACGATTCTTCTTTTCATATTAGATTTCTTGTTCTCTCTCTTTATTTTATCAGGCATCTAATCGTTCATTCCCAAGCCCACTTACAGTCTACAGCTGCGCCGTCAGCATTCGACACCTCTACGTCGTTGACTTTCTGGCTGTTGGTCCAAGAGACTCAGCGACTTGCACGGGACCCTTATTTGGCCGACCGATTTCGTGATGGACTGGATCGTGGGGAAGGTGACATATTCCGCCATTTCGACCTGGAAAGATTTGCGGATCGAGTCGGATTCGAGCGTCTCGTACTGGCATCGTCGATTGTAACGGCCCCAACCCGTAAAGCTAAAGCGTTAAAGAGCCGTCTCTGCGGCGTCCATGATCAGAGTCGAATTCGAGAACGCGGTCCTAGCCCTATGTCAACATGCGTCTTTTGATCATGCCGATCTTTCCCCAACGCAGGTGGACAAATTACTCAAAAATCTGCTGGAATTATCGACCCATGAGACGCCAATTCTGGGCAGACCTCAGCGTCAGGTTCTCATTGCTGTGGCACAAGCAAAGTATGGCATGGAGATCGTGGCCCCAAATTTTCAGCAGATCATCGATCATCCCTTGCCTAAGGTTGGGCAGCAGAGGTATCTTCACCTGTTTCGTTCTGATTGAATGACACCCGCAACCAGTTTTCCAGCAGGAACGACCCTCGTCTAGGCTTTCAATCAACTGGGACCCAAAATTGCGATACAGACACCGTCCGAGTACTGATGCATTGCTTCGGCATCCCAGAAGCAAACCCTCCGAAAGATGCTACCATCGTTGAGTACATGGTTGTCTTGGCGTGTCTCGCAGCAGATGGTTCTCTCCTGGGTGATGTCGGGTCATTTGTCCGGGCGCTAAGCAGCTTTGTGAGTGGCTTTCTTTCAAAAGAACTCACAGTTCTCACATGCATGTAGTCGAACTCCATCAACTGGGCCAAAGTGATCAACGCCTTCGACATCCCCGGTCGTTCTGGGGTGGATACTGCAACTCATCAACATCCCGGTCAAAGCTCCTTGAGATGCCAATGTCTATGCTGTAGCTGGTTTCTGGAGCACGTGGCGTAACTCGTTGTATCAACTAGGGCTGTTGGATGCTCTTCATTCGCTTCCAACAGATACGTTTAAGTTTGTCTCCCTCCCTGGTCACCAAATCGTTATGATGGACGACGTAGCCAGCGCAAGCCCCACCATCAAAGCGTTGGCGGCCAATGTCCAAGGTTCGATTCGGAACTCTTTAGACCTGTTCGAAGTGCACCTGGCGGATTCGGAGCAGGCTGAGGTCAGAGATTTCGTCCGGGAAATGTTAGACAAGGCCGCTCGTATCAGTGCTGAGCTGGTTCATTTGGGTTTACTTGAGGCTCCGGTCAGTTTACGGTTTCCTTGTGATATCATTGTTCTGACACGTCGTCATCTGCAGCAAACGGAATGGAATGAGATCCGTACCGAGTATTCGCAGAAGTTGCTCACCATGTTTTTGGCTGGTCATCCAAATCATCAACTAGTCTTTATGAGAATTTGGCAGATTCGCCCTGCGTATTTAACGAATGCGTTTGCTGCCTTCTACAAGGAGAGTCCTCTGAATATCACCAGAATTCTTGATGTCGCTCAAGATCTGAAAGCAATGATAACTCCACTCACATAGCTGATTGGCATGTGGATCCTATACGCGCTCCTTGATGTCAAGCCATTCGATTTCACCCTCGATGTTGCCGCCCTAGCTTCACAGTGAGAGTATCTCAACCTCGACAAGTGGCTCGCCGACAATGTCGTTCAATTACTCTTTCTACTTAGTTGCTCCTTCTATTCATACATAGCATACATGTATATAACCCCCTCGCCTGGCTTTGTAACCGTCTGACGCCCTGAGGTATACAAGTGTATACTGTAGATGGGACAGTGCTCATCCATACCGGATAAAGTGCCGCAAGTGAAACCAGTATATAATCAGAATGAATGGTAGCTAAATGTTCTAGTCATGAGAGTATTTCGAACGCGTGGTGATCTACAAATTTATTCACATAAAACAATTTGAATAGTTGGCTGTCATCAAGTGTCAACTCATGCTTGTATTTCTTTGGAATCTTTTTAGTACCCAACTGGGAGAAAACTGGTATCAAGTGAACAGCGCGCAAAATGTCATTGAGTGGGACAACGCGCGCCCTTGGAAGGCTCCCCCTCATCGCCCTTTTGACAATGGCCATCCCAGTAATTTCATCTGGAGAAGGGTTGACAACTTGATAGTCATGCACAAGAGCGCATTCATAGGAGGCGTGGTGATATTCGAAGGAGAAGAAGAGCCGTACTCGAGCAACAGAAAATGAATTGACTGTTGGCTCGTCATTAGATGTGGACGTGGATTTGCTGCTGGGCTTCAAGAGCACGGTATCAAGCCGTGGATAGCTACCCCTCCAGTGTGATACAGCTCGTATCCGCTCTTTCCGCATTCCTCCTGCTCCAGAAAGGTCACTTGGTGCATAGAATATGGCAACTGCTGAGTTATATGTTGTAAGAGGATGTTCCCCAGTGAAATCCAGATAATCAGCAGACTCGGACGAAGGCAGTGAAGTATTTGCATGCGATTTGCAGAGTTGGCGAAGGAGAACACGAATGAGACTGACTAGGTTCAGCTGCGTAGCATCCTCTGCTACATTCTGGGCATTGACGCGTCGCTCTGCAAGTTTGTAATAGATTGAAATCAACCAGAATACCCTGAGTAGTAGTGCCACGTACGATTCTTTGTTACGGCCAGTTTGATGGAATTTGGCTGCCTGGGTCCAGAAACGATGCCTTCAAGCTCGTCATCACTGTCATCGTTTGATATACCTTGTGCTGCATTGTTTCGCCCGGCTGCAGGTGGTTGACTACCGACTGGAATCGACGACGAACTTTCCGAGTTGGAGATATCACTCTCGAGCGTTGTCTGAGTAGCTGAAGTGCATGTTATTTGGATTCATGCCAGGCGATAATATGTCACTTACCAATCAGAGCACAAATACTCTCCAGGTAGTCGCCCTCTAACATTTCGCAAGATTTGAACGCAACCCGGGCAGCAGAAAGTTTATCCAAGCGCAGGTTTGTTTTGAGCATCTGTCCTAGAGCATGAAAGCGATTCGATCGTCGCCAGGGTTCTTTAACTGCTTCAATGTGCTTGGATTCCGTAATCGAAGAGCAAAGGCCATTTGGTGCACCGAAGGCTCGAATGAGTCTTGCATAATGGATCATGCAATGTTGACGTGGGGGTTGCTGGTCCTTTTCGCGTACACCGGTGTCGACGAAGATTTCTCGGCTTTGGTGATAGAGGCCGAGAAGCTCCTCAAGCCTCTTAATCGTCATGGTATTGTGTATATTTCGTCGGACAAGGGTGCAGAATTCAATGAGATATCGAAGGCATTTCACCATCTCATCTGGTATATGCCCTTCGAGCGCAGCCAAATACACCTGTTACACGACATCAGTAAACGCCTTATAATATTTGATGGTCTCATGTTCCCCACGTACCTTCATCAACGCACGGGAGTCGTCACCAGTCCATTGTTTAAACCCTCGACCCTCGGGGAACCGGCGTAGTCCAGCAAATGTGGGGACGCATCCGATTCTATGATAATCATTACCACCATACTATTCTTCGGGCTCCAACGCAAAGTACATACCGCCTGTCTATATCGTCCAAAATCTCGTTGGCTGTGTTCTTCGAGTGGTTTGCAACGATCCATTCCTCAATCCATGTAACAAGGTGGTCCTTGAATGCACCCTTAATCAACTGGTGGAGTATATCGGGCGAGAGTAACTCGTGAATGTTTGCCCGGGGGAAGCCCTCTGTAAATGGCTGCTCTTGATGTCTAGCCTATTGGATGGTTTAAAAAGCGGCGCTCACCACAATATCGCCAACCAGACCATATGCGTCCCACAACTCCCCAAGTTCCATATTCTCAAGGATCATTTGGGTGTGTTCCAACGTGCGAGGGTTGTTCTGAAAAGTGGGGTTGTCCAAGTCATCTGCAGGTGCTAAACATCTGGGGAAGTAAAAGGTTTCGGAACGGTATCAGACTTTAGACATCAACAAGACATACCTTGGGCACCATCCTTGCACGATAGAGGCCACCAGACATTGCTCTGGATAATCCGCAATGTAGGGACCAAAGCCATAAACAAGACGACGGTAGTGACCATCCCCACAGCGGACGACCTCAGGTGTAGTGAATGCAGGCTTCAGCTCTTCGAATATTTCCCTAAGGGAGTCGTGGAATAGTTGGCGACGATATTTCCTGTATTTGGCGCTGTCCTTATATCGTTTCTCAGCTGCAAAGGATCAAATCAGCTTGATTGAGGTGGCGGAAGATCTGGGCTGCATGTGCGTACTTTTGACGATGCCAAGAAACCCAAGCACAACAACGCCATTCCGGTGGGCACGCCGGACGTTGTTGTGGATGTTTCCAACGGATAGGTAAATGGGCCAGTATTCATTGTTCCCTGTTCCAACTGAGACTGTCGTCTTATCGCTGCCAAGGACAATTGGCACAAATGCAGCACCATGCGTTGATGGATCCCGGCTTATTAGATCCTGCAGTGGCAGTAATAATTAGCCATGAATGAATACTACGCAGAGAAGGTTGATATATTGATACTTACCGCTTGCTTCCACACCCAGTCACCGGAGAAGAAGTCATGAAATCGGTGGTTGTTTTGGTGACCAACGTACTCATGATACGGTATATAGTCGATTTCATCTTGGAAATCGGGGCTCCCAATGATGTCATGTATCAGTTGGCGGGGACTTCTGTACCAGATCTCTGTCGGTGTTGTCATCCATGTTGGTATCGGACCCGTTTCTGGTCGCCTTCCTCCATAAGAAAGAGAGAACGACATCCATGGATTATCAACAAATGTTGACTGATCTATGGTCTCATAGAGATCCCGGTGGTTCCTGAATGGTCCGGAGGCATTGGGATTTATCTCCAGAAGCGAAGCCGTCCAGAGTCGAAGGATTTCATCGATATGACTGCCTGACATCTGCACACGTCGGAACAAGAGGTCAGCAACCTCAAATCGCAGGCGATTGCAATATGGACCCCAATCAGTACGATGATCTGTTTCTTGCGGTTGAGGACTCGAAATAGACCTGCCATTCTTGTCACATATTTCACCTTTGGATGCGATTAGCTTGCCATTATATGAGGGTAGCGTCATGGTCACTTACCAGTCAGCAAGGGATGGTATTCTCTCCATATTTTATCTGGCCGATGCTGATCTGAACCCATTTGTGAGTCGCCGCTACACTCTGCATCCACAGGCTGTTCCGCCTCTGGCTCCTCGTATAACTGCGGCTGCACCAGTCCACTGCGATCAAATGTGCGATCAGAGGCGGGTAGGGATTCGCTCCTCATCATGGGAGAGCCGTCTATATGGTCGGATAGATGCCAATCATTCACTAGCAGTTCAGTCGGTCTAAACGACTCATTTTCAGAGTTATTTTCCGAGCTAGAGATAACGAAATGAATTGGTGATCAATATTGATCAATGCGTCAAGTCGGAAAACATCACCTACCACGATGACGTCTGAGCCTCTAATATTTCGTACTGCTCCACCCCCAGGTTTGTATCGTTTTGATGGGCTAATAGTGCTTGCTTCAGTTTTAAAAGGCCTAGCTTAAATCTGGTAACGTACTCATGTTTATGTCGAGATCTTCACCAGGATGCTTCGCTTGAATATGCTGCGTCAATCCGGCCAAGCTCTTGAACCACCGACTACAGCCGTTGAGAGGGCATTGAAAGTTGTATGAGGAGTTGTTGTCGGTCATTGCTGAAGTGTGGAAAAGGGGTGAATAAACACTGATAGACTAGCAGAGTCAGCGCGTCTACGGCAGGCGAGCAAGACGAAACAAGGACAGGTACAGGCGCACACTGGCACTGACAGCAGGGGCAAGCAGATGAGACAGAGAAAGGGCAACGACTCGGACTCAGAGGAGTGAATGTGACGAAGCGGCTTGAAGAACAACTTGAAAGGCTGAGATCTTCGTGGCGGATAGAGTGATGGAACTGGGAGGCAGGAAAATAGAGATACTGGAAGGCAGCAGATGTGGCGTAGAGAGGGACACAGGCACACACGAGGCGTTCGATAAAATGCTGGTATATTGTTAGTGCGGAAGTACCAGTACTCCATATATACAAATAGTGGGTTTTGTAACATAAAATGACTTGATGCCTTGAGATAAAGTGCTGCAAATGCCACTGATGTACGGGACCGCATAGGTGATAAGATGCTCCAATGGAGGAGCTGCTACTGTGAACTTGAGGAAAGCGTGTAGAAAGTAACGGGTGGGTGATAGTAGGGCCGACCGTGATCGTGAGAACTTGTGGACTTGTTGATTGGCGTTTCGTTAGTCTTTTTTGTTGTAGTTCGCTTTCTGTGCTTAGTCCATTGGCCACCGATACCACTCTCCCCACATCCTTCAGCGATCTGTTCATTTCTACAACCCCTCATTATCCAATGGTAGCTATGTTCCACTCCTGGACCTTCGTTGTCGACAACCTCGGCAGCGCCTTCAACCCTACCCCGATCCAACAGCCAGGACCAGGACATGCCACCCTCTCACCATCACGAGCGATAAAAAATGCACAGGGTCAATGCTAGCTCAAGTCTTTTGAATTTGAGACGCTCATATGCTATCACAAAAGCGACCAGTTAAGCCTTATCTTGACCTCCTGCCCGCGCGCCCTTTTTCACACACGCCACCTTTTTTTTTTGTTCAGGGCCCAAGGCAGTGTATGCGTTCCCTGCTTCGTGGCGCCATGGGGGAACAGGCCGGCCGGTGAGTACTGGTCCTGACGCAGTGGTTCTACCCTGCCTCCTCGCCCACCCCCGCATCTGTCCCCATCGCCGCTCCTGTTCCGCAACCACAGCTGCTACCTCTACAACCACCAGCGGAAAAGCCCGCAGATTACGTCCACTATGAGCGCCGCCCGGATGACCTCTCTTCCGAAGCCCATGCCCACGCAACGGTAGCCAAGGTCAAGCTGCGGCCCCATTACCGCTTTGCACTCGAGACCTCAATCGACTTGATCATCCGGTGCGTGTGCAGTTCGGCATGCATGTGCTGCGACATTGATCTGACTGCGTTTACCTGGATGTCTTTGGCGTGTTCTGTTTTTGCCGTGATAATGATAGCACCGCGTTATTTAGAGGCAGAGAGCTCGAGAGATCCCTCGCAGGTTTACCAGAGGACCGCCAGCTGCCTGAGATCAGGAAGCATCCGAGCACGCAGTCGCAGTTTTTGAGCTCCGCAGGACGAAGATCGGTCTGAGGGATTTCACGACAGTCAAGGTTACCAGAAAGAGCGGAAACGCACAGAGCAGTCCGTCCATCTCCTTCGACTCTGTCCCGTTCCTCCTCCCACATTGACCAACCCTTCTCCCCCCTGCAGCCTCGATACATTCCTTTGCCCCCATCAAGGCCTTCGGCGATGGTTCCTTTGGTACGGTCTGGCTCTGCGATTGGCATGGGCCGCTACCCCCCAATACGCCCATGTCGACCATGCAGTCCGTCGTCGGCTCACGACCAGAGTATGCAAATACGCGTCTCGTCGCCATCAAGCGCATGAAAAAAAAGTGGGAAGGCGGCTGGGATGAGTGCAGAAAGCTCAAGGGACTCGAGGTGCGTGTCCATTCTCTCTCTTCCTCAGTTTGCCCTTCCCTGATTGCCTTCGCTTCGTAAATCAGGCATTACTTGCAATACCCCCTCATCCAAACATCATACCCCTGTACGACTCTTTTCTTCTTCCAGAGAGCAAGGAACTCTACTTCGTGTTCGAGCCGATGGAGGGGCATTTGTATCAGTTCATCAAGTCCCGTCATGGTCCTCGTCCCTTTGCCAGCGGTCTCGTCGCATCTATTTTCCGACAGATTGTCCATGGCTTGCATCACATCCATGCTTCTGGTTACTTTCATCGAGACATGAAACCTGAGAACATACTCGTCACGACGACTGGGCATCACTGGTATCCCAATTTGTCTCCGATTGCTCCACCTGACGCGCCTCCAGAGCAAGACGTAAAGGTCTTAGTCAACCTTGCCGTTTTTGACCTGGCGCGTGAGACTCGGAGTTAGCCACCATACACGGAATACGTCTCAACGAGATGGTATCGCGCGCCGGAGGTCTTGCTGAGGAGCATAGATTACTCGAATCCCGTGGATATGTGAGCACTGGGTACAATCACGTCAACCTCAGACCTCTGTTTCCGGGAAAAAAGGAAGCCGACCAACTCTTCTTGATAACCCAGGTTCTTGGTGACCCTTGTGAGACCTATGGCTTTGATGAACGTGGCAAGTCACTCGGTGGCGGGAGATGGGACGGTGGTGCCCGAATGGCCAGGGATAACTTTGGCTTTACGTTCCAAAAAGGTTGGTTGGCGTCTATTTCCTCTTGCCACAGCCTCGCTCTAATGTTGCTAGATCCCTAAAGATATCACGTCGCTTTTTGATCCTTCGGTTCATCTGAGGTTTGTCGAGTACATCGCCGACCTACTCAAGTACGATCCGGCAGCGCGGTTGACGAGTCTTGAATCCGGACAAGGCGTGTCCACACGCTCCTTAGCCACGGCCCATCTCACGCTGCTTTTGTCACAGGCACTGGCGTGTCGGCTTGGAAAAGTAACGACCGAGTCTACCTCGAAGCCGAGGATCGCATCTTATGTCCCTCGGATGTCTCTCTTGACAACTCTCTCCGAGTCTGGGACCCAGAGGCCCAACGGGTCTCGATGATCGATTTCCAACACGCAATTATCCTCCCGAAATCGTTCTTCAGCTTCTACCCCCGTCGCAGCTCTGACCCATTCGTGCGGGCAGTAGCCGCCAAGATCGGCTTTCCCGTTTCCTTACAGCTGGGTCTTCTTGCGTCGGCCGCTGGCATCGTCATATCAGCGAGTGTTTGGCCGTAAATACTAGACGAAGTCTACAGGGTGCCCAAGTCAACCCTCTGGATCCACCCGGCCGAGCCAACATGAGTGGGCACAGACATTCCTCTGCTTCACATTCCTCCGGAGCTCGTGACACGAATCCTTCTATACCCCTCCCCTCACGACATCATATCATGTGGGCGTACCTCTCGCATGTTCCACGACCTGTGCAGTTACCCTCACTTGTGTTGATGGAACGCTGTGCAGTGAGCGATGAAATGCGTTCGGGCTTAGGTTATCCTGAGCGCCTTTGGATTCTCGAGAGCTGAGAGGAAGCATGGGCGACGCTCGATTCCCGCAGATCCTACAAGTCTCTGTGCCATTTTCTCAGGCACTCATTTTCGTCACTCGCACCCATAGGTTCTTCTTCATGGAGTGTCCGTCGTATACGTTGCTGGCTGCCTTCTGCTTGGCGCAGCTTATAGCTTCTATCATCGTCGGTTTTGCCAATTGGGGCTTCACCTATATCAAGAAGATCTCAGCACGTTGGATTGGCGTCGTTTGGATTTGGGTAAGTCTTTTATTCGATTTTGCGACTTGTTGCGATGCGTCTTGGGCAGGACATCAGTTAGTTCGTTCCTCTCGACTTGATCAAAGTTCTCAATGAAAGCTGCTGTGATCAAGCACCTCCGCGACCGTCACAACGAGGCCACGGCGGCAGCCACTCGTGCCCAGCCTGAGACAGGCATCCGGATCGTGCAGACCTAATTGTGCGCTGCGTCCATCCACGAATCGTTGTACTCAAATAGGACGTTGTCCATTCGCCGCACTGTACGCGAGGTGGGTGCGGTGGGCGCAGTGGACGTGGTGGGCGCAGTGGACATGGTGGACACGGTGGATGCGGTAGGTGCGGGGGATACGGTGGACACGATGAGCGCGGTGGACATGGCAGACGTGGACACGGTCAAGGGGAGCCTGGGGATATGGGAATGTAGCATAGGTTGTTTGTAGTCACATAGTATCAGAGAATACCAGTTTTTTCTGACGGAAATGGGTGTAAAATTATCACTGGCAAGAATCAGATGACATCAAGTAACAACGGTATTTGTGCCACAAGTTGACTTCAAGTGGCGCTATCCGATCAACCTTTGGTGAGTCACATCATGTCGAAATACATCACATGGCATCAACGGATTTCTCGTTGGGCATCCGGTACGGCCTTGCGGGGCTTGAAAGGCTTGCCCAAGGTTACTCCCAAATATTTTGTCTTACCCACCTTATCCGGACTTACAACAGCATCGGCAAGGCACCCGCAAGTCACAAAAGTAGCAAGGCACCGCAAGTAATGTTAGATTTTGCTGATGATGGCGCCATTACTGCCACTATCAG
>Ga0307515_10010974_pt1 | contig 17267 bp, 16 predicted proteins | sample 17_EM_MG_FD_194513 | JGI IMG/M metagenome (GOLD analysis project Ga0307515, IMG submission 194513) | Populus trichocarpa ectomycorrhiza microbial communities from riparian zone in the Pacific Northwest, United States - 17_EM | ecosystem: Host-associated > Plants > Roots > Unclassified | place...
AATCATGAATGCCTGACAACATTTACAAGTATTAGCATTATTCGAATAAGATAACTAATGTAATCATGTTAACAATTTATAATCTGATTGGAACCTCCTTTGTGTGTGGTTTCCAATTGAATAAAAAAGTTTATACTATATTTGTTTGAAATACCATTAGTGGATCCTCTAACCTTGACATTTGTTGTTATCATTGTTTAATCCTTACGTTAATCTTCCATCTCAAAGTTCTCATCAACTTCTTCCTCTTCTTCTTCACTATTATTATTATTGTTGTTGTTGTATTATTGTTATCTATAATTTATACAATTAACCTCCCTGTGGTTCGACCCCGGTCTTACCGGGTTATTTATTACTTCGACACTCCTGCACTTGGGAGAAGACATCAATCTTTTGGTCGTGTCACTGGTTGCCATTGCCTGCTGCTTTGGTGGTTGAGGCGTTGATACCTTATTTGGGTAGTTCGGCTGGTGCGCTGGATCCTCTTATCTTGTTTGATTCAAGGGAGCTTGTTCTCTTGTCTTGTCTTTAAGTATGCTTGTCTGGGGAGGTTGTTCCCCAGTACACGCTTTTTGTGTTGTAACCATGTTCTGCAAGTTAGGCTTGCTTCGGTATCTATAGGGAGAATGTTCCCTTCTGTTTATAGTAGGATTACTTGTTCTGGGGAGGCTGTTCCCCAGCACAAGCCTTCTGTTTATATGTAGGGAATCCTTAATTTTTGGCTGGCTTGTGCTGGGGAGAATGTTCCCTTGCACTTGCCTTTTGTGTTAGCTAAGGGTTGTATTTCCTTTACTGGTGTATGTATTGTTCTGCTGGTTTCCAGCGTTTAACGCAAGCTTGTCTTGCTATTTTTGATCTATATACTTTTTACATTTGATCTAAAAAAAAACCTACACACCTTGTTTTGTACATAGCAACACATATGGAAGATGTTCTCCCTTTGTTAATCAATTTTATCTTTCTCGATATGAACATGAAGTGTTCGTTTTATAACCAAGGACTCCTTAACTAGTAATGCTAACTCATCCTTGTCACTATCCTCTAATGGTGGCATGCCTTCATAATCAAATATGTCACTTTTGGATTTGATATCATCATTATCTCTAATCATCATGGTTCTCTTGTTTGGACACTCTAAAGCATAATATCCATGTCTTTAACACCTGAAGCATTTAACATCACGAGTACGTTTAGGTTGAGTTTCATATTTACCTTTGGAAGCAGTAGGGACATCAACTTTATCCTTTGGTGGTTCGGTTTTGGAAGGAACAAGTGACCTCAACTGGACGATACCCTCTTTCCTCATATTTGGCTTTCAAAATGATGAAGAACCCAAATTAAACATTGGTCGAACATGTCCCTTCCTTTTAAGTTGTCTCTCCACTTTCGTAGCCATGTGAACCATGTCCTATAGCTCCATATAATATTGTAGCTCAACAACATTAGCAATGTCCTGATACAACCCATTAAGAAATCTACCTATTGTGGCTTCTCTATCCTTAGTAAAATTAGCCCCAATCAATGCTATTTTCATGTCTTTGTGATATTCATCTACTAACTTAGAACCTTGATTCAGACCTTGTAACTTCAAATATAAGTCTCTATAATAGTGGTTTGGCACAAATCGTCTCCTCATTAAGACTTTTATCTCCCCCAAGTCTGAATATGGGTTACTCCTCATTCCTCTTTATATTAATTACAATCTGATCCCACCAAATCAATGCATACTTCATAAACTCAATGACCACCAATTTCACCTTCTTTTATTCGAAATAGCTATAGTAATAAAAAATCCAATCTATCTTTTTCTCTCACTCCAAATAAGCCTCGAGATCATTTTTACCTTAGAATTTAGGAATTTTAAGTTTAATGGAGTCCAAGTCCGAGTCCAAGTCCCCGTCCACATCTTTATAATTTCCCATGCCATTGAAATTCACATTCTTTCTAGCCTTATTCTATCTAAACCTAATTCCTTGGGCCAACAGATGCAAATTCATAGTCATCTTCACTTGTATCAACATTTTTGTTAACAAACTCTTTAAAATCAGATCTGACATTCCGCACAGCCCTTCAAACCATATGTCCTCAGCGATCAACCCCACTATTTTGTTGCTTTATTAAATTCACCTCATCTTTCAGATCCTTGTACGTCCTAGACAAGAGCTCGAGTTGTTGGCCTATAGCTCGCAATTAGAAACTGACATTAGTGTTTTGTGTCACCGATTCATTGTTTTCAGATATTTTTTGAATCTGTAAAATTTGGTTAGTAGCATTAAATATGTCCTCACACCTCTCGTGTTTCATATAAAAATCAAGGCTTTTCATTCTAATAAGCTCACTACGCCTTTTACCTCATAACTTATTTTCTTTTGGTTCTTTAGGAACTGAAATCAACAAATCAAAGTTAGTGGCCTTCATAGTATAATCTAATTATAATTTTCAGACTCAAGAATCAATAAATATATTGAAAACAAAGCAAAACAAAACTACGATTATAATTTCACAAGTAGCAATGCAAATTCGTACGAATTGTGAACGAAATGAAGACACAAAATAAAACAAAAGCAAAAATTAGTGAGAACAAGTATTTGACTCCTAAATAACCCAATTATAATAGAAATAAAAAGATTTGAGTGAAAACAAACAGTAAGTACCATGTTTTGGAGCTTGGCACAAATCTGACTTGTTACGTAATTTTTATGTACCAGAATTGAAATATAACTTTATTTTTTGCTTAGATGCTACAGATATAAAGATCAAGAAGATGAACAACACAAACACTAAAAAACTTAGAACACTAAGAAAATGCAAAAAAAAATAAAAAATAGAAGGATATGACCTAGTTTTGGAGCCTAGCTCTGATACCAACTGATGCGAACCTCCTGATCACATGGTCACGTAACCCACAATCAAGATTGAGATTTGATCCTAGAAAGCCGAAATAGATCTAATAGGAGTGTGATACAATGAAAACCTACCCCAAGGCACCAATGCTATTGGAATGAAGTACAATAATGCTACAAAGACAGTTAATCATCAATAAGTGAGATTCAGTTCGTTCAAGAACTAAATAATGCAAGAATCACTCACACTTTAAAACTGAAAAAATTTAAAAGTATTATTCATTAATGGTTGTCGAAATTTAGCTTACATGAGTTTAAATAGTTCCTGAGAATTTAACCCTAATGGATCTACCCTAGTTGACTGATTTGACTTACTTACAAAACTGACCCAAAAACCTTAAACTAAAAAGCCCATAACCTTATCTAAGCAAGATTTGGATCGTAGCTGAAAACAAAGTATTAATTAATCCCAAATAAGCCTTGGGCTGTAGCTGATAAAATAAAAAAAAGCTCATAATATTAAATTTATGTTCCGCCGTGAGAAGAAGAGAAGGAAAGAAAATATTACAGAACTAATTCAAGGCTTATTTATAGCATTCCATGTAGCCCATTAATCCTAGAAACTAAAGGAAAAGGTAGTCGTTCATGCTGTTTCCAAGTTGTAGTAGGATTCTTTGGTTTTCTTTGTTGTGTTCTCTCCTCACCTAACAAGGAAAGGAACAAAAATAATAAATCCTAATACTTAAAGGAAATTATTAATGTTCTCATATATAATAGGAAGTCCAAAACTAATTAAGAATCCACAAAACATATAGAAACATCATAAACACAAGGTTGGCTAAAAATTTGGAAAATTAGTAGCCTTGTTGCCGAAGCCTCATGGCCCAATAAGGCTGGATTGGGTCCCTCTTGTATGTGGATAAGATGTACTAAGGTCTGCTCTTAATACTCCAATGGACCCTTCAAATATGACTTGGTTGAAATCTTTAAAACCAATGCATTCAATGCCTCTTTCAATGCCTTTATCTTGGACCGAGTCATTGGCCCATTTGGAATACGTAATGCGTCCTTGCTATTATTTGTGGGCTGATCCACATTAGGAATCTATTTGAAATTGAAGTTCAAATTACTTGAAGGATACAAGCTAAGGTGCATCTAACTCATTATAACAGTGTAAATTCAATATTTGGGTTAGCCACTAAAAATGGGTTGTGAATTCTAGAGCTCTTTTTGAATAGTAGATCTAGATAAGAAAACTCTTCTAGTATGAAGTTCACCCAGATATCAAGTTTCACTCAGGAAAGCACACAAACATCACGAGCAGCTAATTCCTCTGGTTTAGGTGGTGATGCAGTAAACCTAACATCAACATATAAAATTATGGATATGAAAGCTTGATTGGTTATGACATCTTATCTATATTGTTTTAGAGAATCCAAACCAAGAGATGATGAAGATGATCATCATATTGATAGAGTTAGGGAATATGAGTTAGTTGAGCCAGAAAACTAATTCATGTGACCTCTTATTCTTAACTTTGAGGATGTGAGTGGGTATGCTCAAATGACATGCAATGACTAGACTTTGAGTCGTGAAAATTCATATTTATCATGTGATGAATAAAAGGTTGGAAAAAAAATCAAGTGATAGGTCTAAATGTATTAATACAGTTAAGCGGTGACATATCAAGAATTCATTGCACTACAAGGTATAGTGTTCAACCAAAACTTATGTGTAGTTGTAATGTATTTATGAACTAGTTTGTAAATGGTTACGTGAGAGGTATCATAAAAAAATTGATTAATTTGAGATCTCAAGATTAAAAAGGCCACACATATAATTGAAACTCATTGGTTTTGCAAGGCTACCATTAGATTGACTAAGATCTCATTGGTGAGGTGATGTTGATAATTGTGAAAGTTAATATAAATATACAAGTTGCAAATACCTAAGCTATTATATGTAATGATTATGAGCATGATATCTTATATTACAAAGCATGAGTAGCTAAACAAAAAATATTGGAGTGATTGTTTGCTTTCAAACATAACCTATGATTCTATTAACTCTTAAAGAATCTAATCTAGGTTTGAATTTTGAATGTGATCATAAAATGGTTTATGAAAATAAAGTAATCTTTGGAAGAATATTTTAGATATTTGGAGCTTCAATTGATGGTTTTTAATATTGTCATTTTTTTATTAGTATTGACAACAATCACCTATATGGTACAATGTAAAGTTATTGATTACAATTACTTATGACGTGAACGGGTTTATTTGTTGTGTTATGTTATGGTTAAAGAAGAGATGAACAATAATTGAAGATGATTTTTAGATTTGCTCCATCATTTTTTACCATTATCTGACACATCACTATAGCCTGAATATATTGAGGGTAATGATATATGGATGTCCAACTAGATGGAGAACAAAAAAAGATCCAAGGAGATCTACTCGCCTGCAAAATGAGATAGACGTGAAAGGGGGGAAAACATAATAAATATGTCATATAGAGTAAAAGGGATTATAACAGAAAAACATATGAAATTGTACAAGGTAAGTGAATATTTGTATTTATTTAATTATTGATTGTTTTTTTTTTTTTTGTGGTAGAAAGTTGAGAGGTGAAGAATCAATTTATCTCAAATTTTTTGAATTAGAGTCATGCAACTCGTGAGATATAAATATTATTTTTCTAAATAAGTTTTAAACCATATTATTTCTTTCTATTACTGTTGACCTTTGGTAATAATAAAAAAAAAACACCATAAGTCACCACTAGCTAATTAATTAGACTAAACAGTAGTAGTTAGTTAGTAATAACTAATGTGACCCACTATCCTATTTTATGAGCATGAGCAACTAGGGGTGAGCAAAAAAACCGATAAACCAATTAAACCGAGAAAACCGGAAAAAAAATAACCGAAAAAACCGAACCGAAAAAAAAACCGAATTAACCGATTAAAAAATCACAAAAAAATTCCGGTTCGGTTCGGTTTCGGTTTTTAAAGTCTGAAACTGATTGAACCGAACCGGTTCAACCAGTTAGCACTTAAATAAAAAAAGCAAGTATAAATACCATGCCTTCTAACCCTAACCCTAGAATAACATTAAGACATCAGCTGCCGCCCCCCCTCCCCTCCCCTCCCCTCTCTGCATCTCTCTCCTTTTACTCTCACTTTACTCTCTGGCTGGCCCCCCTCCCCTCCCCTCCCCTCCCCTCTCTGCATCTCTCTCCCTTTACTCTCTGGCTGGTGAAAAATCAAAGCAGAACAAGGTGGTTGTTGTTGGCTCTACCGAGATAGAGAGTGACGAAGAAGATTACTTGGCTGAGTTAACTCACCAAATGGCTCGCTCCACCCTTGAAGATGATTTCAAGAGAAACGACCTCCCTTGCAGCACCAAAAAGACTAAGGTATTGCTTCCTTTATGTTTCTTTTTAAAGTAGGACAACCTGCTATGGTTTCTGTGATTATGTTTTCTGGGGCTAATGTTCGGGTCTTGGGTTTTTTGCCTGATTTGCAAGGTTGGGTTTTGTCTGGATCGTCTCAATCAACGCTATGTGCAGTTGGACGCAGGTGCAGTTGTAGACAAGGATCTAGCCATGGAAGCCTGAATGGGTCTTCACCTCTAGCAACTTGGGATCTGCTGTATGAGGTTGCAGGAGAAGTAGAGAGGACCATTGGGTTTGAACCGGTTTGGAAGGGAAAAAAACCAAACCGAACCGAACCGAAATTAATCGGTTTGAACCGGTTTTCGGTTCGGTTCGGTTCAAAAAATTTTAAAAAAATAATTCGGTTTGGTTGTTTATTTTGGTTCAAAACCGGACCGAACCGAAAATGCTCAGCCCTATGAGCAACAACTCACTCACTGCCAATGGTCGGCAGATCATTGACACTTTAGATCGATCAAGTATTAACGAGTAAAAGAAATTGGTGATAAACGGAAGGCATTAAATACAGTGTGATGTTTAGATGTCTTTTAAAATATAAATATATTTGAAGTTTTTAATATATTAAAATTTAAAATAACTTGTTTTTTTTATAAAATATTTTAATATATTTTACAATAAAAAATAACTTATAGAAACATGCACCGGCAACTAGAGTAACAAGGTGGTCTACTGACAGAAATTAGTTTTAAAAAGACTGCTACAAGTTAAAATACAAAATGTTAGGCCTAATAGAACCGAAAGAAACAGCAAAGTGAAGAAATATAGTAATTGCCTAGAAATGCAAGCACTTCCTCCACCACAAAAAGGAAAAGAAATACACTTCTTCGTTCCATGACTTTCAAACCCTTCAAAACTTTTCTCTCTCCCTTTTCTTTCTTGGCTCCTTCTTAGCTGGTTTCTGCCTCAAAATTTCAAATAGTTATAACCCGGAAAGCGTGCGGCTGCCACATCCTGTTATAAGTTTTTCTGAAGATTTCGTAACTTTGAAGAGTTACTGAAAGTTCAACATGGGCAATTGCCTTAGATCTCTCTTTAATGATCCTAGCACTCCTAGCTCCATAGCCAACAACGATCCTGCCACCTCAGGTATCTTTCTTGCTTTTGCTACTTGTTTTGGATGTCTTAAGAGTTTCATATGTTGTTTGTTGGTTCTTGTTTTTGCCTTTTTTAAATGATCTAATGATTTTTCTCCCTTCCATTTTTGGATGTTATATATAGGGACATCTAAAATCAATTACAGCAACACCACCATAGATTTCTCAGCCACAAGTGGCAGTACTGCTTGCAAGAGTCAATTCTCTGAGGCAGTGAGTCATGATGAAGGAAATGAAGCGACAAATAATCCAAATGGACAAATATTGGAATCACCAAACTTGAAGGAGTTCACTTTTGCAGATTTGAAGAGTACAACAAAGAATTTTAAATCAGATACTTTGTTGGGCGAGGGAGGTTTTGGTAAAGTCTATAAAGGTTGGATTGATGAGAGGACTTATGCACCCTCTAAGTCTGGCAGTGGCATGGTCGTTGCTATCAAGAAATTGAACCCAGAAAGTGTGCAAGGGTTTCAAGAGTGGCAGGTATTTTCAATTTCAAATTTCGACTGTATTGATATTCAAGAAAGGTATATTTGAACATTTAGTAATAATTCTGTTATCAATTTTCGCTCTCTCTCTCGCTGTCTGTTTTTGAGTTTGTAGCCAATCCATTAATGGAGGGGCAAGTATTTTCAATTCCAAATTTCAACTGTGTCGATATTCAAGAAAGGTATAATTGAACATTTAGTAATCTTTCGATCATCAATTTTCTTGTTTTTATTGAGCTTGTGACCAATCCATTAATGGAGGGGGCAGCAAAGAATAATGGGAAAGAAACCATGGTTTTTGTTATTGGCTTTAATTTTTTTCTATAATGGGTCCCACCTAGCATGACTTTTTGCATGCTATTGAATGGAATTTCAATGGTGTGGCTGGTAGAAGGTGCTCTTGTCATAAGGTAACCATTGCAGTCCAACCTTAACAACTATGAGCAATCTTTTGAAGAAAATACCAGGAAATACACCTCCTTGCTTATCTTGAGGGCAGGGTTTAGGGCACTAGCCTTGAGTTTAAAGACCTATTTGAAATTGTGGTAGCGATAGCGATTCAAAGGGTTCTTCACTTAAAAATGAATCAAAATGAAGTTTTTTCATTTTTAAAAAATTATTTTTAACATCAGTATATCAAAACGATCTAAAAATATTAAAAAAAATTATTTTAAGTAAGAAAAAAAATTCAAAATTTTTGGAAACGCGGCCAAACACTCTTTGCCACAGACCAATGATTCATTGGCCACATATTGGCTTGGTGTTTAGAGAACTTTAAATTTATGCAATGTAGCCCTTATTATTGATGCTAAATATCTGTTTCATTTTTCATTTGGTAATACAGTCAGAGGTGAACTTTCTAGGAAGGCTATCACACCCCAATTTGGTTAAGTTATTGGGCTATTGTTGGGAGGATAAAGAGCTACTCCTTGTGTATGAGTTTATGCAGAAGGGAAGCTTGGAGAACCATCTTTTTAGAAGTAAGAGTTGCTGGAAAAAAAAAAGTAGTATAGAGAAAAAAAAGTGGGAAAGAATTAGCTAATTCAAAGATAAATTCTCTTTTGATTGTTGGATTGGTTGTTTGTGCAGAGAATCCTAATATTGAACCCCTCTCTTGGGATATACGGCTAAAGATAGCCGTTGGAGCAGCTAGAGGTCTAACTTTCCTGCATACTTCGGACAAGAAAGTCATTTATAGAGATTTCAAGGCCTCTAATATCCTGCTGGATGGGGTTAGTTTATTTATTATGATCCATATATTTTCTATTTGAGGCTTAATTTTCTTATGATACTCTCTTTTTGTTGTTGAAAGAACAAATAAAGTGGAATCCAGTAAGAAATATGATAGTGCACTTTGTGATTCTAAGTTTTTGATTAATTCTGCACTGTCATTGCTAAAATGTGATTGACAATATGGTGGAAAGGAATGTCACTGTGTGAGCTTAAGCTTGTCTTCTTTTCATTTTCTTTCGTACCATTAATAATTTTCTACATCTAGTAAATGGAGCTTTGTGCTAAATTTGATTGACTATAAAACTTTGAAGCTGATACAAAATAGTTCAGTGTACGTGATAACAAAGTTATACCAAGAACACTTTGTTAAAAATGTGTTATTTACACGAGGGAGAGCTGGAGATCCAAAACTATTCCTCAATTCCATCGCTTGAATTGTGGTACTTCAAATCTTCAATAATAATCGTTAGCAAAACTCTGGGTGGTTTCTCTAAGAAAGACAACTAGACTTTCTGAATAAGTCTAGAAGTTGTAAGGGAACAATCAATTATCAATGAAGAAATGTTAATGTAGCATGTATTGCAAGAAGGTATAACAGTCTTTAGGGGTCATCTCATTGAAAACTTAAAAATAGACATGTATGCAAGGTATAATAACATCATAGAAGACCTGATGTTTGGGGCCAAGGCCCTGCCTACGTCCATGGTTTCTTGAAACACTAAACAGAAAAACAGTTTGTTTTTTAGGATGTAGGTTTCATGAGCCATCATTTCTCATCACTAATATTCAATCCTTTTCATCTCAACTGTCTGTTACAGAACTACAATGCCAAAATATCAGATTTTGGCTTGGCGAAATTGGGGCCTTCGGGTGGAGAGTCACATGTGACAACCAGGGTCATGGGAACTTATGGTTATGCTGCTCCTGAGTACATTGCAACAGGTATGTATTCCTTCCAGGACATCTGAAATGCTACTCAAATTGGCTGTTAAAGTTATAGTTCAAATCATAAACATGTGTACAAAACTCTTGAACATATAAACAAATCATCTAATGTGATATTTCACCGTATGATAAACAGGTCATTTATATGTAAAGAGTGATGTGTATGGTTTTGGCGTTGTGCTACTTGAAATGCTGTCAGGCCGAAGGGCACTTGATACAAAGCGGCCGACTGGTCAGCAAAATTTGATCGAATGGTTAAAGCCATTGCTTTCACAAAAAAAGAAGCTCAAAACCACCATCATGGATGCAAGGATCGAGGGCCAATATTCATCCAAGGCAATGGTACAAGCAGCACAGCTTACTTTAAAGTGCCTGGAAGCAGATCCTAAAAACAGGCCCTCCATGAAAGAAGTTTTAGAGGTGTTGGAACAGATAGAGGCAATGAAGGAAAAACCAAAGGCAACCAAAAGCACTTTTGGTTCCTCGCTGTCGGAACCCCATCGCAGAGGCCAACAACCAAACCTGCATCGTTTTCCGTTTCATTCCAGGTCAAATGAGCAGGAAACATTCAAAAACAACAAAAAGAAGTAAAGTAAGCAGAATTGGACCCAACAAATTATATGTGCACACAAAATTATTTACTCCATTATTTTAATTTCTTTGACTTCTGTTTAAAAAGCCATCATTTTTAAGTGCTTCCTTTTAGTGTAGAACATATTCTGTTGTAGTTGCCATTTGTATTTAATGAGATGATAATTCTGTAACTTGGAAAACAATAAGTATGTGATTCTTTAATATAATTGTGAAATAGAGTAGAAAAAAAATGTCGTGGTTTTTCAGCTGTAGTCCTTGGGGAAAGTATAACAGGTGTCTATTATAATTGCAATTAGAAGAGCTAACTCCATAATTCCAGTTTTGCATTTTTCTTTTATCTATAGGTTACCCTAACCACCAACCTCCAGCCTACGGAACCTGATTTATTTATTTATTTTTATCTAAATTATGCTGCAAACATTTAGATCAAGAAATTGTGTTAATTTCGTTGTCATATGCGAGTCTGCCCTGCTGGTTACGAAAGTGCTAGTGATTAGCATGATGGAAGAATATAGTGGTCAATTTTGATTGAAGCATGCTTGGAAAGGGGATTGGCTGAAGTCAAGCAACTTGAATTATTGACCTAACGAAGAACAAGATACATAAAAGCGAATCCTCCAACTTGCATACAGCTAATTGCTCTGCACTTGGTCAAATTTTCTCAAAACTTTTGACACTGCTTTTATTTTTAATTAAAAGAAATAGGAAATGGTTAGTAATGGATAAAAGGACTGCATAAACTAAAGACTAAAGATTACAAATTTAACAAAAACTAATCGAGGTTGAGAAATCACTATTTCCCTCACAAAGTATTGGAACAATACCTTTATTTTTTAATTTTAAATTTAGTTTTTATTTTTTTAATTTCATCTTTTAACATTGAATTTATTAGGGATTGAGCTTCATAATTTATTTTGATTTTTTTTCGTTAAGGTTATCATAGTCTCATGACTTGAGTTGTAGATTTTACAAACTAACTCGGTTTAATATGTTTTTTAGATCTTTTTTTTGTAAGTGAATCTTTTTTCAATTTTATTCTTCAATATTTGGTTTGATTAGGGATTAAGCTTCATAATTTATTTCGATTTGCTTTCTATGGGGTTATCCCAATCTCATAAACTAGGTCACGGATTTTGCAGGTTAACTTGGTTTACTCGGGTTTTTTTAGGTCCTTTTTTGTAATTGATTTTTTTTTAATTTCATCCTTCAATATTTAGGTTGATTGAAAAATAAACTTCATAATTTATTTCAATTTGCTGTTTATGAGGTTATCTTAGTCTCATGACCAAAGTCAAAGGTTTAGCGGGTTAACTTGAGTTGACCATGGTCTATTTTCTTGTCCTTTTTTTATTGATTTTTTTTTTTTGCAATCTCATCCTTCAACATTGGATTAATTGAGAATTGAACTTTATAATTTTTTTTAATTTTTTTTATTGAATTATTTCGGTCTTATGATTCAAGTTCAACAAGTTAACTAGGTTGACTTGAGTTTTTTTTTTATCCTTTTTTAATTGATTTTTTTTTTCAATTTTATTTCTCAACATTGAGTTAATTGAGAATTGAGGTTCAATATGTTTTTTTTTTATTTGCGAAGTATGAGGTTATCACCATCTCATGACTCAGGTTTTGGATTTTACATGTTAGCATGCGATGACCTGAGTTGATTTAATATGTTGTCGTCTCAATATTAAAAAAAATATTATCTTGAGATTTTTTAGTTAAACTATGTTTTTTTTTCTGGTTTTTTAGGTTGTCTTTGGACTTGTAAAGATGACCAAGTCACATCGGGTCAATCCCTATATATTTATATATTTGAATATATTTTTAAAACAATTATTTGACCCGCAATATAGGTAGGTAAATGATCTAGTAATTAGCAAAAATGAAATAGGCAACTCTCTTCAAAAAGACAAAAAAAGAAAAGAAAAGAAAACTATAATACCAAAATGGTTTAAAAAAAGTAGTAGAAGAAGAAGCTCAACTACGATATAAGAATTATAAGGAGATTTATTTTCATTGTATAGTTCAAGATTATTCATAATTAAATGTTGCTAAGGCATGTGTAGATAAACAAACAATAAATAAGGCTAGATCAAATGATAACATGTGGTGATGAGAAATTGAATTTTTATTGATGAAGTTGTGAAAACTTGGACTAGGCTTTTCATGGTTGCGATATGGAGCTGGTGGAATGACTGGGCTTGACCACTAATCTCATGGGTTGATGAGTGACTTTTATTAGCTCTTCTACAAAACAAATTCTCTATTAGAATAAGAGACTTTTTGATGCATAAGTTAGAAAAATATAAGAGAGAAATAATGTATAAGAGAGTAAAGAACATGAGATAGTGTATATGTGAATGCTGTGTGTTCTGTCTAAACTTGTTAAATTGTTGAATGGTTGTTTGTCGTATGTGATCTTGTGTGGAATTGTCGTATTATTATTGCTCTATTTAATTTATCGAGTGCCCTGAGATCTTTTAGACCTCTGTCACATCAAGTTACCTCGTGAACTAATTGATGATAGAGAATGACCTTGTGGTGAGTGGAGAAAAATGAGTATCATTATTAGAGAGGTTCGTGCTTGTCAATGGTTGTGGTGCCTTACTGTACCATTGACGAAGGGAGTTGGTTTTTTTTAAAAAAGCAAATACATAGAAAAAATAATAATTTAATTTTTTTAGGACTTCCAAGGATCTCGTTAAACAATTTAGGTTCATTTAAAGTTTGCATAAAAATCACCTTAAAATCAAATCTTCTTTCTGAGGTTTGATTAACACTTCAAGGCTAGGTCATCGCAAACCACAAGCTATCAAATTGTCTGGTCTCTAATAGTAATTTACATGAACTATTAGATTTGAAATCTCTTAAAACCCTTTTAAGAGAGGGATTATTATGCCTTATGCGTTAGTCTTTATTTTCTTTTCTCTACTTATCTCTATAGGTGCATCTAATATTCTATACAGAAATATAAGGCATAACATTCTATTTAAAGAAAAACCTAATAACCCTATAAATAGTAAAATATCAATTTATCCCCTAAATAATATCACTTATATCATTTTAAGATAGTTTTATAAATTTATGCAATTAAATCCTTACTTGATTTTTCTAGATTTAGAATTGTAATCCCCTGAATAAATTACATTTTAGTCTTTAATTTCTAAAATTTATTTACAATCAAGTTACACTTGATTAATCATCCTAGTTTAATTTCTTACTAATGGTTCCTTATGTGTGTTGCCCATAAAGTTCCTATATGTTAGCCCAAATATAATTCAAATTCTAAATAAAATATAATAAAATAATTAAATTTATTATCAATTTAATAATTGATTGATTTATATTTGAAGATCAAGTACACTGTCTAGTAATATGTCATGACTCTCTACTATTAGAAAAGTCATACAAGATCTGACTTAACCTTTTCAAACTTTTAGTGATCAATTTCTTAGTGTAATTTGTTGGGTTCCCAAATATCATACACACAACGAAAACAATCAAACAAAATTATTCAAGAGTTCCTAGGAACTTATTAGACAGATCTAAAGTTATTTAGGAATTTATTACCTGAAGATCATTCATTGTCTTTGAATAATTTCTTAAGGGCTGAGTTGTCGCAAACCACAAGCTATCCAATTGTCCGACTTTCAACGGTGATCCACACGAACCACCAGTGAAAAGTTTCCTAAATTTCTATTTAGGAGAGAGGGATTACTATGCTTAGTATCACTCCCGGACATCACGATGACCAATTAAAAATAATCTTGTTTAGTTTTTCAAGCAAAGAATGGATATCTGACATCTTGTCATTTGGGGAATTATTTCTAGTTCAAGGAGTTGCCAAATATTATTACGATCACTAGGAATCATAATTGGTCAACAAAGATTCTAATGGCATGAGACTAGTTAGGTAAAATGAAAGATGCTATCACCCCTTAAGCGTCCTATCTAAGGCAGGCTGCATTATTAGTTTTTGTCTAAAATTGCTAAGAGTTTGTCCTTTTTTTTTTTTTATCCTTCTTAATATGTTCCAAACTCTGGCATCGGTGAATAGTACCTATGAATATTTCCAACTCTGGTATTGGTAAATATTACACAAACCCAAAAAAAATGCGATATCCTAACTCTGGTACCACTGAATAAATTCGCAAAATTTTGGATTTTTTAACGGAGAGATAAATTTTCTACACTCTTTTTTTTATCCTTTTTTTTTTATATTTACTCATTTTAGACAAACCTAAAAGAAATATTGCACACAGATTTGCAATTAACAGTACGGTCCACAAATTAAGCATACAACGAGGAAAGAAAAAATGAACAAAAAAAAATGCAAAAAACAAATACGCGAGGAGTCCATAAATAACCCCACAAAGATCCTCAAATATTTTGGGAATTATCTGATATTGAAAAGGGCTTGTTTGACCAAATATCAAAATAGAAGGGGCATAAAAATTATGGTCAAGACATAAGGGTGTGTTTTGCCAAACACACCATGAGGCCCACACCCGACCCAATCTCTTTTCTCTTCTTTTTTTTTTATTTGCAAACGTGCGTGAACTGTTCATGCGTGCTTGCAACAAAAACAAGGGAATTAAAATACAGGGAGGGGGATTTGAAAACGACTTACCTGTTTGCAGTTCTTGAGCGGCGAAGTGCAGGTGCTGGATGAAGCTCTTCTTCGATTCTCTTTTTGTTCCTCCTTCTCTTCTTTTTATTGCTTCTGTTTTCTCAAGAACGACTTCTCTCATCCCTTCTTTTTTCTGCTACTCAGTGACGAGGAGGTCTAGTTGGCCACACTTGTGTAATGGATCAAAAGGGACATAAATTTTTATCCGACCGTTGGATCGCGCTCAAATATTTACCCTAGTTTTGGGAGGCCGTTTGCCTTGGGGTTGCTATGAAATTGCTACTCGGTGACGAGGAGGTCTGGTCGACCGGACTTGAGTAACGGGTCAATGACATGATCAAAAGATTGATGTCTTATCCCAAGTGCATAAGTGTCGAAGTAATAAATAACCCAGCAAGACCAGGATCGAACCACAGGGAGGTTAACTGTATAGACTACAAATAAAGAAATAGACAATAATAGAAAAGGAGTTGAAGAGAGCTTTGAGATGTGATATTGATGTAAGGATTTAAACAAATATAAAACAATTGTCAAGGTTAGAGGATCCACTAATGGTATTTCAAATAAGTATAATATAAACTCTTTTTATTATTCAACTGGAAACCACACACAAAGAAAGTTCCAATCGGATTATAAATTGTTAACATGATTACATTAGCTATCTTATTCGAACAATGCTAATACTTGTAAATGTTGTCAGGTATTCGTGATGATAACTTGTGTTAACAACAAATCAAGTTCCTTTCATAGCACAGGTGTCGGTTATACCATACAGTTGGGCTATGAAAGTAACAAGTATTTGTTGTACCAAGGTTTAAACAACATAAATCTAGATTAGCCATTTAACAAGCAAAGTATTCAGAGTGAATAAGATAACAAATACAAAACATGTTAGTATCAAACATTAAAGTCCATGTTGAGTTTATACTATACTTATTCTTACACCATTAGTGTACCTTTTCACCTTGACATAATAAACTTAGCTAAACATAATGAAAAAAAGAAACATAGATAAAAAAGATAAGAACATAATTATATAAGTATAGTAAAAGAAATGAAAAGCATAAACAAGAGATTAATGAAAATATAACATGGAATAAAACTTGAACATTACAAAATACAAAGAAAGAGAGCAAAAACAAGATCTTGATCTAAAAACCAAGATGCCTAAATGCATGACAAATGCCTCTTTTTATAGGCTAAAATTCAAAACTATTGATTTGATGACTAATTGTTGAGTGGGTGGCCACCTCTTGACTTGGTAACACTCCTTATCTTCTTGTATGCAGAAAACATCATTGCTAACATCAGAATGTGAACAGATAGTCTTCATGAATGTTCTGGGCAATTGTCTCAGCTTTCCAACAAAATAAGAATCAGTGCATTTGGACTTCTAGAACTCAAGATATGAGCTAAACACTAAATAGTGTCTGAGCTGCAGGACAAATTCTGACTTCTCCGTTGTTGCTACCATTTGAACTTGAAAATGACACTTTTAAATCTTGGACTCTGCATGAAAGTTTTAGGCCTATCTCTTAGCTTTCCATACATATAAACTAGACCTAAATCCAAGTTCTACAGCTCTAGTTATGATCCAATAACCGAATGGTGTTCTAGTTTTGATAGCACCAGCATCTCTTTTTTAAGCTTAGCCCTCTCTATCTTCTCAATTTCAGTAGTTAAACTCATTAATCAATCCTTTGATTTATGTGATAGGCCTGCATTTAAAATGAACATTTACCATAAATTAAAGGTATCTTATATTATTAGACATGTTATTATAAAACATGCTTTACTTAAGGAGTTATTGATACTTTAAGTGCAAAATGATGATATAAAACCTTGATAAAAATACACTTTTAAGTATTAATCACCCCCCCAACCAGCTTATTATTAGTCCTTAGTAATAAAGCGTTAAAATAGAAAAACAATTTGCAAGTTCCACAAAGCAAGACATTCATCATTCAACTTCCATTAATCTATC